>JAEEGJ010018902.1_pt1 | contig 15286 bp, 14 predicted proteins | sample 8958761 | NCBI WGS metagenome assembly JAEEGJ01 (sample SAMN16246546, study PRJNA631951) | gut metagenome | biome: gut microbiome; feature: rumen; material: RS-attached | host: Bos | place: Iran: Karaj | collected 2018-10 | reverse complement strand
TCAGGTCAGGAACGGCGCCATCCACGGCATGGAGATTCCTTCGCTCTCGACAGGCACGGCCGACGCGCTCATCGTCCATACTCTTCCCGACGGCACCTTGAACTTCTGCACCGGCTACGACACAAGGCTCAAGACAAACTGCTGGACGGCGTTCAAGTGGTATGCAGGCTTCTCGTCGAACAACAAGAACTGGAATCGAAGCAGATGGCGGTACGGCGAGACGTTCAACGGCTATGGCGGTACGGGCGACCCCTTCCAGCCAGACCCCGTGCTCCCCGAAGCCGTCCGCACAAAATCGAGTGATTACGCGGGAAGCGGCTATCAGCGCGGGCACATACTGGGCAGTGCCGACCGTCTCAACTCGAAAGATGCCAACGGACAGACCTTTTACCTCAGCAACATACATCCGCAACTGGCAGGCTTCAACGAGCAGGGCATCTGGTGGAACCTCGAGAACTTCCTGCGCAGCACGTACGACCAAACATCCTTCCGCGACACGCTTTATGTGGTCAAGGGCGGCACCATCTCCGAAGGCAACTACAGGATGGTGGGCAACGGCGGCAATCTTGTCTGCCCGAAGTACTACTACATGGCCATCCTGGCATTTGCCAAGAAATATGCCAAGACGAACGGCGGCTACTATGCCATCGCCTTTTGGATGGAGCATAAGGAGAACAGCGATGACGTCAGCTCGAAGTACGCCATCACCATCGACGAGCTGGAGAAGCGAACAGGCATCGACTTCTTCTGCAACCTGCCCGACGATATAGAAAATGCCGTGGAGAAAAGCTTCTACCTTACCGACTGGAAGCTGAAGTAGAGTCAAAAGTCCATAGTTGACTTACGTCGAGCTAAAGCTTCATAGTGCATAGTTCATAGTTCATAGTTGATTTGCGTCGAGATTAAGCCTCATAGTTATGAAACGTATCATACTTCTTTTTATCCTTCACTCTTCACTCTTCACCCTTCAATTTACGCTTGCGCAAGAGCGCATCCGCGATATCTACGCGGCGGCTCCCGACAGCATCTTTCCTCTCCTGACGAAGAACAACCGACTCGACCAGATTGACTTCCGAGAGAACAACATGAAGGCAGAGGTGAAGAACAAGTTCGACGGACACAGCGAACTGCTTGTCCTCAGCGAGCGATACCTTCAGTTGCGCCTTTCCGACCATTGCCTTGTCGAGATGAAACTCCTCTCCGACAGCACATTGGCTTCCCCTTCGGACGCCGACCTTCGGTTCTGCATGGTGCAGACCTACAGCGCTCCTGCTCCCGACAGCCGCGTCCGCCTTTTCGATACTGCTTGGCACGAGTTGCCTCAAACCATCAATCGTCCCTCAGTAGATGATTTCCTGAGCGAAGATGTCGATATCGATGTCCGCCTTGCCCTCCAGGCTTTGCCGCTCATCAAGGCCTCGCTCTCAGAAAACGACGACACCATTACTTTCGAACTCCAGACAAGCGAGCTGACACGCGAACAGCGGAAATTGATTGAGGGAAAGACGCGGCAGATTGTTCAGAAAGTCATTGCTGAAGAAAAGCGTTTGTAAAGATAACGCGTGAAGTGGAAAATTCCCACAGCAGGGAATCGCTTTTCCCACTGCAAGCGTCGCCTCTTCCCACAGCAAGGAATCGCTTTTCCCACAGCAAGGAATCGCCCATGCCTCAGAAATTATAGGAAACGATATAGCGTGTCAACAACTATATCATTGCCTGAGATAATCATTGCCCTAGCCATAGCAGGAACATGCTGAGCAGAACCAGGGCGAGGTCGATGGCTTTGCTCCGCAGGTTCTTTTCGTGAAAGAGTAGGGCACCAAGCATAAAGCTGACCAAGACACTGCTCCTTCGCACCATACTCACCACGCTTATCAAAGCCCCGTCCAGCGAAAGGCTGTAGAAGTATGAGTAGTCGGCAATACTCAGGAAAATGCTGATAAACAGGATGCTCCATCGCCACCTGAATGGTGTGCCCTCCTTACGCTTGGGCCACCACAGGGCAATCATCATCACGCCCATCATGATGGCTTGATAGATGTTGAACCAGCAAAGGACGGTCAGGCGGGGAAGACCGATGCCGCCGCTGCTTGCCAGCAGATATTTGTCGTAGAGGCCGCTCACGGCTCCCATCACGGAAGCCCCTATGGTACACAGTATCCAGCGGTTATGTTTGAAGTCGATACCCTCCTTTTTGCCGCTACGACTCAGCAGCAGGAAAGAAGCCACAGCCAACAGCACACCAACCCACTGCCACACGTTCAGTCTTTCGCCGAAGAACAGCAGGGCTCCCACCAATACCATCACCGGACGAGTAGCATTAATCGGTCCCACAATGGTCAACGGCAGATGTTTCATTCCGAAATAACCCAGAATCCAACTTGAGAGTACGATAACGGCTTTCAATACGATATATTTATGCATCTCCCATCCGCCACTCGCCGTATGGAAGACGCTGTCATCGAGCAGCGTCGTCGTACCACTCAGTATGATAAACGGCAGAAAGATCAATGAAGAGAACAAGGTATTCAGAAACAACACGGGAATCACGGCGTTCCCTTTCAGTGCCTGTTTCTTTAAGGAGTCATAGCAGCCCAACAATGCTGCCGACATAAATGCCAATATCAGCCACATATCAATATTCTATTTTTTCCAAGAACAGCGCATTGCCAGGCATACTCTCGCCCGCATCACTCCGCTGTTTTCCTTCTATCACCTTCTGAAATTCCTCCAGTGTGAGTCTGCCGCGCCCCACATCGACAAGCGTTCCTACCACGGCTCTCACCATGTTCCTCAGGAAGCGATTGGCGGTAATCTCGAAATACCAAGTCGATGGCGATGTCTGATGCCACTCGGCGGCTGTCACCTGGCAGAGTGTTGTCTTCACATCAGCCCCACTCTTGCAGAACGCCCCGAAGTCCTCATACTTCAAAAGCATACTGGCAGCCTCGTTCATCAGTTTAAAGTCCAGCGGATAGTGTAACTCACACGAATAAGACCTACTGAACGGATCCTTCACCGTATGCACATAATAATGATAGGTACGTGAGGTAGCCGAAAAACGGGCATGCAGGTCGTCAGCCACCTGTTCCACCTTCTGTATGGCGATATCGTAGGGCAACAGTCTGTTCAATTTATAACAGAGTTGCTTGCCGTCCAGTTCACCCTCATAGTCAAAATGAGCCACCATCATCCGCGCATGCACCCCCGCATCAGTCCGTCCTGCCCCCGTCACACCGATCTCTGCACGAAGCAGTGTCGAGAGCGCGCCTTGCAGCCGTTCCTGTATCGAGTCGCCGTTCGGCTGTATCTGCCAGCCATGATAGCGAGTTCCATCGTAACTCAAAGTGACAAAATATCTCATTGCGGGTGCGAAGGTACAAAAAAAAACTTATAAATATAACATTTTTGGAGAATAATCATTATCTTTGCACCAAATTACAACTTAAAGCAAGGACTAGTATGAGAAGACATTTTGCGATAGTAGTACTGACGCTGGCCGCTATCATCCTCTTGGGTTGTGGAGGCGGTAGTAGTAAAGAACAGAGACAGAAAGCCGAACAGGCGATAGAATCAGCTCAGAAGAACAGAGACCTCAAACAGCTGATGATGCTGGCCGACAGTTTTGAACGTGCCGGTACGCTCTCATCTGCAAAAGCCTACTACTGGCGAGGCTATGCCAGCGACAGGATGAACAAACGCCGTATGGCTGAGTTCTATTGGAAGACTTCCCTCCAGACAGCTACCAACTCCAAGGATCCTGACGACGTCGATACTTATGCACGTTCTGCCAGCCGACTGGCAAACCTACTCACCGTTCGCGGCGAGTATGAAAATTGCCTGAAGGGAGCCATTCCTGCTGCCGAATTTCTGGAGACGCATAAGTGCGACACCACCAGCGACTACATGAACCTGCTGATCTATATCGGCTGTTGCCAGATGGGACTCAACAAAGCAGACAAGGAAACCGAAGAGCACTTCAGCATTGCCTACGAGAAGCATCTTGCCAACATTGAGAGCACTCACAGCGACGAGTCTTATAAAGACGCCATCGCAGGTCTCATCAATATTGCCTATGCCTGTATCACCACCCAGAACTATGATCAGGCCTTGAAGTGGACAGACCGCTTCGGAAAGCTGCTCGGTGAATATGAACAGCGTCAGGGCATCAACACCGACTATATCGACAAGCAGTTGGCCCGTTTCTATATCTATAAGGCCATCGCCCACGAGCGGATGGGACAGGAAGACGAGGCAGAAAAAATCTACCAACAATTCCTAGAAACCAATTTCAGCAAGACGCCTGAAGGAAAGATCAATGCCAACGAATTCCTGACAGCCGCAGGTCGTTGGGATGAAGCCGCCTTCAACTACCGCAGTCTGGATGCCATGTTTGAAGGAAAGGATGCCTATACCATCGACAATATCAGGAACTATGCACTGAAGAAATACAAGACTAACCTGCAGGCAGGCCGTCTTGACTCTGCTATGGTTGTCAGCCGTCTGATCTGCGACTCACTGGATCATGCCTTCAATCTGGCCAAAGAGATCGATGCTGAAGAACAAGTAGTCATCATCGACAAGATAGAACAACTTACCGAACAGCAGGCAGAGTCAGCCCATGAAAGACAGATGAGGCTGTTCGTACTCCTCGGCATTCTCTTCCTCTGTTTTATCGCCTATGTCGTCTATCGTAGTTACAGAGGCCATAAGCTGCACAAGGCCCACACAGAACTGAAGGCAGACTACACCGAACTCGAAGAACGCACCGCAGAGAAGGCACGCACCCAGACACTGCAGATCACCGCCCTCGATGCCCAGAAGGCTCTCCTGCCTGCCCCGCTGCCTAAGCGTAAGGATCTCACCGTACTGGCTACCCTCACCTCAGGAACAGCACTGAGCAGTGACCTCTACGATTATCTCATCCGCGACGAACAACTCTTCTTCTGCATCGGTTCGGCTCATGGCGACACCATCCAGTCATCGGTACAGATGGCAATGGCATGGTCGCAGTTCCGCACGGCAGCCGCCATCACAAACACCCCTGGCCTCATCCTCTCTGCCATCAACAGAAGTCTTGCAACCATCCACGGCGACAAGCCCGTTGTCGATCTCTTCGTCGGTGTACTCAACCTCACCACAGGACAGTTAGACTATAGCCAGGCAGGCGCCATCAGTCCGTTGCTGATGGAGAACGACGAAGTGACGGTACTCCCCATAGAAACCACACCAGCTGCTGGATCTGAAGAGACAGCATCCTTCTTCAACCTGCAGACTGAAGTTGCCCCAGGCGCGATGCTTTACCTCTACACACCTGGTGTTGCCGCCGTCACCAATGCCGAAGGCAAGATCTACGGTGAGAAACGTCTGCGCGGCACTACCCTTCAGGCTTTGAAACTCAACTCACAACCTGCAGCTTTCCTCGCCAACATAACCGAGGCGCTGAAGAACTTTACAGGCTCAGAACAGCAGGCCACCGATCAGACGATGCTGCTGATACGCCGCAACTGATAAAGTCAAAAGAAAAGAGGCACTTGCGGGTGCCTCTTTTCTTTTGTTATCTTTCAGAGATTATTTCTTCTCCTCTTTCTTCTCCTCAGCGGCGGGCTTTGCAGCGGGCTTATAACGCTTGTTCAGACCGTTGATCACATCCTGAGTGATATCAAACTTCTTGCCACCCAACAGGATATTGTCACCAGCCTTCGAGAGGATCAGGTCGTAATTCTTATCCTTGTTATAGTCCTTCAGGAAGTTCTGCAGAGAGTCACGCAGTGCCTCATTGAACTTGGCAGTCTCTGAAGCGAGTTCACCCTCCAGACGAGCCTGCAACTCCTGCAGGTCACGCTGCTGACGCTCCAGGGCAGCCTGCACACCAGCGGCCTGCTCACGGCTCTGGAATCCGTTGTTGTTAATCTTCTGCTGGAAGTTGTTCACAGCAGCCTGAAGGGCATTACCCTTCTGAGTCAGGGTGTTACGGGCATTGTTCGACTTCTTCTGAAGGGTTACGCTGTAATCCTTGGCGAAGTCATACTGAGTCATCAGAGAATCCACCTCCACATAGGCGATCTTCACACCAGAGGCAGAGTTACCAGCAGCAGCTGCGGGCTGCTCGTCCATCTTAGGACCTGCATTGTTGCACGATACCATCATAGCTGCGATGGCCAGTGCAGAGAAAATGTACTTTTTCATTCTTCTTTAAATATTTTACTTTTTTACCTTTTTACTTTTTCACTCACAGCGAACTCGCTCTTCTGTCGCATCTCCCGATCCTGATCCATCACGCAGTGAATCCCGCGTTCCTTCATCGCCTCAGAGTCGTGAATATGCTGCGACTTAAACGTGCCTTGCTTCACAAATAGCACCCTCACGAGGAAAAATACCATCGCAATAGCAATTATTAACGTGCTTATGAGCAGAGTTTCAATCATTTTTTGTAATTTTGCGCTGCAATTCGGCTGCAAAGGTAATCATTTTATGACGAAATCAATCAAAAAATACATTAATTATGAATAAAAGTGATTTAAAACCTGCTGTTGTCTTCGAAGAATTTGCGAAGATTAACGAAATTCCCCGCCCTTCGAAGCGCGAGGAGAAGATGATTGAATACCTCAAGAACTGGGGTGCTCAGCACGGACTTGCCACCAATGTCGATGAGACAGGCAACGTGATTATCCGCAAACCGGCCACCCCGGGCATGGAAAACTGCAAGACCGTGATCCTGCAGAGTCACATGGATATGGTGTGCGACAAACTTGTCGATGTGGAGTTCGACTTCGATAAGGATGCCATTAAGACCTACATCGATGGTGAATGGCTTACCGCTGAGGGTACCACCCTCGGTGCCGACGACGGTATCGGCTGTGCCATTGAACTCGCTATCCTCGCCTCCGACGATATCCAGCATGGCCCCATCGAGTGCGTCTTCACCCGCGATGAGGAGACTGGTCTCTCTGGAGCTGAGGGTATGAAGGCAGGATTCATGACAGGCGACTACCTCATCAACCTCGACTCTGAGGATGAAGGCGAGATCTTCGTCAGTTGTGCAGGTGGTCGTAACACCACTGCCAAGTTCACCTTCCAGCGTCAGCAGGCGCCTGCAGGCAGCTTCTTCCTCAAAGGTGCCTTGAAGGGACTCATCGGTGGACACTCTGGCGACGACATCAACAAGAAGCGCGCCAACGCCATCAAGCTCCTCGCCCGTTTCATCTTCCAGACCATGAAGCGCTATGAGGGTGTAATGCTCGCCCAGTTCCACAGCGGCAAACTCCACAACGCCATTCCTCGCGACGGTTACTTCGTGATCGCCGTGCCCAACGACCTGAAGGAGAACGTACGTGCTGACTGGAACATCTTCGCCTCAGAGGTGGAAGACGAATTCCATGTCACCGACACGCAGATGCAGTTCATGATGGAGAGCACCGATGCCGAACCCGTCATCGATCCCGCTGTCGCCAAGAATTTCATCTGGGCCGTACAGGCTGTCGATAACGGCATCTATGCCATCTGTCAGGACGAGGCTCTCGGCGGTATGGTGGAGACTTCAAGTAACATCGCCAGCATCCACACCTCAGAGACCACCATCGACATCCTCTCATCACAGCGTTCCAATGTCATGTCAAACCTCGACAACATGTGCTACACTATCCAGGCAGCCTTCGAGCTCGCCGGTGCGGAAGCCGTCTCTGGCGAGGGTTATCCCGCCTGGAAGATGCGTGCCAATTCCAAACTCCAGGAGATTGTCGTAGCATCCTACAAGAAACTCTTCAAGAAAGAGCCCGTTGTTCGCGGCATCCACGCAGGTCTGGAGTGCGGTCTCTTCTCTGAGCGTTACCCCAACCTCGACATGGTAAGCTTCGGCCCCACTCTTCGTTTTGTCCATACGCCCGATGAGCGTCTGCATATCCCCACCGTCCAGATGGTCTGGGATCACCTGCTCGACGTCCTTAAAAACATTCCGCAGAAATGAAGTCGCGCGCGTATATTATAATAGGTGTATCGGTCCTGCTGTTGTTCGCATCCTGCGGACAGCAGCACAAGGCCGAGAGTCTCGTCAGTGATTTTGTGGCAGAAAACATGGAGAATCCATCAGCCATCAGCGATAAGGACTATGCTGATCTCGGCACCACCCGTCATATCAGCGACTCCCTCATCACGCTTATGCGCCAGCGCGGCGCCTCAGGATTCAAGAAAGGCATCACCTATGGCAAGATGCCATCTGGCGACCTCTACTTCCTGAGAATGAGCTACATAAGCAATGGCGACACCCTGCAAAACACCTTCTACTTCGATTCTGAGCTGTCGGAGGTGGTGGCTTTCAAATAACTTTTTTCGAAAAAAGTTGCCCAAAAATTTGCAGGAACGAAAAAATAGTCGTACCTTTGCACCCGCATTTGAGGAGATAACCCCTCGGTTTCTAACACGAAGCATTCTTGGAAGGATGGGTGAGTGGCTGAAACCAGCAGTTTGCTAAACTGCCGTACGGGTTCCCGTACCGGGGGTTCGAATCCCCCTCCTTCCGCAGGGGTGAGACTCCAGAAAATGCAGCGCGGTCGATTGACATAAAGTCTATCTCCCTCATGGCTCAGCAATTCAAACAAGTTTGATTGCATTCGCCATTCGGTCGATTCATCTAATGGTTAGGATACAAGATTCTCAATCTTGGCATAGGGGTTCGATTCCCCTATCGACTACCAAAAAGAAACCCTTGCAAATTTGATTTGCAAGGGTCTTTTTATTTTGTGTCATATACTAAAAATTCCACTTAACGGCCAGCGTCGGGTTAATAAAAAATGACTTATCATCTACGACATTGTAAATGAAGTTATTGCTAATTTCCACCTCAGTACCGACAGAGAAGTGATCAGTGAAATTATACCAGAACTGCGGTTCAGTAAGGACAACGAGCATACCATGGTTCTCGTGACCAGGACGCCAGTTCTCGCCACGCCAGAAATCAATAAAGCCGTCGAAACGACACTTGTTGTGGGCGAAGTTGATGCCCCACACACCTGTCAACTGAACACTGGCATAAGCACGTGTGTATTCGTAACTCTTGAAATACTGCTTATACATCAACTGTACCGACCACGTCTTAGAGAAATCCTCGCTGTGTCCGTTGTAGGCGAAACCAGCCAACGCAGCCTGTTGGTAACTGCCAAAACGGTTCAGACCGCCATTGTACTCAATATGGGCAGCAATGGGAGACTGTTTGCCAAGGTTGAACTCACGAGAAATCTCGGCATAGGCACCCTCAATAAACTTACTGCTGAAGTCGATATCGACGAAGTAGAACCAAGACCCCCAGTTGTCGGCCTTGAACTGTTCGAGGGTCAGTGTCACATTTGCGCGACGGCCCTGATTGTCGTCCTGAGGTCCACCCAACTGTTCAGAATAGATGCTACGACCGAAGTCATAGTGCAACTGGATGTTCTGTGCATACATGGTGAGACCCATCAGGGCCATCACACCAAAAAGAATCAGTTTTTTCATGTTTTTTTGCTTTAATGGTTATTTAATAATGTATAAATCATTCGGGCTGTTTGTTCGGGGGCACACTGATCGCCTAAGCGACGGCGCACCTCCTCATAACCTGAGAGCATTGCCTCACGGGCAGGGCCCTCCAGGATCTTATCGAGTTCCTGACGGATATTCTCTACGCTGAAGGTGTCAGCCACCAACTCGCGTACCACCTCACGGTCGGCTACGAGATTCACTAAGGAAATATATTTCACTTTAATTACCAGCTTGCGCAGACGACCGATGAGCCAGGGCAACGGTGTCTCATAGCACACCACCTGCGGCACGTTGAAAAGCGCGGTCTCGAGGGTAGCGGTTCCGCTGGTAACGAGGGCGGCATGCGCCTCAGACAGCAATTGGTAGGTCTGGTTATAGACCACCTCTACCCCACTGTCTGCCACGAACTGACGATAATAGTCGGCTTCGATGGCAGGAGCCCCTGCAAGCACAATACGGTAGGTCTTCTCCAGACCCTTCACGGCAGCGAGCATCGCAGGCAGGTTGTCTTTGATCTCCTGTTTGCGCGAACCAGCGAGCAAGGCGATAACGGGTTGTGATACTGGCCCTTCGGCAGGCTCAGGGACCGTTAACGGTTGGTGAGCTTGTCGAACCAAAAATTCCTCCACCTCATTCTTCGTGGGATTACCCACATAATGGATGGGATAATGGTGTTTCTCCTCGAAGAAAGGTACCTCGAAAGGCAGGATTGAGAAGAGTTCATCCACATCACGACGGATCTGTTTGATGCGGTATTCCTTCCACGCCCAGATCTTCGGAGAGATATAGTAATACACGGGGCAGATGCCCTGTGCTTTCACATATTTGGCGATGCTGAGGTTGAAACCCGGGTAATCCACCAGGATCACGACATCAGGACGCCAGGCGGCGATATCCTCCTTACATTGGCGCATGTTTCCTAAGATGGTACGCAGATGGAGCAACACGGGGACGAAACCCATATAGGCCAGTTCGCGGTAGTGCTTCACCAAGGTGGCACCCTCCGCAGCCATCAGGTCGCCTCCGAAACAGCGGAACTCAGCCTGTGCGTCTTCCTGTCGTAAGGCGTGGATGAGCCGTGAGGCATGTAAGTCGCCGGATGCTTCTCCTGCTATCAGGTAATATTTCATAGGCGCCAGCTTTTGATGAGATCGAGGGCCTGATAGGCGGTCACATCGATCTGAGTAGGTGTAATGGCTATATAGCCGTGACTCAAGGCCCAGTTGTCGGTATCATCGGCATCGGGCTCATCGTTGGTGTATTGACCCACCATCCACCAGTAGTCGTAGCCACGGGGATGATGACACTGTGTCACCTCGTTGCCCCACGTGCCTTTCGCCATACGGCAGACCTTCACCCCCTGATAGTCGGGAACCTTGGGGAAGTTCACATTCAGACAGACACCTTGTGGCAGACCGTCGGCCAGCACCTTCTCCGTAATCCTCTTTATATAGGGGCGCAGCGGCTCAAAGTCGGCATCCTCCTCATGGTCACAGAGCGAGAACGCCACCGAGGGGATATACTTCATACAACCCTCGATGGTAACCCCCATCGTACCACTGTAATGCACGTTCACCGAGGCATTGTCGCCGTGGTTGATACCACCGATCACCATATCTGGACGACGCGGGCAGAGTTCTGCCAATGCTATCTTCACACAATCGACAGGTGTGCCGTTACATGACCAGACCTCCACCCCCTCGCGCTTTTCGCGCAATTGGAGCCGCAGCGGCACGGTGGCAGAAAAGGCACAGGAGAAACCGCTACGGGCAGATTCCGGGGCGCAGACGATGACATCGCCATAGGCGGACACCATCTCCACAAGTTCACAAATACCCTTGGCGGCATAACCGTCATCGTTGGAAATAAGCAAAAGCGGTCGTTTAATTTCCATAAAATATCACTGATTTGGCTGCAAAGTTACAAAAATCTCTTAATTCATAATTATTATTTCTTAATTATTTTGTAACTTTGCGCACAAATTTCGTTTTTAATCAAGAGAAAATGGGTAAGATTATTGCTTTGGCAAACCAAAAAGGCGGTGTAGGTAAAACCACGACGACCATCAATCTGGCCGCCTCACTGGCTACCTTGGAAAAAACCGTTCTCGTGGTAGACGCCGACCCGCAGGCCAATGCCTCCAGCGGTCTGGGTGTGGATATCACGGAAGTGGAGTGCTCATTATACGAGTGCATCATCAACCATACTGATGTGCATGAAGCCATCTATACAACCGACATCGAAGGACTCGACATCATCCCCAGTCATATCGACCTGGTGGGTGCAGAGATAGAGATGCTGAACCTCAGCGATCGTGAGAAGGTGCTCAAGCGCATGCTGGAGCCCATCCGTGAGGAGTACGACTTCATCCTCATCGACTGTTCACCGTCGTTAGGACTCATCACCGTAAATGCCCTGACGGCAGCCAACTCGGTGATTATCCCTGTGCAGTGTGAGTATTTCGCCCTTGAGGGTATCAGCAAACTGTTGAACACCATCAAGATCATCAAGAACAAGTTGAACCCGCTGCTGGAGATCGAAGGCTTCCTGCTGACGATGTACGACTCTCGCCTCCGTCTGGCCAATCAGATCTATGATGAGGTGAAGCGTCACTTCCAGGAACTGGTGTTTAAGACCGTCATCCAGCGTAACGTGAAACTCTCGGAGAGTCCCAGTCACGGTCTGCCCGTGATCCTCTACGATGCCGACTCTACGGGAGCGAAGAACCACCTGGCACTGGCAAAGGAAATCATCTTCAAAAACGACAAAAGCAAATAGACAATAATGGCTGTAAAGAAGAAATACGACCGTAATGTGCTCGGTCGCGGTTTAGATAGCATAGGCGGTAGCAAAGGGCTCGGACTCGATGCCCTGATTGACACCCATGATGTACAGACAAAAGGCAGTTCCAACCTGATCGAGGTGCCCATCAACATGATTAAGGCCAACCCCAACCAGCCCCGAAGGGAGTTTGATGAGTCAGCCCTAAAGGAACTGGCAGCCAGCATCCGTGAGATCGGTCTGGTGACAGCAATCACCGTCCGTCAGATGCCCGACGGCACCTATCAGATCATCGCCGGAGAGCGCCGTTGGCGAGCCTCACAGATGGCAGGTCTGACCTCGATCCCCGCCTATATCCGTACGGTGGAGGAAGATAATGCGATGGAGATGGCACTCGTGGAGAACATCCAGCGTGAGGATCTGAACGCCATTGAGATCGCGCTGGCCTATCAGCATCTGGCAGAGGCTACCGGCATGACGCAGGAGAAGATCTCTGCACGCGTGGGTAAGAGCCGCACCTCCGTGACGAACTACATGCGCCTGCTGAAGTTGCCCGCACAGATCCAGATGGCCTTGAAGAACAAAGATATCGACATGGGGCACGCCCGTTCGCTGCTTGCCATCGACAGTCCTTCGCAGCAGTTGAAACTGTTTAAGGAGATCCAGCGCAACAATTACTCCGTGAGAAAGGTGGAGGAACTGGTACAGCTCATCAAGAACGGTGAGAACCTGCAGCAGGCAAAGAAGACCGCAGGCGTCACCCAGCTGCCTTTGGAATTCAGCATCCTCCGAGACCGTCTGTCGGAACTGTTCCATGTGAAGGTGCAGATGACCTGTTCCCCACAGTCAAAAGGAAGGATCAGCATCCCGTTCAACAATGAGGATGAACTGGAGCGCGTGATGAACATCATAGATAAAATGAAAGACTGACATTGAGACAAGATAGAAACATAACACGTCGGGTAATCATGGCCGCATGCTTCATGCTGGCAGGACTGCAAGGGCTCTCCGCACAGGAGAAAGCCGACTCACTGTCGGCACCAGACAGCCTGATGGCGATGGAGTCCGCCCCGATAAACCTGAACGTTGACAGTATCGTCAATAAGACCAAGAAGCTCAAGACACCAAAAGACTGGAGCACCTGGCGTCCCAATCCGAAGCGTGCCCTCTGGCTCGCACTGGTGATCCCCGGCGGAGGACAGATCTACAATCGCAAATACTGGAAACTGCCACTCATCTATGGCGGATTCATGGGCTGTATCTATGCGATGAACTGGAACAACACGATGTATAAGGACTATTCACAGGCCTATATGGACCTGATGGATAGCGATCCGAACACACAGAGTTACAACCAGTTCCTGCACCTCGGAGCATCCATCACGACGGATGCTGACAAGAAGCGCTATGAGGAGATCTTCAGAAAACGTAAAGATAAGTACAGGCGCTGGCGCGACCTGAGTTTCTTCGTGATGATCGGTGTGTATGCCCTCTCGGTGATCGACGCCTATGTCGATGCGGAACTCTCCGTGTTCGACATCTCGAAGGACCTGAGTCTGAAGGTGGAGCCGACGATCATCAACAACGGTTCGTCGAACAATGTGCTCGACAACTCCTCAGTGGGTTTGCAGTGTAGCCTCAATTTTTAAGGAATATGATCATAAAGAATAACATAAGGATTTTAAGTTTTATAGCGATGCTGTTCTGCAGCTTATCGCTATCAGCACAGACGGTCATCGACGATTTCGACGACGGAGAAGAAGACGAGGAAGAAGTTGACAGCCTGTTTGTGCCGATGGAAGACGAGATTGCCGTCACCGACAAGGAGGGTAACGAGGAATTGATAGAATTCCCCGAGGCCATGACCTATGATCTCGACAGTCTGTTGAATCTCTATATGTCGCGTACCTTCTTAGGCACCCCAGGCGACTGTGAGATGACCAACGAAAACCCCACCTATCCGAAGGAGGAATATGTGGCTCGTCTGAGCCGTATCCCCTCCGTGATGGAACTGGCATACAACGACATCGTGCAGCGATTCATCGATCGTTACAGTGGGCGCCTGCGCTACTCCGTGAGTTATATGCTCGGCGCAGCCAACTTCTACATGCCGCTGTTCGAACAGGCGCTGGAGACCTACCAGTTGCCGTTGGAGTTGAAGTACCTGCCCATCATCGAGTCGGCACTCAACCCGAAGGCCGTCTCCCGAGTAGGCGCCACCGGTCTCTGGCAGTTCATGCTCGCCACGGGTCGCCAGTACGGACTGGAAGTGAACTCGCTGGTTGATGAGCGTCGTGCACCGGTGAAATCATCCTATGCTGCCGCCCGCTATCTGCGCGACCTCTATCGCGTCTTCGGCGACTGGAATCTCGTGATTGCCGCCTATAACTGCGGCCCGGAGAACATCAACAAGGCCATCCACCGTGCAGGCGGCGAGAAGGACTACTGGAAACTCTACCCCTATCTGCCGGCAGAGACACGAGGCTATGTGCCCGCCTTCATCGCGGCCAACTACATCATGAACTACTACTGCGAGCACAATATCTGTCCGATGACCTCAGGTCTGCCTGCAAAGAGCGACACGATCATGATCAGCAAGGACATCCATCTGGAACAGATAGCAGGCGTGGTGGGAACCGATCTCGACATGCTGCGCTCGCTGAACCCCGAGTTCCGTCGCGACATCATCCCCGGCAACACCAAACCCTATGCCGTCAGGATGCCCATAGCCGACATTGGAAAGTATATCGACCTGGAAGACTCGGTCTATAACTACCGCCGTGTCGAACTGTTTACGAAACGCGCCATCGTCGATGTGAACGACGATCTGCCCACCTATAGTAAGAAGCGTTCACGCTTCGGTAGGAAGAGCAGCCGTTATGCCCGTAACAGAGGTGCCCGCTACAAGCGAGGCAAGAGCTACTCTTCAAGACACAAGGCGAGCAGCAAGCGGAAGAAGTCATCATCCAGGAAGAAGTCCTCAAAGAAAAGA
>JAEEGJ010018901.1_pt1 | contig 15287 bp, 11 predicted proteins | sample 8958761 | NCBI WGS metagenome assembly JAEEGJ01 (sample SAMN16246546, study PRJNA631951) | gut metagenome | biome: gut microbiome; feature: rumen; material: RS-attached | host: Bos | place: Iran: Karaj | collected 2018-10 | reverse complement strand
TCCCTGACAGCCAGGAGGTGGAGCATGTGACGGAAGTCGTCAAGCAGATGGCTCCGGACGTGACGCAGGCCAATTGGCATGACGTGACCAGTTCGATTGTGAACGCTCCGGAAAAATGGTCGGCGGAAGGCATCGCCCAGCTGAAAGGTCTGCTTGGCGACGACTGGCAGAAGAAGCTGCCGGTCATCGGCTACCACGGTGTCGTGAATCCGGAGCAGATTTTGCCGATGGTGCTGATGCGCGTCATTCCCGCAGGTCTGAAAGGAGTGCTGATCATGGCGATGCTCGCCGCGATGATGAGTACGCTGAACACGGCGGTCAACGGCACGGGAGCGTTGATTGTGAGGGACTTCTATCAGAATCTGATTCGGCCGGAGGCGAAGAACCGCGAACTGATCGCCGTGTCGTGGATTTCGTCGTTGGCGATTGTCGCGGCGGGCTGCTGGATGGGCGTTTCCGCAGGAAGCATCAACGAACTGTGGGGGTGGATCATCATGAGTTTGGGCGCGGGCGGTCTGGCTCCCGGACTGCTGCGTCTCTATTGGTGGCGCTGCAACACGACGGGCATGTTCATGGGCACGCTGCTGGGCGGCATCGGCGCCGTTCTGCAGAAGATTTTCATGCCTGAAATGACGGAAGGATGGCAGTTCCTGACGATGGGGCTGTTGTCGTTCATCGGCACGATCGGCGGTTCGTTGCTGACGAAACCGACGGATCGCGACGTGTTGGAGAACTTCTACAAGACGACCCGCCCGTTCGGCTTCTGGGGGCCGTTGAAGAAGACGTTGCCGGAAGACGTTCGCGTGAAGATGGATGCGGAGAATCGCAATGACATTCTGACGATTCCGTTTGCGTTGCTTGCGCAGGTGACGCTCTTCCTGCTGGCGATGCAGCTCGTCATCAAGGCGTATTCGTCCATCGCGTGGACGCTGCCGCTGTTCCTGATCGGCGTCATCGGTCTGCGGATCTTCTGGTGGAAACCGTTGTGGAAATTGAGTGATAAATAATATAAGGAAAAAAACATGATCAAAACCGTAATCAACGTCGAAGGAATGGCTTGCCCACATTGCGAAGCGCGTGTCAACCAAGCCATGAAGAATGCGTTCACCGTCAGCAAAGTGACATCGGACCATAACAAATGCATTACGGAAGCGTTTTCCGAAAATGAACTGGACGAAGCGAAAGTGCGTTCGGTCATCGAAGGCGAAGGCTTTAAAGTGACGGGTATGAAATCCGAACAAGCGAAAAAAGGACTCTTTTCATGGAAATGACGAACAGCGTCTGGGGCAAAGGGCAATTGATGGCGATGTCCGGCCTGGAAGGACGGACGGATTACGCTGAAGGGCTGGTCTTGCGAACGCGTGAAAACGGCGTGATTGATTTGAAATTTCCAGTCGCTGGCGGGCGGATTGTGCTTTCAGAAGGTAAGCCGCAAAAATGCCTGTTGCTTTCAGATGCGTTCGAAACGGAACATGCGAAAGGCGTCATTGTTGATGCGTATCATATTCTGATAGAAGGAAAAGCGTCTGTTGAGAATCTGCCGGACGCGTATGCGTCGTTGACGGAAGGAGACCGCCTGCTGGTCGGTCTCCGCAAGCATTTTGAGCCATCGTTGATTCATGCGGATATAAATGACATTTTTGCAAAATATGTCTCTTATTACAAAGAACTTCCGATGTATGGGACGATGGCTCCGCTGGAGCGGATGGCGTTGCAGAAGGCGTATTCGCAGCTGAAAGGGCAGATTTATTCGCCGTATGACGGCTTCCCGCATTTCTGGAGCACGCCGGACCGCTGGCCCCATCGCAAGATGTGGTTGTGGGACAGTGTGTTCCATGCGATCGGTATCCGCCATTATGATGTGAAATTGGCGAAAGACATCCTGCGGGCCGTGCTGGAATATCAGCATGACGACGGGCTGATTCCGCACATGATGGCTCCCGACGGTTGTTCGAACATCACGCAGCCGCCTGTCTTGGCGCTCGGCCTGAAGATGGTGCTCGAAAAGGAAGCCGACGATGAGCTGATGGCGTTCGCTTTGCCGAAGCTTGCGGCTCATTTGCAATGGATTATGAAGAATCGCGACACGGACGGCAACGGCCTTGTCGAATGGAACATCGAAGGCGATCCGATGTGCCGTTCGGGCGAAAGCGGCATGGACAATTCGCCGCGTTTCGACGCGGCGACGCAGCTGGACGCGACGGATTTCAATTCGTATCTTTCAATGGAATGCGAAATCGTTTCCGAATTCGCGGAACATCTTGGAAACAAGGCGATGGCGGCGGAATGGAAGGCGCATCATGAACGGATCAACCGCCTCATGCGCGAAACCATGTGGTGCGAATCGGAACGTATTTTCATGGATGTTGATGTGACGACGCACAAGCAGACGGGCGTTTCGGCGTCGTCTGGCTTCCTGCCGCTGATCTGCGGCGCGGCGACGGCGGAACAAGCGGCTTTGATGGTGCAGAATCTCCTTGATCGGGAGACGTTTGCGACGCCATGGCGTGTTCCGTCCATCAGCAAAAAATGCACGGCGCAATATCAGAAGGACATGTGGCGCGGGCCTGTCTGGCTCAACATCAACTGGCTGATCGCATACGGCCTTAAGCGGTATGGCTATGCGGCGGAAAGCGCTGATCTGCGTGCACAAACGCGGCGCATGGAATTGAAATACTACGAAAAGTACGGGACGTTCTTCGAGTTCTTCGACGACCGTGACGAATGCGATCCGCCGTTGCTGTTGCGGAAAGGCTGCAATGAACAGGAAGGAAGCGGCTACCATCAGGTCTTTTTCGACTACGGATGGAGCGCGTCGTTGTTCGTGGATTTCACGGCCGAACCATAAAACATAAAAAGGATGTTTGATTTTCGGTTGGTTTGATTTGGAAATCAGGCAAGATGGTGTAAGTTGTATTCATTGAGAAGAGTAAAGGGCTCACCGCTTAATAGAGGTTTGCTAAAATGGCACTACCATTTCCTGAAATCAAGAAGAAGCTGGGCTTCGGTTGCATGCGTTTTCCCATGAAGGACGGCGAAGTCGATCTGGAGCAGGTCAGCCGCATGACGGATTTGTTTATCGAACGTGGTTTCAACTACTTCGATACGGCGCATGGCTATATCGGCGGTCGTAGTGAAAAGGCGTTGAAGCATTGTCTGACAAGCCGTCATCCACGTGAGAGCTATCTGTTGGCCGACAAGCTATCGGAAGGCTATTTCAGAACGCAGAAGGACATCCGTGTGGTGTTTGATGATCAGTTGAAGATTTGCGGCGTGGATTATTTTGATTTCTATCTGATGCATGCGCAGAACCGCAACAACTACAATCACTACCAGGAATGCAACGCGTATGGGACGGCGTTGGAGCTGAAGGCGGAGGGCAAGATCCGCCATGTGGGGCTGTCGTTCCACGACAAGGCGGCGGTTTTGGACAAGATTCTCACGGATCATCCACAGGTGGAATTCGTGCAGTTGCAGTTCAATTATCTGGATTATGAAGACGACGGCGTTGAAGGCCGCAAATGCTATGAAGTCTGCTGCAAGCATGGCAAGCCAGTCGTCGTCATGGAGCCTGTGAAGGGCGGCCGTCTGGTCAATTTGACAAAGGCAGCGAAAGCGTTGCTTGAAGGTTTGAACAACGGTAGTTCCGCAAGCTACGCGATTCGTTTCGCGGCGGGCTTCGAGAACGTGGCGGTGGTGCTGTCCGGCATGAGCAGCATGGCGCAGATGGAAGACAACGTGAGTTACATGGTTGACTTCAAACCGTTGGACGACAAGGAGAAGGAAACAATAAAGCAAGTCTGCGCGATTTTGCGTTCGCAGAATCAAGTGCCTTGCACGGCCTGCAAATATTGCGTCGATGGCTGCCCGAAGAAGATCCAGATTCCGGACGTTCTGGCCTGTCTGAATCTGCGTCGTCAGCTGAAAAATGCCGGAGACAAATACCGCGAGGCGACGGCTAACGGCGGAAAGGCCTCCGATTGTATCAAATGCGGCAAATGCGAAAAGGTCTGTCCGCAGCATCTTCCGATTCGGGAGCTACTTGCGGAGACGGCCGTTGAACTTGAATAAATCGATAAAGGACAACGAAAACAGGAGAAATCATGGCGTTTACAGTGCTTTTCCAAGGCGATTCCATCACGGATTGTGGTCGTAACAACTGCGGTGGAGCGGGTTATACAAACAACGGTCTTGGGCCGGGCTATCCGAGCCTAATCGCTTCGCGTCTGCAGTGCGACTATCCCGCAAAGGATATCGCGTTCATCAACAAGGGTATCAGCGGCAACCGAATCGTCGATTTGTATGCGCGTTGGCGGATTGATGGTTTGAATCTGAATCCGGACATCATCAGCATTCTGATCGGCGTCAATGACACATGGCATGAATTCGGCAACCACAACGGCGTGGATGTGCCGCGTTATGCGCGCTTCTACCGCGAACTGCTGGAGTGGTCCAAATCCACGTTGCCGAACGTGAAATTCGTTCTGCTGGAGCCGTTTGTGGCGCCTGGACTGGTCGGCAAGCCTGAATTCGTGGCGGAAGTCGCGGAACGCGCGAAAGTCGTGAAAGGATTGGCGGACGAATTCGGCGCGATTTTCCTCCCGTTGCAGTCCATCTTCAACGACGCCTTCAAAAAAGCGCCAGAAAATCATTGGACGCCCGACGGTGTCCATCCGACACCCGCCGGCCATCAGCTCATCACGGATGCATGGCTGAAAGCGACCGCCGACATCTTCGCGAAATTGTAAGCAACAAAGAAAACACGATCCAGCCAATGAAAACCTCTTTACACAGGTTTTCATTGGCTTTTTTGTGTTTTATTCCGCTTTCACCTCTTTATCTTTCACAAACGCAAAGTAAAGGGCGGGAATCAGATAGAGTGTCATGACGGCGGAATACATCAAGCCGCCGACGACACCGATGCCGCAACTGGAGCGAAGTTCCGAACCAAGCCCTGTGCCGAACGCCATCGGCAGCATGCCGCAGACGGAGGCGATGGACGTCATCGCGATCGGGCGGAATTTCGTCTTCACCGCCTGGAGCATGGCCGCATGCGCGGACAGGCCTTGCGATGACAGCGAGGCGGTTTCGTCCATGATGAGAATCGCGTTGTTGACGACGATGCCGATCATCATGACGGCGCCGAGCATGCCGACCATGGACATGGATGTTCCAGTGATCCACATGATGGCGAACATGCCGACGAAGCCCAGCGGGATCGTGAAGAGGATCAGGAACGGCCGCGTCCACGATTCCATGAGGGCGGCGATGAGCAAGTAGGTGAGCACGATGGCGATCATGAACGTGTCTTTGAAATCCACGATTGCATCCCCCATCATTTCCATTGTTCCTGCATAATGGAGCGTGTAGCCTTGCGGAAGGCTTTTCTTGAATTTTTCTTCCAGAAGGGTTGAAATGTTGCCCAGCGTGCCGCCATTGGCAGTGTTGCAGTAGATTCGCGCGCCGCGTTGTTTGTCCTGACGGAACATCGATACGGAAACGGGAGCCGATTCCAGTTCGGCGAAGGCGGAGATGGCGACGGGATGGCCGTTGATGTTGGCGATCGTGATGTTCTCCATGTCGCTGAAATGCTCCATGTCATTGGTTTTCACACGGATATCGTAGGTACGGGTGCCGACCTTGAATGTGCCCGCTTCAACGCCGTCGAAGAAGCCGAGGGCCGTTGTGCCGAGAGCGGATTCGGACAGCGACAGATTGCGGAGGATGGCGCGGTCCGGGCGGATGTTGACGCGCGGCTTGGCGGCGCGGAGGCTGGAGTCGATATCGGTGGCGATGCCGGATTCCTGCAGAAGTTTCATGGCGCGGTTGGCCTCCTGCTGGAGGACGGTGAAATCAGGGCCGAGAATGTCGAAATTGACATCGGCGCCTGACGAACCGAGCGGGTTCGGAATGTTGACGGCATAGAGAAGATTTTCCTTTTGGGCAAGTTGCTTGCGGAGCCCCTCCGCAAAGTCAGGGAGGCTCATGCGTGTGTTTTTCGGGGTGAGGATCGGGCTGACTTCCGCCAGATAGACGCCTTCGGAGACCTTGCCGGGGATGGAGTTGACATAGCCGATGGTCACGCCGACAGACACAACTTCCGGACTCTTCTGGATTTCCTTGACGATTTCCAGTGTCCTGTCGCGGGCTGTTTCCAGGGAGGAGTTGGCGGGATATTCCAGCGTGACGCTCAGCTCGCTTTTATCGAACGACGGGAAGAACGACATGCTGACATGCGGCAATGCCAGGCATAGCAGGGCGATGGATATGCCGACGCACAGGAGGATGACGAGCCAGCAGCAACGCCGCGTCAATTCGATGGTCTTGATGAACAGTTTTTCGACGGCGTTGTAGCCGATGTCCCATACGGAGAAAATGGCCTGCATGATTCTGCCGGGCTTCCGTTCGCCTTTCGCGTAGAGGATCGATGCGAGAATCGGCGTGAGCGTGAAGCTGACGAACAGCGAGGCCAATGTCGCGACGACCATGACGCCCGCGAATGGCGAGATGAGCAGGCCGACGATGGAGGACATCATCGCCACGGGGACGAAGACGACGACGTTGGTCAGCGCGCTGGCGGCGACGGCGATGACGACTTCCTGCGCTCCTTGGATGGAGGCCGCCGATGCGTTTTTCCCTTCATGCATCCGCTTGAAGATGTTCTCCAAAACGACGACCGCGTTCGTGACGAGCACGCCGGCGGAGCAGCCGAGCGAGACCAGCGTCATCATGTCGAATGTGTAGTCGAGGCCTTTCATGGCGATGAAGGAAATGACGATGGAGACCGGCATGGAGATGGCGGCGATGAACGTGGAGCGGATATCATGGAGGAACAGGAGTAGCAGGAACGCCGTCAGGGTGATGCCGAGCAGGATGCTGGACCATGCGTCATCGACGGACGCCTGGATGAATTCGCCTGAATCCTTGAACCATTTGAGTTCGATTCCGCCGGGCAGTTCGCCGTTGTTGACGATTTGCTTGAAACGCCTCTGCGCCTCGGTGATGACTTTGACGGCGTTGGCGTCGCTTCGCTTGATGATTTCCATCTGGACGGCGGGCTTGCCATCCAGATAGGCCAGTTGGCGCGTCTCCTTGGACATGAGCTTGATGTCGGCGATGTCGCCCAAGTAGATGCGTTTGCCGACGTTGGAGGAGATTTCGATGTCCTTCATGGACTGGATGTCGCGGTATTCGGCATCGTAGGTGACGGACATTTCCCGCCCGTTTTCACGGATATGGCCTGCCGGCAGCTTGATGTTGGACGAGGAGATGCGGGAGATGATCTTCTCGACGGTCAGGCCGCTGTCCGCAAGTTTTTCACGGTTGAGGATGACGTGCAACTGCATCTCGTTGCCGCCGTGGATACGGATTTCGCCGACGCCCGGAATGCTGGAGAATTGCTTTGCCAATGTTTCGTCCGCATAGTCGTAAAGCTCATCAATGGAATGTGTTCCTGTTAAAAACATCGTGACGACAGGGATGGCGTTGATACTGACTTTGCTCAACGTCGGCGTTTCGACGCCGTTCGGAAAGTCTTCAATGATCGTGTTGATTTTCTCCCGGACTTCATGGATCATGATATCGACATCCGTTCCGAGCACGAATTCCAGCGTGACGGCGGAGGCGTTCTCCATGCAGACGCAGGTGGTGTGCTTCAGACCGTCGATGGAGGAGACCGCGTCTTCAATTCGTTTGACGACATCGACTTCCATCTCCTCGGGGGAGGCTCCCGGATAGATGGTCGTGATAACGATGTAGGGGATGTCGAATTTCGGCATGGAGTCGATGCTGATGCTTCTGTACATCTTGACGCCGAGGAAGATCAGCATGAACAAAAACGCGCACATGGCGATTTTTCGTTTGACTGAGAGTTCACTTATTGACATGGTCGTAATGGTGTTTGAATGGTTGGAAAACTGTCCCTTGTGTCCCGTGTGCTATTGCACTTCCACGCGTGATCCGTTGTTGAGGAAATACTGGCCTTCGATGACGAACTGGCGGTCCTGCAAGTCGTTGGCGTTGAGGATCTCCGTAAAGCCGTCGGTCGTGAAGCCGACCATGGCCGGAATCTCCTCCGCCGATGAATTGTTGACGGCGAAGACGACGGACTGTCCGCCCGCACGGGCGAGGACGGCGTCCGACGGCAGGCCGAAACCGGCGCGCTCCGCAAGGATGACGGCGACGTCGCACAACGTGCCGCTGATGAGATTGGCCTGCTTCGGCAGGTCGGCCTTGATCTCAAACGTGCGCGTCAATGAATCGATGCTCGGCGAGATGTAACTGAGCTTGGCGCGGCAAAGCTCCAGGCCATGCAGCGACAGGACGACGGTCGTTTCAGGCGTGATGGCCGGATAGTAGATGGAACTGAGGTAGAGGGATGTTTCCAGATTCGTCTGGTCCTCCATCGCGAGAACGGCCATGCCGTTGGAGACGAATTCGCCTGTCTCATGGTATTTGGCGGTGATGACGCCGTCATAGGGGGCGCGGATTTGGGAGTCTTCGAGATTCTTCCGCGCGATTTGCAGGCTTGTTTCCGCCTGCGTGATGAGAACGTCCTTGTAGGCGAGGGCGGTTTCCGCTTTTTCGGTCGTCGCCTGCGCGTTTTTCCATGTGACTTCCATGTTTTCGAAGGCCTGTTTCGTGATGACGTTGCGTTTGAAAAGCGTTTCATCCCGTTCAAAATCCAGACGCGCCTTTTCAAGATTCGTCTTGGCGATTTTCAAATCCGCCTCCGCAATGCTCTTGTTTTGCTGCGCGACTTTCAGATTCTGCTCCGCGATCAGGACTTGGTTCTGCAAGTTGACTTGATCCGTCTGGAACAAAATGTCGCCTTTTTTGACGCGGTCGCCTTCCTTCACTTTCAACGCATCGATGCTGCCGGCCATGCGGGCGGCGATTTTCGCGCTGTTGACAGGCTGGATGCAACCTTGGACCTGTATTTGACGACGGAATTTCATCGGCGTGAGCGCTACTGTTTTGACTTTGATGGCGGCAACCTGACCTGCTGATTCTGTATCTTCTTTTGATGAGCACCCCATGAGGCAGATGACCGACAGGGCGCAGGCGATTATTTGGGTTGTTTTCATGTTTTCTCCGTTGTTTGTTCTAAATAGAACAAAATTGGTGTGGATTGTCTTGTCACATAACCAATATACCGCCATGAGACGTTTTTTAAAGAAAAAAGTTCCAATTAGAACAAAAAAAGTTCGAAATAGAACAAAAATTTCGCAAAAAAATTGAAAATGGCGGAAAAACAGGTTCTATTAATATAAGGAAAAAGGAGTCATCATGAAGAAGAAAAACGACATGGACCGCCCGTCAATAGAGGAACAGCAGTTTCTGCAGGCGTTGAATTCATCCTACCGCCTGTTGGTGAATTATGGAGCGCGCAGTATCAAGGGGCTTGGCGTCACGATGGCCCAGGCCTACATGCTTGTTTTTTTGGGACTTCATCCGGATATGACGCTGGAGGATATCTCCAAGGAGCTCTTCTTGGCCAAAAGCGCGATTCATCTGACGCTCCACCAGCTGGTGAAGGGCGGCTATCTGGAAAAGGTTCCCGTGCCGCATGACCGGCGGATGTACCATTTCAAACTGCTGGACAAGGCCACTGTACTGCTGCCGGTCTTCTACGGCCTGATGCGGGACATCAACAAACGCGCCTTGTCCGTGTTGTCGGATGATGAACGGAAGACCTTCCTGAGCCTTCTGGGCCGTGTGAACCAGATGATCAAGACGGAGTACAAGGATAGCTAAAAGCTTTATTCTGAATGTTTTCTAGTCTTCTAGTCTTCTAGTCTTCTAAGGATTCTAGGATTCTAGGATTCTAGAATTCTAGGATACTAGCGGCAGAATAGTTCCGCCTTCGCGGATTTTGCACACCATTTCTTTGATGTCCAGCGAAGACAGCGGGAGATTGCCTTTTTGTACGCAGAGCGCGGCGGCGAGCCCAGCGGCCTCGCCGGTCTCCATGCACGTCGCCTGGACGCGGACGCCAGCGAAAGCGTCTTCGTCCGCCGAAATCGGACGGCCCGCGACGAGCAGATTCGAGACGCCTTCAGGCTGAAGGCTACGGAATGGAATGTAGGCGGCGATTTCCGGATAGTGGAGAATCTGCCCGTCGCCGCTCGGCAGATGAATGTCGACGGGATGGCAGGCGCGGGCGATGGCGTCGGTAAAATGCGTCGCCTCAAGATATTCCGTTCCTGTCAAGACATGTTTCCCATGGATACGACGACTTTGGCGAACGCCAGTCATCGGCGCGATGGAGGAGATGACGCAATGTTTGAATTCCAGAACATGCTCCTTCAGAAGACTGACGAAACGGAAGACGTTTTCACGCAATTCCGCCGTGGCACGCTGGCTGTCCATCGCATCGACGGAATTCATGGCGGAGCGCGACATGTTGACGGTGACACAGCCGTCATCGACCGTCGAGCAGAACCACGGCCCTCCGAATTGCGGCACGTCAACGCCTTCTCCGCGAAGTTTTTCGAACAGTTCGCGGATGAATCCCGCGCTGTGGTGGATGTTGTTGTTCTTCTGATGGATGATGTGCATGCGCGGCGTGGTCGTATCGACGTTCGCCAGGCAGAAGATCAACGAGGCGGGCTGCGGCGGCCGCGTGTTCGGAAGCATGGGGACGCCCGCATGGAACGCGACATCCGCATCGCCCGTCGTGTCAATGACATAACGGCCGGATATGGCCTGCAAGCCGTTTTTGTTCGCGACGACGACATGGTGGATTTTATCATCGTCATGAATGCAGTCCGCGACGAATGTATTGGTGAATAATGTGATGCCTGCTTGTTGTACAAGTCGTTGTGCGACGAGCTTGTAGATTTCCGGATTGAAGCTCAAGTTGCCGCGTGGCTCTTCGAGAATGGCGCCGTCGGCTTTGATCAGTTCTTGCGCGAAACGCCATGGGAAACCGCCGATGACGCGTTCGCCTTTGTACGAAAACTCGCTCATGGGATTGACACAACCGCCAGTCGCCATGCCGCCCAGATAGGAATTCTGTTCGAGCATGGCGACTTTCGCGCCGTTTTCGGCGGCAGTGACGGCGGCGGCGATGCCGGCTGGACCGCCGCCGCAGACCAATACGTCAAACGCCCCTATGATTGGAAGCTCTCGTGAATAAGAAATCATTAATTGTAAATTGTTAATTATTAATTGTTAATTGTAGCAGGCTTGAGTTTCATCTCTTTCGTATAGATGGTTTTGCCTGCGCAGCCGAAACAGTCAATAGGCGTGATGGCGAATCGCAGATTGGCGTTCACGGGGAGCTCGGAGAGGGCGAAAACGCATTTGACGGTTTTGTCTTGACGTTCAGGGCTGAGGAAGAACTTGTCTGGCAGGACGCGTTTGCTGGAATAGATTCGAACCATGTCATGCATGGCGCGTTCAGCGCGGACTTCGTAATCGTATGTATGGACGCCAGTTGCGGCGGGCGGAAATTCGATGGTCACTTGCGGTGTCTGAACTTTGTTGCGGTCTGGTCCGACGGCTTCCGTGACGGTAATTTGGTCGACGGCATCCTCCGCGAATTGCGGCGGATTCTTCAAACCTTCTTGAACTTTCCGTTCGCGGGAGTAGGGCTTTTCTTTGTTGAGGGGCAACGGCAGATTCCAGTCAGGCCCGAGCAATTCGTCGAACACGAATTCGCGGCGTTTGATGTTGATATGGTCGTCATAGACGGAGACTAGCATGCCGTGGCGGCCTTCCTGTGCGTTCGGCGGCGCCATCTGGAGGACAGGTTGTTCCTTCATCTGCCAGTTGCCGTTTTCACGACCGTAGCGGGAGATACAATACCGTAGGGAGGCGGTTCCGATGGAGGTGAATTCGCCTTGCCAGATACCGGATTCGTCCGTCAGCGGATAGTGTGAATGGCCTGTGAAGGCGATGGCGTTCGGGAAGGGCGAGAGAGCGCGGGTGGCGATGCCGCCGTCGTTGCCCCAACACCATGGGCCGTAGTTTGTGTTGCCCGGCTGTTGGTGTTGCGTGTAGAAGAATGGCATGTTGGGATCGATTTTAGGGCCATAGTCCTTCATAAAAGCTTCCAATTGCTTCTGATAGAAGCTGAAATGGCCGCCGATGAATGTGTAGCCTTTCACTTGTTTCACGTAGATGGGCTTGAACTCTTCATGGAAGCAGGCATCCCATGCCGCTGGCAGATCTTTGATGACCGTTCTCTGGAAGATCTTGTCTTGATCTTCTTTGGAACGCTGCTTCCATTTGCCGTAGCGGAAGCCTTCCACGTCATGGTTGCCGCAGACGAAAATCTTCTCCACATGTTTGCCGTTCAAGCCTTTATCGTCGGGGAAGATTTTATACCAACTGTCGGAGAAATCTTTCAGTTCCGAAAGGAGGCCGCGGTCGGCGATGTCGCCCGCGACAAGCACGGCATCAACATCCTGTTCTTTGAACCATTGAATAGTCTTCTCCCATGTCTCGATGTTGTGTGCGACGGTGATATGGACGTCCGAAACGACACCGAAGCGGAGTTTTGGCGTCTTCCCGTCGTCGCCATCGGCGGCGAGCAGATTGAAACCGCCGAACGACGACAAGCCGGCGGTCATGGCTATTCCTTTGAGAAAATCTCTGCGGTTGAAATTGAACATAATAATTCCTGTAATGAAAGCCTAGAATACTATCAGCCCAAAATCTGCTTAATGTGCGGCAGAATCGCTTCAGAGAAGCGGAGGAAGCCGAGATCCGTCATGTGGCAGCCATCGACCATGCCTTCCCAGAAATCTTCGCCGACGGATTCCGTGAAACCGTTGAAGAAGAAGACATTGGCATCGCCATTTTTGTTGCGTTTCTGCGTCTCTTCCAGCATGATGAGCGTCTGCGTGGAGAGTCGCGGCGACGGATTCTGAAGTTCTTCGTAGATTTCCACGCCGGGCGTGGGGGCCACGAGCAGAATCGGCGTCGTGGGATGCTTCGCGCGGATGATGTCGATGACTTTCGGTAGCGTGACGGCGAACTCTTCGATGACTGTATTCCAGCAGTAGTCAAGCATATACAGCGACGGATTCTTGATGTCGGCCAGCATGGCGGCGATTTCGGGCTCGCCGCGGCCATTGCCGGAGAAGCCGAGATTGATGACTTCGCGGTTCAGCATGCGGGAGAGGATGTTGGTGGAGCACATGCCCGGACGCGTGGCGCATCCGCCCTGCGTGATGGATGTGCCGTACATGACGGCGGGGCGGTCGTCAACAAACGGCGTGGGGGCTTCCAGTTTCGCGTCGTCGTCGAGACCGATGGCGAGTGATTTGACGCCATTGTAGAGCGGGAAATTGATGATGACGTCGCGCATGTCGCGTTTGAGGCCTGCGCGGACAGTGGTCGTGAAATCGCGCTTGGAATGGTCGGTGCGGGTCACGCCGAGGCATTTCCAGATGTCGCCGCTTTTGATGTAGATGTCAAAGCCTGCGCTGCCTGTGAAAGCCATGTGATCCATGCCGCCAGTGGCGGCTAACGTGGCTTGGATAAGGAATCTAGAACTGTCAGTGCGGAATCGGACTTGTCCGCCGGCGGTGTTGCTGCTGAGTTGGATGGCACCGCAATCTTTCGACGGAATAACCTGCGGTTCACCATTGGGGAAACGTGTGACGGTTTCCGGACGGTCCATCGGGAGGCGTTCATACAGTTTGTCGGTTTCGAACCAATTGAAGCCGCAGAGCTTCATAGGGGCTTCGAAGGGGAGATGCCATGCGACGCCGTCTGCGTTTGCAGGTTTGATGGCCATGGCGGGATCAAGTTCAGCGATGTTTTTCATGATGCAAATCGTGGTTTGAGGTGGATATTATTGTATGGTAGATAATCACAAATTCCGCCAGTCGAAGACGATGCCGAGCGGCGGATTCTTGTTTTCGCCGAGCATCGCGTAGATGTCGTGGCATTTGTCTGGCGTGACGATTTCGGAGATGATTTCGGAAGCCTTCATCTTGCCGTTGGCAAGGAGCTTCAGGAAGGCGCGATAGTCGTCTTCCTGCGTCCAATGATAGGGGGCGGATTCGACTTTCGCGCGAGTCATCGTGTGGGCGCCGAGAATCTGGATGCCGCGGCAATGGACGTAGCGGTAGAAGTCGATTGGCGCATCGGGAATACGTGTGCAACCGAGCAGGGAGATGCGGGCTTCCCATGCCGCGTATTCAAGGGCCTGCTGGAGGGCGATGGCGGAGCCAGTAACTTCCACGATGGCGCGAACGCCTTCGCCTTCCGCGATGTCTTTCACCTGCTGAATGTAATCTGAATCTCCCGGATTGAGAGCGTAGTCCGCTCCAAGCTTCAATGCCAATGCGCGGCGTTCAGGGGAGAAGTCGGAGACGATCATCGGGACGGCGCCGCTGAGGGCGGCAATCTGCAACGCAAAAACGCCGAGGATGCCTTGGCCCGCGATCATGCAGCTTTCACCAATTTCCAAATGGAGCTTGCGGACGCCATTGAAGGAGAAGGAGGAGATGTTCGTGAAGGCCGCGTCCAGCATGCTGACGTTTTCAGGAATCTTCACGATTTTTTCCTGTTTGATGTTGTAGGTCGCGCCAGCGCCGGGATTTGTGTTCAGATAATTGGTCGGAACGAGCCAATCATGTTTGATGGAATAGAGGGCATGGCCTGCCCAGTTGACGACGACTTTGTCGCCTACTTTGTAGTTTTTGACGTCCGGTCCGACGGCGACGACTTCGCCCGATCCGCAATAGCCTGGATACCAGGGAAATTTCGGATGGGCGTTGTTCATGTCTTGCGACCATGCGCGCTCTGTACCTGCGCTGACGACGGTGTAGTGGTTGCGGATGAGGACTTCGTTGCCGGTCGGTTCGTGTACTTCCGATTCCTGAAGTTCGGCGTTGCCCTTTGTGACGATGACGATGCGGTAATTTTTCATGGTTGTTTGTGGGGAGGAATATGATTGTCTATTGAAGAAATTTGCCTTCTGCGTTGATGTCGAAATTGTGCGGGCCGAGCACGCGGCCGCCATCGACGGGAATATCGACGCCTGTGATATAACCTGCGTCGTCGTCTGCGAGGAAGACGATGGCACGGGCGATTTCATCGGCTAAACCATTGCGGCCGAGCCATGTGCCATGATTAGGACCAGTGGCATCACCACGGGCGACCATGCCGGGCGAAACACTGTTGACGGTGATGCCGCGCTTTGCGTTCTCCATGGCGGCGACTTTCGTCAGCATGATAATGGCGGCTTTGGCGGCGGAGTAGTCCGCCGCGCCCGGTAGGCCGCTCACGCCTGCGATGGAACCGAGATTGACGATCCGTCCGAAATG
>JAEEGJ010018899.1_pt1 | contig 15289 bp, 10 predicted proteins | sample 8958761 | NCBI WGS metagenome assembly JAEEGJ01 (sample SAMN16246546, study PRJNA631951) | gut metagenome | biome: gut microbiome; feature: rumen; material: RS-attached | host: Bos | place: Iran: Karaj | collected 2018-10 | reverse complement strand
AAGGTTCCTGTCCACAAGCTGGTTCTTGGCGGTACGCAGCGCATCCCGACCATCAGCGGTGACGAAATCCAGATTAAGATTGCTGCAGGCACTCAGGCCGGTAGCGTTCTCCGTCTGCGCGATCAGGGTCTCTACCCGCTCAAGAAAGAGGGCGCCCGCGGAAGCCTCTACGTGCAAATTGGCGTAGACATTCCGAAGGACATTTCCCGCGAAGAGAAGGAGCTTTACCAGAAGCTCGCAGAACTCCGCAAGGACAAGGAAACTGCCCAAGAAGAATCCTTCCTCGAAAAGATGAAGAATCTGTTCAAGTGACACTCAGTGTCACCCTGAGCCGCGTTGCGGCGAAGGATCCAGAAATCTCCCGAGCGTTCAAAAAACGTTCGGGATTTTTTTAGTAACACATTTCCGCTCCTTAGGTGTTTAATAAGTAAAAGCTTAGAAAGCACATGCAAAATACGTCATTGCGAACGTCGCAGAAGCGCGGCAATCTCGAATAGCTTTTATGAATTTATTAAGGAGTCTGAAATTGAAGTATGTTATCTTGAACGCAAGCCCGCGCCCAAACTGCAATATCAGCCAAATGCTTGGGATTGTCCGCAATGAATTGTTAGCTTGTGGCGACAGAGTCCTTTACGTTGATGTTTGCAAATTGCAATTCCGCCCATGCATCGGCTGCATGAAATGCCGTAGCACACATGATTGTGTTATGCCTGATGACGATGCCAAACAAGTTCTGCGGCTCGTACAAGATTGCGATGCTCTCATTGTTGGCTCGCCGTGCTACTGGGGGAACATGACGGGGCAACTCAAAATGCTTTTTGACCGCTGGGTTTATGGCATGATGGACCATAGCGAAAGCGGGTACCCCATTCCGCTTCTTAAAGACAAAAAGGCGGTCATTATCACCACCTGCTCTACCCCATGGCCGTTCAACATTTTATTCAAGCAATCTGCAGGGACTGTACGTGCGCTCAAGGAAGTTCTTTGCTGGAGCGGGTTCAAGATTGCTGGTGTTCTGCAAAAAGGCGGTACCCTCAAGAACAAAGAACTCACGTCACGCGAAATCGCCAAATGTCGTAGCTTCGCCAATAAGCTCCATCATAAACATTCGTAAAGTTCAACGCAAAAAGAGAATCCTCGCATTTGCGAGGATTTCTAAAATCTATTTGAATTTCTTCTGATAAACGGTCTTTCCAGCGCTCTTGATTCGCACAACATAAGGTGTTTTTGCCAAGTGCGCAACTGGCACGACTGCAGATCCATCAATAGAACGACGCATCAGGAGTACACCTTGCAAGTCATGAATCGTGAGCTGTAGCGGCGCATTCCCAGGCAGCGAGGACTTCCCGGACTGCGCGACATTCCTCGCTGCATTCCCAGCGTTCACAAGGAGGTCTCCCCCGCTTCTCGTGACCGAAATTTTCCCAGCACCTTGCGCGACTCTCGGAGAAATACTCACTTTGCCAGAATCTGGCTTCTCCGGTTCCACATACGGGTGTTCCGGATCATCAACGATGACCTTGATATCAACCGTACTTTCGCAGCCATACGGATTCACGTACGTTCCCGTGTAAATACCGCTGCTCTGCCATTGCATATTCTTGAAACGCACTTCACGACCCAAGTAATAAAAGTCATTCGGACCTTTCCATGTCCAGCGGCCGCCATCGTATGGATGCGGGCCAATCACAAGCGAATCACCAGGATTCACCTTGACTTCCGTCGTTTCGTTCCAGCCGCCATCGTGAATCTTTGCATACGGAATAATTGAGCTAGCTTCGCATACGCCACCGGTTGCATTTTCAATGACCATAGTAACGATGGATTGAGCTCCTGCTGTGACCGTAATGGCATTGTTCGTAACGTCAATATCAGAATCTGCTTTAAGTGCCGCTGGGAGCGTAAAGCGATGGACCTTAGCCTTCTTGCCAATCGTCGTGAACTTGCTCAAGTCAAACGTGTACTTTGCATCGCTAGAGCCTGTATTCAGCACTACGAGTACAAGCGAGCTATCTTCGCGAATGGCGGCAAGCGTGTTGCTGTTGTCGCTATCGATAAATCGAGAACCCGGTCGAATAGCACGGCTAAACGCGGCATGCATGTAGAATCGCGGCGCATAAGAGAATGTCTGCTTTTTGTGGTCTGCGATAATCGTGCGCCAGTTTTCGGCAGGGTCCGAAAGCTGCCAATCGACCCAGGCGCTTGCATGCATATCGCGGAGGTCATGCAATATCACATCCGCCATCCAAAGCGTAATATCAAGACTTCCACTGCGGTGGAGCGGTCCCGATTCAGATTGCCAAACGCGCTTGTCAGCAGCAAATGCAGCATTATAAAGCTTGGCTCGTGAATCGTAACCAGAATAGCTATGCGTATTCACTTGGAACATGTAAGAACGTGCTTCGGCACTATAGCTATTGAAACGCGCCAAAGCATCGCCAATGTTTGATTCATCGGCCGCACTCACAGAAGTCGCTGGGAACAGCCCCTTCGCTTTAAGCGCCTTACCAAGCTCCACAATCATTTCGGATTGCTTATTCTTGAAGCCGCAACCTTCCTGGTCACCGTTCGCCTTCCACCAACCTGCACTTGGCTCGTTGAACGGTTCAATCGTGCGGAACGTGATACCCCACTCTTCCTTGAAGTGCTTAGCGACTTCAGAGAGGTAATCGGCAAAATCATCAAAGTAATCGGACTTGAGATTGTCGGCGCCATTGACGCCGCCCGAAACGCAACCGCTGTTAGTCATCCACCACGGAGGGGAATTAGAGAACGCTTCAAAAATCGGGTCTTTCGCCATTTTTGCAAGAGCAAATGCGATGTTGCGCTGGTTCGGGTCTGCCGTCCAGTCGTAATCGCCTTTTTCTGTCGGCTTGTAGCCGGGAACCGCGGCTCCCCCATCGCCTTTGGTCAAATGGTTATGACCGGGCTGATCGCCTCCACCAATGTTGTAGCGGAAAATATTGTAGCCAAGACCCGTGTCCGGGTCAGCCACTGCACCTAAAAGTTTTGTGTAGTTCGCCTTATCCCAGCCGCCGGCGAGTTCTGCCCACCAACAAAGACTTGTCCCCCAGCCTTCAAAAAGCTGGTATTTTTTGCCCGGGTCCACAACGACTTTCGTCTGGGCGTAGGTGGCGCCGCAAGCTAGTGCAGCGGCCGTTACAACAAAAAACAGTTTACTCTTCAATATCTCAACCCCTTGTCTCGGCGCATTTCTAAGTGCGCGGTTCTTTACTCTCTAAAAATCCATTTTTTTACGGAAAAGCGGACACCCCAACACAAGAAAATATTGACTATTTGTCATTTCCCGGTGAGCAATAGATAAAAAGATCCCGCTTCACTTAGTGAAGCGGGATCTTGTACTTCACGAGCATTGCCCGTTACTAAGATATATTGCTAATTTTTATGTTTTTTAGATTTGCTACCGTAGTAACCGTAACCGTAACCGTAACCGTAACCGTAACCGTAACCGTAACCGTAACCGTGTCTGTGTTCGCAATGGTTCAAGACAAAGGCTTTAGGCTTATCACAATAGCGTTCCAAGGTATGTAAGGATTCCTTAATAGAATCCATAGAATGGCGACCATAATGCAACACAACGAGTGCAAAATCGATCAACGGGCAAATCATGTATGCATCCGTCACCAAGTTCGTCGGCGGAGTATCAATAATAATTGCATCGTACTGCGGACGAATTTCGTCAATCAACTTCTTAAGCATGTCACCACGCAATAGTTCAAATGCAGAAAGCGTAAACTTGCCAGATTCCAAGATATCAAGATTCGGGAGGTTTGTACTCGCGATTTTAGCGTTTTCGAAAGTAACCTTACCCATAAGAACATCGACAAGTCCAACCTTCGTAAAGCGGCACGTGGCCTTTCTCATATCAGCATCAATAAACAAGGTCTTCTTACCGACCATCGCAAAAGTAGCAGCGAGGTTCGTCGAGATAAAGCTCTTACCGACACCAGGCATAATACCAGAAACCATAATCACCTGATGTTCCTTATTCATATTGAAAGAGAAATCAATCGCCGTAAGAATGGATCGAATCGATTCGCTAAGAGGATCGTCAGGATCTGTTTGGACATGAGTTTTTCTTGTCTTTCTAAATTTCAAGTTCAAACTGGTATCAGAATTTTCAGGAACCTTTGCAAGCACACTAGTATTCGTTTCACGTTCGATTTCCGTGACGCTGCGGACACCATTATGCATCATACGCAAGAGGAATACCAAGAGAACGCCAAGCATAAACGAAGCCGCCACAGAACATATAATGATGTTCATTTTCTTCGGCTTGCTCGGAACACCATTAATGCGGGCCAAATCCACAATACGCACATTACCGACTTCACCAGCACGCACAACGCGCAACTGCTGAACCCTATTCAACATACTTGTATAGATTTCATTGTTCACAGCCACATCTTCTTTAAGACGAGCGACTTCCTGCTGTGTCAACGGCATCTTTTCTGCATTCTTTTTCAACTTGCCAAGTTCAGCTCTCAACCTGTTCTGCTGCTTGACAATCGTCTGCACGCTCGGGTGTTCTTCCTTGAACAAGCGCATCGCAGCTTGGCGTTGCTGTTCCAAATCCAAAAGCTGTCTTTGCAGTTCGGATTCCTTGCTCAAATGAGCGTGCGTTTCACCAGTCATGTCCACGGAGCCGATGCTGTAGCGATAGTCGGCCAATACCTTTTCAGCACTGTCAAGTTTTGCCTTTACGCCAGGGAGCTGTTTTTCCAAAAACTCAAGAGTCTTTTCAGCTTCAGCACTGCGCATTTCAACATTCTGGCGCAAGTAAGTCTTTGCGATCGTGTTCAGGATAGCAGCCGCTCTATCCGGATAGCGGTGATTGTAGCTTGCTTCAATAATACCAGTCTGCTTGCCTTTTTCAGCCACCTTGAGGCTTGCTTTCAAAGCGCCCATGGCACCAAGATCGCTTATCTGCGAAAGGATGAACATCTGTTCCGGCTGAGCAAGCATGCGGGACACCTGAATATCGAAAGTATCACCGGCATAAGCAGCACGGTGCATCTCACCGACCTTGCCTTCTAAAATCACCTGTTCTTCAGGAGAAATAACTTCATAGGTATCATCACCCGTCACCCTTGCCATCCACTTTTCGGCACGAGCGATTTGTGGAATATAGAGAGAATCAAGATCCATGCGACCTTCATGGTGCAGGAATCGGTCGGCGGCACCGATAGGTGTTGCCTGAAAACAAAGATGTTCCACATTGACGACATCGCTCAGAATCATACGACTCTTGAGAAGTTCTATTTCTGCATCGGCAGGGCTTGCAACATCAAGGAGTGCGCCCATATCGCCGATAGCTTTACCGGACTTGCCTCCTTTCACATCAATTTGCAGCAAGACATCGCTTGTGTACTGCGGACGTAGCCAGTTTGCAATCGAAAATCCGACAAGGCCGCCCACCAGAATGAACAGCAATAACGTGAATTTCTTTTCCCAAAGGATTTGCATTGCTTCAAGCAACGTAATTGTATTGTTGTCTGGAGGCAACTGAATTGTAGCTTGGCTAACAATCTTTTTTTCTTCTTTTTCTTCCATAAGCTATCCTAATTATGTAAGGCAATCTCAAATTTAAGTCATCCCAAAAGCATTTTAATTAACGCAAAATTAGTTTATTTTTCACAGACATTCAACTTATTTTTATACAAACAAACCGTATTATACAATAAGCTATCCAACCATTTAGGTTGGATAGCATTCACTTAGTCAAAACTATCGGTCACCCATTACTTTGCAAAAGGAACGAGTTCCACACGACGGTTTTGCGCACGACCAGCAGCATCACCATTATCGGCAATCGGCTTTTCACTGCCGTAACCTGCAGCGCGGAGACGATCCTTGGCAACGCCCTTCTTCACGAGGTACTTGACCACAGCGGCTGCGCGATCTTCAGAGAGTTTCTTGTTTCTCTTTTCAGAACCCTTGTTATCGGTATGTCCCTGAACTTCAAGGTTTGCTTCCGGAATCTTAATCATCAATTCTGCAATGTCATCGAGAGTGCCGTAGCTGCTCTTGGTAAGTCTTGCAGAAGCAGTCTTGAAGTTGATACCCTTCTTGAGCTGGTCAAGGTCTTCCTTCTTGTTGATTGGGCAACCATTCTGGTCAACACGGACACCCGGAAGCGTATTCGGGCACTTGTCAAGAACGTCAGGAACGCCATCCTTATCAAAGTCCGGCAAGCAACCGAGAGAGTCTACAACATGGCCAGACGGAGTACCCGGACACTTGTCCTTGAAATCGGCAATGCCGTCCTTATCGGTATCAAGCAAGCAACCGTTGGAACCAACTTCGACACCTGCCGGAGTGTTCGGACATTTGTCGAGATAGTCTGCAACGCCGTCCTTGTCAAAGTCCATTGCGCAACCCGTAGAATTTACAGGAACGCCAGACGGGGTATTCGGACACTGGTCAAGATTATCAGCAACACCGTCCTTGTCAAAGTCAAGCATACAGCCCAAGGAATCCACAGAAATACCAGCAACAGTATTCGGACATCTGTCGTTAATATCAGCAATGCCATCCTTGTCGGAATCAACGCGGGCAAGGGAATCGGCAATAGCTCTATCGCGAGCGAGCTTTGCAGGATCTTCAACCGGGCAGCCTTCGGCATCAACCTTAACGCCCTTTTCAGTACGGGCGCACTTGTCTTCATTATCCGGGATGCCATCGCCATCGGAATCTTCAGATTTGCCAGCGGCATCAAATTTGACACTGACGAGAGCAGAACCAGCAAAGAGCGGAGAGCCTACGTAACCGTAAGTGGCTTTCACGCCTCTTTCACCCTCGTAGTAGATGGTATGATTCTTACCATATTCGATATCAGCCCTGTGACTGGCGCCACTCTGGAAGAAACGGAGAGCAAAGTCTACGCCCAAAGCAAAATCAATATTATGCGGGAAGTGGAAACGGATACCCGGAGTGAGGAGCATCGGGTCTACAAGCGGATCGACCTTATAGCGTCCAACCTTCTGCAAACGCATTTCAGCGGAGAATTCCAAGAACGGAGTCATCCAGCTTGTAGCGTTCCAGTTCACGCCCGTGTTATAGACGAGAGTTTGCGTTCTGGAGTAGCTGGCCAGAGCAACATAGCTTGCAGCCAAGTTCCAAGAAATCGGTGCTCCAATCTTGTTGAAGTCAAACGACAACGCAAGACCTGCACCAAAAGCCAATCTATCAGCAGTGAACGGGTGTGTGTTGCCGTAGCCGTTCAGGTACCAGGCATGGCGAGGACGCACACCGGCATTCGGTTCACCCGTCGGAATGTAAAGGTCAAGCATGAGGGCCATGTCGAATACACCAACCGATGCAAACGGGAGACCTATCTTGGTAAAGAGATCCAAGTCACCGCGGCTTGTCGTCCACATGTTAGCCTTACCACCCCACTGGGAATTGGCATGTTCGTAGTAAAGCGGCAGAGACGCACCTATATCGACGAAGTCCAAAATACCGACAGCAACGAACACATTGCCCGTAATGGAAGCATCAGCATCATTAAAGGCGTATCTTTTGCCTTTTACTTCATAGATGCCACCGCGCGACAAGCCCCAGGAGCCAAACGTGAAATTTCCGCTGGCGCCAATATTAAATTGCCATTGACCAAGGGTTTTCGCGTTGATTTCGTGCAACCCCTCTGTGCCACCCAGCATACCAACCTGAGAAAAGGCTAGAGAACTGGATAACAAACTAAGAGCAATGATTTTTTTCATATTTTGTCCTTCTTTTGTGTTTGTCGTTGTTGATTTAATTCTTCTGTTCTACAGGTTCAGACTTCTTCAAAATCGTGCTGTTGAACTTTTCTGGAGTCGTGAACGTAGGAACAATTTCGTGTAGAGCGTTAATGGCGATTTCGTCATTGTTTTCAGATGCAGCGCTCTTGAGTTTCCAGAGTTCGTTAATGAACTTGGAAGTGTCAATGTCAATCTGCTTTCCGATGAAGATAAGCTTGTTCTTAGTCTTCTTCAAGCCTTCTTCGTTCATCAAAAGCTCTTCCTTAATCTTTTCACCCGGACGAAGTCCAGTGAACTTGATAGGAACATCCTTGTACGGCACCTTGCCATACATACGGATCAAGTTTTCTGCAAGCGTTACAATCTTTACTGGCATGCCCATGTCAAGCACAAAGATTTCACCACCTTGAGCGATACTAGCGGCTTCAAGCACAAGACTCACCGCTTCAGGAATGGTCATGAAGTAGCGGATGATTTCTGGATGCGTAACCGTCACAGGCTTACCCTGTTCAATCTGGCGCTTAAACAGCGGAATCACACTACCGTTACTACCGAGCACATTGCCAAAGCGAGTCACGACGAATTCCGTGTTACTTTCCTTTTGCATGGACATGAAGCGAACAATCATTTCGCAGCAACGTTTAGATGCACCCATAACGTTAGTCGGGTTCACCGCCTTGTCAGTACTGATCATCACAAACTTTTTGACATTATTGAACATGGCAAGCGTAGCCACGTTGAACGTACCGATAACGTTGTTCTTAATAGCTTCCATCGGATTGTTTTCCATTAGCGGCACATGCTTATGGGCAGCGGCATGGAAAATCACTTCCGGTTGGTAGGTCTTGAAAATCTGGTTCATGCGGAAGTAATCACGAACGCTTGCAATAAGCGTCACGAGATTCAGGGACTTTCCGTATTCCATAACCAGTTCTTGCTGGATATCGTAAGCGTTATTTTCGTAAATATCGACGATGATAATTTGTTTGGGATTATACTTTGCAATTTGACGAACAAGTTCACTACCGATACTACCACCACCGCCAGTCACCATACAGACCTTGTTTTCAATGTAGGCTCGGATGTCCTTGTTATCAAACTTGATTGGATCACGTCCCAGCAGGTCTTCAACCTTGATATCGCGAATTTGCGTTGCAAAATTGGTTTCCCCAGTTCCAACATTGGATGTGTCCAAAAGGGTACCCACAAAAGGAAGGACCTTCACCGGAAGTCCAGTCTTGCCACACAAGTCCATAATCACTTGGCGGTCTTTCGGCGGGCAGCTCGGGATAGAGAAAAGAATCTGTTCAATATTTTCCTGCTTTGCAATTTTAGGAATGTCGCTTGTCGTACCAGCAACGAGCACACCTTCAAACGGCTTGCCGATTTTATAGCGGTCATCATCAATCAGGCAAACAGGATTAATCTTCGATGCATTCGATGTAGCAACACCTTTTTCGGCATCCTTGGCGCTGTTCCTGATTTCATCGAGCAAAAGTTTGGTCGCATTACCCGCACCAATAATCATAGTGCGCTTCTTCATAGCTTCATGGTGACCTGTAGCCACAAGAGAGACAAACGTCTTGCGGAACATGTAACGGAAAAGGCATACACCAAAGCTTGCTATTAACGCCTGAACGAGAGCGAACTGCCAATGCAGGCTCCCTCTCATAATGTAGAAGAATACGTGCGTTACAAGGAGACCAACAAACACACCTTTGATGCAGCTCAAGAAATCATAACGGTTTAGATAGCGCCAAAGCTTGTTGTAGGCACCAAAGAAAAGTAGCGAGCTAAAGCACAGGATAACGCTCAAAAAGAAAATCGCAAACTGGTCGGCTCGATCAATTGAATTGGCAAACAACGGTAAAAAGAAGTTTGCAAACAAGCCCGCAACAACAACGATAAAACCATCCGCCAATGCTAAAACACGCTTACGGATACGAAAATTCGAGAACAATCCCAACATTTTGGACATGCCAAATACCCTACTTTTTTGTTTTTATAAACCTACTTGTGGTTTTCTATGCTACAAAATAGTTATAAAAGACTACCAATGGAAGGTAGTCCTAACAAAAGCACCCCTATTTTCGCCAAAAATCAGTTCCAGTTCAAAAGAGGTATGCACCCCACTGTAGCTAAACGAAGGCGAAATTGTATATTGCAGAGGAGCTTTATCTATAAATTTTTTGCGTCTGGTCTTATACGGATCGTCAATATTGCTCCCGTAATCAATTCCTTTCCAGAGCCACTGGTTGTGGAGGCTAAAGAAGAATTTTGACGATGCATTCCAGAAAAGCCGACCGTAAAGAGTCCAGTCAATAGTCAGAGAATTCGGTCCATTCGGGTTTCCGAGCGGAAGCCCCAAGTGCGCAATTTGAGCTTGAGCCGTATCGTAGTGGCAGTATGTAAATGGTTCCACACGTGCTATTTCAGCGATAGTACCGAGCTGTAAAAGTTTGCCCTTTACCTCTGTATCGCGGGCAACCTGCAAGCCAAGCATCGCGGCCCAGCGGTTGTTGCTATAGCGGTTTTGATAAACAGCATAAGGCGATTCCATATCATCCAGGAAGAATTCACCATAGACACGAGCCAGCTTGAAGAGCTGCACATTAAAATCCACCGCCAAGGCACCGTTGTTTACGCGTTCAGAATAATTCCCCTTTTCAATGAAAAGTGGAGCGATAGGCACAAAGAGCCACGGCTTATTCTCATTGTAAAGAATCTGCAGTTCGGAAATACCAAGAGTCAATCTATCGAACGCGAGTTCGTAACGGTGACCATAAAAATTGCGGTCGTTCAAGTTATCCTTGCTGTAGCTCCAGGAATTTACACGAAGGTCGGCATAGACGCTATATATGCGTAGCGGTCCAAATGTAAAGTCGAGCGAAAGCATGTTGTACGGGAGCGCAAACTGGTTCAAGGAGAGGTTGTTGTAGTACCCCGGCCCCCAGTGCAAAACATCACGAGCAAGCTGGAGGCGAGCCCAAGCGTAATTCAACGCCAAGTGCGCACGGTAACGCGCAAAGCTCACATAGTCAATTCCTCCATCGCCACGATCCTTGGACTGCACATCAAAAACTTCGTGGTCGTAGCTTTTGGGTTTCTTAGCTGCATGACCTTCAGAATAGATTCGGGCATCGAGGTCAAAGTCAAGAGAATCAGCAAAACCGCGGATGAAAAGCCCGCCATCAATCGCAGGCCAAATCGTATCGCCAAGAGCAGAGGACGACCTGTAATCAATTCCGAGAATCGGAGAAACAGCTATGGCAAATTTATGAGATGAGCTACTATCACTTTCAAAGAATGCCATTGCATTCTTGTGATTCTTATAGAAATCCTTCAGGAACGTCGTATCGCGGCGGGGGTAAGTGAAAAAATGACGCCCCTCGCCCACAGTCTGACGATGGAATTCAAAAAGCATGGGCGCATAATCAAGGCCACGCAGATTGCGGGTGCGTTCAGAACTGATAACTGGCGAAAAACCGGTTTGAGCAAAAGCGACCGCCGCTAGAACAAGACCAGCAATAAAGGATTTCATTTTCCCCTCCCGATAAAATTATTCCTCGACGTCCCGGTCAATCACTTCGGCTGCTGAATCTCCTCGAAGTGCAACCAGGCGAATGCCATCAAGAGTCAAGTATGGATCATATGTGTCAATGATCTTGGTGTGACTTGCAATTGTGCGGCCCCAGCCACCCGTCGCAAAAACAGGAACGTTCTTCTTGCCCATTTCCTGTTTGATTTTAGCGACAAGCGTTTCAAGTTCAGCCATGAAGCCGAAGAGGAGACCCGCGCGGATAGCATCGTCTGTATTGTTTGCAATAAGGTGCTTAGGCCATTCAATGCTTACCGGCAAAAGACGAGCCGCTTTTTGCGTAAGCACGTCGAGACTCGCGCTAATGCCCGGAATGATAATGCCACCAGCAAAGCCTCCGTCCTTCATCACATCAAACGTCGTTGCCGTACCCATGTCTATAACGATAGCGTCCGTGTAACCGCGTTCCTTGAGGGCAATCACATTACAAAGTCGGTCGGCACCGAGCGTACTCGGGTTCGGGTAAGCAATCGGGCAATTTAAGCAGTTCGAAGAACTCACCACTTGCACCGGGCGCTTCAAAAGCGTCTGCAAAGCCTTGACCCATGGGCGTTCCAACGACGGCACCACAGTCGAAAGACCGACGTGCGTCACGGATTCCAGCTTGATTTTAGAAAGATGAATGAGACCGCCCACGCGATTCATGACTTCGTCAGAAGTCGTTTCTTTGCGGGTTGTGAGTCTCCAGTGATCAACAACTTTATCCCCTTTGTAAATTCCGAGGACGGTGTGCGAGTTGCCCACATCGACCACAAACGACAAAGAGTTCTTTAAATTCTTTTTCATCGTTGCGAAAGATAATTATTTATTCAAATTCAAAAATGCGTCTTTCAGTTCTCGCGTCGCTTTTTCGGGATCCGCAGCCTTCATAATGGCAGAAACCGCACAAATTCCTGAAATACCTGAGCCCTTGAGCACATCGATATTATCCTTGTTGAGCCCTCCAATAGCGTTCACATTGATTGGTACGGCCTTCACAATCGCCTTGAGCGTATCAACACTTGTGAGAATTGTGACCACTTTAGTAGTCGTCGGATAAATCGCACCCACCCCAAGATAGTCGGCCCCTTGTTCGTAAGCCTCCAGAGCCTGAGGTACAGTCTTCGTTGTAGCACCAATTATTTTGTCTGCACCCATCAGCTGACGGGCTATTTTCACAGGCATATCAGTTTGCCCGACATGCACACCTTCAGCACCAATGGCGAGCGCCACATCAACGCGGTCATCAATAATCAACGGGATGTTGTAACGCTTTGTTACTTCATGAGTCGCAGCCGCAAGTTCCATGTATTCACGTGTGGAACGATTCTTTTCACGAAGCTGGATAAGCGTAGCACCGCCTTTACATGCCGCTTCTACAGTAGGTAAAAATCGATTTGCAGGCACACTCGTGCTATCGGTAATGAAATAGAGCGTTGTATCAAGTTTTTTCATGTTTTTAAAGGTAGAAAAAAATGCTCTAGTTTGGAATAGAACAGCTTAAAGCTTGAAATCTGTGCGAATTCTCACGCTTATTATTTTTTTATCACGCAAATACGTCACAAGCGATTTTACTTATGTATTTTTTATAAAAACGGGACGAAAAGTCCTACAGACTATATGGAGCGATATTATGAAACCGATGAATTCAAAGAAGGGTATTACCCTCATGGAACTTATGGTGGTTATCGCTATTATGGGCATTCTCTCCACCGTAGCTATGCCGAAGTTTTTCGGAACAGCCGAAAAGGCTCGTGAAAAAATAGACCTGATGAAACTTTATGACCTCAGAAACGCTCTTAACTTAGCGCTTATCGAGGATATTGGGGCTATGGATGTTTACGATCCTGTCACTGGCGTAAATAGAGCTCAAATGTCAAAAGACCTTAACGCGGGTCTATCATCTAATATTGGAGCAACATTATTTGTAATTGAACTGCATAGTAACCTTTCTATCAACGTTCAGGGAAGCCATGGCAGTGCAAACGACAAAATCGGCAATCAAAATATTAACATCTGTAAGATGATTGGTGACGGAGGTACATTCTACTCCGCTCTTAGAGATGCAAACTTTGATGGTGTAGCAGACATTATCGAAGCACGACTTAAAGGAGTAAACAACTATAAGAATGGAGGTGATACCTACTCCTCAAAACCATATATAGGTTCCGATGGTAAAACAACATACTACAGAACAGCCCCGATACGAAAGCTTTTCCAAAGTCAAGCTCTGAATGTCGGAACAATAAAAGACAATAAGCGTTATTCTCTTAGTTTACGCTGGACTGATCCGGATGACCCCTACTCCATTGAAGTATACTTACTTGAGAATGGACACCAATGGAATGACGCCTACAAATCCGACTACGGAACATGTTTCTCGACATACGGACGAAGAGGTTGTTCGTACAAGAAGAAGAAGTGATAAACTAAATATTTTCCTCCTCAAAAAAAACGTCTCGGAATTTTTCCGAGGCGTTTTCTAGTAAATGTGACAATCGGCTTAATTAGACTCCGCGTCAAAGCCGCGATTTCAGCCCTACAACCTGAAGCCTAAACATACAAGTAGTCGTTCAGCACGGGCTGCATGCCTTCACTGCTCATGTCGGCATACATTTTGTCAATGCTGCGGCCGTCATTGATTTCGAACTGTTCATCGCCGCCTTCCCCATCGTCGTGACCACTGTATTTGCTTTCGTGGTCGCCAATGCCGGTAGAGACGCCTGCGGAAATCTTCGTGGCGGCGATTTTCACGATGCCATTGCGGAATTCCTTGCTTTCGCGGCTCGAGACGGTGATGCCCACGAACGGAAGGAAGATGCGATAGGCGCAAAGCACTTGGCAGAGTTCCTTTTCGTGAACGTCAAGCGGGCTGATTTTTTCATTGTTCACAATCGGACGGAGACGCGGACAGCTGAGGCTCATTTCGGCATGCGGATACTTCTTTTGTAAGTAGTAAACGTGCAGAGCGCTGGCGAGAGCGTCACGGCGGAAGTCCGAAAGACCTAGAAGTGCCGAGAAACCGCAACCGCGCATACCGCCCATGAGGGCTCGTTCCTGAGAATCAAAGCGGTACGGGAATACGCGCTTGTGACCAAGCAAATGAAGTTGTTCGTAACGATTACGGTCGTAGGTTTCCTGGAATACAGTTACGTAATCGACGCCGCATTCGTGCAAGTACTTGTATTCATCGACATTCACCGGGTAGACTTCTACACCTACGAGCTTGAAGTACTTGCGAGCAAGCTTGCAAGCTTCACCGATGTATTCAACGCTGCTTTTAGCGCGGCTTTCGCCCGTGAGCAACAAGACTTCTTCCATGCCGCTATCGGCGATGACCTTCATCTCGTGCTCGATCTGTTCCATGTTCAGCTGCATACGCTTGATGTGATTGTAGCAGTTGAAACCGCAATAGACGCAGTAGTTTTCGCAATAGTTTGCAATGTAAAGCGGCGTAAAGAGATAAACATTGTTGCCGAAATGGCGGCCCGTCTCAATCTTTGCCTTGGCGGCCATCTGTTCAAGGAACGGAGCTGCCGCAGGAGAAAGCAAAGCCTTGAAATCTTCAATAGAGCAAGTGTCGTGCTGCAAGGCGAATTGAACATCGCGTGCGGTGTACTTGGAAGCATCATAGCTTTCAAAAGCATCAAGAACCTTGTCGCGAATGTCAGATTGGATCACTTCCATTCCCGGCAAGTATTCCATGATGTCCGTGCGGACAGACGGATCTGTTTCAATTCTGTGCTTGCGTTCTAGAGCCGCAGGCGAGAGATTACCAGAATCAAAAAAGTAATTGTTGTCTTTGCGTTCAGCCATCTTAATCCCTCAAGAATCCTGTAAGCGGATCGGATGCCGATGCTCCACGGGAAAGCACTCGGCCAAGCCCGGCGAGGTAAGCCTTGCGGCCCGCTTCAATGGCAAGCTTGAATGCAGATGCCATCTGCGTAAT
>JAEEGJ010018890.1_pt1 | contig 15293 bp, 15 predicted proteins | sample 8958761 | NCBI WGS metagenome assembly JAEEGJ01 (sample SAMN16246546, study PRJNA631951) | gut metagenome | biome: gut microbiome; feature: rumen; material: RS-attached | host: Bos | place: Iran: Karaj | collected 2018-10 | reverse complement strand
AAAAATGCAAATTCTGGCAAATTTAAACTCGGACATTGTTTAATGTCTACCACACTTTTTATAAATTCAGCCGAAGTTATTTTCATATTATTAAAATCACATAAAGCAACACATAATAATACACAAACATCAACAAAAATCAAAGTAAAATAGTTGTTGTGGACACAAATAGACAAATATAGACATAGTAAATTTTAATTCAATATTTATTTGAATATCCAACCACAATAAATATAATATGCTCTATGAATTTAATGAAATATTCATAATTAATGTCAGAAATATCAGATTCATTAATTACAGAATATAACAAAAATCCAGTTCATTTCTATGAAATGGAAGATTTTGACGCATCATTTCATGAATGAAATTTTATATGCTGAGATGACATTACCGTTTACTTAAAAATCAAAGATAATATTATAAATGAATTCAGTTTCTCATGAAATCCATGACAAGTAAGTACAGCATCATGTAGTTTGCTTGCTGAAATGATAGAATGAAAATCAATAGATGAAGTAATGACCCGATCATACGAAACATTTGTTGATCAATGATTAGAGGTTTTACCTAGAAGAAGAAGGGCAGTAGTAATAGGACTATTATGAGTAAGAAACGCAATTCATCAGCGAAGAAAAGACAAAGAAACCGATTCAGATGAAATCATAGTAGAAGAATTTGAAGATATCCTAGAAGATTAATTTTAGATCATATTATTATAGATGGCTAGATATTCTGTTTCACAAATTCAAGTCTATGTACAATGCCCATTAAAATATCGCTATCGCTACATAGATAAAATTCCCACACCCGAATTTGTTGAAACCACGGACACTTTATTATGAACCCTAGTTCATGAATCATTACAAAATCTATATAATAATATAAACATTTTTAAAACACCAACTAAAGAAGAATTTATATCTGATTACTATAATCTACGAAGAAAAAAAGAAAAGGAGACAGCCGAAAATTGATGAGAAATTCTGAATCATCACCACGATTTAACCATAGATGATTTTAAACATAGATGAGAAATATACCTCTCAAAATATTACGACAAACATTCTCCATTCAAAGATCTACAAGTAATAAGCACAGAAAAGCAGATTTCATTTCAATTAGATGAATGAATAAATTTTTTATGATACATAGATAGACTTGATAAAGTATGAGACACTTTCATAATAAACGACTACAAAACAAATAAAAATTTACCAACAGAGGAAAAAGATCAATACATCGAACAACTCACACTATACTGACTATGAATCCAACAAAAATATGCCAAATATTTCAAAAATCTGAAAGCAAAATTATATTTTCTACATTTTGATATTGAAGATGAACGAGAGATTACTCAAGAAAAATTAGATGAAATTAAAAATAAATATTTAAATATAATAAAAGAAATCGAACAAAACAAAGTACAGTATGCAATGTGAAGTAAAAAAATATTTGAAGCAAATCAGACTCCACTTTGTACGTGGTGTGACTATCAATCAATTTGCCCACTATTTTCTGCCATAAATACAGATGAAGAAGTTGAATGAGAATTATCAGAAAAATCAATTGCAGCCTTAGTTGATGAATTTATAGAAATTAGCGATAAAATTTCCGAATTAGAAAAACAGAAAGACTGATTAAAATGAATCTTCCAAAAATACATAATGAAAAAAGATCCAAATGATGAAAAATCTGACTATATTTTAAGCGGATCTGAATATGATGTAAAAATTACAAAGTCTCCTAAAATGAACGTAGTAGATAAAGACAGATTTCTAGAAAAAATTAAATCAATATGACTATTTGAAGAATACGCAGATATTCCACGACAAAACGTAAATAAATTATTCTTAAAATCATGAAAAGTTAATCTAAGTGACTTCATGTGAGCAGTAGAACAAGATATAACATTCACAATCAAAAAGCAGAATAAAAAATAAAAAAAATCCTCACCATTTTTCAAATATCCCTTGAAATAAATGGACAAAAAAATATAAGTTGTCTACTTTTACATATCATGACAATATATGAAAATCATAAAGAATCTGATTGCAAATGTTGTTATATGTGGAGCCTTATTATTCGTATTTAATTATTATTCGATATGAATAAAAATCACCTTTGCAAACCCTGAAATGCAAAAATCTATAATCACTCTAGTTTGAGCATTTCTAATTCTATGATTTGTATTCTGGGTTTTCAATTCACCTATTAAACGAATATTAAAGACTCTGTCTTGTCCTGTCAACTTCTTAACTTTATGATTAGCATCTATTGCAATTAATGTGCTTGTATTCTATCTATTCGCATTTGCAATAAATAATTATTTAGATTTATGAGTAACTGTTCAATTATGACAAATATGGCAGACTCTCATATTATCATTCATTATGGCAATAGGTATAGCAATACTAACAAAAATATTATAAAATCTGACTTTTATTCAAAATTTATTTAAATGAAACGTTATACTGTAACGAGAAACCAAGCTGCTGCTTTACTTTGAGTGTCTACTAGAACTATCGATAGATACGTAAAATCAGGTAAATTATCTTACAAAAAAGTTGCTAACAAAGTTATCTTAAACGAAGAGGAATTAAGAATTTTGCAAAATGAATTCTCATCTTTACGTCAAGAAGTTTCTACAGAACTTATCTGAGAAAAAGATTCATCATTATCTGTAAGACCAGTCACTAATATATCTTCAATCGATGAAAAACTAGATAAATTTTATCTAATTTTTCAAGAAAAAGATAAACAAATTGATGAAAAAAATAAGATTATTTTCATGTTACAACAAAGAATAGGAGAGTTAGAAGCTAAAATCCAAACAATGATTGCTCTTCCAGATTATAACAAAGAAAAACAGCAAGCCATCGAAGAAAAAAGAATGCTTGAAGAAAAATTAGCTAAATTAAAAGCAAGAGTTAAAGAACAAGAAACTAAGACATACGTTGTAATAATATTCGCTATTATCTTCATCATCATAGCACGATATTTCTACGTTAAGAACGTACAATAAACTCAATTTACACACAAAGAAACCTCTCTACACGAGAGGTTTTTTAATACTTATTTTTAGAACGGATTTTCCATACCATAATATTGATCATCTTCCTTTTCTTTCGAAAATATACTTCAGAAAATATCATATAATTCTTTTCTTTGATCGCTTGTTTCTGGCGATACTAACCAATTATTAAATTCACCACTACAGAAATTTACCATATACTGTAGTCACTTCCTTTCCAAACAAGGATATGATTCAATAGCTCATAGCTTCAAAATATAAACATTCTCTTTATACAAACTTTCAATTCACTGTATAATTCTTTGATATTTTTGTGGATAAAATTTCTTAATCGTATAAACCAATCTATTATAATAATCTCCACTCAACCACTTATCATTTTTAATATGTTTATTAGCTAATTGATAATATTTTCATAACTCCTTTGGAGTAAAGAATCCATAATCAACAGTATTATCCCAATCTCAAATAAAATAATTATCAATTCAGAATTTATTCAAAAACTTATGCCATGATTTATAAGATCATTTTCCATTAATATTAATTATTTCGTAAGTTCAAGTAATAAATTCCCATCCTGGCTGCTCCTGCAACCACTTCAGATAATGAGAAAAAAAATATAAATCTGAATCTCACTCTACCATGATAATTTTATTCACGAAGAATATCTTTGAAAGATTCTCAAATCTAAGCAAATGAACCAACTTTGCATCATCAGGAGCAATTTTTATATATGGGGTAAATACTTTCGTTCAAGAATTATCTTTCAAAAATCTATAAACATTTGTAATATTGTCCTCATTTATAAACAACGCTGAATACGTAGACAAAAAGAATTGAGTTCAATACTTCTCACTTAATTGATTAAACAATAATGCTAGCTCTTTTTGTAATTGCGGATGAATATGTAACTCAGGTTCATCAATAATAATAAATCAATCTTGTAAGTCATTTCATAACAAGGCAAAAATAATCAATAATAACGACTGCTGTCCGGCTCATAAATCATCAAAATAACATGGTTCTCAATCCGAGTTTCTTAACCTAAGATTAATTCATCATTGAACATAATCAATAGTAAGTTTTTTATGAAGAAACTTTTCAACAAGGGCAGTTAATTGTTTCCAAAACACAGATTCATAAAGCCTATCTTCCCAAGATTCATCAATTCAAAACCCGATCTCTCAACTTTTTTTCTTTCATCATTTATCTTTAGATCACTCAATGTCCTCAACTGTATATTTTCTCATAATATTCCAAATCTTCCACAAACATTTATAATATCATTCCAGATTTCAATTCGTTTCCTCACTCGTTTTAAAAATATAATTATCAAAATCATGAACTTCATTTAAATATTTCCACTCAACCAAATCTCTCTGAGAGGAGAGTATTGTAAATGTATTATTCAAAGGATACCACAACTTTTCACTAGCTTTTTTCTCCCACCTATTAAATATGTGCATACAAATATAGAGTAATTCTCTTTCTTGTGTACAAACTAAAGAAAAGAATTCCATAGGAGTAAGAGCAGCTTTATCTATTTCGAAACATTGTTTTTTTTCATTGAAATCTGCTTTTATACGGATTTCCTTAATTTCATTTTTTATATGATTCAAGCTAAAGTGAGGAAATCTATATGTCAATTCACTATATTTTTCCATAATAGAATTTATCTTTTGTGTATTCTTACATACAAAACCAATATTATCATAATCATTATCGAATAACTCAACCAAAATTTCAATTTTTGATGGTTTATCTTGATATTTCATATGTTTACTCAATCTATAAGCCGTCTTCGGAATAAGTTGAATCGCTTTTTTATATTCAGATTCTCTTTTTTCTTCAATAATTGTGGGGTCAAAAGTATAATCAAAAATCAGATTTCTACAAAACTGATTTATAATTTCTATAAAATTACTCTTTCCTGCACCATTTGCTCATATTAATATATTCATATCCAACGTATTTTCCTGTTTTTCAAAATCCATTCAGTCAACTACGCTGAGATCCTCTACATAAGGAAAACTCATAAGATTTGAAATTTTAACCTCCCTTATCTTCATTTACCCAAATTTTAATTAAAATTTTATTTATGAGTTAAGTATATCCCTTTTTATGCAAAATGCAAATTTTCTACCTAAAAATTCATAATTTCATTTATCAATTCTTTGCACTTCTCATAAGCATAATCATTACATATCATCTCAATTCATTAATTTTAGGATCAGAATTAGTAATAATTCATTCTTTTAATAGTTTTGAAATATGAGTAGAATAATAAGGAGTTCAATCAGAAGTTCAATATAACATTCTAGATAGAGCAGTTGCAAACTCTCATCTAGTCACCACATCATTAGGTCTAAAGCTATCAATTCAAACTCACATAATTCACAACTGATATGCCAAATCAACAGCTCATCCATAATCTTCATTCAATTGAAGAGATACATCTGGAAATCTAGGAACAACCTTATTGGCTGGTTTTTTACCCAAAATATTTATAGCATAATTAGACAACATTTTAGCCATAGCAATTCTAGTAAGTTTACCTCACATATTAGCATCTTGAATAGAATTCGTCGTCGTAATTCACGCTTTACGAGCAAACGTATAAGCGTTATTAAACTCTACTGAATATCAATTCGACAAAACAGAATTTGGATTTGAGTTATTATACCAAGAAAAATCAAAATCTGATTTTTTATTTTCATCTTCAAATAATTCTATCATATCTGGCTTTTGTAATTCTGATTCTTTTGAATCTTCAGTACCTGTATTAGTAGCAGATCCATGCTGTATTTCCCCATTAACAGTTTGTTTTGGTTTATCATTATTTGAACCTCATCATCAACCTCATCATCAACCACCTCATCCACCTCAACCTCATCATGTAGGTTTTGATACCGTATTAAATGAATAGTTAAATACTCACGTTGTACTAAATCACTCATCATCCTGGAATTCTAACATACATTTAATAGATCATTGTTTAGATGATGGTACATTTATTTTTAAAACATTTCAACTTAAACTTGCATTACCATCATTACATGAAACAGAATTTACCGTAATACTTCCGGTTCCACAAGCTCAATCTTTTACTCAAAACAAAGAAATAACATTTCATATTATAAATTCTCAGGCCGAAGTAATTGTTGTTGGATAATTATATGTAGCCACATCCATGGTTGGTAAACTATTTTCCAAAGAATAACTAACCAAAATTTCATCAGTTTTCTCTCAGAATCAATTCTCTATATATAAATTACTAGATAATGAACTAACAGTATTTGACATAAATTCAAGTCAAACTTCTGAATTATCCCAAACAAAATTATACATATCAACACAATTATCATCAATTCATAGATTCAATTCCAATTTAGAGCACTCAAATCATGATAAAACCACATCAGTTAATTCAGGTTTTTCGCAAATAAATGACTCTACAAACTTTGATTTATTTCAAAATTCATCTATTGCTTGCACTTTCCATTTATAACTACCTGACAAATTAGTTTCGACTCACATAAACTCCGTGAATCAAGATTGCACTATATTTTCTCCACTTAAAACTTCATAATAATAGTTTACAGCATCCACAGATGGATCCCATTTTATAAATCATGTTCGACTAGACATCAAAGATTCTGGCTTCGAGACAATATTCTCTACCACCGCATCCAAAGTTTTTCTAACATTAATAGTTTTTCAGCTCACAGTTTTTCAAGCACAGTACGTATTATCATCTCAATAATTCATTATATATTCTTTAACTTGCTGATAAGATAACTTAGGATTAATTGCTCGCACCAAAGATGCCAATCATGCCACATGTGGAGTTGCCATAGATGTTCAAGATACTTCTCAATATCTATCATTATCATTCACTACATAAGGATCTTCATACACCTCTACATCGTCAATAACGCAAATATCATCAAATAATTCAGTGCCATCAAAAGCTTTTAATTTGAATGAAAAATTATCAACATAATAATTTAATCAAACATTAAACGTATATTTAGCTCACCTTTGACCAACTAATCAAAAGAGTTCATTACTCACATAATTTCAATCTCCAGTTGAATATTCAATATCTACATCTACTCATATCTTACTATCACACGCCAAAGAAAGTGAAATATAAACATCATTTCTACCAGATAAATTCATAGAAGGAGATGCTATTTCTCATGTAAATTGATATCACCATCAATAATCAGATTTCCATTTAAAACATAATCAACTATTCCATCATTGAATTTTTCAACCAGAAGTACATCATTCGAATTTTCATGAAAATATATTTTTCATCACATTTCATTTAACTATTGTACTATATATATTAGATCAAGGAGCTGCGACATCCACACTCTTTACTCAATAATTAGAATAACTAGCTAATCATCAATTATCATCAATTGCTGCTACACACAATATATTATCTAAGTCATATTTACATGGATATAAGGAAAATCAATTATCCAAATCTTTCAAACGATCATTTCCAGCAGCAGTAACAAATAATCATCACACTTCTCAGAACCTTCTAATCGCATCTTTCTCAATATCAGATGAAGCCTTAGATCAATAACTAGCATTGATTATTTTAATTCAATTATCTATCGCAAAATTAATAGCCTTCACTTCATCAGCTGTAGTAAACTGTCTGGCTCTTCAGACTTTTAAAGCTACAATTTTCGCATGCGGATTAACTCAAATAATTCATTTTCAGTTATTAACTCATGCCGCAATAATTCAAGCCACATGAGTTCAGTGCGTATCTTCATTTGGAAGTGGGGTAGGGGTATCATGAAAAAAGTCATATCAATGCTGACATGCTATCACTTCACCATTTAACATACAGTCTCCACTCCACATAGAATCCTTCAAATCTGAATGATTATAATTTACACCATTATCAATAACTCATACTTTAACCAAACTTGACTGCAATCTTCAAGAATAAGAATTATATCCATCAGCCCAAGAAATTGAATCTAGTCACCACTGATGCAATTTTCCCGGATCTGAAGAAGAAAAATCTTCCATATAAAAAAGATAACGAATATAATTCGGCTCAGCATATTCAATATTTCAATTTCATTGTAAAGATTCAATAACATCCTCAACCGACTGATCATCAGTAATTTCCATCAGAACGATATTTTCAGAATTATCTAATTGTTCTTTTATCTCTAAATTATCAAAATCTGACTCTAAACTCAATGAACCAACGGATAATGAATCCTTACGTAAGCCAGAGTTTCTTGTATATTTATATTTCACGACCACTTCTCATGGAACATAATTCTCATCAAAACCATCTAAACTCTGCGAAAATACACATCAAAACAGCACTATTCATACCATTGAAACAATCAAACTTTTTTTAACCATTTCAAAATAGACAACACGATTATAAAAACACTAAGATATCAACTAAAGAATAAAGGTATTAATAACACAAAAAAAATCAACACAAAAACACATTTAAAATTTCTGATACAAAAATACGATAGGATAATAGTTACCAAAAAAGCTAATAATTCACAAATATATTTATTAATATCTGAAGAATTTCTTGACATTAAATATCAAATATGTATATTATAAACACTTCACTTAGAAGAAAAAGAAAAAATTTAAATAAAAGAGGAAGAGACTACGAATTCATGATAAGTAAAGCCACAAGCTGCTAAATCAATATTCCACGTACTCGTGTTTCTTTCTCAATGTAGCTATGTGCACAGGAAAAGTATCCTTTTGCCTTAAAGCTGAACCCAAAAAATCCGCCACCTCGCCAAAGCGGTAAATCGGTTCGGGAGAGTTGGCCCTCCCATTGCTTAGGCATGTGCATTACGCTACCACCCCCGGCGGACTCAACCACCGTTCAATAAGCTCTTCGTATAGGGTATCGCCGGGGTCTTCTAAGGAGCGTCACAGTCCATCGTGGCGCTCCATTTTTTACATTAATTTTTTTTGTAAATAATTTGAAAATAGATATATAAATAATATATTAGAATCAGATTTTATTTATTTTCATAAATAATGAAAAGATTATTAATTATTTCTGCATTTTTATGAATAATTTTTCAGACCTATACATTTGCAGTCTGTTCAGAATGAACTTGAGTATGTAAAGATACAGTTGAATCTCGAGAAGTACCTTCTGATCAAGATATCGAAATATTATTAAGCGTATGAGCAATCAATGCAACTAAACGAGAAGTCGAAAAATTCTGATTAGAACAAATAAAAGCATACGTTCGATCACTTAACAACTCAATAACTACACAAGAATCCGTCAGAGAAGCAAATTTAGAATGAAAAATAACTAGAGAAGAAATGGCTAAAATGATTAGCAACTATGCTATAAATATATTATGAAAAACACCTGATACTACAAAATCTTGTTATTTTCTAGACTCCAACATAAATCCAGATTTAGTACAATACGTTACCAAAAGCTGTCAGTTGTGATTGATGGGGCAGTGAGTAACATCATTTAGACCAAAAGATAACGTTACTAGAGCAGAATTCTGAACAGTCCTTTCTAGAGCCCTATGGTGAAGCCAAAACGAATGATGAGCTACATATTACCAAAACCATCTAAAAGCCTTAAAATCTGAATGAATTATGAATAATATTTCATCTCCAATGGATAAAGAGGTGAGGGGATATGTTATGCTAATGATGATGAGAAGTGTCGATACTGCTACAAAATCTCAACAAAAAACCAATACAGATGACCAAATTTCAGATGTAATAAAAATGTTGGATTAATTTGTTAAAAAATTTGATAAAAAATTTCAGATTTTTTTATTTTTTTGAAAAAAAAGTTACACTTTTTTAAAATCAGCTAAAGATTTACAGCTTTATACCTGGTAAAACTTTTTATAAAAAAAGTCCCAAAAAATTTGACAAATAAAACATTTTCGATTATAATATATACGTCATCATGAATGAGTGACTTAAGAAGTTCATGCTGATACAGATGAGATCTTTCACAAATTATGTAACTGGTAAATGTACTTCATTTGCTTTAATAATCTTCGCTGAATGTGCAAATCATTCTATACTGTTATTTATGAATCCACATAACTAACTAATTTCCTATCTTACTTCGGTATCTTAGTGGAGCGATTATTAAGGTTGAGATTTTCATTGAGAATACCTTCCAAAGATTAAGGTTCTCTAGCTAATAGTTCAAACAATTATTAGTTCAACTGAAAATCGATTCTAGTTATCTCTTTCGAGTTTCTTATACTTATCTATTCCGCTCTAAAATAGTGATAAGCATGATAGAATTACCTACTATTGTCACCTTATCAGCCTATTATGAAATATTTAAGTCTCGTTAGGGCAATGATTAGAAAACAGTGATAAGGCATTTAGATTCATATGTTGCTGGATACATTTCTAAACAATCATTTGAGAGAAGGTCTTTAATGAGGATATATCCCGCTCTCTAGAGATTTATTTCTTTAGCAGATAAAATATATTTGAGTTTGCTATCTCATGGAATCTTCTACTTTAGGTTAGCCTAAAGCATGAGATACTTCACTAGTTAATAGCTAGTGTTGCTTCATGAACAAGGCACCTTACATAATTTACTTCTCCATCTGGAGGAGAGTAGATTCACTTCTACTCTTTTTTTTAATCTAAAAAATATATTGAAATCTGATTTAAATATATTATTAATCAGGGTATATTTCTGTTAATATTTTTATTTCATTAACAAAATATCATGAAATTAACTTACAAAGATTGATCTTTGGAATATGTCGTAGAATGAGACACATTATTCGTATTATCTATTTTTGTAGAAGAAAGAAGACAATGAACCGCTACTCAATTAATGAATATGCTATTAGAAAAGGCTAGAGAAGAAGAAGTAAACGTAATCCAGTTACCTGCAATGTCATTTGATCCAGAAGAGGGAATGGAAACAGAAGAACTAAAAAATCGATGTGAAAGAATGTGATTTGAAACAGTAGAAAGATACTCAATATGAGAAAATAAATGATATGCAATGAGAATGGAACTATAAACAACAATACCATAAAAAAAGTAGCCACAAGGCTACTTTTTTATATTCACGTAATAAGTAACACTATTCAAATGTTCATGAGATTAATCAAGCAATAAACGAAATAGCAGAAGTTATAAGCGGAATAACAAAAAATATAATAAACAATATCTTAGCAATTCAAGAACAACCTTTAGTTTCTACTGTTGGTTTATTTTGTTTTATTTGATTTCATCAAAAAACTGATAAAGATTCTCAACAGTATGGACAAGCCGTTTCTTTTAAATCAAGTGGATTATTACATTTAGGACAAAGTTTATAATTTTCTGCCATTCAGTTGAAATTACCAAATAAATACTAATACATAATAAAAATCATAATTTGATTTACAACTCTTTATTGAAAAACTATGGACAAGAATAATAAACAATGAAAATATATAAAAGCTCTAGAATATGAGATTTTTACAAAAGAAGAATACGGTTTTGCTAAAGATAAAATTAAAAATACTGAATGTATTTTCGATATCTGATGACATATATGATATTTTTCACAGCGATGTAGATCTCTTAATTCAAATGCAAAAATTCATTATTTCGAACCAGTAGGAGAATTATACAACCAAGCAAAAATTAATCTTTGAAATGATAAAAATATAATTTTCAATAACTATTGAATAAGCTCAAAAACTGAAAATTGAACAATACTATTAAATCAAGAAAAGACTATGCAATCTAGCAAATATTCATCTTTTCTAAATCCAAAATGAAGTGAAATTGGTGTCAACTTCATTTCATTAAAAGACTATTTAGAACAAAGAAATATTGAAAAAATTGATATTTTAAAGATGGATATAGAATGAATGGAATTTGAAGTTTTAAATTCTCGATGAGAATTTGAACGATGAAAAATAAACAATTTGATAGCAGAAATCCATTTATTAAACGAAAGTATGAAATCTGAACGGAATAAGATTTTCCCAGATATAAAAAAGAGATTTTGAAATATTGAGATTATAAACTCAGGCTACCGTAATGAGATTTTCCTAATTCGGGCCTGTAAAAATTCAAAATAGAGCAAAATTTTTCTATCAGATATAGACAACAAAAATAAATAAAAAATATTATAAATAAGCCAAAAAATATTAAATTATCTATTGCAATCAAAAAAAAATTTATTATATATCTATCAATATATTTTATATCGTTTAATTTTTCGTTATGAAAAAATTATTGATAGTAGTGTTGCTATGCGGTATTTCGTTAATATTATTTGGATACAGCAAAAACAAAGTATCTGCAGAACAACGTTGCATCAATAATTGATGAAACCCAGAAAATCGATTCGAATCAGGAGATGAATCTGATATATGTTATTTCCCTGATGAATCTTTCTGCTTTATAAACGACTTTGCTACGTGAAAATGTGCCAAATGAGACCATTATTACGAAGACCAAGAATATTACAACAACGCACTTCAAGAGTATGTTAACGAAGAAAACATCGATGAAGAATAAAAAAAACTAACGAGTAATGCAGATTAAAATAAAAAAAGAAAGTAGGGGAGTTTCACATAGTGAAGCTCCTTTTTTACATAAAAAAAGAATAGTTACTCACGCAACTATTCTTTAATTCATTTAAAATCAGGATTATTTTGCTTTTTTAAAGAAATAATTAAACAATAATGCAGCTAAAGCAGCTCAAACTAATGGAGCCACAATAAATACCCAAACTGAACTAAATGCTCAAGATTGGAATAAAGCTGGTCCAAAACTTCTAGCAGGATTTACTGAAGTTCATGTTAATCCTAATCATAATAAGTGAACTAATGTTAATGACAATCAAATAACTAATCAAGCAACAGAAGCATTTTCAGATTTATTAGTAGCTCAAAGTACAGCAAATACAAATACAAAAGTCAGAATCACCTCAGCTAACAATCCGATCCAAACATTTCCGTTAACTCAATCTAATCCATTAGCTCCCAAAGCATCGAAAGATCACAATAAAACTCAAAGAACTAATGCTCAAAGAATTCCTCATATGAACTGAGCAAGAACATAAAGTCCAAATTCTTTAGCTTTCATCTTTCATGTTAACCATACTCATAAACTAACAGCTGGATTAACATGACAACCAGAAACTGGACCAATAACATAAGCCAATGCTACAATTACCAATCAGAAGGCTAGGGCAGTAGCAACTGGATCTACATTAGTCCAAACTGCAACTCCACATCAAAAAATGACTAGAACCATAGTTCATAAACATTCTGCGATGAGTTTTTTCATGCTTGTTATATTAAAAAGATAAAAATACACACTAATGATGTATTAAGTCTAATAAAAAAATCAAGGTTTAATAATAATATATTCTCATTAAATCAAAAAATATCATAATTAACATTTTCAAAAACACAAAAAAGTATTGACTTTCAACAAAAAATATGTATTATACATTCAAGCATGTGAAAAACCACGGTCCATGGTCAAGTTTAAATCCAATTGGCAGGAGCGTAAAATCACCGTGGTATGCGCAGCTGGTTCCTGTCCTTTGGTGGGTTGGTTCGTAGCTCCGGTTTGGATGCCTACGTGCTATGCTCAAAAATTCCTTTTTTTCGGCTGAGAATTTGGAATGCCGACAGTAGATTCGGCCAAGTGGGTCCGTTACTTGCGAAATAATCGCCGCATACGAAATCCCAACACCAGTTCCAGTCGGGGGAGAAATCTCCCAAAAGCCATGCTAGGTAGAAACAGCTACGGCGTAAACACTAGCGTGGGACCGGGAGAATACCTCTCCAATGGTGGGCTGGCTCGTGGCTCCAATGAGGACGCCTATGTGCTATGCCCAAAAATTCTTTTTTTCCTTTTTTGTATGGCTGGAGAATTGCCGACAGTAGATTCGGCCAAGTGGGTTCGCTACTTACAAAAATTACAACTACGAATCCCCAAACCTCCAGTCGGGGAGTCAATCCCCAAAAGAAGCCATGTTAGGATAGCCGCCGATTCGGCTATGCGGCCCAATTAAGCCTTACCTGGCGTGGTCTCGGGAGAATGCCTTGCGTCCGTGGCAGTATCCCGTAATTGTCCGTGATTCACCGTCCCCGGTGAATATCATGACACGGACACCGGAAAACGGTGCGAGTTTAACTTTGGATGCCCCAAATTACTCACGCATCGCTTCCGAAGGGCGTACTCATCCCCCCTGGCCCATCAAGGGTGGGGGGATTTTTTTGATATATCAGTGTTGCTTACATACAAGAGCATATTCTTAATTAAGAATTACTTTATATTAACAATCTTAATGGAAGTTCCTAATTCTAAACAAGATTCTCTTCCTAATGTAAAAAAATATTTACACATTTTTGATGTGTTGTATTGACATTTATAATATATTGTATAAATACATCAAAATAATTTTTATAAAAAATATTATAAAATATGGCCATTGATCCAGAAAAAAACAATTATGAAATGCCTACAGATGTTGCAGATGCCATAAAAGACTTACAGCCATCTGTAAGAGCAAAAATAGAAGAAGTATTCAAAGCTTACGATGCCTTTGAAGATCTTGATTCATCAATATATAAATTAGAATGTTTCCTTCGTGATAAAAAAATCAGTGGCGAAAATGGCAAATATTATAAATTATATGATTTAATTTGTAAAATAAGATCAATCTGAAAAGAGAATAATATCGGCATAGAGCATAAAAGTCATTATTGAAACAAGGATTCAATATTACTCAATGATCTAATTAGAATTACAATAGTTTTTTCACGGTATGGAAGGGAGCAATACATAGAAGATGAAAATCTCAGATGTCAACAAAGTTTCACAGTTGAATATAATGGACATAACACAAGAAGATCTGAAAGAACTAATAGCAGTGAACTTAGAAAAGAAGCCGCACAAATCTGCAAATTATTGATGAATGAATTATAAATAATATAAGAAATACAGCTTATAAACTAGTATATCTCCAAAAATAGGGTAGTGCTTCTTATTATAAAAATGTTTACTCATTTTTGATGTACTATATAGACATTCATAATTATTAATTTAACAAATAGATATATCAACATAAATAATTTTTATAAATAATATTATAAAATATGGCCATTGATTCAGAAAAAAACAATTATGAAATACCTACAGATGTTGCAGATGCCATAAAAGACTTACAGCCATCTGTAAAAGCCAAAATAGAATGAGT
>JAEEGJ010018888.1_pt1 | contig 15293 bp, 14 predicted proteins | sample 8958761 | NCBI WGS metagenome assembly JAEEGJ01 (sample SAMN16246546, study PRJNA631951) | gut metagenome | biome: gut microbiome; feature: rumen; material: RS-attached | host: Bos | place: Iran: Karaj | collected 2018-10 | reverse complement strand
ATTCCATTTTCGCTGAAAGAAGTAGCTTTTGTTCTTTGGAATTCGAAGATGGTTTGGATGCAGTTGGTGTAAGAGGATTCAGCTAGATTTTGGCCATTATTGTTTGGAGTGTCGTTAACGGATGTACTGCTAGAATCGTCGCTACAGGCAACAAAAAGTGCAGCTGCCAAAAGAAAATATTTTGATTTCATGAAATCCTTCAAGATGAGATTGTATTAGTGTATATAAAAATTTTGATAGCTTGTTTAAATTAGCGGTAGAACATGAAGTAGGTTCCGGTCTTGCGGTCTTCCCCATCTTCCGTATGTGTATCGGTAAGAATAATCATTCCGTCCTTGACTCCAGTTTCGTAACGATTCCAAGTGTACCAAATGTCGCCGCGATGTTCTCTTCTGTAGCAAGTATTTTTATCATTCTCATCCCTGACGATAATTTCATTTGCGTCTATCCTAAAGATGGTATCTGTTTTCATGACGTAGGTGATAGTGTATTTGCCGTCTTCATCGGTGGATGTAGTTGCCAAAGAATCCCCATCGAAATAGATGGTCATCGTGTCACTTACGATGCCATTTGTTGCAGTTATTGTCCAGACGTTTCCTTCGTGTACAACTTTTGGATCTTGAGTTCTTATGGTGGTCTTGTATGTCCATTCCCCATTGCGGAGGTTTGCTTCGTAAGCACTGTCGAGGTGTGTGCCGGTCCAGTAGGCTTTATAAATGTAGATGGATTTGCCTCTGCTGCTGGCACTCCCTTTGTCCATGTACAGGCTGTCTGTTACTAAACCATGATAATCTTTGTCGTATGCAGAAAGAATCGATTTCTCAAAATCGAATACTGTTTGGAGACAGTCGGTGTAGGTATATTCTGCGGGATTATTGACGGCTGTGCTAGAGGAATCATCGCTACAGGCGACAAAAAGTGCAGCTGCCAAAAGAAAATATTTTGATTTCATGAAACCCTCCAAGATGAGATTGTATTTATAATAGTATATAAAAATTTTGCTAGTCAGATAGCATGTTTAGTTAAGTTATGCGTAAATTTAATCAAATGAATAAAAAAGTGCAAGTTTTTTTTGTTGCGTTCACCTCGCTATTGTTGAGACTATAACTTCGTTATAGTCTTACAGTCTCATGCTCGGTCATGCCGGTGTGCGAGCACCCCGTCGCGACTCTCGCTATTGTTGAGACTATAACTTCGTTGTAGTCTTACAGTCTCATGCTCGGTCATGCCGGTGTGCAAGCACCCCGTCGCGACTCTCGCTATCGACTGTTTGCTCCTTTGGAGCCAACTTGCTGCACCTCGGAAATGTCAGTAAACAAGTTTACTGTTGCTTCCTCGGTTTGCAATTGTTTCACGTGAAACCTTATGAGGCGATTGTCGCCATAGTCCAAACATAATCAAGGATACTATTCTTGGGTTTGTTCGTTCGTGCGAGGGAAATGATCTACTGGGATGGGGAGCGTGACTAACTTCAAAAAACATCCGATGTTACGTTGCTTATTCGTGATTTCGAAAGAAACTCCAGCTGTTGCCTGTGCAAACATAATGCCGAATTGGATGCCGACCTCCTCGACAAAACCAAATTCCTTGAGTGAGTAATGTGTCTTGTTGTCGTATGTCGTTTGACGGAGAAACCATTCAAAAGCATGGCTTTCGGCGAGAGATACGCCGGAGACATTGTTGCCCCAGAGGATTAGTTTTGTAGTCCCGGACGAAAACCATAATCCACCAAGTACGATATTCGAGAAGAAACTTTTTTCAGGGATTGCCATTCCGGTAAAACCTAAAACTGTATTTAAAACAGCACTTCCGATAGAGATGTCGCTGATTGTCTTGTTGTCTTCAGTTTTGTCTAATCGGATGTCAAATCGGAAGATGGTTTGGTCCAACAATAGACGATCTAAATTAAATAGCTTGCTTCCAACGTTGAATGCACTCATTTGGACGATGTCGATTTCAATTCTTTTTGTAGAGGTAACCCCTACCCCGCCTAAAAATAAAATGTTGAAGGGATTGTATTTATTCTCGTAAATGTTGCTTAATTCTATAGAAGCGGTAGAATCCTGTGAGGGATTTTCCAATTCAGGCGTTTGGGCAAAAGCAAAAGATATAGAGATAAGGAATATGGTAAGGACTTTTGATATCATTTGATGCGTAATATACAAATTTAAAACGTTTCACGTGAAACCTTATGAGACGAGTGAAGCAGGAACAAATATATTTGTTCCTATTTCCGAGTCGATTAAGGTAGGACACACAGTGTCCAAACACAATCAAGGATACCAAGCAAAAACATACTTGTATGTTTTTATTTGGTATCCGCAGAGTGTAGGCCTATGGCAAAGCCGTAGGCCCAACATGAGGCGAGTGTCGCAAAAATATGGTTGACGCTTCGCGTCATTTCTTCGTCTCACAAATAGAAAACATAAATATTTTCTGCTTGCTTCGCCTTGTGAACTATTGCATATTTTTCCTCATGGAGGATAACTCAACTAGAGAACTGAAGTTCTAAGTTTCGTATATATGATCGAGCATGAGCATGTAGGACACGCAGTGTCCCAACATGAGCCGAGCGTCCCAACGTAGTCCCAAAGTTATATAGTAATCTCGATTCGGTTGCCTTCGGGATCGAGGACGACGCTTTCGTAATACCCGTCACCGGTTGTTCTCGGCTGCCCTACAACGGGAACCCCTTCGGCGGACATTCGTTGAGTCAGACAGTCCACCTCTTCTTTTGAACCGACGGAAAAAGAAAGATGGGTAAAACCAAGATGTTCCGATTGTTGGGACACTTCGTGTCCTATATCTGGGCGGTGCATAACTTCTAGGCGGGCACCGTCTTCGAAGGTAACGAACCGGCTGGTGAACTGCTTATCCGGGTTATGATAAAGGGGCTGGACTTCCCCACCGAAATACTTTTGGTAGAATTCGCACACCTTGTCGATGTCTTTCACCCAGATGGCGACATGTTCAATTTTCATAGGACCTCTGGCACAATATACAAAAATGTACATTTCGGGGAGCTTCCTCGTTCTGCCTTTCATGAGTTTTCAACATCTATTCACATTTTTGTTGATACTGCCTACTAATTATATATATTTCCATTGGAGGTTTTCATGATAGAGATTGAAGTTATTCAGGGGGACATCACGAAGCTTGCGGTGGATGCCATCGTGAATGCGGCGAATTGTTCGCTGTTGGGTGGCGGCGGAGTCGATGGGGCGATTCATCGGGCGGCTGGGCCAGAACTTTTGCGTTCGTGTATTCCGCTAAAAGGTTGCGAGACAGGCAAGGCAAAAATCACTCCCGGATTCAAGTTGCCGGCGAAGTTCGTGATCCATACTCCGGGGCCGGTTTATCGTGACGGCCAGCATGGGGAACCTCAGCTTCTGGAATCTTGCTACAAAAGTTGTCTTGCACTTGCCGAAGAAAACGGTTGCGAAACGGTCGCCTTCCCCGCTATTTCCACTGGCGTTTATGGCTACCCTTGGAAAGACGCTACCGAAATTGCCGTGAAAACAGTCCGCGAATTCCCAGCGGAGAATGTCAAGAAGGTCATCTTCTGCTGCTTCGGGGCGGAAATGGAAAAGATTTATAGAGAGGTTGTAGGCAGTAGGGCAAATGCTTAAGGCGAGTGCCGCGGTCAAGCTTGCTTGAACATGGCCGAGCCGAGCGTTTGTCATTGCGAGCCGAAGGCGAAGCAATCTCCGCCAGTCTTCGGACAGTTTAAATCTGCCACTAACATTACCCTATAATTTTTATATATTACTTTTGCGATTTAACCTTTAACCCAGAGTAAAAACACATGGAAGAAGTTGAAAAATTTATCAAGGAATGCGGTGCGTATTTTCTGGCGACGGTCGATGGCGACGAACCGAAAGTACGTCCGTTCGGTACCATCGAAATTTTCGAGGGCAAGCTCTACATCCAGACGGGCAAATCCAAGAACGTCTCGAAGCAGATTCAGGCGAACGGCAAAGTGCAGCTTTGTGCTTTGGACAAGTCCGGCACCAAGTGGCTGCGTTTGAGTGGAACGCTCGTCCGCGATGATCGCCGTGAACCCAAGGCAGACATGCTCGAACATTATCCGTCACTTAAGGCGATGTACTCCCCTGATGACGAAAACACGGAAGTTCTCTATTTTACGGATGCGACCGCGACGTTCTGCAGCTTCACCGAAGCACCTCGTACAGTGAAATTCTAAAATTCAAAACAGCTATTTTATAAAGCCGAGTTCCTCGTGAACTCGGTATTTTTGTTGATAAATTTTGGACAATTAATAAACAAAAGTCTCTTTACGGATTCAATTATTGTCTAGTTGTGAATAGTTTCCGATTGAAATGTGTTAATAAAAATGGGTCAATTTATAAACAACTGTAAAATATAAAATCAAAAATGAATGTTATAACTATTTTTTGTTGATAGATAATGTTTATAATTTTCCACTAAATGATGTTTCACGTGAAACAAATAATCAAATTGGTGGATAAATTGTAAAAATAGAAAATAAATTGTTAAAACTAGTCTTGATAATATACATTCTATTAACAATCGTTATTTTAAAATATATTGTAAATGATTGTAGTCTAAATGAAATCCTTTAATGGTATCTATAGGTCTCCCCTGCTTTTGAATGACATTTGTGGATAGATTTTTTGTTATATTTCAGCATGGAGGATTTATGCAAGATAATACGAAACGAGCCAACCGTGTGCTTTTTTGGATGAAGGCTATCATCGTTATTTTCGTCATTTTTTGGCTGCATTTTATTATCATGGTGCTGGGCGTATTTCTCTTATCTGGAGATCTGTTGGCTTTGTTTGGGGGAATGCTTTTTATGGTACTCTCCTTTTGCATCGGTGTCGGTATATGTATGTTCATATTGCTTGTTATTTTCTGCATTAGTTATTTGTCGTGGCTGCATCGGGCAATTTCGAATTTGCGGTTGTTGACGACGACATCGTTTTCGCCGATGGGAGCGGTTGTCCTCACCTGCATTCCGTTTGTCGGTTATTTCTTGAATTACTTTATTTTCAGCGATATGGTCAAAAGTCAGGAAAATTACATGCAGCAGAAGGGCATTCTCAAGGAACGTTTCCCGAAAAAATTCCTGAATGTGTGGTTTATCGCATCGCTAGCGTTGTTGATCCTTGTTGTTGTTGACCCTAAACAGTTTGGATTCTTGACGGTCGTTTTTACGACGTTTGAATTGGACAAAAATCAGGTCTTTGAATTTTTGGAAACGACGCTTATTGTCATAATTCCCATTTTGTATGTCATGAGTTTTTCAGCTTACGCAAAGCAGGAAAGCAAACTCTTCCGAATTCATACAGAAGAACTTTTCAACAAGCGTGTTGACGAGGTTATCCGCGAACGCGAGATTATGCATGCCGCCGAAATGCTACGAAAAAGCCAAGGCTCAGAGAGCTGCCAAACTCCGCAGGATTTGCATTCAAAGTAAAATGAACTGCGCCGAGCGATAGAATCTAGTAGCTGTAGCTCCAGGAGGTGCGAGTCATCGATTGGAGCCTGTGTAAGAAAATGCGGCAAATCCGCGATTCATCTTTCGTCTATAGCGAGCTTTGCGAGTGTTCTTTCGTCTAATTGCTACAAGTATGTGGCCACGAATTTTTTCTGGTATTCCGGATCTTCGTGCGCCCAGTGTAATCAGTGTTACGACTATGACGAGTATAATAAAGAACAACATGGAAATAAAATACGTTAATTGAATTAGAGAAATAAAAAAAGATCATCATTTTTAAACGATGACCGTTGTAAAATCTTCGACTTCGCTCAAGATGACGGAATTGCTTTGAATCCTATCGGGCGTTGCCCTCCAGGATGACTGTTAGCGGCATTTCGGCAGGCCCAGTGACCTTACTGTTTACTATTTGCCTAACCCCTAAAACCTAATCCCTATCCCCTACTTTACTTTATATCAAACTGCACCTTAGGTGCTGTGCTTGCGCCTGCGTCGGCGGAGAAGAGTGCCTTGGGGCTTGCTCCTGCGAAACCTGCGACGAGGTTTGTGGGGAACTGGCGAATAGTGGTGTTGTATTCCTTGACGGTTTCGTTGTAGCGCTTGCGTTCCACGGCAATGCGGTTTTCGGCGCCTTCGAGTTGTACGCGGAGTTCCTGGAAGCTCTTGTTGCTCTTCAAGTCGGGATAGTTTTCGGAGACGGCCATTAAGCGCTGGAGGGCTCCGCTGAGGTTGCCTTGGACTTCTTGGAAGCGCTTGAGTGCGGCTTCGTCGTTCATGAGACTTTCGTCGAGCTTGACGGTTCCGCCCATGCGGCTGCGCATGTCCATGACTTCGGTGAGGGTGCTCTTTTCGAAGTTCGCTTCGCCTTGCACAGTGCTCACGAGATTCGGGATGAGGTCAAAGCGGCGCTGGTAGGTGTTTTCGACTTGTGCCCACTGCGTTTTTACGCCTTCTTCGAGGGCGATGATGTTGTTGTAAGCGCTGACGCCTTTCACTGCGACAATGAGGATGATAAGGAGGATAACGGCGGCTGTGATGATAAGGGCTTTTTTCATGTGGGTTCCAATAAGTTGACCGTTTGATTTTCAGTGTAATAATATACAAATTTTGAGATGTGTAGGGAGATTCCCGCCTTCGCGGGGATGACAGCTAGGAAAGGACTTTTGTATTATGAAAAACTGATCCCGGAACGGTGTCCGGGATGACAGTTGAAGAGTCCTTATTCCACCACTAGCGATTTGTCGTAGATGTAGTCGATGTCTTCGGGGGTGATGCCTCCGGGGACGAGGTCGAGCTTGGAGCGGTTCACTTTCATGGCGGCGGCGAAAGTGTCTCGCATTTTGCGGGTGACGGTGCATGTGCCGATAAGGTGGCGGAGCATTTCATAGAAATCGCCTATGCTTTGTAATTGCAAAAGCGAGAGGATTTTTGCGACGTCTTGAGGGACGAACTTGGCGCAGACTTCGGTATAGGCGGCAAGGAAATAGCCGACTGCGGGGCCGTGCGGAACGCCTGCGTGGAGTGTGAGGTCGTAGCTCATGCCGTGCGGCACGGCAGTTGATGTTTGCGCGATGGACATGCCGGCAATTGTCGAAGTAAGCATGAGTTTTTCGTATAAACTTTCATCTACGTCGCTATCGGAAAGGAGTGCGTCTTTGCACTCGCTCCAGAGCTTGAGTCCGTATTCCGGGCACATGCGGTTGAGTATGTTCGATTTGACGTTGAGGATGCTTTCGACCATGTGGGAGAGCGCATCGACGGCGGTGTTGACAATCAGCGATTTCTTTGCGGAGGCGAGGTATTTACCATCGACGAGGGCGAGTGCCGGGAAAATCACATGCGGGATGCTTTTCTTTAAGTTGATTTTGTGGTTCGTGATGATGGCGACGGGGGTTGCCTCGGAGCCTGTTCCGCAGGTGGTCGGGACGGCGACGACGGGTGCGTGGCTTAGCGGATTTTGGGGCGTTTTGTGGAGTTCGTCCGCATGCAGGTCTGGATTGAGGAGGAGCAGTGCCACGGCTTTTGCGGCATCGATGGCGGAACCTCCCCCGATGCCGACGATATAATCGGCGTTAAAGTCGCGGGCGATTTGCAACGCTTTTCCCACTGTGTCCGTTGATGGATTTTCTTCGACTTCGTTGAAAATTTGGAATGGAACCTCCCCCGCTTTCAGGACTTCGGTCACGTCGATTAATGAGCCGTTTGCGGCTGCGGAACTGTGGCCGGTCATGATGAGGGCGCGGCTCCCGACGGAGATTAAATTTTGAGCGTGGTTTTTAACGCAATTTTTTTCAACGTAAATGTCTGTGGGAACGTAAAAACGCATAAAAGCTCCTTGAGTATGTATCAAACATAAAAATTTTACTGAGAAAATAATGGAATTTTGAATCAATGATGTTGAAATAGATGAAAAGTGTGATGATGTCTATAAAATGTGTGACAATGTGTAATAAAAAATATATATTGTGTTATGAAAGGAGAGTTTTATGGCTACACTTAGTGTTCGCATGGATGATGAAGTGAAAAATGCGTTTGATGCATTTTGCGAGTCCGTTGGCTTGACTCCGTCTGCGGCTGTAAATCTTTTTGTAAAGATGACGCTGCGTGAAAATCGAATTCCTTTTGACATAAAGGGAAGTTCTGACCCTTATTGGAACAAATCCAATCTTGCATATCTTAGAAAGTCTGTCGCTGAAATTGAAGCAGGTCACTATCAAGCTCACGATTTGATTGAGGATGATTAATGCAAAAGAATTGGTCGGATGCTGCATGGAATGACTATTTAGCTTTGCAAAGTGATAAGAAGCTTTTGAAAAAGACCAATGAATTACTTAAGGATATCGAACGCAATCCTTTTAGTGGTCTTGGAAAACCAGAAGCTTTAAAAGGCGACTTGACAGGATATTGGAGTCGCCGTATTGATGATTTTCATAGAATTGTCTATAAAGTAGAATCTGATGGAAGTGCCATATACATTGCCTATTGCGGCACTCATTATCATAAATAAATTACAGCATCAGCCATTCTCTGTTGAACCACTGGTAAAGTCGTGCCTGCTCGCTCCTGTTCTTGATGAGCCACTGGGCGAATGTCGGGCGGTCAATGGGTTCGCAGATGGTGTAGATAAACGCATCCACCAGCCTGTTGCTTATCAGTCCCTGGTAAAATCTCTGTATCGGGTCGTCGATTTCGTCGGTGAAGGCGATGAGCTTGATGCTTTTTTCCAAGATGTAGATTAAGAATTCGGTTTGCTGCGCCGAGGTGGAATCCTTGTCGTAGAGCTTGCGCGTTCCGATGGAATCCGTCGCGAACATGGTCTGGAGCGAAAGGAGGAACTCTTTGTTCACGGTGGAATCGCTGCCGGTCTGCTTGACGTTCGGGGAGTTCAGTTTGAGTTCGTTCCCCTCTTTTTGGACGAGGTATTTCGTCTTGCCGTAAAGTCTCGAAAGGTTGTCGCGGATGATGTCGTCTTTTTTGGTGATGAACGTCGAGTACATCGAATAGGCGTAGAACTGCGGCCATTTGCCCATCAGGCTTGCGATGAACCCTGCATAGTAGTAGCTTCCCTCGTGAACGCGGGAGTTGTTGATGCTCCGCTTGACCCAGGCGTAAGCGCTGTCGGCGTTGTTTTGGCGCATGTAGGTAATGGTCGCGTTGTAGGGGATGTTGAACGAGTTCGGTTCTTTTTCAAAGCCTTTGCGATAGACGGCGAGGGCGGAATCGGGCATGCCTTTTTCGTCGTAGATGGTCCCCATCAGGCTGTAGAGGTTTTCGTTGATGTTTTTCGTATCGAGCTTTGCCGCCGCCTTGGCGTAAGAGAGCGCCTTGTCCATCTCGTGTTTGGCGTGGTAAGAAAATGCCATTTCGTATTTGACAAGTGCGTTTTTGGGCGCCTTCTTTTCGGCCTGCTTGTACTTGGCGATAGCTTCGTCGTATTGGCCTTGCTCGTGGAATTGCACGCCTTCGCTGACTAAATTATTGACAATATCTGTCACTGCTGCGTTTTTGGTTGTCGCATTCTTAGACGCTCCATTGGGTGCGGTGCTAGGAGCGGCATAAAGCGAGGTGCAAGCGGCAAGGCTGAAAATGAGCGCAACAACTTTATTCATGATAAATTACTAATGGCGGATGGCTTTTTCGTTATTGAGGATGGCTCTGTAAAATTCTCGGACATCGTTCCAGTAGTAGTAGGGACCGTGGGCAATTTTGACTGCGTCTTTACGTTCAGAGTTTTGCAATTCGAGTTCGATACCGGGCATCTGTTCGATTTCGTTGTAGAGGATTTTTACGAGGATGGGCTTTTTGGGTGCCTTGTAGAATACCATCTGGAGGTTTGCGGCCATCGGGATGATTCTGAAGTCGTTCCACTGTTCGTGCAGTTTGGAAAGGTCCGAGACTTTTGCGTTTGCGATGGGCAACTGCATGAGGGCGGCAAGCGGGAGGAGGGTGGCGTCGTGGCCGAAGCGGAGAGTTGCTGCGATGGGTGCTACAGAACCGCGTACGGTGTCGGCGGCGATGGCTGCGTCTGCTTCGTCAAGGATGTTCTGCAAGGTGGGCTTTGCGAAGTCGAGGCCGTTTGGGCTGTTGATGAGCGGGCTTGTGCCTTCGAGGCTGTACCACCAGGCGTTCTGGGCTTTCCAGCGGGCGATTTTTTCTTCGGTGGTGAAGAGGTTCACGAAACTGTCGGCGGGTACTTTGGCGTTGGCCGCGATTTCGTCGAGGAGCGGTTTGTCCATGCCCTGGAGCGATGTCGCGATTTCGAAGAACCGGTTGTAGAACTTGTCTGCTTCGATGTTGTTTACAACGTAATTGCTGTCGGCGAAGAGCTTTTTCAGGAACGGTTGCGGGTTTACGTTTTTCCACAGCTTGTCGCTTTCGTCGGTGTAGGTCTTGACTTTGGAGTAGTCGAGCTTGCCCCAGTCAAAGGCGCTGATGAAATTCATGTAGCTTTTGCCGGAGATGAGCTCGGGTTTGATTTTCGGGTTCAGTGCGCGGAGTTCCCCCATGAAGGCGGCCATGCTCACGATGCAGCGTCCGCTGGTACTTGCGTAGGCCTTGACATGCGGCGTGACTTTTTTGCCGGCGACGTTTATGTCCTTGAAAACGTCCGGGAAGTTCTTGTACATGCGCTTGGCGATACCTTCGTGCTGGTGGACACCCACCTGCGTCAAGTCGCCTTTTTGCGGGGCGGCTTTGGTGGCGAGCACTTTTGCGTAAGCGAGCGCTTGCTTGCCGAGTTCGGTGAGCTTGCCTGCGGAATCGGCCTTGGAAAGTGTCTTGTACAGATACTTGTATTCGTCTGCGTCATGGTGGTAACGGCTACCGTGGCGCCCGTAATGGCTGATATAGAACGGCTTGTAGCCTGCGGGAACTTTAGTGTATTTAATATTTACAGGTTCCGGATATACCAAGTAATTGCTCGATGTGAATTCGGGGTGCTTGGCGAGTTCTTCGTCGGTGGTTTGGGCGTTCACGGAGGTGGCGAGGAAAAATCCCGCCGCAATCACAAAAAAGCTTTTTACGAAATGCAAATTCTTCATGTAACTAATATATATATTGATTTTTCTCTTTAAGTAAATTAAATCAAGAAAATGTTTCTTCAAACAACAAAAAAAAATGATTTTTAGGCGATTAGCCTACATTTCATCTTGAAACAAAAATAAATTGGCACGTCTTTTGCTAATTTTTACCACGTTTAATTTTTAATCTTGAGCTGTGGGTACTCCATAGCGATTATAAAGGATAGACATGAGCATTGTAGATACAGTACTCCATAAAATTTTTGGTACACCTCATGAACGTAAGGTGAAGCAACTCCGTCCGGTGATTGCGAAAATTCACGAAGCCTGCAAGGCTCTTGAAACGCTGGACGATGAGGCCCTCGCTGCAAAAAGCGCGGAATTCCGCGAAAAACTGGCTAATGGTTCCACGCTCGAAGATATCAAGGTCGAAGCGTTTGCCGTTTGCCGCGAAGCGTGCGACCGCCGCTTGGGTATCTTCAACATTTTCAAGCCGGAATTCGGCTTTGACTTTAGCGCCCTCGGCCCGGAACTTCAGGAAGCCGTGAACAAGGCCAAGGCCGAACTCGAAAGCGGAAAGAACGAATGGGAAGTCTATTTGCCGGCTGCCGTCTATGCGAAGGTTCGCGAACTCTATCCGGAATCGGTGAAGCCGTTCCGCATGTTGCCCTTTGACGTGCAGATGATCGGTGGCCTCGTGCTCCACGAAGGCGCCATCGCCGAAATGGCGACGGGTGAAGGTAAGACGCTTGCCGCTGCCCTCCCGGTGTATTTGAACGGCCTTACGGGTCATGGCGTGCATGTGGTGACCGTGAACGATTACCTTGCCGGCCGTGACGCAAAGCAGATGGGCTTGGTCTATAAGTTCCTCGGTCTTACGGTGGGTCTTATCATTAACGGTCTCGATGCGGAACAGCGCCGCGAAAGCTACAACTCCGACGTGACTTACGGTACGAACAACGAATTCGGTTTCGACTACCTCCGTGACAACATGGCCGTGGAACCGAACCAGTTGGTGCAGCGCGAACTCAACTTCTGTATTGTTGACGAAGTGGACTCCATCTTGATTGACGAAGCCCGTACGCCGCTCATCATCAGTGGTCCTGCCGAAGACGCGACCGAAAAGTACGCGAAGGCGAACGAAATTTCCAAACAGCTCGTGCGCAACAAGGACTTCTCCGTCGATGAGAAGGACAAGAACATCCAGTTTACGGAAAAGGGCGTGCTCCACATCCAGGACTTGATGCACATTACGAACCTTTACGGCGAACATGCCGACTGGGTGCACTTCCTCGACAACGCGCTGCGTGCTTGGTACTTGTTTGAAAAGGATGTCGATTACATCGTCCGTGACGGCGAAATCATCATCGTTGACGAAAACACGGGCCGCTTGATGGAAGGCCGCCGCTACTCTAACGGTATCCACCAGGCTATCGAAGCCAAGGAAAACGTGCCTATCCGCCGCGAAAACCAGACGCTTGCGACGATTACGTTCCAGAACTACTTCCGCATGTACAAGAAGCTCTCCGGTATGACTGGTACGGCTGAAACGGAAGCGACGGAATTCATCAAGATTTACAACATGAACACGTGGGTGATTCCGACGAACAAGCCGTGCATCCGTAAGGACTTGCAGGACTTGGTCTATAAGTCCGAAGACGCCAAGTGGAAGGCGATTGTCGCTGAAATCAAGGAACGTCATGGCAAGGGCCAGCCGCTCCTCGTGGGTACGGCGTCCATCGAAAAGTCCGAAATTCTCCACGGCATGCTCGAAAAGGAAGGCATTCCGCACGAAGTCTTGAATGCGAAGAACCATGGCCGCGAAGCTGAAATTATTCAGTACGCCGGCTACAAGGACAAGGTGACGATTGCGACGAACATGGCCGGTCGTGGTACCGACATTGCGCTTGGACCGGGAGTGACTGAACTTGGCGGTTTGCACGTGCTCGGCACGGAACGCCATGAATCCCGCCGTATCGACAACCAGTTGCGCGGTCGTTCTGGCCGTCAGGGTGACCCGGGTTCTAGCCAGTACTTCCTCAGCCTCGACGATAACCTGATGCGTATCTTCGGTGGCGACAGCGTAAAGAATTTGATGAGCCGCTTTGGCGTGGGCGAGGACGAGGTGATTACGCACCCGATCGTTTCCCGTTCCATCCGTGGTGCACAGCGCCGCGTGGAAAGCCAGAGCTTCGATATCCGTAAGCACTTGCTCGACTACGATAACGTGATGAACGAACAGCGCAAGGTGATTTACGGACTCCGCCGCCGCATCTTGAACGGCGAAGACATCCGTGACGAAATCATGAACCGCATCGAAGACGCTTGCGATATCAAAGTTTCCGCCTACATTCCGGCGAAGAGTTACCCGGAACAGTGGAAGCTCGAAGACTTGCATACGGACTTGCAGCGCACGCTCGGCATGGAGTACAACCTGAGCTTTGAAGATGCCACGAAGAAGACTCCGGAAATGGTGTTGGACGAAGTCATCGATCTTTGCAAGGTTCGTTACGACAAGCTCACGAAGATTATTCCGGATGCCGACTTCCGCAATATCGAACGCCGCTTCTTGCTCATGACCATTGACCAGGTGTGGAAGGAACACTTGTATGCGATGGACCAGCTGAAGGATGCTATCCGCTTCCACGGGTACGCCCAGAAGGATCCGCTGATGGTCTATAAGAACGATGGCTTCAAGATGTTCCAGAACTGCCTTGAAAAGATTGCGACGCTTACGGCTCTGCGCATTTTGAACATCCGCATCACGCTCCCGAACGGCATGACGGTTTCGCCGGATCAGCTGCAGCTCAAGAGCCAGGAACAGATTGACGCCGAACGCAAGGCCGCTGCTGAGACGAGAGACGAGAGTGGAGAGACGAGAGAAGGTGCGGAACAGTCTGCAGAACCTGCAGAACAGCTGAGTGCAGACGGCGCCAAGGCCGCAGGTCTCGCTGGAACTGCCGCCTCGTCCAAAACGAACGCCCTCTCTGAAGAACAGCCGGCAAATCAGGCGATGCCGCAGAGCGCACTTCCGGGTACTCGCCCGAACCGTGTGAACCCGGCACTTGCTGCCGCAGTGAAGCGCGCGCAGAAGCAGGCGGGCGCAAAGCTTGGTCGCAACGACCTCTGCTGGTGCGGTTCTGGTCTCAAGTACAAGAAGTGCCACGGCAAGGACGTTGACTAGTAAACAGTGATTAGTGGTTAGTAAACAGGATAATGAAATTAAGAATGAAGAATGGCATTTAACTTTTAATTTTTAATTTTTTCATTCCTAGCCACTGACTACTGTTTACTGCCTACTGCACCGGAGGCGCCCTAGCCACTAACTACTAATCACTAGCCACTGCGAAAGCTCATGCAAACAGCGAAGAAATTTTTCAGCCTCGAAGGCATTGATGGATCCGGCAAGTCAACGCATATTGACATGCTGGTTCGAGCTCTTGAATCTGAAGGTTACAAGGTCGTAAGGCTGCGTGAACCGGGTGGTGCAAAAATTTCCGAGCGCATTCGCGAGTTGCTGTTGGACCCGGCGTTCAAGGACGTTATGGCCGACGATACCGAACTGCTTTTGTACAATGCTGCACGCGCCCAGGTGATTCACGAAATTATCCAGCCTGCGCTGGATGCTGGGAGTATCGTCATCGCTGATCGTTTTGCGTGGAGTACGTTTGCTTACCAGGGCTACGCTCGTGGGCTCGGTGCAGATAAAGTACAGCGCCTCACGGAACTCACGTGCGGCGGTTGCTTTCCGGAACTGACGATTGTGCTTGATTTGACGGTTGAGGCTAGCCGTAAGCGCATGGCGAATCGTGGTGGAACGCCTGACCGTCTCGAAAGCGAAAAGGCGGAATTTTTTGAGCGTGTGCGCGAAGGCTACTTGGCTGCCGGTCGCGATTACAGCGACTGCGTAAGCGTTGTCGATGCCGACCGCACTCAGGACGAAGTCCATCGCGATGTCCTTTCACTTATCCATGCGAAGCTGAAATGATTTTTTTGTTTATACTCATTTTCGGTGTACTGTTCCTGTTCGTGAATGTCAGGAATGTGTCGCCTGGAATCAAGGGAAGCATTATCGCCGGAATCTCGATCGTGATTCTCCTGGTCTGTTTGAAGCTTCGAACAAGTTATATCGCCTCGCTTGGCATGTCGTTCTTTTCTGTCTGGCTGTGCGAAGCTCTTTTCCTTTATATTCTTTGGTGGATTGCTCGCGGTATTCGCCGTGCCGTGGTGAAGAAACCGATTGACCGTCGCCTTGTCGTTTCGGTGTCGAGACTTTTGCTTTTTGTTTCGGT
>JAEEGJ010018882.1_pt1 | contig 15297 bp, 13 predicted proteins | sample 8958761 | NCBI WGS metagenome assembly JAEEGJ01 (sample SAMN16246546, study PRJNA631951) | gut metagenome | biome: gut microbiome; feature: rumen; material: RS-attached | host: Bos | place: Iran: Karaj | collected 2018-10 | reverse complement strand
TTCGCCCGGCTCATCGCCGCGGGCGAATACGACACCGCCCTCCAGATCGCAGCCGGACAGATCGACAACGGTGCTTCCGTCATCGACATCAACATGGACGACGCCATGCTGGACAGCACGGCCGAGATGCAGCGCTTCCTGCGCCACATCGCGGGCGAGCCCGCCGTGGCGCGGGCCGCGCTGATGATCGACTCCTCGCACTGGGAGACCCTGCTGACCGGACTCAAGAACGCGCAGGGGCGGTGCATCGTCAATTCCATTTCCCTCAAAGAAGGAGAGGAATCCTTCCTCGCCAAGGCGCGGGAGATCCGGCGGCTGGGCGCCGCAGTTGTGGTGATGGCCTTCGACGAGCAGGGCCAGGCCACGACCTATGACCGCAAGGTCGCCATCTGCCGGCGCGCTTTCCGGCTGCTCACGGAGCAGGCCGGCTACGACCCCCAGGACATCATCTTCGACGTCAACGTCCTGTCCGTCGGCACCGGGATTCCCGAGCACGCCCGCTATGCCGTGGACTTCATCGAGGCCGTCCGCTGGATCAAGCAGAATCTGCCGGGGACGCTGACTTCCGGCGGCATCTCCAATCTCTCCTTCGCCTTCCGCGGCAACAACACCGTGCGGGAGGCGATGCACTCCGTCTTCCTCTACCACGCCATCGCCGCAGGCCTGGACATGGGCATCGTCAATCCCGGGATGCTGCAGGTCTACGACGGGATCGAACCGTCGCTGCTGCGCGCGGTCGAGGATGTGGTCCTCGACCGGGATCCCGCAGCGACGGAGCGCCTCATCGCCCTGGCGCAGGAGATCGGGAAGCGGCAGGAAAACCCGGCAAATCCAGCCGCCTCCCCCGTTTCAGAGCGGGAGGCGGGCGAAAAAGCCGCCGATCCCAGCCGCTTCCCCGTCGACGAGCGCCTGGTCCAGGCGCTGGTCTCCGGCGGTTCCCCTACACTGCGGGAAGACCTGCTGGAGAGTCTCACGCAGAATGGCCGGGCGGTAGACGTCATCGAAGGGCCGCTGATGGCGGGGATGGCGCGGGTCGGCGAGCTCTTCGCCGACGGCAAGATGTTCCTCCCGCAGGTCGTCAAGTCCGCCAAGGTGATGCGGGACGCCGTGGAGGTCCTCCAGCCCTACATGGGCGAGGAGGCCGTCGGCGCCGGCAAGCCCCGCTTCCTGCTCGCCACGGTCAAGGGAGACGTCCACGACATCGGCAAGAACATCACCGGCATCGTACTGCGGTGCAACGGTTTCGAGGTCACGGATCTCGGAGTCATGGTCCCCAGGGAGACCATCCTGGAACAGGCCGCCGCCGTCGGCGCCGCGATCATCGGTGTGAGCGGGCTCATCACCCCGTCGCTCTTCCAGATGGAAGAGCTCTGCCGGGAGATGGCCGCGCGAAGCCTCACTACGCCGCTGCTTGTCGGCGGCGCCACCACCTCCGCCCTACACACGGCCGTCAAGCTGGCTCCGCTCTATGACCATGTCTTCTATGCGCCCGACGCTTCGGCCTGTGCCGTCCTCGCCGGCCGGCTGGTCGCCGACCGCGCTGCCACCGAAGCCGAAGAACACCGCAAGCAGGAGGAATTGCGGAAGTTGTATGAAGAAGGTGCGACGAGATCCCCGATCAGGTCGGGGATGACTGCAGCCGTCATGCCCGGCACCGCCGTCATGCCCGGCCTGACCGGGCATCCCCACCCTTTCCCGCCGGAAAGCTACCTGCGCGGCGCCTGTTTCGAGCCCATCCCCACCCGGGAACTCACGGTCGCAGAGGTCCTGCCCTTCTTCGACTGGCAGATTTTCTACGCCATCTGGGGAGTCCGTCACTCCGGGCCCCAAGAGAGTCATTCCGGGCTTGACCCGGAATCTCCCTCCGACTCCGTCGTCCAGCTCAGCGCCGACGCCATCGGGCGGCTGGAGGCGCTGAAGCGCGAGGGCGGCTGCCGCATTCGCATCGCCGCCCGTTTCGACGCATGCCATGCCGAGGGCGACGAGATCGTCTCCGAGGCCGGCTGGCGTCTGCCGATGCTGCGCCAGGAAGGCCCTGAGGGCCGCTCACTGGCAGACTTCGTCGCCCCGGCCGACTATGGCTTCGATTCTCCTTCCGGCATGTTCGCAATCTCTGTCCACGCGGCCGGCTGCGACTGTCCGGCCTGCGCGATGGAATACGGCTCCCTGCTGGACCGGTCGCTGCGCCTGGCCCTTGCCGAAGCCGCATCCTGCTGGCTGGATGACCAGCTCGGAAAACAGCTTCCGAAGGGATCCCCGGTACGGATCATCAAGCCCGCCGCAGGCTACGCCTCCTGCCCGGACCACAGCCTCAAGCGCGACATCCTTGCCCTGCTGCCCGATGCCGACGCCCTGGACATCCGGCTGACCGACTCCTGCGCCATGATCCCCGACGCCAGCATCTGCGGGCTCGTCTTCGCGCACCCTTCGGCCGCCTACCCCGACATCCGCCGGCTCTCCCCTGCCGCACTCGACGCCTACGCCGCCCGCCGGGGCTTTACCCCCGAAGAGCAGAAATCCTTCCTGGGACATCTCCGCTAATGGCCATGACAACGAACCATTTCTCCTTGAAAGCCTGTTGCCTGGCCCTGTGCATCATCCTGGTCCAGGCCTGCTACCCGGCCCGCCATCTCTCCGTCAGCAGTTCAGAGCCCCGGACATGGGTGTCCGACACCTCCGCCATCTGCCGGCAGCTCTGGACCTTCAGTCAGACCCATCCGGATGGTTTTACCTTGGAAATCAGTACAATGCAGAAGCCGTCAACGGGTATATGCGCCGCCTACGCCGCCACGCAGGATTCGCACGGCCGCGACCAGTTGGGAGCGGTCGTCCGGCACGCCCTGGAGCACGGCGGCTTTGTAGGCGGCTGGCGGGATCCAGATGACGGGAAGTATTATTTCGACAGTGTCCGGGTCTTCCCGGAAGATTCCCTCGCCGCCGCCACACGCTTCGGCATCGAGAACGGCCAGATCGCCGTATTCATCCTCTCCACAGGCACTACGATCCAGCTTCCGCAAGGACCCGCCGGGCAGTAAGCACCGCCGAGAAACCTGCATTAAGCGCACCTCGCCCGTTTTCCCTACCCAAAACGGGCGACCCCCGGCGATATGGCCAGGGGTCGCCCGGAATCCCCATCTTTTACGGGCGAGGTGCTCGAAATGCCCCCCAATTGGAAACGTTAAAAACGTTTCGTCAAAATCGAAATAGCGTCGCTCGAAGATAAAAAAAATATCACAACATAAAGAATCGTATAAATGTGATGGATGCCCTTCTCTATTGTCACAGACCTTTTTATCTTTGAGCAAAACGAGAATTATGGAAAAACACTTTTATCACTTTGCCACGAAAGGGCTGGAAGATGACATCCTGTTCGGATCCGTCGAAGGGTTCATCGCAGGCATGAACCGCATCGCCCTGTGTCTTTGCCGGCTCGGGAAGGAGCACTTGGTCATCGTCATCTGTTTCTGTCTGATGGACAACCATGTCCATTTCATCCTGTATGGCACGGAAGAAGATTGTATCCTGTTCATGGAAAACTATAAACAGGGGACAATCTGCCCGGAAAGATTTGGCGAATCGGCCATTGGCTGATCCCTGACAAGGAAAGGCTTCGTGCAACCATCGCTTATGTGCACCGCAATCCTATGGCGGCAGGCATGGCCGTCACTCCGGCAGGCTACAGATGGAGTTCCGCGTCGTTGATGTATTCTGACAATAGCTGGATGCCGGATCTCGGCCGCAAGATCGGAAGCCTGTCCGTATACGAACGGCGAAAGATTCTCCAAAGCAAGACGGAACTTCCGGCAGAATGGATCCTGCTGCCGAACGGATTAATCTGGCCGGGAAACTATGTGAATCCCCAGGTACTGGAGCGCCAGTTTGATTCTGTCCGGGACTATCAGTTTGTCTTGAACAAGCGTGTTGAAGAAGAAATCAATCTGGAGATGTACATCCAGTCCGTGTCCGTGCCGGACGGAGAGGTCCGGTCCAGGGCCAGGGATATGGCGGGCAAGCTGTTCGGGAACCGCCAGGTGACCGCTCTCAGCGCACGGCAACGGCTGGACCTGGCCAGACTCCTGAAGAGAGAGACCGGTGCTGCTGCGAAGCAGATCGCGCGGGTTGTCCATCTCAAGCTTGCAGAGCTGGAACCCATCTTGAACCCTCGCCGAGGATGATTCCGCAGTTTTCCGTATCTTTGCAGTCTATGGACAAGAAGGATCTTGAGATCATGGCACCGGCGGGCGGTTTCGACTGCCTGCATGCCGCCATCCAGGGCGGGGCGGATTCCGTCTATTTCGGCATCGGGCGGCTCAACATGCGCAGCCGTTCGGCCGGCAATTTCCAACCGGAGGACCTGCCGGAGGTGGTGCGGATCTGCCGCGAGGCAGGCGTGAAGAGCTATCTCACCCTGAATATCACCCTGTATCAGGAGGACCTGGCGGCGATGCGCGAGGCGCTGGACGCCGCCCGGGCCGCGGGCGTGGACGCCGTCATCGCTTCCGACATCGCCGCCATCCAGTACTGCCGGCAGCTCGGCCTGGAAGTCCACATCTCGACCCAGCTGTCCATCTCCAACGTCGAGGCGCTGCGCTTCTATGCGCAGTTCGCCGACGTGGTCGTGCTCGCGCGCGAGCTGACTCTCGACCAGGTCAAGGAAATCTACGAGACCATCGTCCGGGAGCGGATCTGCGGCCCGTCGGGACGGCTGGTCCGCATCGAGATGTTCGCCCACGGCGCCCTATGCATGGCCGTGAGCGGCAAGTGTTACCTCTCCCTGCACGCCGCCGGCGCATCCGCCAACCGTGGCGCCTGCTACCAGGTCTGCCGCCGCAGTTATGAGGTCCGCGACCGCGAGACCGGCAACGAACTGCTCATCGACAACGAGTACATCATGTCTCCCAAGGACCTTTGTACCATAGAGTTCATGGACCGTATCATCGACAGCGGCGTGCGTGTTTTCAAGATCGAGGGGCGTGCCCGCTCCGCGGAATATGTCATGCGCTGCGCTTCCTGTTACCGCCGGGCGGCCGACGCCGTCTGCGACGGGACCTACACCCCGGAGCTCGCCGCCGGCCTGAAGGCGCAGCTCGCCGAGGTCTTCAACCGCGGCTTCTGGGACGGCTATTACCAGGGTGCCCGGCTGGGCGAGTGGAGTGCCGTCTACGGCACGCAGGCCACCCGCCGCAAGGTCTATCTCGGCAAGGTGACCAACTGGTTCGACCGCATCGGCGTCGCGGAGATCTCCGCGGAGACGGGCGACCTGCACCAGGGCGACAGCCTGATGGTCATCGGCCCGACGACGGGTGTCGTCGAGTTCTCCGCTTCCGATATCCGCCTGGAGTTCGACCCGGTGCCGCTGGCCCCGAAGGGCAGCCGCTGCTCCGTAGCCGTCCCGGTGGACCGCTGCCCGGACGGCAAGCTCCGCCGCGGCGACAAGGTCTTCCTCTGGGTCGAAGCCTGATTCTCGGGCACCTCGCCCGTAATAGGCGGGAATTTCGGGCGACCCCCGGCCCTATCGTCAGGGGTCGCCCGTTTTGGGTAGGGAAAACGGGTGAGGTACCAATAAAATCTGTATTTTTGCAAAAATGATTTTCCTATGAGACGACCCCTGCTGCTCTCCCTCCTCATCCTGCTGGCGGCCTGCCAGCCCAAGATTGTCCGCATCGAGACGGAGCAAGGCACATTGTGCCTGATGCCGCTCGCTGACGACGCCATCCGCGTCCGGCTGACCCCGGAAGGGACGCGCCGGCTCGACGAACTGATCTTCACCCAGGACGTCAAGGCCCCGAAGTTCGATGTGGAGCGCAGCGACGGCGGCGTCACCGTCCGCACGGCGCGGATGAGCGCCGAATGGGACGGCGCCACGCAGGCACTCCGCTTCCGCAACGCCGCAGGCGACATCCTGCTCGAGGAGCAGCCCGGCGGACGGGAGATCCAGCTCCGGGACAGCTCCTTCGTCTCAGTCTCCCAGGCCTTCCTCTCCCCCGAAGGTGAGCACCTCTACGGTACCGGGCAGTTCCAGGACGGCTACCTGGACATCCGCGGGCTGACCCGGCGCCTCACGCAGGTCAACACGCAGATTTCCCTGCCCATGATCCTCTCCAGCCGCGGCTACGGCTTGCTCTGGCACAACTACGGGTGGACCGAATTCAACCCGTCCCGTTATCAGACCGCCCTGGCGCCCGCGGACAGCGACGGCGCCGGCATCACCGTCAACGCCACGGGCACGGCCGGCAACCGGCGCGAACTCCGTTTCTTCCAGACCTTCACCGGTGAGATCGAACTCCCCGCCGACGGGGAATACGCCCTGCTGCTCGACGTCGGACGCGAAATGGCGCGCAGACAGTATCTGGCCGTCGACGGAGAGCCCGTCATCGACATCACCAACACCTGGCTGCCGCCCACCGCCGCCGTCAAGGTCCGGCTCACGGCCGGCAAGCACACGCTGCAGGTCAACGGCACGCGCGGCGACGCGCCGACCGTGTCGTGGCGCGCCGTGGACAATACGACCCGCTTCTTCTCCGCCGTGGCCGAAGGCCTCGACTACACCGTCTTCGCAGGCGGCGCGGACGAAGTGATGCACGCCTTCCGCCGCCTGAGCGGCGCCGTCCCCGCTATGCCCGACTGGATCTTCCGCTACATCCACTGCCGCGAGCGCTACAACACGCAGGAAGAGCTCCTCGACGCCGCGCGCCGCTTCCGCGACGAGGGCATCCCGGTAGGCACCATCGTCCAGGACTGGCAATGGTGGGGTAAGTATGGCTGGAACGCCATGCAGTTCGACGAGGACAAGTACCCGGACCCCAAGGCCATGGTGGACGAACTGCACGGGATGGACCAGCACCTGATGCTGTCCGTCTGGTCCAAGATCGACCGGAACTGCGAGGTCGGCCGGGAAGCGGCGGAGCAGGGCTACTACATCGACGGCACCGACTGGATCGACTTCTTCCAGCCTGAGGCCGCTGCTTACTACTGGCGCAATTTCTCCGCCCGGCTGCTCCCGACCGGCATCGACGCCTGGTGGCAGGACGCCACGGAGCCGGAGAACGACGACCTCAAGGGCCGCCGGATCGGTCCGGACCGGATTCCGGGCGAATTCTACCGCAATGTCTACCCGCTCAAGGTCATCCAGACCGTCTACGAGGGCCTGCGCCGCGACCAGCCGGACCGGCTGCCCGTCATCCTGACGCGCAGCGCCTTCCCGGGCATCCAGCGCTACGGCGCCGTGACCTGGAGCGGCGACGTGGGGAACGACTGGGCGACGCTGCGCCGCCAGATCGCAGGCGGCCTGGGCCAGATGGCCGCCGGCCTGCCCTGGTGGACCTACGACGCCGGCGGCTTCTTCCGCCCGGGCGACCAATACACCGACCCGGACTACCAGGAGCGGATGATCCGCTGGATCCAGGCCGCCGTCTGGCTGCCTTTCATGCGGGTGCACGGCTACCAAAGCCGCACGGAACCCTGGGAATACGGCCCGGAGACCGAGCGCCGCTTCCGCGCCGCCATCGCGCAGCGCGAGGCCCTGCAGCCCTACATCCTGGAGCAGGCCGCCAGGGTCTGGAAAGAGGACTACACGCTGATGCGTCCGCTCGTCTTCGACTTCCCGCAGGACGAAGAAGCCCTGCGCCAGGACTGCGAGTGGATGTTCGGAGCGGACTACCTCGTCTGTCCGGTCACGGAAGGCGGCGTGAGCAGCTGGAGCGTCTACCTGCCTAGTAACGAAGCGGGCTGGGAAGATATCAGAAACGGCACCCGCTACGAAGGTGGGCGCCGCTATGACGTGCCGGTGGACCTGGAGGCGATCCCGGTCTTCCGCCGGCTGCGCTAATCCGCAAGCACCAGCTCCACCGGGCAGTGGTCGGAGCCGAATACCTCATTGTGGATGTCCGTGCCCGCGATGCGCGGGGCCAAGGCCTCTGATACCAGGAAATAATCGATGCGCCACCCCACGTTCCTCTCGCGGGCGGCCATCCGGTAGGACCACCAGGAGTACTTGGCCTCGCCCGGATGGGCGTCGCGCCAGCTGTCCCGGAAGCCCGCGGCGAGCAGCTCCGTCATCTTGGCGCGCTCCTCGTCGGAGAAACCGGCGTTGAAATGGTTGGTGGCGGGGTTCTTGAGGTCAATCTCCTCGTGGGCGACGTTCATGTCGCCGCAGATGACCACGCCCTTCTTCGCCGCCAGGCCGCTCACATAGGCGCGGAAGGCGTCCTCCCACTGCATCCTATAGTCCAGTCGCTTCAGTCCGTCCTGCGAGTTGGGGGTATAGACGTTGACCAGGTAGAAATCCGGCATCTCGAGGGTGACGACGCGTCCCTCGTGGTCGTGCTCCTCCACCCCGATCCCGTAGCTGACGGAAAGGGGCGTGTGGCGGGTGTAGATGGCCGTGCCCGAATAACCCTTCTTCTCGGCATAGTTCCAGTAGGACTGGTAGCCGAGGAATTCGAGGTCGAGCTGGCCTGCCTGGAGCTTGGTCTCCTGCAGGCAGAAGAAATCGGCGTCGAGGGCCTCGAAGATCCCGGCGAAGCCCTTGCCGGCGACGGCACGCAGGCCGTTGACGTTCCAACTGATGAGTTTCATATGGCGAAGATACACAGAAAATTCGTATCTTCGCCAAGATATACAGTTTTGACCATGCGCGAATTCTTCATCACCAATACCCTGAGCCGCCGCAAGGAGCTCTTCACCCCCATCCATCCCGGCCACGTGGGCATGTACGTCTGCGGTCCGACCGTCTACGGCGACGCCCACCTGGGCCACGCCCGCCCGGGCGTGACCTACGACGTGCTCAGCAAGTTCCTGCGCCACCTGGGCTACAAGGTGCGCTACGTCCGCAACATCACGGACGTCGGGCACCTGGAGCACGACGCCGACGAAGGCGAGGACAAGATCGCCAAGAAGGCCCGCCTGGAGCAGCTGGAGCCGATGGAGGTCGTGCAGGCCTACACCCTGCGCTACCACGAGGCCATGCGCCTGCTGAACTGCGCGCCGCCCTCCATCGAACCGCGCGCCTCGGGCCACATCATCGAGCAGATCGAGGCCGTCAAGAAGATTCTCGCTGCCGGCTACGCCTACGAATCCAACGGCAGCATCTATTTCGACGTCGAGAAATACAACCGTGACTTCCACTACGGCATCCTCTCGGGGCGCAACCTCAACGACACCCTCGAGGGCACCCGCAGCCTGGACGGACAGTCCGACAAGCGCGCCCCCTACGACTTCGCCCTCTGGAAGAAGGCGGAGCCGGAGCACATCATGCGCTGGCCGTCCCCGTGGGGCGAGGGCTTCCCGGGCTGGCACCTGGAGTGCTCCGTGATGGGCGAGAAATACCTCGGCCGCGAGTTCGACATCCACGGCGGCGGCATGGACCTGATGTTCCCGCACCACGAATGCGAGATCGCCCAGAACCAGGCCTCCCGCGGCACCCAGGGCGTGCACTACTGGGTCCACAACAACATGATCACAATCGGAGGCCAGAAGATGGGCAAGTCCCTCGGGAACTTCATCACCCTGCCCCAGCTCTTCGCGGGCGACCACCCGAAGCTCACGCAGGCCTACAGCCCGATGACGGTCCGCTTCTTCATCCTCCAGGCCCACTACCGCGGCACGCTGGACTTCTCCAACGAAGCCCTGCAGGCCGCCGAGAAGGGCCTCAAGCGCCTGATGCAGGCCGCCAAGGACCTCTATGCCCTGGCCGGCCGCAAGGCCCCGCACTACTCCTACGGAGAGGAGCCCGTGCACGTAGCCCCCGACACCTGCCCGGCGGAGAGTGCCGCCGTGCGGCTCGTCTTCGACGGCATCTACGACGCGCTCTGCGACGACCTCAACACCCCGGTGGCTCTCGCACACATCTCCGAGGCCGTCAAGCTGGTCAACTCCGCCAAGGCCGGACAGGTCAAGCTCGGCAAGGGCGACCTGGAGACCCTCGTGCAGCTCTTCGACGACATCGTCTTCGGCGTGCTCGGCCTCAAGGACGAGGAAGCCGCGGGCGGCGCCACCGGCCGCGTCATCGACGGCCTGATGCAGATGGTCCTCGAGCAGCGGGCCGCTGCCAAGGCCGCCAAGGACTGGACCACCTCCGACCACATCCGCGACAGTCTCGCCGCCCTCGGCATCCGGGTCAAGGACACCAAGGACGGCGCCGAATGGACGCTCGAATAATGGACATCCTCTGTCACTACGCTTCCCCGCTCGGCGGGATTACGCTGGCCGGTTCGGGCGATGCCCTGACCGGCCTGTGGTTTGACGGGCAGGCGCATTTCGGGTCCACCCTCGACGGCCCTGCCGCAGAAGGGTGGCTCCCGGTGTTCGACGACGCCTTCCGCTGGCTGGACAGCTATTTCGGCGGATATGTCCCGGGGTTCACCCCGCGGCTGGCCCTGCGCGGAACGCCTTTCCAGACCGCTGTCTGGAACGCGTTGCTGGCAATCCCCTACGGGGAGACGGTGACCTACGGCGAACTGGCCGGATGGATGCATTCCTCCCCCCGGGCTGTCGGCGGCGCCGTGGGCCGCAACCCGGTCTCGCTGGTCGTCCCCTGCCACCGCGTCGTCGGGGCCGGCGGCCGGCTTGTCGGCTACGCCGCCGGCCCCGACCGCAAGGCCAGCCTCCTTCAGCTTGAGCAGACCGGGTCTCTCTGAACTGCTTGTAATTAAACGGATTATTCCCTATCTTTAGCCATAGAGATGAAAACGGTTTACAAAAATACGTCACGCCCAAAACTGATTAAGTGGGGCTGCATCGGCGTCGGCATCCTCGGTGTCGTGAGCCTCGTCCTGTATATCATCCTGACCCAGGAGAGCTACCTGTTCAGCTTGTTCACGAACCTGCTCCTTTGGTCGTGGCTCTTCGCCGAATACAAACTCGCCACCATCACCTTTGATGACGAGGCGGATACCATCGTAGACAGCCGGCAGAAGAACTATCCGCTCCGCCTGTCCGGCATCACGACCGTCTCTTACAACGAGAACAAGAAGGGGAAGTTCCGCTACCTGCTCATCCACGACGCCGGCGTCGGCTTCATGCAGATCCGCACCACCAAGGACAACGCCGACCGGATGACCGCCCAGATCCTCAAGGCCAACCCTTCGGCCGAGGTCAAGCACTGCAACTACATCTGATCAGAGGGTGCCCAGCACATCCCGCCGGTATCGGAGCGTCAGCCAGAGCGTCCGGAACGCGAGGTGTGCGAAGTAGGCGGCGAAGAGGATGTGGAGCGCCGACGCACCGGCCGGATGCAACAGCCATTTCCAGAGGAACCACACGCCGAAGAAAGCCGCGGCGGCGCCGCCCATCGAGTCCCGCAGGGCCCGGGAGGCCGTAGCGCCCATGTAGATACCGTCCCAGGTGAAAGCGGCACAGCCAAGCGGCGGCATCAGCAGCAGCCAGGGCAGGAACACGCGGGCCGTCTGCACGACGCTCTCGTCCGAGGTCAGAAGCCGCAGCACCGGCACACCCGTGGCGCCGTAGATCCCGATGAACAGCACGGCGATGGACATGCTCCAGATGAAGACATACCGTACGCTCCGCCGGAGCATCCCCCCGTCCTCCGCACCGATGAAGCGCCCGGACAGGGCTTCGCCGGCGTAGGCGAACCCGTCGGTGAAATAGCTGAAGAACATCAGCAGCTGCATCATGATCGACCCCGCGGCCAGCAGCTGGTCGCCGAAACCGGCGTTGATCATCGTAAAACCGATGTAGATGAGGATGAAGAAGAGCGAACGGCCCAGCAGGTCGAGGTTCATCTTGAAGAAACGGCCCATCGACCCGTCGCGCAGCAGCGCCGCGAAGTCATCGCGGCCGAGCAGCGCGAAGACGCTCCGGCCGTATTTGTGGCAGCAGACCCACAGGCCGTAGGCCAGGCCGCAGTATTGGGCGATGACCGTGCCAAGCGGGATGCCCGCGAAACCGATGCCGTGCCAGGATCCGACACCGAAAGCCAGCAGGATGCTGGCACCGATGTTGACCCCGTTGACGATGAGGTCCATCCACATCGAGTCGATGGAATTCTGCATTCCCACGAACCAGCCCCGCAGGGCCATCAGGCTCATCGTGGCGGGCGCCGCCCAGATGCGGATGAAGAAATAGCGTTCGGCCAGCGCCTTGACCTCAGGGGTCGCCTTGGTCAACAGCATCACGCCTTTGAAGAAGGGCCACTGCAGGGCCAGGGAGATGATCGCGGCGAGCAGGGCGAGCCCCTCCCCGCGCAGGAAGATGCGACCGGCCTCCGCCGGGTCCTGCCGGCCGAAGGCCTGGGCCGTCAGGCCGCCCGTACCGGTGCGCAGGAACGCAAAGCACCAATAGAGCAGCGACAGGACCATCGAACCCACGGAGATGGCGCCGATCCCGGCGGCCGCGTCCGTGCCCAGATGTCCGGCCACAGCGGTATCCACCATGCCGACCAGGGGCACGGTGATCCCGGCCAGGATGCTCGGGATGGCCAGCCGCAGGATCTCTGCGTTGAGTTCTTTGCGGGTCATCGGAATTTCTTGTCCTCCTCGAGCATGCCGAGGTAGGAGTTGTAGCGGTCAGCACTGATCCGCCCGTCGTCCACGGCAGCCTTGACGGCGCAGCCGGGCTCATGCGTGTGTGTGCAGGGTACGAAGCGGCAGTCGTCCATCACCCGGAGCATCTCCGGGAAATATTTGGAGATCTCCTCCTTCTCCAAGTCCACCAGACCGAAGCCGCGCAGGCCGGGGGTGTCGATCACGAACCCGCCGGTCCCCAGGCGGTACATCTCATAGAGGGAAGTCGTATGCTTGCCCTGCAGGTGCGCCGCGGAAATCCGGCCGATCTTGGGGTCGAGGGTGGGGTCGAGGGCCTTGATGAGGCTGGACTTACCCACACCGGACTCGCCGGAGAAGAGGTTGACGCGGTCCCGGCAGCACGCGCGAAGGGCATCGATCCCCTCGCCCGTGAGGACGGAGGTCTCGATGACCGGGTAGCCGGCGCCTTCGTAGATCCGCTTGAAAGCCTCCACCTGCTCCGGGACCTGGTCGCGGTAGAGGTCCACCTTGGCCAGGACGATCACGACCGGCACCTTATACACCTCGCAGGTCACGAGGATCCGGTCCAGGAACGGGAGTTTGATCTCCGGGAAATAGAGGCTGGTGACGATGACAGCCTGATCGAGGTTGGCGGCGATCACATGGGCCTGGCGGGAGAAGTTGGTGGAGCGGCGGATCAGATAGTTCTCGCGCGGGAGGATCTCCTTGATTAGGGCCGGGTGCTCCTCCGTGGCCTCGCCGTCCATCTCATAGCGGACGCGGTCGCCGACGGCCACGGGGTTCGTGGCGCTGCTGCGCGAGAGGCGCACGCGCCCGCGCAGCACGGCCGGGAAAAGCTCCCAGGCCGGGAGTGCGCTCAGCAGATAGTGGCTGCCGGCATTCTTGACGACCGTCGCGATCCCTTCCATCCCGGATTATTTGGCGCGGCCGACCAGGCGCTCCGCGAAGCGGCGCAGGGTCTCCAGCCGGAGCGGGCTGAAGCCGGCGACGGCCTGCATGGCGCGTTCCGTGAAGCGGACGATCTCCGTCTTGGCGTCGGCATCGACGGCGTTCTGAAGATAGATTTCCTTGACGGCAGCAATCTTGGCGGCCTTCTGTTCCGGCGTGTCCGCCAGCTGGGCGAAGGCCGCGAGGAAACCGGCCTTGTCCGGGGTCTTCTCGAGCGTGCGGACGGTCAGCCAGCTCTTCTTGCCGTTGACGATATCCCCGCCGATGGGCTTGCCGAAGACCTTCTCGTCACCGAAGGCGTCGAGGTAGTCGTCAGCCACCTGGAAGGCCATGCCCAGCTCATACCCGTATTGATACAAGGCGTCGCACTCGGCCTTGGAGGCGCCCCCGATCAAGGCGCCCATCCCGGCCGAGCAGGCCAGCAGGACGGCGGTCTTGAGACCGATCATCTTGTTGTACTCCTCCATCGGCACCTCCGGGACGGACTCGAACTCCATGTCGAACTGCTGCCCGTCGCAGACCTGGGCGGCCGTGCGGGAGAAGAGCGCCAGCACACGGTCCAGCACGGCGTGCGGGGCCTTGGCGATGCGCTGGTAGGCATCGATCAGCATCACGTCTCCGGAGAGGATGGCCGTGTCTTCGTTCCACTTCTTCCAGACCGTGGGCACGCCGCGCCGCAGGGGCGAGCGGTCCATGATGTCGTCGTGCATCAGGGTGAAGGAATGGAAGACCTCCAGGGCAGACGCCGGGGCGAGGATCCCCTCGTCGAAGCGGTCCGAGAAGAAAGAGTATGCCGTCAGGCACAGACGCGGACGGATGCGCTTGCCGCCGATAGCGATCATATACCGAAGAGGATCGTACAATCCCGCAGGTTCGCGGGTGAATTCGATGCCGTCAAACAGGCGCTTGACGAGCTCGTTGATCTGGGTCTCTGTCATCATATCATACAAAGATAATCATTCTCACCGTCATTCCATAATCCAGTCCTTCAGGATTATTATCATAGTCATTCCGGGCTTGACCCGGAATCTTTTTCCTGCTAACTTTGTCCCTGCCATGAAGATCATCTTTGCCACCGCCAATGCCGGTAAGCTCCGCGAAGCCGCCGAGGTCCTCGGCCCGGGCTTCGAAATCGTGTCGCCCGCCTCGCTGGGCATCACCGAAGACATCCCCGAGACGGGTTCCACCCTGCAGGAGAACTCCCTGCAGAAGGCGCAGTATCTCTTTGAACGGACAGGACTTCCCTGCTTCGCCGACGACACGGGCCTGGAGGTGGACGCCCTGGGCGGCGCGCCCGGCATCTACTCGGCGCGCTACGCCGGTCCGGGACACGATCACCAGAAAAACATGGATAAGCTCCTGGCGGAGCTCGAAAAGACAGAGATTCCGGGTCAAGCCCGGAATGACTACAAAGGGGCCCGGAATGACTACAAAGGGACCCGGAATGACTACAGGGCCCGGAATGACGACAGGGCCCGGAATGACGACAGGTTCCGGCGGGCCCGGTTCCGGACGGTGGTCACGCTGATCCTCGCCGACGGGCAGCCCCGCTTCTTCGAAGGCACCTGCGAAGGCTGTATCGCCCGCGAAAAGCGCGGCACCGGCGGTTTCGGCTACGACCCGGTCTTCCTGCCAGACGCCTACCCCGGCCGCACCCTCGCCGAAGTCTCCGAAGAGGAGAAGAACGCCGTCTCCCACCGCGGCAGGGCCCTGCGCGCCATGGCCGACTGGCTGAAATCCCGGTAAACTGCGCCCCGCGTCCCCAAGACGAGCCCGCAAGGAGCAAATAACAGCGAAAATGCTCCTTGCGGGCCCGAATCATGGACGCGGGGCGCAATCCGAAATG
>JAEEGJ010018867.1_pt1 | contig 15306 bp, 9 predicted proteins | sample 8958761 | NCBI WGS metagenome assembly JAEEGJ01 (sample SAMN16246546, study PRJNA631951) | gut metagenome | biome: gut microbiome; feature: rumen; material: RS-attached | host: Bos | place: Iran: Karaj | collected 2018-10 | reverse complement strand
TATCGACACCGAGTACGGGGTCAGCCTTCTGCAGACGGTTGAATGAGAACTGTGATGCCTTGATACCAACGTAGTCGATATCGAACAGGCTCTTCTCAGGTGCCTCTACAGGTATGCCGAGCATGATCTTGGTTGCTATCTCAATAAGGTTGATCTTGAGCACCTTGCTTACGAACGGGAATGAACGTGAAGCACGCAGGTTACACTCAATTACCTTGATATCGTTCTCACGAGCCAGATACTGGATATTGAAAGGTCCGCTTATGTGGAGTTCCTTTGCAATCTGACGGCTGATGCGCTTGATACGCTTTACAGTCTCAACGTAGAGCTTTTGGGGCGGGAACTGGATGGTAGCGTCACCTGAGTGTACGCCGGCAAACTCAATGTGCTCACTGATAGCGTAAGCAATGATCTCACCGTCCTTGGCAACTGCATCCATCTCAACCTCCTTGGCGTTCTCAATGAAGCGGCTTACTACAACCGGGTGCTCCTTTGATACCTCAGCGGCAAGCTGCAGGAAACGCTCCAACTCCTCCTGGTTACTGCAGACGTTCATGGCAGCACCTGAGAGCACGTATGAAGGACGAACCAGTACGGGGAATCCAACCTTGTCGATGAACTTGCCTATCTCCTTCATAGAGGTAAGCTCGCTCCACTCAGGCTGGTCAACGCCGATGCGGTCAAGCATTGCAGAGAACTTCTCACGGTCCTCGGCATTGTCAATATCCTTGGCGCTTGTACCCAGGATAGGTACATTCATTGCATCCAGCTTCATGGCCAGGTTGTTGGGAATCTGTCCGCCGGTTGACACAATCACACCGTAAGGATTTTCCAGCTCAATGATATCCATTACACGCTCAAATGTCAGCTCATCAAAGAACAGACGGTCTGTAACGTCGTAGTCAGTACTTACTGTCTCAGGGTTGCAGTTGATTACGATGTTGCGGTAACCCTCCTTGCGGACTGTGTTCAGAGCCTGAACGCCGCACCAGTCAAACTCAACTGATGAACCAATGCGGTATGCGCCTGAGCCGATAACGATGATTGACTTCTTGTCATCAAAGAACGGTATGTCATGTGCGCAGCCGTTGTATGTCATATAGAGGTAGTTCTCCTTTGCCTGATACTCACCTCCCAGTGTATCGATCTGCTTTACGAAAGGTACAATGCCCAGGCTCTTACGCTTGTTACGTACAGCCAGCAAGCCTGCCTGTGAGCCCATGCTCTTTTCAAGACCGATTGCACGTGCAATCTGGAAGTCAGAATAACCTATCTTCTTGGCCTTGCGCAGCATATCCTCGCTCAGAGCATCCAGACCCTTGCACTTGTGAAGCTGCTTTGACAGGTCTACAATACCCTTCAGGCGGTTCAGGAACCACTTGTCAATCTTGGTGAGCTCCCAGATGCGGTCAATGGTGTAACCCTCGCTGAATGCCTGGCTGATAGCGAACAGACGCTTATCGGTAGGCTCCTTGAGTGCCTTGTCCAGATCATCGAACTTGATGCTCTTGTTCTCAACGAATCCGTGCATGCCCTGACCGATCATACGGATACCCTTCTGGATAACCTCCTCAAAGCTGCGGCCGATAGACATAACCTCACCTACTGACTTCATTGAAGAGCCGATCTCGCGGTCAACACCGTGGAACTTGGAGAGGTCCCAACGAGGAATCTTGCAGACTACATAGTCAACAGACGGCTCAAAGAAATCAGTTGTATCCTTTGTGATAGAGTTCTTAAGTTCATAGAGGTTGTAACCCAGACCCAGCTTGCAGGCAACGAAAGCCAGAGGATAACCTGTAGCCTTTGATGCCAGGGCCGATGAGCGGCTCAGACGTGCGTTAACCTCGATTACGCGGTACTCCTCACTCTGCGGGTCAAAGGCGAACTGGATGTTGCACTCACCTACTATACCGATGTGACGTGCAATGCGGATGGTCAGCTCCTCAAGCTTCTGCACCTCGTGGTGTGTCAGGGTCTGTGTAGGAGCAACTACGATACTCTCACCGGTGTGTATGCCCAGCGGGTCAAAGTTCTCCATCGAGCAGACGATGATTGAGTTGCCGCTCTTATCGTTCACGCACTCGAACTCAATCTCCTTCCAGCCCTTGAGGCTCTTCTCAACCAGGATCTGCGGTGAGAATGAGAATGACTTCTCGGCCAGCTTGTTCAGTTCCTCCTCATTGTCGCAGAAACCTGAACCCAGACCGCCCAGAGCGTAAGCAGAACGGATGATAACCGGGTAACCCAGTTCACGTGCAGCTGCGCGTGCATCGTCCATAGTCTCTACGGCGTGGCTCTTGATGGTCTGTACGCCTATCTCATCAAGGCGCTTGATAAAGAGGTCACGGTCCTCAGTGTCCATGATGGCCTTAACCTGAGTACCCAGAACCTTTACCTTATATTTATCCAGAACACCGTTCTGCTCCAGGGCAACACCGCAGTTCAGAGCGGTCTGGCCACCGAATGCAAGCAGGATTGCATCGGGACGCTCCTTAGCAATTACCTTCTCTACAAAGAACGGAGTTACAGGGTAGAAATAAACTCTGTCAGCTACACCCTCACTGGTCTGTACTGTAGCGATGTTAGGATTAATGAGGATAGTCTCAATGTTCTCCTCCTTAAGAGCCTTGAGGGCCTGTGAACCTGAGTAATCGAATTCGCCGGCCTCACCTATCTTGAGTGCACCTGATCCCAGGAGCAGCACTTTCTTGTATTTCTTCAATGCCATAGTAGCGGGGTGTTAGAGTTTTGAAACAAAATCATCGTAAATAAACATGGCGTCAGTATTTACCTGATCGCTCTCTGAGTGGAACATCACGCCAACCCAGGGCTTGCGTGTGTTGTAGATGCCCTCTACTGAATCATCGTTCAGGTTCTTGAGGTATACCTTCCACTGACCTACTACTGAATCCTCACGGATGGCGTAGTTGTGGTTCTGTGTGGTGATGTAGCAGCGGTCTGTTCCAACCAGCTGTACCGGCTGGTTCTGAGTGTGGTGACCGAACTTGAGCTTGTATGTATCCATACCGCCGGCAAGACCCAGCAGCAGGCAACCCATGCCGATACCAAGGATCGGAGTGTCGTTCTTGGCCATGAACTTCTGCAATCTGGTTACAACCTCACTGCAATAGCTGGGGTTACCCGGACCATCTGATATTACCAGACCGTCCATCTCAATCTTGCTATAGTCATAGTTCCAGGGAACGCGTACAACCTCAAGGTCTTCATTGATCAGGCAGCGTACGACTCCGGCCTTAACACCGCAGTCTACCAGTACCACCTTCTTTGATGCACCCTCGTTATAGGTAACAGGTTTCTCGACCGATACCTCCGGAAGCATATTGGTGTAAGCGTACTCCTCAGGTTTCTTCTGGCCGTCAAACAGGATCTTGGCGGTCATGCTGCCGTGGTTACGGATGTGCTTGGTAAGTTCACGGGTATCGACGCCCATAACACCTACAATCTTATTGCGCTTCATCCACTCGCCGAGTGACTCCTTTGCGTTCCAGTGACTGTAGAAATCACTGACTTCACTTACTATCAGGGCACGTGCCTGTGCGCTTGCACTCTCTGCATTGGTGGGCAGTCCGAACTCATCGGGAGTCATGGGCTGTATACCATAGTTACCAATGACCGGATAGGTCATTACAATCAACTGACCGCGTGATGCAGGCTCAGTCAGGATCTCAGGATAACCTGCCATAGCGGTATTGAATACCAACTCACCGCTTACGGGATGTTCATAGCCGAATGATTCACCCTTGAAGCAGGTGCCGTCGGCCAAAATCAATGATACTGTCATTCTCTCTATTATTGTTGTTAAACTCTTCTCAACCTTGCGGTAAAAAAAAGGAGAAACTGTAAAAAACAATTCCTCCTTCTAAAAAATATTTCTCTTGGAAACATTATCCCCACCGGTCTGCTTATGCTTTGGTGAGCAACTTATATTTCCTCCTATTCTTTGCATGCCGCAAAGTTACGGCTTTTTCATAAATCTGCATTCTCCGGATGAATAAGTTTTCAACAATCGCGATATTAAATTATGTTACAGCGGTTTGTATTCGAATGATTCAAGGGTTGCATCACCGTCCAGGAAGTATGCGGGACGGAGGGCGAAGAAGCCTTTGTAGTAATTGTGGTGATATGTGCCTACGGCTGCCTCACGGTAGTATACCTGCCAGTTCTCACCGTCGGCGCTCTTCCAGACTGTGGCTTTGTTGCGGTCGTTGAGTATTTTTACATACAGGTCGGGGGTGTTGTCAACTGCGCCTATGTTGGCATCCTCATTATAGAAGAGGTAGAGTCCTGCACGGCTGCCCTCACCGATCTTGAAGTGAGCTGTTATCTCATACTTCTCATCTACGGCTGTGGTGGTCATCAGGGTGCCGCCGTCAAAGCCGGGTTCCCACTTGGCCCACATGAGCGGATTCTCGTAGTGACGCAGGTAGTCATAGTCCTGCAGGCCACCGTTCTTCCACTTGGCGCCGTTCTTGTTTACCAATACGGGCCATCCGTCCTTGGTCCACTTTACACTCTCGATTATTGTGCTGCGGCCCAGTGTATGGAAGCCGTTGCGGTATGCGTGATAAACAATGTACCAGTTACCATCGGGATCGTCAATCAGGGTTCCGTGACCCTTTGACCACCACTGCTCGTCTGCCGAATAGGTGTGTACCAGCGGATTAAAGGGGCTATTCTCCCATGGTCCGGTTACTGATTTACTGCGTGCAACTACGCACATATGGCTTGTAGGAGGTCCTGCTGTGCCGCCTTCGGCGCTTACCAGATAATAATACTCTCCGCGCTTGAGAATCTTGGGTGACTCAAGCCACATACCCTCGGTCTCCCACTCCTCCGGGTACTGCCAGGGATCGTAAACCTTCTGGTTGGGGCCGATGATCGAAAGCCCGTCGGCTGACAGAGGTGCTACGTGACCGTCATTGGTGTAGAGGTATCGGTTGCCCTGCTCATCCATGGCATGTCCGGGGTCGATGCCGCTAACCATAAGTTTTACGGGCTCGCTCCACGGGCCTTCCATCTTATCGGCCGTAACTACAAAATTCTCACCGCTGCTGGTGGGATAATAGATGTAGTATTTGCCGTTCACCTTGCAAAGGTCAGGGGCGTATATTGAATAGTCATGACCCTGTACCGCACGTGCTATGGGTTCCCAGTGAAGCAGGTCTGTAGAGTGCCAGATAAGCAGACCGGGATAGTAGGTGAAGTTGGAATGGGTCATGTAATAATCATTACCGTCACGAAGGATGGTGGGATCCGGGTAATCGCCAGGGAATATGCACACTTTCAGGCTATTCTGCTTACAACCTGTAAGGAGCAAAGACAATGCGGCCACAGCCACTACAGCAATTCTTCTCATATCAATATAGGTTAGTTATTATCAACGGGGTTGGCATAGATGCCAAGGAAGATGTCACCAAGAGCAGGATCATCACTGTATTTGTTCAGCTCCGCCATGTGAGCCAGAAATGCATCATGCTCATCCTTGGTATAGCGGTCGGCATACTTGGTATTGCCGTAACGCAGATCATGAGCAATGTAGGCATTGGGATAGAGACGGTAGGCAGAACATATCCGCTTGTCCAGTATCTTGGCCACCTCACGATGGAACTGGACATTGGGCACGTCACTCAGAGCCTCAAGTTCCTCACGGCGCAGAGGGTCACATATCTGGAAGTGCACCCTGCCCTTGTTCTGCATGATTCCCGTAAGGATGCTGTTAAGGTCCTCGCCAGATTTCTTGATATACGGTTCGCCGTTTCGTGACTCGTAAAGTTCAAGAGCCTTGAGTATGTCACAAGACTCCCATTCGTATGAGACCGATACGGGTACGATATTCAGTTCGTCAAGAGCATCCACACGATTCTTTGGACCACTCATGCCGAACATCTTGATGACACCCTGGTCGGTGCGGTCAATGCCGTCCTTGGTACGTCCGTTACGCTGCGCAATCCAGACGGACTGTTTCTTCTCAGTGATAGCGTATCGGATATATTCCGACAGATGGACCGATGTGCTGTACAGCTCACGGGGATTGCGGCCGCGGTCCACACGGAACATCTTGTTGCTCTTGCCTATGTCTACCACCAGCTCACCCTGCATAAGGTTTGAGCCGAATGTAATCTCACCCGTGTCATGACCCTCCAGATGGAGTGCATACATCAGTATACATGAATCCAGGACAATATCCCTGTGGTTGCTCACATACAGATAGCGCTTTGAAGGATCCAGTTTCTCTGCACCTCCAAGAGTGAACTCCGTGATTGTGCCCTCTATGACCTGTTTGTTCATAGGAACCATAGCGCCATGCTGGAAATCATATGTGGTCTTGTAACCGCGAACCCTCTCGGCAGCCTCCTCTACGGTCAGTTCCGGATATACGAACTGGGCTACCAGCGGGAAAGAGCGGTTGGATGCAATGCGCTGCATCGCTGCCGGGATCTCATCGTCGCGGTACGGACGGATATCATCAAACTTGCTGTCGTTAGTCATAATGGTCACTTTCTTTGATCAATGAACTTGACCGGTTTCCGGCCTGTAGGTGGATAGTTTATCTTCTGTATCTCCTCAACCGGGCATACCTCAATCTCAGGAGCTACACGGATGCGTGAACGGAAACTGTCCTTGAGTTCCTTTACGACATCAAATCCCGGATCATGCTTGAGGCCTATCTTAACCAGCACATCATCGGTTCCGGCCTTGCTGTTGCGTACAATCACCACGTAGTTCTCTACGTAATCGGTATTGTCCAGAACGTCGTTGATGGCAGGCGGATAGAGTGTGGTACCCTTGAGTTTGATCATGTTGTTCTTGCGGCCCAGCAGCGGCGACAGGCGGTATGACCATCGGCCACAACGGCACTGCTCCACATGCTTGCAGGCAATATCACCCGTGCGGAAACGCAGCAGAGGCATACCTTCAACGCCGAGAGTGGTGACTACAACCTCACCGGGCTGACCGTCGGCTACAGGCATTCCGTCCTCACCTATTATCTCCACGATAATGAGTTCCGGATGCACATGACCGCCCATGCCGTATTCGCACTCGCTGAATGTTGCACCCATCTCGGTCGATGAGTATGTAGCGTACAACTGAACCTCGGGCCATTTCTCGTGAATCTGACCGCCCAGCAGGTTGAGCTGGAAGTTCTGGTCACGCAATCCCTCTCCGATGCCGATGATACGGCGGATGCTGCTTGAGCGGTAATCTATATCGTGAGCCTCGGCATAATCAATCAGCTTGAGTATGAATGAGGGAACGCACATGATGGCATCGGGATGGAAACGGCGGATGGTATCCCACTGAAGTTCCGGAATACCGTTACCGACGCGAATCACGCCAGCACCCATCTCACGGAGTCCCAGGAAGTATGCCATACCGGCCATGAAACGCTTGTCAAGGGTGGTCATAAGCTGCACCACGCTGTCCGGAGTCAATCCTGCACACTCGAATGACTTCTTCTCATTGTAGGCCAGACGCTGCAGGTCCTTCTCCGTACAACCGAACAGCACCGGATCACCAAGTGTACCTGACGTGGTTATGTAGTCTATGATCTTGTTCTTGGGTACGCAGCAGAAATCATCATTGTAGAGCTGAAGGTCCTTCTTCTCGGTAAACGGGATTCGGGTAAGGTCCTCCAGATGCACAATCTTTTTTATGTCTATCCCGTAACTGTCAAACACCCTCCTGTAATAGGGCGAGTTCTTCTTGAGATAAACCAGATGCTTGTGCAGCAAATCCTCCTGAAACAGTTTGATCTGTTCAGGCGATGAAAACTCTATGTCATTCATACAACTCATTTAGCCATTTTAAAAATTCGTCCCTCCACTTACGGCTTTCGGGAGTGCCGTAAACGTCACTTACTCCGAACCCGTGCTTGCCTGTCTCGTACTGTATATACTTGTGACTGACACCTGCATCGGTCAGAGCTTTGTCCAAAATTACTGAATTATGCCAATCTACAACAGGATCGTCCTTACAATTTATCATAAAGACAGGAGGACAGTCTTCAGGGATATGTTCCTCAATAGACATCATATCCCTTTTCTTGCTGCTGTACACGCCCCACTCGCCCAGTAGGCCGCGGCGGGAACGACGGTGTGCATACTCCCCGTTCATGGTGACCACGGGATAAATGGCACCCACAAAATCAGGTCTTAAAGAGACCTTGGACGGGCCTTGAGGAAGGTTTGTATAATCCGTATCACTGAAACAGGCCGATGTCATGGCCAGATGACCTCCGGCCGAAAAGCCCATCACGCCAACACGCTCAGGGTCGATACCCAGAGTGTCGGCGTTCTCACGCACGTATCGGATTGTTCTCTGGATGTCACAAATCATATCGGGGTGACGGCGGCCGCGGAAAAGGAAACGGTAATGCCAGATGCATGAGCCAAGTCCTGCGGTACGGTACTGAAGCAGTACGGCGTTGATGCCGTTGTCACGGAGCCATTCGGCCACCTCAATACCCTCGCCCTTTACATCCAGCCAGTGGTAACTGCCGCCTGGACAGACAATAACGGTAGGAACGTTACGGCTGTCATCTGCCAGATAAGGCGTAATCATCACCTCATCGGCATGCTTTTCCAGGTCAGCCCAAGGAGTAATTGTCTTGCTGCTCGGGATAATGACTGCCAGAAAACTGAACAGCAGGCTTGCAAACATCACTTACCCAGCAGTTTGAGCAACTCTTCACTTGTCAACTGACGGTATTTGTGCTGAGGATCGGCATCAAAGTCCACCTCAAAATACTCCTCGTCGTAGAATGAGAGCTTGGAGTTGGTGTTGGGATTGCACTCCACGTATACCATATCGGCCGGGTTGATACCCTTTGCCTCGCATATCTGGTCGGCCAGTTTCTTACCGGCATATGTAACCGATGTGCCGGGGTTGTCCTGGTAGAGTTCAGTAACTATGACATACTTCCTGCCTTCTGATTCGCGTATCTTGAGGCCGCATGATGAGGGCATATCCCATTCACCCTTGAAATCGAATATCTCGTCGTAATAATCCGGTGATACTTTCATGAATTGACGGTTTTAATGTTTCTGACTACATCCTTTCCGAATGACTTGTTGGCCAATCGGCGGTCACGCGGGCGGTAAGTACCCTCCTCCATTTCACGCAGAGCAACGTTGCAGAACAGACGGAACATCTTCTGCTCCTGACTCTCATCGGCATAGAAGCTCTTCCATGCATAGTCATAGAGTTCCTGCAGGCGCTCCGGACTCATATGCTTGGGTTGGAATACCACCTGACCGGCGTTGTAATGGTTCCAGTCAAAGTCGAATATACGTCCCTGACGCAGCAGGTCATCATATCCCTTGGTATGGGGGAACGGAGTCATTACGGTGAACTCAGCCAGATCCAGGTCAATCTCACCCAGGAAATCGATCAGACGCTTTATGTCATCCTCGGTCTGGTTGTCCAGTCCCAGCAGGATTGTACCCTCAACGCCTATACCGTAGTCGTGGTAACGCTTTACACGCTCCTTTATGTAGTCCGATGTATCATAAACGGCCTGGTATACATACCATGCGCCGGCCTTGGCAGCCAGATCCAGCACCTCCGGATCATCCTCGATGGTATGGCTTATCCATTTCTTCTTGAGCGGGGCGATGGCGGTAAAGAGCTCCTTCTCCCACTCCTTGTTCTGTGCAAGTGAGTTGTCGACTATAAAGAGACGGTTGTTCTCAATGGCGGCCATATCCTCAACCACCTTGTCGATGGGACGCGGACGGAACTTACGGCCACCCAGATATGATACGGCGCACGGATAGCAGCTGAAACGGCATCCGCGGCTGGCATGGAACAGGTCCACCATCTGCACGCCCTTGTGGTTGTAGAGCTCACGCTTGTAGAGGTCACGGCGGCACGGGCCTACAGACTCTATTGGCGGCATGTTGCCCATGTAGTTGTATATCTTCTTCAGGTCACCGTTCACCCAGTCCAGCATCATCTGCTCCGACCGGCCCTCGGCCTCACCCAGGAATACGCTGTCAACATGATTGACCATCTCCTCGGCGTGAAGCATAGTGGAGATACCTCCGGCTGTAACCAGCTTGCCGCGCTTATGATACTCATCGGCTATCTCCCAACCGCGTTTTACCTGCGTACTGAGCATCATCGACAGTGCTACACCGTCACATTCCTCATCAAAATCTATATCCTCTACATTCTCATCGGTAAAGCTCACGTCAACCCACTCCGGCAAGGTCGCAGCGAATGCCACCGGTCCGTGAGGCGGAAGATTGAAGGTAGTCTGACCTCTCAGTTTCTGCCATTTAGGGTAAATGAGCTTAAGTTTGAAGGTGTTCATTAGGTCCTTTTATATTACTTGTTTGATAATTCTCCTTTAATGCCGTTCAGAACGGATTCATCTGCAAATATAGTCTGAATCGTTTCAATTGCCGTCATCGGAACCCCACCAATTCCGTGCATATTTACATTTTGTCCCGTAAGAACAAGGTTTTTAACCTTGGTACGGATGGGAATGAGTGATGAGGCTATGTCCGTGCTGTCCTTGAAAAGGCCGTATGCGCCGGCCCTGCGGGTACCCATCCAGTCACGGAAGGTAAGCGGAGATGACGCGAAAATGTCATCGGCACACTCCCTGATTCCGGGATAGCGTTTCTCAAGCAGGTCCAGCACCCTGTCCGTGCGCTCCTTTTTCCATGACTCGTAGGCCTCTCCGCGATGCCCTGTGCGGGTATTTTCCCACTGTTTCACCTCGTCAAAGTCCATAAGGCAGTATGCCGTAAGGTGTGACGCAAAGCCGTCCTTGCCTTCACCAAAGAAACAGTTCACGCCGTGGGGCCACGATGCGGTCTCATATTCCGCCATCTTCCACGCGTTCTCCATACTGTCCACAACGGATACCGGATGTCCCGGGAAACGCACCTTTCCCGGCTTGAGTTTCAGAAATACCTTGAAGGCCGATGCCGTATCAGGAATGCTCTCAATACGGTTACGGTAGCCCTGCGTGAACGCCTTGCCCTCAATAAGCGGGAACAGCGATGCAGGATGGATATCGGATATATACCAGTCGCCGCGGTACTCACGGCCCTCCTTGTCAACCACACACTCCACATTCAGGTCCTGAACGCGGACCGATGCCACCTCGCAGTGTGTCAGCACACGTCCGCCGGCAGTCTCGATAACGCCTTTCAAAGCCTCTGCCAACTGCCCCGAACCGCCTTCAAACCAGCAGGGGTTCTCCATGAACAGGGCCGATATCATTACGTGGATATATGCCGGAGAGTGCCCCGGTACGCCGCTGTACAAGGGATTGACCGATGCCAGCACTGCACGGAGTTCAGGATCGCTGATGTATTTGGCTATGAAGGCATCGGCCGGCATGAAGAACTCGTCAGAGTGGTCACTGACACCACTCATGCTCTCCAGATAGAAGAGCTTCTCCTCATGCGATACGCGGAATACTGCATCCACGTAACGGCGTATGTTATCCCTCTGGTGAGGGAACTTTTCCGTCAGATAGTCAATGAAAGCTTCCTTACCGGCCGGCAGGTCATAAGTACGGCCGCTGTCGGCGTAAGTGACGCTCAACATCATGTCTGCAGGGCGTGTCCTGAGGCGGTCCATTATGCCCAGATAGCGGCACAGGCTATTCAGAATGCCACCTTCGTTGAATCCTCCGGCCACATGCATTCCGGTTTCATATGTCTCTCCGCCACGTACGAATGTCTGTAATCCGCCGCCTGGCGTACCATTCTTCTCAAGCACGGTAACATTGACGCCACGCCTGGCCAGGAGTGCTCCACAGAACATTCCGCCCATTCCTGCACCTATAATCACCACCTCCATAGTCAGCTCTCAAGTTTGTTGCACAAATCGGCGTACCACTCCTGATAGAACTTGTGGAATGCCTTGGTACGTTCTCGTGCATCGGCCCCCCAACTCATGTCATCGGGGCTGACACGTTTGCCTATGGTTACGGTGATATGTCCGGGACGCAACATGAACTCCTCCTTGGGCAGTACATAGCCTACCCCGTTCAGACATACGGGCAGTATATCCAGACCAAGTTCCTGGGCCAGATGGAACGCTCCCTTATGGAAACGCAGTATGGAGCAATCGGCAGACCGTGTACCCTCGGGGAACACCAGTATTGAATATCCGCGCTCCACAAGACTGCGGAACTGAGGCATGTACTCCTCAATGCCCTCGGCGGCAGGTACAAACTCGGCACGGCGTATCAGTGCGCCGTAAATGGGATTGCGCCATACCCAGTCATTGGTAACCACAATCATCTTGGGCGTGAGCATCATAAGACACATCAGGTCCAGATGTGACTGGTGGTTGCTTATTATCACGGCGGGCTTGCTGAAGGTCTCGCCTATGGTGTTATCGAGCGTGAATTTGACCGCAGGCACACGACGTATCACCAGATTGGCAAACCTGTAGAGCAGATTATGCAGGAAACGGTCCTTCCACTCCCTCTTGCGTCCCAGGAAGATTATCATGACTACGGGAGTGCATATGATCACTGAGATAAGAAGGACACTGAAAGCCCACGCGCTGCGCAGCAGACGCATTATGGTAACCGGCATTACTCGGTTCCTGCCGTTCTTCATGGTCATCCATCGGAACAGCCACTCAGGCAGGAAATGGGCCATGACAACAACCACCAGCATGCCCAGTATGGTAATCTCGGCCAGCGAGCGCATGGCCGGATGCTTGGCGAATATGAGTGTGCCTATACCGATGAACATAAGTACGGCCGATATGATAACGCTCTTTCGGCGCTCATCGACTGTACGAACGCCCGTCTTGTACTCACGCAGAAGGCCCTCGGTGATAAAGATGGTATAGTCGTCACCCTGACCGAATATGAATGTGGCCAGTATTATGCTCACAATGTTGAACTGGATGCCCAGCATGTTCATTATGCTCAGAATCCATATCCAGCCCACAGTCAGCGGCAGGAACGATATCAGGGCCAGTTCCAGCTTGCCGAACGATATCCAGAGGAACGCAAATACAATGAATCCGCACATGAACAGCACGGTATTGAAATCATCCGAGAGTGACTTGACCAGCGATGCCATAACCTCGCTCATATTGACCGGAGTGACATCCTGGGCCGATACGATCTCAGGCTCCGTGCTTACCGACTCCAGGAACGGGGCAAATGCGCTCTCAGTGAATCCCTGCTTTTCAGCCTCCTCACGGAGTTCTGCTATGGTCTGCGGGTGATTGTTCCAGAATTGAGTCCAACGCTCTCCTACGGCCTCCTTTTGGGCCTCAGGGGCAAGTTTTCCGGCCAGTACTGACAGACGGTCAGCACCGGCATCCCCTACACTGCCCGAAATGAACTCCAGATCCTCCTTCTGCTGAGCGGTCATGTAGTTGATATGGTTCAGCTCGGTATCGAACTTGCTGCTGCCGCCCCATATCAGCATTGCGATGGTTATCAGTATGACTGCGGGCGATACTATGCGGCACAGACGGCTGCTGCCTGTTATAGGCTTCTGCTCAACCTTAACATCCTCTTTGACTGCCTTTCCGCCGGCCTTGGCGAATACAGGCAGGAATATCAGCGAGAAGATGATGGTACCTGCCAGCATGAATGAACCGAACAGTGCCAGGTCATGCATGGCCTGCGCCTTGAGGAACAGCAGGCAGAGGAACGCACTCACCGTGGTGATGTTACCCACCAGCAGCGGCACTACCATCTCGGCCAACGACTGTCGGTTATCGGCCGTATCACGCAGTGAATGAAGGAAATGAAGCGGATAGTTTGCAGCAATTCCCACTATGACCGAACCCATTCCTATCACTATTACCGATATGGAATCCTTGATGCAGCCTATCAGTCCCAATGAGAACAGCGCGCCGAAAACCAGCGTAGCAGCTATCCACAGGATATAATCCAGACGCCTGAATGAGAACCACAGCACCGCCAGGATACCGATTATGGCCAATCCCACGGCAAGTATGCTGTCTTTCTTGATCCTCTCGGCATTCGTCACTGCTATAACCGGTGAACCTACGGCCGACACCGTGGTACCTGTCCGGGCCGATACCTCCGCACCCGTCTTGTCTATCAGCTCCACCAGCTGAGAATTACGGCCCGATTCGCTCTCACCGAACGGTGATTCAAAGAGCAGAAGGCCTGAAGGCTCGGTGCGGTGCAGTATATGTCCGTCCTCTATGCGGTACCCTCCCTCACTGCCTATATCGGCCAGTCCGGCCAGAACGTTGCTGAAGAGTCCCAGCGGATCATACGGGATGGTGGTTGCCGTAAAACTGCCCGTGAGCATCTGCAGCGAGCGTTTATCGGCCTCAAGACTGTGTCTTACGTAATCGGGCTGTGAGAGCAGCGAATCCATGCGACGGTAATCGGCCTCGGTAAGGAAACTGGCGTAATGCTCCTGTACGAACTCTATCAGTTCCAGCGCTACGGACTCATCGGCCTGGGCGCTAAGGTCAGGAACCATCTCGAGGGTGTCATACTCAAACCACAGATCCTCAAACAGATCCATGGCGCTGATAATCTCATCATCGGCCGTACCCTCTGCGGCACGGAATATGACGGCTATGCTGTTCTGTCTGGAAACCGTCTCCATAAACTCTGTCTGACGGCTGTCAGAGCGGTCTATAGGCAGGAATCCAGCAATATCCTCCTCATAGTGCAACCGGCACAGTGACAATGTGCAGAGGGCTATTATGAGCACCACAATCAGTGCAGCCAGGCCCTTGCGGCATTTCAGCCGGTCGTATATGCGGAGAAAGAAATCAGCCATGCCTATTGCCTTTAATCCGTCTTATCAGTGCCGCCGGAAGCGCGTATAACAGCGCTCCGAAGCAGAGAAACGTGTTGAGTACGGTTATCCTGAAAAAGTCCTGGAACGGACGGAAATGCGATACACGCTCACCATCAGGGGCATACCATACGCGTACCGGCACGCCTTGTACGGTCACGCCGTTCCATGCGGCAAACACCAGCAGTTCAAGTTCTGCCTCGTATTTGGATGTAATAAGTCGCATACCGTGCAGTGATTCAAGCGGATAGATGCGGAATCCTGACTGCGTGTCACTGAGTTTCTGAGCCGTCTGCAAGCGGAACCAGAAGTTTGAGAAACGGTTGGCAAACGTACTCTTGCGCGGCATGTTCTCACTCGTCAGGTTACGGCAGCCCACAATCATACGGTCGGGATGCTCCTTTGAGGCCTCTATCATGGCCGGAATGTCCTCGGGGAAGTGCTGACCGTCAGAATCTATGGTTATGGCATGCGTAAAGCCGTTGTCTCCCGCATAATACAG
>JAEEGJ010018865.1_pt1 | contig 15308 bp, 11 predicted proteins | sample 8958761 | NCBI WGS metagenome assembly JAEEGJ01 (sample SAMN16246546, study PRJNA631951) | gut metagenome | biome: gut microbiome; feature: rumen; material: RS-attached | host: Bos | place: Iran: Karaj | collected 2018-10 | reverse complement strand
ACTGCTCGAGTCCCTTCGAGAAGATGAGGTTGTAGTACGAGAAGAGCACGAGCCCCGTCTCTGGATGGCGCTCGCGCACGCGCTTCGCGAGCGCGATCACGTGGTCGATCGTCACGCCCTGCCTCAGCGCCTCGTATGCGGCGGAGCGTATCACGCCGCCGTCAGCGAACGGATCGGAGAACGGCACGCCAAGCTCCACTATGTCCGCGCCGGACGCTATCACGCCGTCTATCGCCTTCTCGCTTTCATCGAGACTTGGAAACCCGATCGTGAGATAGGCCACGAACGCGCCGCGGTTTTCTGATTCAGCCTTTGCGAATGCGCTGGTAATTCTTTGGGTATTCATCTTGATGCCTTTCTTGACGTGATGCGTTAGACCTGTGACGAGGTTGCGCGAGACGCCTTATACCTCATCACGTTCTCCATGTCCTTGTCGCCGCGTCCCGAGAGGTTGACGAGAAGGAGCTTGTCGCGGCCGAGCTTCGGCGCGCGCTTGATAGCCTCGGCGAGTGCGTGGCTCGACTCGAGCGCGGGAATGATGCCCTCGAAGCGGCAGAGCGCGTCGAAGGCGGCTATGGCCTCGTCGTCGTCGATCACCGTGTACTCGGCGCGGCCGATGTCGTGCAGATGGCAATGCTCGGGTCCCACGCCGGGATAGTCGAGCCCGGCCGAGACGGAATACGTGTCGAGGATGTTACCGTCGTCCGTCTGCAGAAGCATCGTCTTCGCGCCGTGCAGCACGCCGAGGCGCCCGCCGTTTATCGACGCCGCGTGCTCGCCGCTCGCGACGCCCTTCCCGCCGGCCTCAACGCCCACGAGCTTCACTTCAGGATCGTCGAGGAATCCCGCGAAGAGTCCCATCGCGTTCGACCCGCCGCCCACGCAGGCGATCGCCTCGTCGGGCAGCCTGCCGTACTTCTCCAGGCACTGCCGCCGCGCCTCAATGCCGATCACGCTCTGGAAGTCGCGCACCATCTCTGGGTAAGGCGCAGGACCCGCCACCGTGCCGATCACGTAGAACGTGTCGGCGCAGTTCGTCACCCAGTCCCTCAGCGCCTCGTTCATCGCGTCCTTCAGCGTGGCGCTTCCCTCCGTGACCGCGTGCACCGTGGCGCCCAGCATCTTCATGCGCTCCACGTTCGGCGCCTGGCGCTCCACGTCGATAGCGCCCATGTACACCTCGCACGGCATTCCGAAGAGAGCAGCCACGGTGGCCGTGGCCACGCCGTGCATTCCGGCGCCAGTCTCGGCGATGAGCCGCTTCTTGCCCATCCGCCGCGCGAGAAGCGCCTGCCCGATCGTGTTGTTCACCTTGTGCGCGCCGGTGTGGTTGAGGTCCTCGCGCTTCAGCAGGATCATCGCGCCGCCGAGGTGCTCGGAGAGGCGCTTCGCGTACGTGATCGGGCTCTCCCGCCCCACGTAGTCGTGGAGGATGCCCTTGAACTCCCGCGCGAACGCGACGTCCTTCTTCGCCGCCTCGTATGCGGCCTCGAGCTCTCTGAGCGGAGCCATGAGCGTTTCCGCCACGTACTGTCCGCCGTAGATTCCGTAGTGAGTTTTCATTGTCTTTTTCCTTTTCTTGTGGTTGTAAGTTCTTCGAGTTTTTTGCCGGGACGAGCCGCGCGCATCAGCGCGGTGCCCACGAGAAAGCCGTCCGCACCGGCGCTCTGCGCCCTGCGTACCGCCTCGGAAGTGTGCATGCCGGATTCCGCGATCCGCAGGCACGGACGCGGTATCTTGCCCACGAGCGACTCAAGCAGCGTCACGTCAGTGGAGAAGTTGCGCAGGTTGCGGCAGTTCACGCCCACGATGCGCGCGCCGCACTCGACTGCGCGCGCGATCTCGCGCTCGTCGTGCGTCTCGACGAGCGCCGCAAGCCCAAGTTCATGCGCAAAGGCTATAAGGTCCTTGAGCGCGGCGTCGTTCAGCACTGCGGCGATGAGCAGCGCAGCGTCCGCACCCGCGGCGCGCGCGGCGGTCAGCTGATAGCGCGTTGTGATGAAGTCCTTGTAGAGAATCGGAAGAGAGACTACGGCGCGGACCTCGCGCAGATAGTCTTCGTCTCCAAGGAAGCGATGGGGTTCACATAGAACCGAGAGCGCCGTGGCGCCCGCCGCCTCAAGCTCCCGAGCAAGCTCCACAGGGTGGAACTCCTCGCGTATCATCCCTTCGCTAGGCGACGCGCGCTTGAGCTCGGCGATGATGCGCGGCCTAGTGGAGGCATCACCTCCGCGAAACGCCGCAGCGAAGTCGCGCACCTCGGGCGCCTTCATGGCCCAGCGCAGCATCACGTCGAACGGCACCGTGTTCTCGCGTGCCTCGGCATCGCGCCTGCGCATCGCGGCAAGCTCTTCCAGAATGTCGCTCATCGCATTGCCTCCATCATCGCGTTCATCTTCGCGAGGGCGCGTCCGGAGTCGATGGACTCCCTGGCGAGCGCCAGCGCCTCGGCGTACGTGGCCGCCTTGTCGCCCACCATGATCGCAGCCGCCGCGTTCTCCACGGCCGCCGCGCGGTACGCGCCGTGCTCCTCGCCCTTCAGCACGGAGAGGAGCAGCCCGGCGTTGGTCACCGAGTCGCCGCCCTTTATCGCATCGACCGTATAGCGCTCTCCGTACTCGCCGCCCGCGTCGAGAAGCGTGTTCTTCACCGCGCCGCCCGCGAGAGACGAGACGAACGTGAATCCGCCCGGGCTTATCTCGTCCAGCCCGCCTGCGCCCGAGACGACCATCGCCCTCGTCGAGCCGAGCCTTCCAAGCGCCGTCGCGAGCGTCACCGCCAGCTTCTCCTGCGGCACGCCTATCACGTGGCGCTTCGCGCCTGCCGGATTCGTGAGCGGACCCAGCAGATTGAACACGGTGCGGAAGCCGAGCGTGCGCCGCACGGACGCCGCGAACCTCATCGCCGGGTGGAGGTTGCGGCAGAAGAGGAAGCCGATTCCCACGCGCTTCACGCATTCCGCCATCTGCTCGGGACCCGCCGCCAGGTTCAGCCCCAGCTCGCGCAGAACGTCCGCCGAACCACACAGCGACGTGGAGGCGATGTTTCCGTGCTTGGCGATCGTAACGCCGGCGCCCGCCGCGATGAACGCCGCCGTGGTGGAGACGTTGAAGGAGTTCGAGCCGTCGCCGCCTGTCCCCACGATGTCCACGGCGTCGAGCCCGCCAAGATCCACCTTCACGGCGGCGTCAGACATCGCCCTCGCCGCGCCGGCGAGCTCCTCGGCCGTCACGGGATTCCTCGCGATGGCCGTGAGAAACGCCGCAAGCTCAGGCTCGCCCACCTCGCCTGCGAGGATGGACGCGAAGAAGCCCTCGGCCTCCGCCTCGTTCGGGCTCGCGCCGTCGAGGGCGCGTGTGATCACGGCCTTTCTCACGGACTGCGGAAGCGTCCTGCGCGTCTGCCGCCCAGTGGCCATCGCGAGGAAGTTAGCAAGCTGCCGCGCGCCCTCTGGCGTGCCGATGGATTCGGGGTGGTACTGGAGCGATTCGATGGGCAGCGTCTTGTGGCGAAGGCCCATGATCTCGCCATCCTCGCTCTCGGCGGATATCTCGAAGCAGTCCGGCAGCGAGGCGCGCTCCACCGCGAGCGAATGGTAGCGCATCGCCGCGAAACCCTGGTCAAGCCCCTCGAAGAGCCCCTTGCCGTCGTGGCGGATGCGGCTCGTCTTGCCGTGCATGAGGCGCTTCGCGGGGACGATGCGCCCGCCGAAGGCCTGCGCGATGGCCTGGTGGCCGAGGCAGACGCCGAGAATGGGCAGGCGTCCGGCGAAGGCGCGGACTGCGTCGAGCGTGACGCCGGCGGAGTCCGGGTTGCCAGGTCCGGGTGAGAGGACGAGCGCCTCCGGTTTCAGGGCCGCGATGCCGGCGACGTCGATTTCGTCGTTGCGGACGACCTTCATCTCCGCGCCGAGCGCGCGGATCATCTGCACGAGGTTGTAGGTGAAGGAGTCGTAGTTGTCGATCATGAGTATCATTGCAGTTCCTCCGCGAAACGGACCGCCTCGAAGACGGCCTTTGCCTTGCCGATGGTTTCATCGTATTCCCGCTCGGGCACCGAGTCGGCGACGATTCCCGCGCCCGACCGCATTGTGACGAGGGAGTCTTCCTTGACGAGTGTGCGGATGACGATGGCGAAGTCCATGTCGCCCGTTAGCGAGAAGTAGCCCGCCGCGCCGCCGTAGATGCCGCGCGGGGACTTCTCGTACTCCGCGATGAGCTCCATCGCGCGTACCTTCGGGGCGCCGGAAAGGGTTCCGGCGGGGAAGACGGCGCGGAGCAGGTCGAAGGCGTCGCGTCCCTTCTCAAGCGTGCCCTTCACGCCGCTCACGAGGTGCATGACGTGTGAGAAGCGCTCCACGTGGGCGAAGTCGGCAACCTTGACGCTTCCGGTTTCGCAGACGCGGCCGAGGTCGTTCCGCCCGAGATCGACGAGCATCACGTGCTCGGCGTTCTCCTTCGGGTCGGCCTTGAGCTCGCGCTCGAGCTCCGCGTCGCGGAGCGGGGTTTCGCCGCGCGGCCGCGTCCCGGCGATGGGGGAGGTCGAGGCAGTCCTTCCGCTGAGTTTAACAAGCTCCTCGGGGGACGATCCGATAAGGGTCTTGCCTCCGATGCGCATGAAGAAGTTATAGGGGGAGGGATTGATGGTTCGAAGCGCCCGGTAGAGGGCGAGATCCGAGATTTCCGTCTGTGCGGTGAACTTCTGTGACGGCACAATCTGGATGACCTCGCCGGCCGTGATGGCGGCCTTGCACTTCTCGACCATCGCGGCGAATTCCTCGCGCGTCATCTCGGGCGTGAAGTCGGACGAGGCCGCGGCCGGCGCCGGCTGCGCCTCGGCGGCGCGGCGCGCCATGAGGCGGGCTATTGAATCCGCGCTGAGGGTCCGCTCGTAGATGGCTTCGATGCGGCGCATCGCCGCAGCGTAGGCGTCGTCGCGGGACGTGTCCGCGACGACGACGATCGTCACGGTGTCGCGGACATTGTCGAAGACGAGGAAGGCGTCGCAGATCAGGAAGGCCATTGGCGGCGTCCCTTCTTCGCTACGAAGTCCCACGCGAGGCTCGAAGACTTGTACTGCGTCGTATGCGACGTAGCCGACGGCGCCTCCCTGGAAGGAGGGAAGCTCTTCGGCCGGGGCGTAACGCATCCCGTCGAAGAGGGATTTCAGCTTTCGGAGCGCGTCTGCGCCTTCGACTTTCCCGCATGGTTCGAGGCCGAGGTAGGAATAGCGTCCTCTCGTTTCGCCTCCGGCGACGCTCTCAAGGAGGAAGGCCTCCTCGTCATCGCCTAGTCTGGAGAGCGCGGCTACGGGCGTCTCCCTGTCCGCGAGGAATTCCCTGTAGACCGCTACGCGGCCAGCGCCGTTCGCGCGCTTCCGGAAGTCCTCCTCTGTCAGCATTTTCAGCATGGTTGTGTCTCCTTGGTTGGTTTGTGTGGGTAAACAAAAAAAGCGGGCCGAATCTTACCTGGATTCGGCCCGCCTGAAGCGACTGGTTGGTGTCTGCGTCCCTGTTTGAAGCTACAGCACCCCGCGCCTTGCGAAACCGAATCCGCAAGGCCACCACCACTGGTTGATCATGAATGCTGTGTTACTTTTCATAGAAACAAGTCTAGCAACTTCCCACTCGCATGTCAAATATTTTTTTCTAACCTGCCCCTCCCGACAAATCCTGGCGTGTCTGACACCTGTCATGGAGGCACGAAATGTGCTACAATTATATGTGGATATGACAACGACGCGGTCAACAATCGCCGGCCTCGCCGTCGCCTTGGCGCTTTGCGGCTGTCTCTCGCCAGATCGGGCCGTCCGTGACGCGCGCAGGACGGGGAGTACCATCGCCGGCGAATACATGGAGAAAGTGACCGGACGCACCAATGAGTTCACCATTGCGCGCCCGGCGGACCGTCTTCGCAACCGTCTTCTTGCAGAACAAGGGCTTGACCCGGCGCTTGCGGCCGAGCTTAACGCCGAAACCAATGCCGTGAAGCGAGCCCCGCTTCCCGACCCGCTTGTCCTTTCGCTGGCGGACGCCCTCCGTGCCGGCGCGGCGAACAGCGAGGAATTCCAGAAGGAAAAGGAATCGGTCTTTGACGCTGCGCTCGCACTTGATCTTCAGCGACACGCCTTTGAGAACACCTTTGCCGGAGTCCTTGGCGGCGGATGGAACAGTTCCGACAGCAGCGGTGGTAAATCGACCAGCGGTGCCGGTGCCGGAGTCGGCGTCGAAGGCGAAACGGCAGGGGGAATTGAAACGGGCGGCGGAAGCACGAAATCGTCGCAGGCAACCGGCAAGACTTCGGCGTCCGTGAGCCGCAAGCTCTCGAACGGCATGACGGCGGCCGCCTCGCTCGGCATCGACGTCCTCAAGCTTCTCACGGGCGGGTCGGGCAGGACCATTGGCATTTCCGGCGATACGTCGGTCACCGTACCCCTTCTACGCGGTTTCGGGCGCGACATCGTCCGCGAGCCGTTGACGCAGGCCGAGCGCAACCTCCTGTACGCCATCTACCGGTTTGAGGGCTATCGCCAGTCTTTCGCCATCAAGGTCGCGACGGACTACTACGGAATGCTGGAGACGGAACAAAAGCTCATCGCGCTCCGCGACAACGGTGAACGGCTGGGCGAAAACTACAAGCGAGCCCAGATGCTCTATGACGCCGGGCGCCTCTCCCAGGTCGAGCTAGATCAGACTCGCCAGGATCTTCTCAAGACGGACGATTCCCTCGTTGATGCGGAGAAGTCGCGTCAGGCGCAGCTCGACAATTTCAAGATGTCGCTCGGCCTGCCGGTGGACGCGCGAGTCGTGTTGGAAATGGAGGAGCTGACAAAGGTCACCGCCTCGATGAACCTTGCCGAGACGAATTCCGCGGGCATCCCCATCCAACCGGCGTTGGCATGGACGGAGCAAGAGGCCATAGACATCGCCCTTACGAACAGCTTCGACATGATCGTGGAGCGATACCGCCTCGACGACGTCCGCCGCGCGGTGAAGATCGCCGCCGACAACCTTCGCTATGACCCGGTTCTAAAGGGAAGCGTCGGTTACGGTAAGACACAGGCCTCCGGCAAGACCGACGCGAATCACGTCAATTACAGTCTCATGCTCGATTCGAACCTCCCATGGGACATGCGCGATGAGCGCAATGCCTACGAGGCCGCCGTCCGCGCCGTTGAAACTGCTGAGCGCGCGTTCGCCATCAAGGAGGATTCCACACGGCAGCTGATCCGCGAAGACATCCGCACGCTGAACTCCGCCTGGAATTCATTCGTCATCCAAAGCGAGGCTCTTGAAGTGGCTGCGCGTCGTGTTCGCAGCACGACGCTCTTCCAGCAGGCCGGGCGTTCCAGCACACGAGACCTGCTGGAAGCCGAGGCCGCACTGCTTTCAGCGCGCAATTCCGTCGTAAGCGCCATCGTGGTCTACCGCATGGCCGGACTGAAGCTTCGCCGCGACATGTCGGTTCTCACCATCACCGAGGAGGGACTGCTTCTTGAAGACTAAGGCCAAACGAACGATCATAATCTTGATTGTCGCCGCGCTCGCCGCCATATTCATCGTCCGACACTTCTCGGGCGGACTTGGTGGCGAACGCGAGGAAACCCCGCTCTACACCGTCACGCGCGGACCGCTCGACATTACGGTCACCACGCCAGGAACCATTCAGAGTCGGCACTCCGAAATCGTCCGCAGCAAGGCGCAGGGACGCAACGCCATCATCTGGATCATCGACGAGGGCAAGGTCGTCACAAACGGCCAGCTCATTGTCGAACTGGACTCGAGCGAACTTGAAAAGCAGCTCACGGACCAGCAGATCGTGGTGGGCAACAGCGAGGCCGCCCTCCTGCAGTCGCGCGAAAAGCTGGCCATCGCCGAGATTGAGAAGGAATCGAACATTTCGCAGGCGGAGCTCAAACTCATGCTCGCCCGCCTTGAGCGCGAGAAGTACATCGAGGGCGAATACCCGCAGCAGCTTCAGGAGTCGGGGAGCAAGATAGCCCTGGCGCGTGAAGAGGTCGAGCGCGCCACGGAGCAGCTCAACTGGACGCGCAAGCTTGCCGCCGAAGGCTTCGTCACCCGCAGCGACCTGCAGTCTGACGAACTTTCCCTCCAGCAGAAGAAACTCTCGCTCGACTCCGCCATAGTCGCCATGAACCTCCTCACCAACTACACCGCGCGCCAGCAGCACGCCAAGCTCGACTCCGACATCGACCAGGCCGAACGCGACCTTGACCGCGCCACGCGCCAGGCCCGCGCGAACCTCTCGCAGGCCCAGAGCGATCTCGCGGCGCGTGAGCAGGAGGACGTCCGCCAGAAGCGCAAGTTGGAGAACCTTGAACAGCAGGTGCGGAATTGCCGCATTACGTCGCCGACAAACGGGCTGGTCATCTACGCCTCCACGATGCAGGCGTCACGCCGTCATTGGGGCTCCGATCCTCTCGCCGCAGGCGTTACCGTCTATGAACGCCAGGAACTGATCTACATACCCGTGGAAGGCGGCATGATCGTGGAGTTTACGGTTCCCGAATCCGATCTGAACAAGCTGACGAACGACATCCCCGCCACCATCAAGGTCGACGCACTTCCCGACACTGTCATTCGCGGACACCTCACGAAGATTGGTCTCCTTCCCGACGGACGCAACGCCTGGCTCAATCCCGACCTCAAAGTCTACAACTGCGTTGTCTCAATCGACCAGGGCAATGAGGCCGACATTCGCGCTGGCATGAACTGCGAGGTCTCCATGCTCATCGAGTCGTACAAGGATGTCATCTCGGTGCCGCTGCAGTGCGTCCTCCGCGTCAAGGGGCAGCCGTCGGTCTTCATGGTCGAGAACGGCGAGCCTGTGGCCCACCCCGTGAAACTCGGCTACGACAACGGCCGCCTCGTCCACATTCTGGAAGGGCTCCAGCCTGGCGACCGCATTATGCTCACGCCGCCACTCGCCGCCGCCGAGGCCACTTCGGAAGTTGCCGCGCCTAATGGTGCGTCGGACGAAAGATAGACGGACGAAGGTTGATTAGGCCCTTAACCCTGCGATTCGCATGGTGAAGGACCGGTTTTGCCGCGAAGCCCAAGCAACCAGATGGCGGCCGCGATCAAGGCAAGCCCGACCGTTGCCCAGGCCACGATGTTTTTCGGCAGATAGGTGGCGGTCGCTCCGGTGGCGAGAATCGTGAGAATAGTTGTCGGCAGAAAGCCGATAAGGGAGCCGACAAGAAATTCGCGGGAGCTGACGTCTGTTCGTGCGAGGAAAATCGTGATGAGGGCGCAGGGCCCTGGCATCTGGCGCATCAGAATCACACCGGATATTCCGACCCTTAGTCGCGGCAAATGCATGTCAGCCGCGCGACGGCTGGATATCCAGTCGATAAGACGTTGCGCCACTCTTCCTCTGCATGCGGTAAATATCGCATAGTTCCCGATAAGAGCGGATGAGACCGAGACTGCGAATGCGGCAACAGGGTGTAGCGCGAGTCCAGCGAGTCCGCATAGCCATAGGCGTGGGGCGCCTAGAGCGGAAAGCAGTGTCATTGCGAAGAATGTGCCGCAGATTTCAAGGATTTCCGACATTGTCTCTCTCCTGTTGGGCGAAACGCGCCCATCCGTATTTCCGCTTGCCGATCTTGAAAACGCCTGTTTCCCTGACAAGCGGGGTGAAGCGTATTTCCGCATCCTTCCCGTCGTCATCATAGAACAAGGCGAGACCTTCGCCTTCGGTCTTCATTGCGTTCAGCATTTCGTGGTCGTTGTCGAGGCGCCACCCCCGCCTTTCGGCGTGGAGCGCGAGGAGTTCGCCGTCCATGCGGTAGAGAAGAAGTCGCCCGTCCGGCGGGACATGCTTCTCGACAAGCGGGAGAAGGGCCCGCGGTTCCTTGGATTGGCCCAGCGCGGGCATGGCTATTCCGCCTGCGCATGATAGAATCGCCGCGATGGATATCGCGGGCAGGATGAAGGTGTGGCGTTCGGCGAACGGTTCGAACAGGAACATGGCGCATATTCGCGACAGAAAGGCCGAGACAAAGCAGGTAATGGCGAACCCCTGTATTATTGGACCTGTTCGCAGATAGGCTGGGAAAATACTTCTGACAGGGTTGATGAAAAGGAGGACAAATCCCAAAACGAGCAGCAGGACCGGGATTGCAATCATAAAGGCGAAGGCAACGCGTTTGAACCATTTGCGGGAATGAAGTGCATCTGATGCGGCTGCAACTATCAGGGCGGCGGCAGGATAGGCCGTCAAGATGTAGACTGAGCGCTTTGAGCTTGGAATGGTGAAAAAGACAAGGATGAAGAGCGCCCAAAGCACGCATTGACGGAACAGAACGCGGTTTGTTCTCCACACGATTACAGAGGCTGTGGGAAGGATGAGCGTCCAAGGAAGAAAACCGACGGGGAATTCCGCGAAGAGATACCAGAGTGGCTGGACATGGCCATAACTGCCTCCGGCGCGAGATACATTTTGCGAAAAGACTATTTCGCGGAAGTAGCTGGCCGGCGCCCCGAGAGCCGCGGCCGCGGCCAGCCAGAGGGCGGGGACAAGAAAAACCACGGCAAGGCCCGCCGTCCACTGAAGAGGCGTCAACTCTGGGAAACGCCCGTCTTTTCGCGGAAGGCGAATCGCGGCTATAATCAGGACGGGAAGGATGAACCCCACAGGTCCCTTTGCCAGAATTCCAAGACCCGCGCAGAGAAAGGCGGGGAGAATCCTGATAGTCGCAACTTTGCCGTGGCATGAAATGAATAACGCCACGGAGGAGAAAACGAGACCCGTGAGCAACGCGTCTATTTGCCCGCGGCCGAAAACAGTCCAAATCTGGATCGAAGTCACGGACAGCAGTATGGCGTAGAGGGCCGTTCTGTGATCCGACAGGTATGTGAAGATGGAGTAAAGGGCGACGATGGTGAGGAATGCGCCGATGAGGGTTGGCAGTCGCGAACCAAAAGGAGAGCCGAAAATCGCCTCCCCGATTTGGATCAGCCACATCATCAGCGGCGGTTTATGGGCATAGATTTCGCCGTTGCGCAGTGGAATGACGGGGGAGTGCGCCGCGGTCATTTCGCGTGCGATGTAGACGAAACGCGCCTCGTCGGGTCCCCAATGTCCGCGACGGGCATATTGCGGCCCCCAGAGCGCCAGCACAAAGCACAGGGCGGCGGCACAGATTTGCGCGACATGTCGCGCGCTAGCCATTCCAGGCCTCCTCCACGCATTGGAACTTGCGCGTTCGGGCCTTCAACCAGGCGACACCCGCCAAATCGCGCAAAGTCACCTTCAGCCTGCCGATATTGGTGTACTTGCTCGTACCTGCAACGCGGTAGCGGTGCGTAACCGGCATCTGCACGATTTTGGCCCCCATGGACTGGCACAGCGCCGGCAGAAAGCGGTGCATTCCATTCCAGTACTGCAGTCGCTTGAGATACTCGGCGCGGTAGATCTTGAGCGGGCAGCCCGTGTCCGTGACGCCGTCGCCGAGCACCATGCGGCGCATCTTGTTGGCAAACCGGCTGCCAATGCGCTTCGACCAGGAATCGTGTCTGTCGACGCGTATGCCGCTGCAGACATCGGCATGTTCGCGCTGCATGAGGCGCACGCAGGCGGCTATGTCGCGTGGGTCGTTCTGGCCATCCGCGTCTATGGTTGCGATCATTGGAAAGCGCGCCGCTTGAAATCCCTCCCATAGCGCCGCGCTTTGACCAGAGTTGGAGGACATGTCCAGGTGGCGTATTTTGCGGTTATGCCGTGCGTAGCCTCCGAGAATCGCCCCAGAACGATCTGAGGATCCGTCATTGACAGCGATGATTTCGTAGTCAGGAAACATTTCGCACGCGGCGACAAGCTCTGGCATTACGGCGTCCAGACAGTCCTGCTCGTTGTAGACGGGCAGAATGACCGATATGCTGGGAAGTTCTTCGCGCTTCATCGTGATTTCTCCTAGAATGCATGAATAAGTGTATCGCACGGGAATTGCCGTATTTTTGCCGAAAGATTACAAATTGGCAATCTTCCTCCATTTTCTTGACATCGGAGGGAAAAGGGGGGAAAATGAAAGCATGAACATCCTGATAGTCGAAGACGATATGAAAACTGCGGAATTCGTCGAGCGTGCATTCCGCGAGGATGGTTTTGCCACCATTGTCGCGCATGACGGCGAGGAGGCGATGGCCAGAGTTTGCGTGGGAGACTTCGACGTGGCCGTTGTTGATATCATGCTTCCAAAGCTCGACGGCATGTCGCTTATACGCGCAGTGCGCGGAATGGGGAGGAAGTTCCCGATAATAGTCCTGAGCGCACTGGGCTCGGTCGAGAACAAGATCGCAGGCCTTGAAGCGGGCGGCGACGACTATTTGGCAAAGCCGTTTTCCGTGGCTGAGCTTCTTGCCCGTGTCAGGGCGCTTCTCCGACGCGTTTCGTCAGTTGCGGAGGAGACGCAAATCAAGGTCAATGACTTGGTGCTGGACACCCGGTCGAGGAAAGTGGTGCGCGCAGGCGTGAAAATCGACCTCCAGCCGCTTGAATTCCAGCTTCTCGAATATCTGATGCGGAACAAAGGGCGCGTCGTTTCAAAAACCACCATCATGCAGCATGTCTGGGAGTACGATTTCGATACGGGCACGAACATCGTCGAGTCGCGGATGTGCCATCTCCGCGAAAAGGTGGACAAGCCGTTTGACAGGGCGGTGATCCGCACGGTAAGAGGCTTCGGATATGTTCTTGAATAAAGGCGGTTTCATTGGAACTCTGCGCTTTCGCATAGCGGCGGCCTATCTTATTCTCTTCACGGTTCTTCTGCTTGCCTGTTTCGCCGCGCTGTACGGCTACTACGCGATCTCGCAAATTCGCCACGCCGATGCAAACTTGAACTACCAGCTGGCGGAGTATTCCGCCGAATACCTGACAGGGGAGGAGTATGCGGGGCCGTCGCGTCCGATTCGCGAAACAGACGTTCCTGAATCAATCCGAAAGAGAATCGCCAAGGCCAATCCTGGCATTCGCTTGATTTCGTTCTTCTCTGACGGGCCGACTCGCTACTGGATAGCCGGAGAACGGAATGGCGAGGCCTTTGTATTCGATTTGCATGCCCCGTCCTTTGCGGAGAAGTCCCGCCGTCTTAATCCCGCCGACCGAGTCAGCCACATGGCATTCCAGTTCAGCGATGAAAACCATGAAATCGGAGCCCGTGACTCGATCAACGTTCTTATTTCACGAGAAAGTGGGAGAACGCTAGCGGCGACCCCTGTGGGCGCGGAAATCATCTCAACTGTCGCCGACGCGGGATTGGCGCTTCAGCTCGGCGCGCGCGGCAGCGTGAATGTCGGCGACAGCCACTGGCGCATTGGGAAATGGAACACATTCGACGGAAACATTTTCGTCTTTGCCCACATCTACGATGTGAAGTCAATGCGCGCGATAGCCTTTACCGGAATACTCTGCCTTGTTCTGACCTTGGTGTTCGGAGGTGTTCTAAGCTGGATTCTCGGTGGCGTTTTCATGCGCAGCCTGACAACACTTATAGCGGCTTCGCACAAGGTTAGGGCCGGCGACTATTCCGTGCGATTGCCCAAGCTGAACGGGGGGCGTGAGATCGACGCGCTGGCAGACTCCTTCAACGCCATGGTAGAGGACACAGGCAATGTCGTGAGCGACCTCAGAACCATCTCTGACAACATCGCGCACGATTTGAAAACACCCCTTACGCGTCTTCGGGGCAGGGCCGAGATGGCCTTTTCATCTGGTGACAGCGCCGGACTGGCCGAAGACGTCGCGGAGGAATGCGCCTCGATGCTGGCAATGATCAACGCCATGCTTGAGATAGCGAGGGTCGAGTCGGGGGACCGCATGGTCAGAGGCGAACATGTGGACGTCGGCGCTGTTGCCTCGGAGGTGGTTGATCTATTCTCCACTTTGGCGGAGGATAGGAAAATCCAGCTGACGCTGACATTGCCCGAAAAGCAGACAGTGGTGTCGGCACAGCTGGTACATGTCCAGCGCCTGTTTGCCAACCTGATTGACAACGCGCTCAAATTCACGCCGGAAGGCGGTCGCGTCGCCGTTGCCGTTTCCACCGACGGCGCGGAAGTCGCCATTATGGTGTCAGACACTGGATGCGGGATAGGAGACGAAGACTTGCCACACGTATTTGACCGTTTCTACCGATCGGACAGGAGCCGCAATATTCCGGGAAATGGCCTCGGACTCTCGCTTGTAAAGGCCATTTCGGTTTTGTACGGCGGGCGCGTCGACATCCGTTCCGCGTCCGGGGAAGGCACAATCGTCTCGGTGTTTTTCCCTCGTTAGCATGATGGCGGCCACTATGGCGCGATGATTCCGCCGCAGAGGATTTCATCGTTATCGCCGTAGAAGACGGCGGATTGTCCGGGCGCAACGCCGAAGAGGCCTTCACCCGGCGCGTGGCAGACATTGGCGTTTAGCGTTACAGGTCCGAGGGGGTCGCCGGTGCTGCGGATCTTGACGCGGCAGGTGACAGGCCCCGTCCCTTCTTCCAGCGCCATCCATTTCATGTCTTTCACGGCGAAGGACTTCACGAAGGCCTCTTCGCGGTTACCCACGACGACGCGGTTGTGGCAGGCGTCGAGGCGTATCACATAGTGCGGCTCGGGGCCGTAGACCCCAATGCCCTTGCGCTGTCCGACAGTGAAGTGCCAGAAGCCGTTGTGGTGTCCGAGGACCTTGCCGGCAAGATCGACGATATCCCCATCGCGCTCTTCAGCCCCGATGAGCTCGTCGCGGTCGCCGGAGTAGAAGTCCTGCGAGTCCAGACGGTTGGCGACGATTAGGCCACGGTCAGCCGCGATTTTCCTCACTTCGGTCTTCGTCAGTTCGCCAAGGGGGAATAGCGTTCCGGCCAGTTGTTCCTGCGAGAGGCGGTAGAGGAAGTAGCTCTGGTCCTTGGAACGGTCGCGGGCGCGCAGGAGCGAGAAACGGCCGCCGTGGCGGCCGATGCGGGCATAGTGGCCTGTGGCGAAATGGTCGAAGACGAGGCCGCTCTCCCTGGCGAGGCGCGGCAGAAGCCCGAATTTGACGAGCGCGTTGCAGCGTACGCAGGGGTTGGGCGTGCGTCCGGCGAGGTAGGATTCGCGGAAATAGGCGAGAACCTCGCGCCGGTAGGCGTCGAAACAGTCGAAGACGTGGAACGGGATGCCGATGCGTTCCGAGACGGCGGCGGCGCGGCGGATGTCCTCCTCCTCGCCGGGACCGAAGCAACTGTCGTGGTCGCCGCCCTTGTAGAGACCCGGACGCCAGAGTTTCATGGTGATGCCGACGACGTCATGCCCCTGCTCCTTG
>JAEEGJ010018863.1_pt1 | contig 15308 bp, 22 predicted proteins | sample 8958761 | NCBI WGS metagenome assembly JAEEGJ01 (sample SAMN16246546, study PRJNA631951) | gut metagenome | biome: gut microbiome; feature: rumen; material: RS-attached | host: Bos | place: Iran: Karaj | collected 2018-10 | reverse complement strand
TTGTGATTGACTTTGCCCGCGTATTGCCGGGTTTGTCGAAGGCGATGGTGAAGAGCCGTGTGATACTGGCTCCGGAGCATGCTAAAAGGCTGTTGGGAGCCTTGCAGGAGAATGTGGTGCGCTATGAACGCGAGTTTGGCCCGATTAAGATTCCCAACCAGGGAAGCCGTACGATTGCTCCATTCCCCGTGGGTAAAGGAGAGGCTTAGAAGGCTGGAATCGTAGTTAAGAAATATTAAAACGCTTATTTAATGTTAAAAATCATTGAGTAAGCGTTTTTTTATTCATTATATATTAGGTGGATTCGGGAAAAGTTTGTACCTTTGCAGCCCGAAAACGCCTTTTTGCGAGGGAGCAGAAGGTGTAACTGATTGAATTTGAATAAAATAATATATAATCAAAATTAAAAAACAAAAGTATTATGCCTACAATTTCACAATTGGTAAGAAAAGGCAGAAGGGTGCTCGTAGACAAGAGCAAGTCGCCCGCTCTGGACTCATGTCCTCAGCGTCGCGGTGTGTGTGTACGTGTGTACACCACCACCCCGAAGAAGCCTAATTCGGCTATGCGTAAGGTAGCCCGTGTTCGTTTGACCAACCAGAAGGAGGTCAACAGTTACATTCCCGGAGAGGGCCACAACCTGCAGGAGCACTCTATCGTGCTGGTGCGTGGCGGTCGTGTGAAGGACCTTCCCGGTGTACGTTATCACATCGTTCGTGGTACGCTGGATACCGCTGGCGTTGCCAGCCGCACTCAGCGCCGCTCTAAGTACGGTGCCAAGCGTCCTAAGGCTAAGAAGTAATCGGAGAGGATTACAAGCCGAAAGGATTTGTGCATGGCGCTTGGCCGCCATGCCTCCCAAAAAAGAAAAAAGAAACTGTTTTGCTGGAGATATTGTTACGAGACAGGTTGAGTAAATGCTCATGAGTGAGCGTTGAAGCAGAGACGAGAACAGCCCCACGCAGACAAAATTAAATTTCAAAAACAAAAATGAGAAAAGCAAAACCTAAGAAGAGAGTGATCCTTCCCGATCCAGTCTTCAACGACAAGAAAGTGTCGAAGTTTGTGAACCATCTGATGTACGATGGCAAGAAGTCTATCTCTTACGAGATTTTCTACAATGCGCTTGAGACCGTGAAAGCCAAGATGCAGAACGAGGAGAAGTCGGCTCTGGAAATCTGGAAGCAGGCTTTGGACAACATCACCCCCCAGGTGGAGGTAAAGAGCCGCCGTATCGGTGGTGCTACGTTCCAGGTTCCCACCGAGATTCGTGCTGACCGCAAGGAGAGCATCTCGATGAAGAATATGATTTCGTTTGCACGCAAGCGCAGCGGTAAGTCGATGGCCGACAAGCTGGCTGCTGAGATTATGGATGCCTTCAACAATCAGGGTGGTGCCTTCAAGCGTAAGGAAGACATGCACCGTATGGCCGAGGCTAACCGTGCATTCGCTCACTTCAGATTCTAATTTCAATTAGGTAAAAAGATAATAAGGAAAAGAAATGGCAAACCGCGATTTACATTTGACTCGTAATATTGGTATCATGGCCCACATCGATGCCGGTAAGACCACCACTTCTGAGCGTATCCTGTTCTATACGGGTAAGACTCACAAGATTGGTGAGGTGCACGATGGCGCTGCTACCATGGACTGGATGGCCCAGGAGCAGGAGCGTGGTATCACTATCACCTCTGCCGCTACCACTTGTAACTGGACTTGGCAAGGCAAGCAGTACAAGATTAACCTGATTGACACTCCGGGACACGTGGACTTCACTGCTGAGGTGGAGCGCTCACTGCGTGTGCTCGACGGTGCTGTGGCTACCTATTCTGCTGCCGACGGTGTGCAGCCTCAGTCTGAGACTGTATGGCGTCAGGCCGACAAGTATAACGTGCCCCGTATCGGCTATGTAAACAAGATGGACCGCTCGGGTGCTGACTTCTTCGAGACTGTTCAGCAGATGAAGGACATCCTCGGTGCTAACCCCGTAGTCATCCAGGTGCCCATCGGTGCCGAGGAGAACTTCAAGGGTGTGGTAGACCTCATCAAGATGAAGGCTATCCTGTGGCACGACGAGACCATGGGTGCTGAATACGACGTGGAGGAGATTCCTGCCGACCTGAAGGACGAGTGCGACGAGTGGCGCAACAAGCTGCTCGAGGCTGCTGCCGAGTACGACGAGGCTCTGATGGAGAAGTATTTCGACGATCCCAACTCGATTACCGAGGACGAGATTATGGCTGCTATCCGCAAGGGTACCATCTCGATGGCCTGCACGCCGATGATCTGCGGTTCTTCGTATAAGAACAAGGGCGTACAGCCCCTGCTGGACTATGTCTGCGCCTTCCTGCCCGCTCCCGTCGATGTGGATATGGTGATGGGTACGAACCCCAACACCGATGAGGAAGAGGGTCGCAAGCCCAGCGAGGACGAGCCTACAGCCGCCCTGGCCTTCAAGATTGCCACCGATCCCTACATGGGCCGTCTGGTGTTCTTCCGCGTCTACTCTGGTAGTGTGAAGGCCGGTTCTTACGTCTTCAACCCCCGTTCGGGCAAGAAGGAGCGCATCAGCCGTCTGTTCCAGATGAACTCTAACAAGGAGATTCCCATGGAGTCAATCGATGCAGGTGATATCGGTGCTGGTGTAGGCTTCAAGGATATCCGCACGGGTGATACCCTCTGCGACGAGGACAAGCCCATTGTACTCGAGTCGATGACCTTCCCCGACACCGTGATTTCTATCGCCGTTGAGCCTAAGTCACAGGCCGACGTGGCTAAGCTGGACAACGGTCTGGCCAAGCTGGCCGAGGAAGACCCCACCTTCACCGTACGTACCGACGAGCAGAGTGGTCAGACCATCATCTCGGGTATGGGTGAGCTCCACCTCGACATCATCATCGACCGTCTGAAGCGCGAGTTCAAGGTTGAGTGTAACCAGGGTAAGCCTCAGGTGAACTACAAGGAGGCTATCACCAAGACCGTCATGGGCTACCGTGAGGTTTACAAGAAGCAGTCGGGTGGTCGCGGTAAGTTTGCCGATATCATCGTGAATGTCGGTCCTGTCGACGACGATTGGGATATCAAGGAGAACGGCGGCCTGCAGTTCATCAACGAGGTGAAGGGTGGTAACATCCCCAAGGAGTTCATCCCCTCCATCCAGAAGGGCTTCGAGGCAGCCATGAAGAATGGTATTCTCGGTGGCTATCCCATGGATTCGCTCAAGGTGACTGTTGTCGATGGTTCGTTCCACCCCGTTGACTCTGACCAGCTCTCGTTCGAGATTGCTGCCCAGATGGCCTACAAGGCAGTCTGTGCTCAGGCTAAGCCCGTGCTGATGGAGCCCATTATGAAGCTCGAGGTGGTGACACCCGAGGAGAACATGGGTGACGTGATTGGCGACCTGAACAAGCGTCGTGGTCAGGTGGAAGGTATGGAAGAGGCTCGTAGCGGTGCCCGTGTCATCAAGGCTCAGGTTCCCCTGTCCGAGATGTTCGGTTATGTAACCGCCCTGCGTACCATCACCTCCGGTCGTGCTACCAGCTCGATGGAGTACGATCATCACGCTCCGCTGTCTTCGGCTCTGGCTAAGGCCGTGCTCGAGGAGGTGAAGGGCCGTGCAGACCTGGTGTAGGATAGTTGACAGTTGATAGTTGACAGTTAATGGGGAGTCGCTGAGCAAATGACTCTTTAGCGACTCCCTCTTTAAATAAATAGTAAATAATAAATAGTTAAATCGTAAATTACAAAGATGAGTCAGAAAATTCGTATCAAGCTGAAGAGCTACGACCACAAACTCGTGGACAAGTCAGCAGAGAAGATTGTGAAGGCTGTCAAGGCCACCGGTGCTATCATCAGCGGTCCTATCCCCCTTCCCACCCACAAGCGTATCTACACCGTCAACCGCTCGACCTTCGTCAACAAGAAGTCTCGCGAGCAGTTCCAGCTGTCAGACTACAAGCGTCTGATTGACATCTACAGCTCGACAGCCAAGACTGTCGACGCTCTGATGAAGCTCGAACTCCCCAGTGGTGTTGAGGTTGAAATCAAGGTTTGATATTACCGCTCCTCAATATCCAATGAGACGCAAAGCTAACCGCTTTGCGTCTCATTTTGGCTTAACATTCAGCCGTGGTGTCAGGCGGTACAGAGGGCTGTCAATGGAGGATAAGTAATTCTCGGTCTAAGTCGTTATTTCTTGCAAAATGAGAATACTGTATATGGATATAAGAAGATTACTTCCGTTTTGTGTTGTTTTGCTGATGGCACTCCTGGCAGGCTGCACCACGGAGGCCGAGCGCTTGCGCATGTGTAGGGCGCTCGACAGCATCAATGCCCTCAACCGCAGCAGCCAGCCCTTCACCGTGCAGGACGTAGAACCCCTGGTAGCCTACTTCGACCGCCACGGCACCTCAGACAACCGTGTCCTGGCCCACTACCTCTTAGGCCGCGCCCACCACGAGCACGGCGAGGCCCCCGCAGCCCTCCAGTGCTACCACGATGCCCTCGACTGCGTCGACACCACTCGCTGCGACTTCGCCCTGCTCTCCAGGGTCTATGGGCAAATGGCTGAGATATTCTATTACCAGGGACTATATAGGGATATGTTGATTTATAACCACCTTGCGGAACAATTTGCATGGAAGAACGCAGATACTACCGCCGCCTTGATAAACCGGGAAAAGAACTACATTGCATTTTCAAAATTAGGCATCAAAGATTCTGCCATCATAATTTGCGAAGATGTGGCACAACTGTACCTCCAATACGGGTCATTAAAGGATGCCGCTATAACTCTTGGAGCAGCAATAAGACCCCTTATCGACATTGGAGACTACGGGAAAGCAAAGTCGTATATGGATTTATACGAAGCAAAGTCCGAACGCTTTGACACGATGGGCAATATCGAGCATGGCCGTGAAATATACTATAAAGCCAAAGGGCTATACTACCTGAATACGGGCAAACTCGACTCCGCTGAATATTTCTTCCGTAAAGAACTTCAGAACGGGAGCGACTTCAACAACCTGCATGCGGCGGCTAAGGGCTTGGCAGAACTCTATCAAATACTGAAACGACCTGACTCTGTGGCAAAGTATTTTGCCTATGCTTATGCGATGAACGACTCTTTGTATGCTCAGACCACCGCTAAAGACATAGAACGAATACATTCCGCCTATAATTATTCCCGTCATCAAGAAGAAGCATACAGGGAATCGGTAAAGTCAGAAAGGGCAAACAGGTTTCTGCTTATCTCCTGCATCATTTTGCTAACCATATTCTTAATAGCCACATGGCTTTCTATTGCCTTAAAGAAGATGACGAAAGCCTTTGAAAGAATGTCCGATGAATTAGAACAGCTGAAAACAGAGAGAACAGAACTCTTGCAGAACAAATCGGACAATCTCATGGAATTAGAGGAAAAGGAACAGAGAATCAAACAACTCAAGAAAAAGATGGGAAGATATGGAAAACTCATCTATTTCAGCCCGAACAAGGCAAATACGGCCATGGAAAAGTCCTCCAGATATAAGGAGATTAAAGAGAAAGGACTGAAAGGTGAAAAGTTCTCAGCAGATGATTGGACTACCGTGCAATGTCTTGTTAATGAATACCTGCCAGGATTCTATGATTTCATTAATCTTAGACTGAAGGCAGAGTCTAAAGAATATAAGGTGTGCGAATTGCTACGCCTGAGCTTTGAGGTGAAGGAGATAGCCAATGCTTTTGGCGTGACACCTCCCTATATATCAAAAATCAGTTCAAAAATATATCAAGAAGTATTCAAAAAGCAAGGCAGTTCGAAGGATTTAGCCAAGGAAATCTTGAAATTGGCCTAAAAAAACTTGCACCCTGAAAGTTTAAAATCCGAGCAAACAGTCTGTATTACAGTGATTTAAACTGGTTAATTTTTGGTTAATTCTAAATCACGAAAATCCTTGCAGGAAAGAAAGATTTCTCATATTTTTGCATCAAATGACAAATAAAAACATCGAATTATGAGAAAGACATTAAAACAACAAAGATTATGAAAGCAAAGCACATTTTTTTACTGTCATTATGCTTCTTCCTGATAATGACGGGATGTACGAAGAACGATGACTCAGAAGGCAATGAGGTGTCAACAAGCAAGAACTTCTATGGTACAGAGGTTCCCTACACTCCTTCGGACATTAACAACCTTCCATTTTGGCTGCAGACCAGAATCAGTGAGGACCCAGGTTTTACCGTGGTTTATTGCGGAAAGAAAGATGGGGAAGAGGTTTATAACCTACACCATGGGTACGACGCGTCCTCACGGGGATATTTTTACGACAAGGACGGAAATCCAATATGTGTTGAAGACAAGTATGGGGAAAGCATTAACATTGCTTTGTCTGATGAGGATGTAGAGACATTCATTAATTCCGTCAAGGGTTGGAAATGTATTTACTACGGTAATCAGATATATCAATCGGAAGAGTAAGATAAGAGAGAAGAGTGATAAACGACAATAAAGAACAAAGTATAAAGATGATGAAGAAAACACTATTATTGGCAGCGATGGCACTGTGCATCGCTGGATGCTCGGGGGAGGAAGCGGGCAATGCGTTGGTTTTCCTTTCCAAGACCGGTTGCAAGTCAATGGGCGATACCCGGGCTGCAGGTATCACCGACGCCCTCCAGGAGTCCGTCAGCTACTACGGCACCCAGGACGGATGCCTGATGCTGGTGCATGTGGATGCCTGCTTTGCCTGCGAGACGGAAGTTAATGTGAGCGTCACCGTAAAAGACGGGGTCATCTCAATTGTTGAGAAGAACGACCCTGTGACCAACTGTGTATGCCCGTATGACCTGACGATGAAGATTGGACCCCTGTCATCACGGACCTATCAGGTGGAAATATACAAGAGTTCTCCCGGCTCCACGCAACAGAAACGCTGTAGTTTCTCCATCGACTACAAGCCATCGCTGCAAGAACATTCATTAGAAATATAATGAATTCATGTCATGAGATGACAGCGCAATCGGTGTAAAAACTGGTTGCGCTGTTATTTAAATTATATTAAAAGGGTTAAATAATGTTATAAGAATGGTGGAAGGTATTGTGTTTTCCATTTATTATGTGTACCTTTGCAGCCGCTAAAGTGCGTATTGCGCTGGCCCGACGGCTAACAATACATTGAAAAAGAGCAACTTAACCTTCAGACAGGAAGTAGTGAGCGACGTTTCTTTTCAAGTGGATTGTAACGGAGGAAAGGCGGATGAAGCACTTGAAAAGAAACAGAATATATTCAAACAACATTATTATTTTAAATTTTAAAACTGAAATGCCAGGATTAATTGGAAGAAAAATCGGAATGACATCCGTTTTCAGTGCCGACGGTAAGAATGTACCGTGCACTGTTATCGAAGCTGGTCCTTGTGTTGTTACTCAGGTAAAGACCGTCGAGAAGGACGGTTATGCCGCTCTTCAGTTGGCTTATGGTGAGAAGAAGGAAAAGAACACCACCAAGCCTATGATGGGTATCTTCAAGAAGGCAGGTACAACACCAAAGGCCCACTTGGCCGAGTTCAAGTTTGACGAGGAGCACAACCTGGGCGACACAATCACTGTGGAGCTGTTCAACGACACAGAGTTTGTTGACGTGGTTGGTACTTCTAAGGGTAAGGGTTTCCAGGGTGTTGTGAAGCGCCATGGTTTCGGTGGTGTCGGTCAGTCGACTCACGGTCAGGACGACCGTCTGCGCAAGCCGGGTTCTATCGGTGCCTGTTCTTATCCCGCCAAGGTGTTCAAGGGTATGCGCATGGGTGGCCAGATGGGTGGCGACCGCGTGACTACTCAGAACCTGAGAGTGTTAAAGGTTATACCGGAGCACAACCTCATCCTCGTGAAGGGTAGCTGCGCTGGTTGTAATGGTTCAACTGTTTTAATTGAGAAGTAAGCTATGGAAATTAACGTATTGAATATCAAAGGTCAGGAGACCGGAAGAAAGGTTACGTTGAACGAGTCTATCTTCGGCATTGAGCCCAACGACCACGTTATCTATCTGGATGTAAAGCAGTATATGGCCAACCAGCGCCAGGGAACTGCCAAGTCAAAGGAGCGCTCGGAGCATGCCGGTTCTACCCGCAAGCTGGGTCGCCAGAAAGGCGGCGGCGGTGCTCGTCATGGTGATATCAACTCACCCCTGCTGCGTGGTGGTGGCCGTGTGTTCGGTCCGAAGCCCCGTGACTACGGTTTCAAGTTGAACAAGAAGGTGAAGGCTCTGGCCCGTAAGTCGGCTCTGACCTACAAGGCTCAGGAGAATGCCATCATCGTTGTTGAGGACTTCCAGTTCGATGCTCCCAAGACGAAGGAGTTTGTAGAGCTGCAGAAGAACCTGAAGGTGGACGGAAAGAAGGTGCTGATGGTGCTGCCCGATTCTAACAAGAATGTGTATCTGTCGGCTCGTAACCTTCAGAAGGCCGAGTGCATCATTGCAGCCAACGTGAATACCTACAAGGTGCTGAACGCTGACGTGATGGTCATCACTGAGAACTCGCTGAAAGCTATCGACGGCGTGCTGGGATAAATTCGTAAATCGTAAATTCGAAAATCGTAAATAGTTATGAGTTTTATTATAAAGCCTCTGATTACAGAGAAAATGACCAACATCACGGAGAAGACTTCGGAGGACCGCACTTACAGGCCCAAGACTGGTAAGCACCGTGGTGAGGAGGTAACCAAGAAGGCTCACCCCAAGTACGGTTTCATTGTTAAGCCTCAGGCTAACAAGATTGAGATTGCCAAGGAGGTTGAGGCTCTCTACAACGTTACCGTTGAGAGTGTGAACACCATTCGTTATGCCGGTAAGCGCTCAAGCCGCTATACCAGAGCCGGTCTCGTGAGAGGTCAGAAGAATGCGTTCAAGAAGGCTATCGTTACCTTGAAGGAGGGCGATGTGATTGATTTTTATAGCAATATTCAGTAATAAGAAATGGCAGTACGTAAATTAAAGCCCGTAACTCCGGGCCAAAGACACAAGATTATTGGCACGTTCGAGGACATTACTGCATCCGTGCCAGAGAAGTCTCTCGTTTACGGTAAGCGTTCTACCGGTGGTCGAAACAACACCGGTAAGATGACTGTCCGCTATATGGGCGGCGGTCACAAGAAGAAGTATCGTCTGATCGACTTCAAGCGAGAGAAGGATGGTGTTCCAGCTGTAGTGAAGACTATCGAGTACGATCCGAACCGCTCGGCTCGTATCGCCCTGCTTTACTACGCTGATGGTGAGAAACGTTATATCATTGCTCCTAACGGACTGGAGGTTGGTGCAACCTTGATGTCGGGTGCAGACGCAGTGCCTGAGGTAGGTAATGCGCTTCCGCTGGCCAACATCCCCGTGGGTACCGTAATTCATAACATTGAATTGCGTCCTGGACAGGGTGCCCTGCTCGTCCGTTCGGCTGGTAATTTCGCTCAGTTGACCTCACGCGAGGGTGACTACTGTGTGATTAAGCTCCCTTCAGGCGAGACTCGTCAGGTGCTCTCAGCCTGCAAGGCTACTGTAGGTAGTGTCGGTAACTCCGACCATGCGCTGGAGCAGTCGGGTAAGGCTGGTCGCTCACGCTGGTTGGGACGTCGCCCCCACAACCGTGGTGTTGTAATGAACCCGCACGATCACCCGATGGGTGGTGGTGAAGGCCGTCAGTCTGGTGGACATCCTCGTTCACGCAAGGGCTTGTACGCTAAGGGTCTTAAGACTCGTGCTCCGAAGAAGCAGTCGAACAAGTACATCATCGAAAGAGCTAACAAGAAGTAATCACGAAATAAAAGAGTGTAAATTATGAGTCGTTCATTAAAAAAAGGCCCGTATATCAACGTATCGCTCGAGAAGAAGATTCTCGCTATGAATGAGAGCGGTAAGAAGAATGTCGTCAAGACCTGGGCCAGAGCTTCAATGATTTCCCCCGATTTCGTGGGACATACAGTTGCAGTTCATAATGGTAACAAATTCATCCCTGTGTACATTACTGAGAACATGGTAGGACACAAGCTTGGCGAGTTCTCTCCCACGCGTCGTTTCGGTGGCCATGCCGGTAACAAGAAATAAGCTCCAGGGATAAGAATTAAGAATTAAGAATTAAGAATTAAGAATTATAATGGGAGCAAGAAAAAGATTAGCGGCTGAGAAAAGAAAAGCAGCCAATAAGACACAGTACTTCGCAAAGTTGAAGGGCTGTCCCTCTTCACCCCGTAAGATGCGTTATGTCGTCGACATGATTCGCGGCATGGAAGTAAACCGCGCACTGGGCGTGCTGAGATTCTCCAAGAAGGCAGCCTCTGAGAATGTTGAGAAGCTTCTCCGCTCGGCTATTGCCAACTGGGAGGCCAAGAATGACCGCAAGGCAGAAGACGGTGAGCTGTATGTCAGCCGTGTCTTCGTCGACGAGGGTGTGACTATGAAACGTATGAGACCGGCACCTCAGGGCCGTGGCTATCGTATCCGCAAGCGTTCGAACCACGTTACTCTGTTTGTTGACGCTAAAACTAATGATTAAGTAAAAGGTATGGGACAGAAAGTAAATCCAATCAGCAACCGTCTTGGTATCATCAAGGGTTGGGATTCAAATTGGTTCGGAGGCAAGGACTTCGGAGATAACCTGGTAGAGGATCAGAAAATCCGCAAGTATCTGAACGAGCGTCTGGCCAAGGCCAGCATCTCGAAGATTGTCATCGAGCGCACACTGAAGCTGGTAACCATCACCATCTGCACAGCCCGTCCGGGTCTGGTCATTGGTAAGGGTGGTCAGGATGTCGACAAGCTCAAGGAAGAGCTGAAGAAACTCTATGACAAGGAGATACAAATCAATATCTTCGAAGTGAAGAAACCCGAGCTCGATGCTACTATCGTAGCCAACAACATCGCTCGCCAGATAGAGGGTAAGATTGCTTACCGCCGTGCTATCAAGATGGCTGTGGCTAACACTATGCGTGCCGGAGCAGAGGGTATCAAGGTGCAGATCAGCGGCCGTCTGAACGGTGCTGAAATCGCACGTAGCGAGATGATCAAGGAAGGACGTACTCCGCTGCATACCTTCCGTGCTGACATCGATTACTGCCAGGCTGAGGCTCTGACCAAGGTTGGCCTGTTAGGTCTGAAAGTCTGGATCTGCCGTGGTGAAGTTTATGGAAAGGTTGACTTGGCTCCTAACTTCACTCAGGAGAAGGGTGCACCCCGCTCTAACGGTGGTCGTGACAACGGTGGCAGAAGATTCCGCAACAAGAAAAAGTAATTAACACGTAAAGTAAGAAGCTATCATGTTACAACCTAAGAGAGTTAGATATAGAAGACCGCAGGACGGACGTGGCAACAAAGGCAACGCCCACCGCGGTACGCAGCTGGCTTTCGGCAGCTTCGGCATCAAGACCCTTGATGCGAAGTGGATTGACAGCCGCCAGATTGAGGCAGCCCGTGTTGCCATCAACCGTTATATGAACCGTGAAGGTCAAGTATGGATTCGCATCTTCCCGGACAAACCCATCACTCGCAAGCCTGCTGATGTCCGAATGGGTAAAGGTAAGGGTGACCCCGCAGGATGGGTGGCACCTGTTACCCCGGGTCGTATCCTCTTTGAAGTCGAGGGCGTTCCTTTCGAGGTTGCCAAGGAGGCTCTCCGCCTCGGTGCCCAGAAGCTGCCCGTGAAGACTAAGTTTATTGTTAGACGCGATTACGATAAAAACGCTTAAGCTATGAAGATGAATGAAATTAAAGGTCTCGAGACCAAGGAATTGGCCGAGAAGCTGGAGACAGAGGTAGCCAACTACAACCAGATGAAGTTGAACCATGCCGTGACTCCTATGGAGAATCCATCACTGATTAAGGCCGCTCGTCGTGATATCGCACGTATGAAGACAGAACTTCGTGCAAGAGAACTTAACAAATAACAATTGGTCCAGATGGAAACAAGAAATTTAAGAAAGACAAGACAGGGTGTCGTAATCAGCAACAAGATGGATAAAACCATTGTTATTGCCGCTAAGTTCAAGGAGAAGCACCCGATTTATGGTAAGTTTGTCCAGAAGACAAAGAAGTACCATGCTCACGATGAGAAGAACGAGTGCCAGATTGGTGACACCGTCCTGATTATGGAGACCCGCCCCCTCTCAAAGACAAAGAGATGGCGTTTCGTACAAATCGTAGAAAAGGCTAAGTAATTATGATACAAACAGAAACAAGACTTACCGTAGCTGACAACAGCGGTGCTCGCGAGGCTCTCTGCATTCGTGTGCTGGGTGGTACCCGCCGCCGTTACGCAAGCGTAGGTGACGTGATTGTCGTTGCTATCAAGAGCGCAATCCCCACAAGTGACGTTAAAAAAGGTGCAGTTTCTAAGGCTCTGGTTGTTCGCACAAAGAAGGAAATCCGCCGTGCCGATGGTTCGTACATCCGCTTCGACGATAACGCCTGTGTGCTGCTGAACAATGCCGGCGAGCTCCGCGGCAGCCGTATCTTCGGCCCCGTGGCACGTGAGCTCCGTGCTGTAAACATGAAGGTCGTTTCACTGGCACCTGAGGTTCTTTAACATAAATAAAGTAGTAAAGTAATGGCTAAGTTACATATTAGAAAAAACGACACCGTCATGGTCCTGGCCGGTGAGGACAAGGGCAAGACTGGTAAGGTGCTGAAGGTTCTCGTTGAGAAGCAGCGTGCTCTGGTGGAGGGCGTCAACATGGTCTCCAAGAGTGCTAAGCCCAGCGCCAAGAACCCGCAGGGAGGTATTGTGAAGCAGGAGGCTCCTATTCACATCTCTAATTTAAGTCTCATCGATCCGAAGAGCGGCAAGCCTACCCGTGTGTCTGTCAAGCACGAGGGTAAGAACGTGATTCGTGTTGCTAAAAAGTCAGGGGAGGAGATTAAGTAATGGCAAATACAGCACAATTGAAGAAAGTGTATAACGAGCAGATTGCTCCGGCACTTGAGAAGCAGTTCAACTACAGTTCCAAGATGCAGGTTCCCGTCCTGAAGAAGATTGTTGTCAATCAGGGTCTGGGCGATGCTACACAGGACAAGAAGATTATTGATGTGGCTATCAACGAGATTACCACCATTTGCGGTCAGAAGGCTGTGGCAACCTATTCCAAGAAGGATATTGCCAACTTCAAGCTCCGTAAGAAGATGCCTATCGGCGTGATGGTAACACTGCGCCGTGAGCGCATGTACGAGTTCCTGGAGAAGCTGGTTCGCGTGGCTCTGCCCCGTATCCGCGACTTCAAGGGTATCGAGAGCAAGTTTGATGGCCGTGGTAACTACACCCTCGGTATTCAGGAGCAGATTATCTTCCCTGAGATCAATATCGACACTGTAGACCGCATTCAGGGTATGAACATCACTTTCGTTACGTCTGCCAAGACCGACGAGGAGGGTTACGCATTGCTGAAGGCTTTCGGTCTGCCGTTTAAGAACGCTAAAAACGATTAAGAGATATGGCAAAAGAATCAATGAAGGCTCGTGAGGTAAAGCGCGCTAAGCTCGTTGCCCGTTACGCCGAGAAGCGTGCAGCCTTGAAGAAGATTATCGCAACGTCTGAGGATCCCGCAGAGGCATACGAGGCTGCTCGCAAGCTGCAGAGCATTCCCAAGAATGCCAATCCTATCCGCCTGCACAACCGCTGTAAGATCACTGGCCGTCCCAAGGGATATATGCGCCAGTTCGGTCTCAGCCGTATCCAGTTCCGTGAGATGGCATCAAACGGTCTGATTCCCGGCGTGAAGAAGGCAAGTTGGTAATCTCCGCACCCGAAAGAAAAAAGAGAGTTAGTTTTTAATATTGTCGGGGTAGTCCCGATTAATTAAACAATTTATTTTATGACAGATCCAATAGCAGATTATCTGACCAGACTCAGAAACGCCATCATGGCTAATCACCGTGTTGTTGAGGTTCCTGCGTCTAACTTGAAGAAGGAAATCACTAAAATCCTCTTCGAGAAGGGTTACATCCTGAACTACAAGTTCATTGAGGATGGCCCTCAGGGTACTATCAAGGTTGCCTTGAAGTACGACCCGGCCACGAAGGCTAATGCCATCAAGTGCCTGAAGCGCGTGTCAACACCAGGTCTTCGTAAGTACACTGGTTATAAGGACATGCCGAGAGTTATTAACGGATTAGGTATTGCCATCTTATCTACATCCCAAGGTGTAATGACAGACAAGGAGGCTTCACAGCTGAAGATCGGCGGTGAGGTGCTTTGCTACGTTTATTAATTGGAGGACCTGAATATGTCAAGAATAGGAAAATTGCCAATTAGTATCCCTGCCGGCGTTACGGTTGCCCAGGGTCAGGACGGTGTTGTTACAGTGAAAGGTCCCAAGGGTGAGCTCTCTCAGAAGGTCGACTCTTCCATCAAAGTGAAAATCGAGGATGGACACGTTACATTCGAGATTGACGAGAACAGCCCCGTGAATATTAAGCAGAAGCAGGCTTTCCATGGCCTCTATCGTGCCCTTGTCAACAATATGGTTGTTGGCGTAAGCGAGGGTTACAAGAAGGAGATGGAGCTTGTTGGCGTAGGTTATCGTGTTTCTAACCAAGGCAACATCATCGAGTTTGCACTTGGCTATACACACCCCATCTTCATCCAGCTTCCGAAGGAAGTTAAGGTGGAAACCAAGATGGAGCGTAACCAGAACCCCCAGATTATTCTGGAGTCTTGCGATAAGCAGTTGCTCGGAATGATTTGTGCAAAAATTCGTTCTTTCCGTATGCCGGAGCCTTACAAGGGTAAGGGTATCTTGTTCAAGGGCGAGGTTATCCGCCGCAAGTCGGGTAAGTCAGCCTCCGCTAAGTAATCTCAAACATTGAAAGATTGAAAAATTAAAGAATTGAAGATTATGACAACAAAGAAAGTAGAAAGACGAATTAAGATTAAATATAGAATTCGCAAGAACGTATTCGGTACTGCCGAGCGTCCCCGTATGAGCGTGTTCCGCTCTAATAAGCAGATCTACGTTCAGGTGATCAATGATTTGGAAGGTAAAACACTTGCATCAGCTTCGTCTATCGGCATGGAGGCTATGCCGAAGATTGAGCAGGCTGAGAAGGTTGGTGAACTGGTAGCCAAGAAGGCTCAGGAGGCAGGCATCTCTGCTGTTGTCTTCGACCGTAATGGCTATCTCTATCATGGCCGTGTAAAGTCTCTGGCTGATGCAGCTCGTAAAGGTGGACTTAAATTTTAAACGATTATGGCAATGAACAAAGTTAAGATAAATAGCGACGTAGAGTTGAAAGACAGACTGGTTGCCATCAACCGTGTTACCAAGGTAACAAAGGGTGGTCGCACCTTTA
>JAEEGJ010018858.1_pt1 | contig 15310 bp, 9 predicted proteins | sample 8958761 | NCBI WGS metagenome assembly JAEEGJ01 (sample SAMN16246546, study PRJNA631951) | gut metagenome | biome: gut microbiome; feature: rumen; material: RS-attached | host: Bos | place: Iran: Karaj | collected 2018-10 | reverse complement strand
CTCTACATCGCCACGAAGTTCAACGACGAGGCGCGCGCCAAGCTCGTGCTGCGCTGGCAGGAGCTGGAACTTCAGGAGCAGAAGCACCACGCGCAACTCTGTCTGCCCGAGCCGAAGAAGATACTGGCACTGGCCGACGAGATCATCGGTGAGGGGCTGCGGATGCTGAACGAGGAGGCGGAGGACACGCTGACGGCGACGCAGGTGGCCAAGACCTTCAACATGTCGGTCTATGACTTCAACGCCATCCTGAGCGACATGGGCATCCAGTATCGCCGAGGCGGGCGATGGAACATCTCCGACGACCTCGCGGGGCGCGACCTGGTGCGACTGCGTACGTACATCAGCTATTCGCTGAAGGGTATTAAGAAAGAACGCACGTACATGACGTGGACCGTGCAGGGCCTGCACTATCTGAATTCGAAACTCGGATATCCGAATTTTTGAAATTAAAAAATTAGGAACAGAGTTTTTATTAGGCACGGATTTACAAAAATAATATTAAGGAATGAGTGTATTCGAGATTTACATAGGGGATGGCAGCGCAAAGTTTATGCGCCCCATCCACAACAGAGAGGAGTATCTGAGCCGACGCAATACGGACAGGCAGCGGCAGACGCTGAAGACCGTGCGCGAGCAGGATGCCACCAAGAAGAACCAGCTGGTGCAGATGAACTACTCGTGCCTGCCTAATCCCGACGGCTCGCTGAAGGGCTCGAAGACGGCCTCTCGGTCGGTGGGTATGGATATCGACTTCAAGGCGCCCAAAGAGCTCTCGGCTGAAGAGCAGCAGACTTGGCTTGCGAAGCAGATGGCGGGTGTCCCCGAGCTGGTGATGAGTAAAAAGGATGAACTGGGACTGCTGATGCTGGAGCGGTCGGCCACCAAGGGTTATCATCTGGTGTTCCGTCGCCGTGAAGACCTCTCGCAGGAAGACAACCTCCGCTGGGCCAGCCAGTTGCTTGGCGTGAAGTATGACGACAAGGCAAAGGATATCACGCGCGTGTTCTTCACCACGACTGGTGACGCAGATGAGCTGTTGTTTCTGGATGATGGGATATTTGACCCCCTCCCGGCCTCCGACCCCCTCCCGGCCTCCCCGAGGGGAGGGGATGTTGCGGAGTTGCAGTGTTGCAGTTCCCCAAAAGTCTCCCCTCGGGGAGATTTAGAGGGGGTTGCTTCTTACAACGGTCTGCTGTTCAAGGACATCATCGCGAAGTACTGGGACCTGTTTAACGATGGTAAGGTACCTGTGGAGGGCGACCGCAATGCGCTGACTTTCGAGCTGGCAGTGACCATCAGAAGTATCTGCGGCTATTCGCTGGAGAAGATGCTGGCGGTCATTCCTAACTACTGGAAGACCGATACCGACGAATGGCGCAAGACCATCGAGAACGCGCTGAAAGAGCCTCGCAAGGGGATGCCGTACCGGCTGAAACAGGTGCTTCAGGCACTGAAGTCGCAGGCTGGCGTAAAGGCATGTGGGGGCACGCTGAATACTCCGCCACCTATGCCCAAGAAGCTGCCGCCACTGCTGAAGCTGTTGACGAAGAACGTTCCTTGGTTCTATAAGCCTGCTGTGGCCAGTGCGGTGTTCCCGGCTCTGGGTGCTCATCTGCATGGCGTGAAGTTCCGCTATTGGGATAATGTGGAGCACGAGGCCACCTTCATGAACGTCTTGATCGGGCGCCAGTCGATTGGTAAGGGCACCATCAAGAAACCCATCGAGTACATCATGGAGGATATCCGTCAGCGCGACATCCCCAATCGTCAGCGCGAGGCTGAATGGAAACAGAAGAACCCTGGCGCCAAGCAGAAGAAAGACCCCAGGCCGACAGATATCTGTATCCAGATGTTGATCGACAACCTGACGGATGCCGTCTTCAACCAGCGCATCGTGGATGCCAACAACAACGGCCAGCGATTCATCTTTACGATCGTCGATGAGATAGAGGGCTTGAAGAAGGTGACATCGAAGGGTACGGCCGACGAAGTGGGGCTGCTGATCCGTAAGGCTTTTGATAACTCAGATGCTGGTCAGGAACGTGTAGGTGCAGACTCGGTCAGTGGGATCGCCCCCTTGAGATGGAACTTCAACGCGTCGACGACACCACCCAATGCCAAAAAATTCTTTGTCAAGATGGTCAATGACGGTACCGTCGGCCGACTGGATGTCTCGACGATTATCCGCAACGACGATGACGACGATACGGCTCCTATCCTGGGCATCTACGACCACACGTTCGCGCAGGAGCTGAAACCCTACATCGACCGTCTGGAGGCAGCCAGCGGCTTGATTGAGTGTCAGCAGGCCAAGCGCCTGTCGCTCGACATCAGGCAGGAGAACAAGGATGCCGCCAAGCTCTACGAGAGCGAAGCCTACCGCGTGTTTTCCTATCGTGCCAACGTCATCGCCTGGCTGAAGGGAATGGTGCTCTATGTGGCTCACGGCTACAAATGGAGCAAGGAAATAGCAGATTTCGTGCGCTGGAGTCAGCAATATAACCTCTGGTGCAAAATGCTCTATTTTGGTCAGCAACTGGAGCGCGAGCTTCGTGAGGAGGTGGAGATCCAGCGCCAGTCGGGACCACAGAACCTGCTGGAACTGTTGCCTGATGAGTTCACCAAAGAGCAGTACCATCAGATGCGTCAGCAGCAAGGGAAGAGCGGCGACGGCGAGTCCACGCTACGCAGTTGGCAAAGTCGCGGGCACATTGTCTATGACGAGGTGAGCGGCAGGTTCTGCAAGACGGAGGAGTACAAAGTGAAAGTCAAAAATGTAATAATGTAAAAATAAGAAATGGAAATTCAGAACACTCTGGACTGCTTCGTGCTGCTCTGGCGCATGCTGGAGCGCACGAGGCGCCTCCTTCAAGGTCATTGCAAGCGCTTCTGCATCCGAAATGTGCTGAAGGCGTGGTTCGACTGTGAGGCCAACGACAACTTTATCTGGGAGGTCTGTTTGCGCTGCGAGCAAGCGGGATGGGATGAACTCCCCGTTCCCTCGCTCTATCCCCTCAAGCACCGCGAACTATTGCGGGCTATCGTCGCCGTCAAACTTGGTATCGGTATGCGAAAAGTGGGACTCAGGGAACTGGATCAGGCTTATAGCATCGCCTTTCCGAAGAGTACGGCCATCAATAAGAACAAGAAAAAAAGAACATCAAAAGTATTGGAAAATGAATAAGGTTGAAATGAACAAGAGTATGAAACTGTCTGAACACTTTACGCTGGGGGAGTTGACGAAGACGAGGCATCAGACTGCGGATGGGAATATTCCGTCGAGGGTGGTGATTGAGAATCTGATCCGCGTTTGCGGGTGGTTGGAGGGACTTAGGGGGAGGTGGAATGAGCCGATTGTAATTAATTCGGGGTATAGGTCGCCGGAGGTGAATAGGCTGGCGGGGGGAGTGCCGTCGAGTAATCATGTGACGGGGTGCGCAGTGGATATCCGGTGCGCGGGGAAGGAGCAGATGATACGGTATGCGTCCATCTTGTTGGATATCGCGGATGAGTCTAAGCGGGAATTTGACGAATTGCTCTTAGAGCAGCACGGAAGCGTCTGCTGGCTGCACTTCGCGGTGCGCCCAAAGGACAATCGGAGGCGCATCGCGTTTCTGAAGGCTTAAAAAGAGGCCGAGGGCATGATTGCTCCCGGCCTCTTCTTTGTCATTCTCTGCAGGATTTCGAGGCTTAAGAGTCCATCTGGTCGAAACGCATACCTTTAGAGAAGTCCATCTCATTGCTTGATTCGACAACCTCGGCGCCTTTCTCCAGATAGCGCATATAGGCTTCCTCGATCTGACCAATCTTGGCTTCGTACAGCTCCTGAGTCTTGTCGTGGAACTCGCCGATCGTGTGCTCGAGCACTTCCTTGATCTCATCGATATCCTCGGGCGTCAGCTTGCCTGTCAATTCCGGCAAACTGGCTGTATGCAGGGCGCACTCCTTGTCGATATCCACATTACACTCGTCGCGGAACACCTTGGCCATATTGTTGAGCAGGTCGTAGCGCTCCTTGTCCACGTCGGGCATCGTATAGAGCAGATGCTTGTCTCTCTTGTCGTCGCTACTCTCAATCTGGAGGATCTCCAACTTGAATTCGGGGTGTACGTCGAAGATGCCCTCGATGATGCCCTGCTGATAGTCGTTCAGCTTCGGATAGACATCGAGTTGGTATTCATTCGGCGTGGCGATCTGTGCCACGTCCTCGATATTTAGCTCTTTGCCGACTGCACTCACCGTCACGGGCAGCAGCGAACCCAGTTCCGCCTTCACACAAAGGTTGATATACCGGTAGTTCATCAGTGCCACATAGGCATTGAGTTTCTCCTTCAATTCAGCAATAGCTGATGATACGTAAACATTCATATCTTTGAACTTTGAACTTTAAACTTTGAACTTTGAACTTTAAACTCTAAGCTTTAAACTTTAAACTCTAAACTTCATCCCATACCGTCAGTGATGTTAGGCGACTTGAACGAAGTGCTTGCCTGAATCTTGTCGATGGTGCCCTTCTGTGCCTTCACCTCGCCCTTCACTTCCGTATCGCAACCGATCTCGGCCTTGCTGGCTTCGAGCGTAGCCTTGCCATCGGCAAGTTTCGCCACAGCCTTACCATCGCCCTGATTGGTCTCAAGCGTCTTGTCGGCAGCGATGCTGATCTCCTCGGACATCGCCTCCACCTTCTTACTCTTGATATCCTTCGACTTGGCGCCGACGGTCATCGTCTCGCTGACAATAAACATCGTGCTGCCTGCGGCGAGTGCCTTGTCATCGTGGCTATCCTTGTCGGTATCCATCGACTTCACGGCAACCTCCTTGGCGTTGATGCTCACGCTACCCGTAGCCTTGCCTTCGGTGTCGGTAGCAGCGAGATCGAGCTTCTCCGCACGGATGACGATCGAGCCACCTGCGGTGAGCGCCTTCTCCTTGGTCTCGCCATTCTCCAGGTCGTTGTCAGAGCTGGCCACCGTGAGGGTCTTCGAGCGGACGATGATGTCGCCTTCAGCCGTGTAGCTGGCCTTCGTGAGCTTACCTTCGTCGTCGACCTCCACATTGGCTGAGCCTTCGGTGCTCACCTCGATGGTCTTGGCGCGTAGTCTGATCTTGCTGTCGGCGGTCATCTGTTTCTCTTTCAGCTTCTTGTCGGCCACCTCGTAGTCGGTACTCTCGATGGTGATGTTCTTCGACTTCAGCTTGAAGTCACCCTCTGCGGCGTAGGTGGCAGTGGTCAGCTCGCCCTTGTCGTCGAAAGCGGCATCGGCGGTTCCGGCGGTGGTCACCTCGACGTTCTTCGCCTGGATGCGCACCTCGCCCTTCTCCTTCAGTTTGCCATCGCTCTCGACAGAGGCAATGCCCACCTTGTTGGCCTTCATAGAGATGCCCGAGCCGTCGTTGTCGCGCAGGTTGCCTTCGCCATCGACAGAGGCCAGGCTGATGCGCTCGCCCAGGATACTGACGGCGCAGCCCGTGCTCTCCTTCTTGAACCCGTCGCCCTTCTTGATCTTCGACTTTTCATCCTTGAAACACTTCAGCAGCCGGTTGGTCTCTGAGAGCATGGCGAGGATAGCGGAGTAGCTGCGGGTCTCTTCGGCCAGCGACTCGGTGATCAGCTCCACGTCGGCGTTGGTCTCTTCCAGCGAGTCGTATTTCGCCCGGACAATCTTGTCGTCAAGCGTCAACAACTCTCTTTTTGTCATCAGACCCTCAATCTCCTTCAGCAGGTCGCCAAACGATGTCTTGTGGTCGGCAGCCTGTTCCTTCAGCGCGCTCTTACGGGCCTCGAGCAACTTGATGCGATCATCGAGCATCTTCTCCTTCGCTTCAGCGGTCTGCGTGGCACTGATTTCGAGCAGTCTGTCGGTATGGATGCGCACGCCGCATCCTTCCGGAGAGGGGAGGGCAGAGAATGCCTCTTTGGCATCATCACTCTGGATGACGATGGTGCGGGCCTGGCTGACCACTTCGGACAAAGTGCCCACTACGTGTTCATGCCCGTCGGTGCCCGGGTCTTCGGCTATCTGCCGGATGCTGGGGGCACGCATCTCGACCTGGCCGCCATTGCCTGAGGCCAGTACATCGACGTCGGTACCCCTGAGCACGATCTTCGAGGCGGTGCCATTATAGAGCACGCCGTCGGCATCGACATTGCCCAGGATAATCTCCGGAGCAGAGATGATGATGCGGCTTGCATCGCGCACGAAGTAGCAGCCACTCTTCTCCTGCTGCATCTCGTTGCGCATCTGCTGCATGTCGGCCTTGCACTTCCTGATTTCATTCAGGTCTTTCTCGACGCTGCTCTCAAAGGCAGACATCTTTTTCTTCCATTCTTTGAATATATAGTCCATACGCGTGTGTACCTTATTAATTATTTAATAGTAAGCAACAGCTTCACCAGCTGGTCGCGGTTACCTAAGTTGGATTGACTCTCGGACTTCACTCCCTCGCCCTCGAAGTGCAGGGTGGCGCCGTCGTTGTCGGAGAAGAGAATCTGCCCGCCCTTGCCGGCTGCCCAGATATTTTTCTCCTTCAAGGCTCCGAATGGATTCCCAAAGCGTTTTTTCATAGGCTCCCACAGACCGTCGAGGATGTACATCAGGGCCTTGTTGCCAAGTGTCCCTCCGTGATCGAAGTGGGTCATGAAGTTCTTCCAGTTGTAATCGCTCTTGACCTTCTCGTCTGTGACGTCCGACTCTTTGAAACCAAGATAGAGGAACTTTCCGTCCTTGTTTGCCTGGCATTCCTTCATGTTGATCAGATACATGGCAGTCGTCTTGCGCTTGATGAGCGTCTTCGTCACTTCCTTCGAGAATGGGTCATCGATCGCGCCAAGCAAATGACGGACGGGGTTATCTGCATCTATGTATTTTTCTTTCCACTCCTTGACATAGGGATCTATGACTTTTTTGAAGGCGTCTTTAGCTGCTTTCTCAAACGGATTGTCATCATCATAGTCCTCAAACAGGTCAATGAGTCCCGATTCGTGTTTGTAAAGTCCATGGACGGCTTGTCCAAAAGAAGTTGACAATGATTTGAATCTTCTCTCTTTATCGTCACCACGATAGGTTAATCCTAAGTAGACGACATCCTCATCCTTCATCTTGCCTTTGCAATCTATATCATCGATGATGGACGGTTTCCACTCGTCAGAAGTGGCTTCCAAAATAATCTTCAGGACATTCGGATCATCTGCATCCTTCAGGAAGACCTCGGAAAAATAGTAATAGTCCTTATACTGGGGGATAGCTACATGTCTCAAGTTCGTGTATGAACTGAAGAACTCCTCAATCCGCTCATTTAGCTTGGGTATGCAATTGATCAGCTTGATAAAGAAGTCCTCCACGGAATTAAACTTGTCAGACGAGTTGAAGCGGTCGGCCTTAATCTTAGCCAAACCATTGCCAGCCTCCAGCTTCAGATAACGTTTCGACTTGATGAGCAAGGTACCGTCGACGGGCTTGACAGCCAACTCTAACATGTGGCGCAGCAGCGACATGTCGGCAAAAGCAGCCGGACCCAGCATGTCGTTGACGGGGCTTGGAACTGCCGTCAATAGCGTATGACCCAGCCAAAGCGTACCATAGCGTATGCCACGTCCGAGGTTCGCAAAGAAGGTGCCGACACCCCTCAAGCCCTTCAACTCATGCCAGACGGGTGTACCACAACTGAAGTCAGGGCTGCCGATACCTTCAGGCTGGATATTGTTGCCCGAGGTAATCGACACTTTATTGCCTGCCTCGATGCTCACATTCTTACCCACAATCCTTACATCGCCATTGGGCGCACTGATGGTGATACCGGAAAAGGCGCTCAGATTCACGTTGCCCAGAGGCGACTTGATGTTGATTTCACGGTTGTGAGAACACATCTCGATCTCATAGATGCCATAGCGGTCACCGATATGGATACCGCCCGCCAGATCCTTGGAGTTGGGTAGTCCGGGAAGGGGCAGGAACGGTCCCCAGAACTGCAAGCCCGGGTTCAGGCCATAGATAAACTTATTGCCATCTGGCAGATCGCTGAAAGTGATATGATGGCCGTTGGGCGACATCATCGACATGGTCACCTGCTTATTGGATGTGAACTGTAGATCAGGTGCGCCCTTGCGATCGAGTGCTTCAGCGGGATCCAGATTGTTCTTGGAGAAGAGGCTGCCCACGACGTAGGGACGCTCCACATTATCGTTGTCGTAGTTCACCAGCACCTCGTCGCCAATCTGCGGCTTGAAGTAAGTACCGCCACCAGTGGTAGCCATCGGTGTGGCAACGCGGATCCAGGGTGTGGAAACATCCTTGATACCACTCTCAATCTTTGCTTCGATGACCTCTTTATTATTCGTCAACCCATCAACTAAACTGCATTCATGACTGTAATTCTTGCAAATAGTAGGATATTGGACACTGAGGCTTGTGCGATGATCCTCTACATCCTTGACCACAGCATTGTTTTCTATTGTATAGTCTTTGTTGTCTTTATTCTTCTTTTCATCTTCAGCCGCAGCCTCTATTTTCGCAATGAGTTCCTTCTTGAAGTCGATGTTAGCCTCTTTGGCTTTGATATCACTCTCAAGTTCTTCTCCCTTTTTCTTTATGAAATCCTCAGTGGCGACCATACCGTAGTAAGAACCCTTTTCCAGTACCTCCTTAATGGATTTCTGTTTTTTTATCTCTTTCTCGATTTTTTGGATATCTTTATTGATCTCAGCTATCATCGACTCACGTTCTGCTGGCGAAGCCTTGAGATATTCAGTCAACGTTTTGCTGATGATGTTGTACTTAATGAGATCACCCAGCATTCTGTCCTTTGTCGTCTTCAATTCTTCCTTGCGCTTCGTCGCTTCTGCCAGTTTAAGCTCTATTTCTTTTTTCTGATTTTCCAACTGAGTCTGAGCTTCGCCTAACGACTGCCAGGGATAGGCCACGCGCACACGGCCCTGATACTTCGGGTCGTTATTGTCGGTGACGAACGCTGCCTGCGGACCAGCCTTGCGGATAACGGGCACAGGATGTACTGGCGGGTAATATGTCTCGTCGTTCCCAATAGGCTTAGTCGGTATAGCGTAGATCTTCTGCTGGCGATTACCGGTATAGCGGTCATCGGCCGTCTTGTCGTATTTATCGTAGTTGACGTCCCATTTCGCATCGGCGTTCATCTGGATCTGGATAACGATGAAGTTGCCTTCCAGCCCGTCAACCCTGATCTTCTGACCCAACATCACCGGGACGAAATTCGTACCCATATTGATGCAGATGATCTGCCGTTGCAGATCCGACTCGTTTGTGTGGATATCAGTATAGTATTTGACAGTAGTCCAGCCAGCGGGGTCGAGCGTTGCGAACTGCACGACCTTTCCGTCCTTTGCCTGCTCCAGCTTCTTGCTATACGGAGTGATATTGTCCTTCTGGAAGGCTTTGTTGGTCGTGCTCACCTGAAAGGCTGCCTTCCCAGCGATGAGGCCTTCGTTCACGGCCGCCATGACAACCGAAGGGACGATGGCACTACCCATCGTGACCGTCTTCAGGCTATTCATGACTTTATTGATCGGCATGTCATAAAGGGCTTCACGGGACACCTTCGTGAACTTGTCTTCAACGAGCGGGAACATGTATTCATCGTTTGCCAGCTCGGCATTACTTGAGATCTTATCAGGGAAAATGTCCTCCGGGAATCCGGTATCCTCCTTCTCGATAACCGTATAGTTCAGATCACTCACCACGGTACTATCCTTGATGCTGTCGCGCGAGTAATTTTCTATTGTTAAGGGGTCGGCGCTAATATTCTGGATAACCACCGACTCGTAATCCTTGATGTTATCATAAGGCGTCAGAACATTAATCCTGGGCAGGCCCAATGTCAGACGGCCGTCCTCGAAGAAGAGGAACTCGCCACAACGGTTGGCGGTGCGCACGAGGAAGTCGTAGAACGACTCGTTGTACTGCACCAGATAGGGCTGGATGAACTCCGACGGGATGGTGGCTTTACCACCTAGCCACTCATCGTATTTGAGATGAATCAGGGTGGAGATGTCGCTCTCAACCAGGGGCGTCTGGCCATCGGCCTTCAGACCGAACTTAAGGCTCTCCGGCTTGATGATACCCGATCCGAGCTTACGGGCCACGTAGGCTTTGCTGTACTTGTTGAGCGTCATCAGTTTGTCCATACTGAAGATGTTCAGTTTCACGTACATCTTCGCGCCTTTTGTGTCACGCTTCAACTGGGGATTCACTTCAAACACATAGCAGTTCCTGGCTATGATGTGGCTCTTCTCTTCGTAGGTGACCTTCAGTTCCACCTGTCTTTGCAACAGCAGGCCTGAGACAGACTTGAATGAAGGGACTTTGGTCACCTCCTGGTTAGAGTCGTCGGTCGTCACTTGCAGAAAGTCCATCTCCGCCTCGATCTCGACGGGCTGGTAGATCTTCTTGTTCACTTTCACGCCTCGAAGCAGCAGGGAGAATTTCTTACCGTTCTCCGTGAGCTCGACGGCATTACCATTATTTTGCAATATCAGTGTCGGCAGCTTTGGGGCTTTCTTATTAATACTATCCTTGAAGGTCAAGCAATAGTGAAGCGCCGATAACTTTGCCTCTGTTTGCGGTTGTTCATTTGCCATATTCTGAGGTTTTTAGTCGGATGGTACAAAATCACTTGATAAACGTAAAGAATTCCGTAAAACCAGTAGAATCAAAGACATCCATCAACAGTTTGTTGGCACCTTTGATGATGATGTTGCACCCCTGAGGTTGGGTGGTTCTCACCAGCATAAAGAACACTCGCAGACCGTTGGAGGTTATGTACTCGAGATTGGTACAGTCGAGCGTAATCTCCGTGTCGGTGAGATCATACAAAGTCTCAATCTGGGTTCCTACTTCATCTGCCACATACGAGTCAAGGCGACCTTCTAAGGTCACAACCACCTTGCCTTCAGATTTTTCAATTGTTGTCTTCATTGTAGTAAAATTTTAAATATTGTTAGAGATTAAATGTATTCAAAGACATCGATGAAGCCCGTCAGGATGAATTACTGATTTTGATGGCGAGCAGGGTAAGGTCGTCTGCCTGTGGGGCATCTTTGACGAAATCACCCGCATCGTCGACCAGCTGATGGATACAGGCTTTGACGTCGGCAGGCCCTTGGGCTACGACCTTCTGTAGCGAGGCTATGATACGCTCTTTCCCGAAGATTTCCTTTTCCTCATTGATGGCCTCTTTCAGACCGTCGGTACATAGCAGGAGTACATCGCCTGGCGACAGTTGCATCTTGCCAGCCTTGAAGGACTTCCCTCCGATCAGCCCCAGTGGCAGGTTATGGTCCACAGGGACCATGGTGGCCTCAGAGTTGATGAGCACGGGCGGTTCGTGGCCGGCATTACAGTACTTCAGTTCATGGGTCTTCAGGTTGAGGACGCCCAGGAAGAAGGTGCAGAACATCGACGACTTGTTTTCGGCTGACATAAATTCGTTCATGCCCTCCACGATATTCTTCGGGTTGGTATAGCGTTCTGAGACGATGCGGAATATATAGTGGACCACAACCATCACCAATGCAGCGGGTATGCCTTTGCCGCTCACGTCGCCGATACAGAAGTAGAGCTTATCGTCGCGGATGAAGTAGTCGTAGAGGTCGCCTCCGACGCTCTTGGCGGGTTTCAGGTAGCCATAGAGGTCGATGTCGCTGCGTTCGGAGAAGATGGCGTTCTTTTTGGGAATCATGGACTTCTGGATATTCCATGCTACTTCGAGCTCATGGTTGACGGCGGCTTCCCTGGCTGTGTTCTGCTTAATGTCCTCGATATACTTCTCGAGCGACTGCCGCATGGCGGCAAAGGAGTCACGCAAATCGCTGATCTCGTCCTGTTGGTCGAAGACGGGTAGGGGGGTATCGAAATAGCCCTTGGCCACCTCATTCGCCGAATGGGCTAAAGTGCCCAGGGGACTTACGACCTGACGTATGTTGGAGCGGCATCGGTAATAGATGACCGTCAGTCCGATGAGCGTGAAGAACAACATCAGTCCGATCAAGATGAGAACGGGGTAGATATAGGCACTTTGGGGAACGACAATGGCCATCGCCCAGTCGGCGGCTTCCAGCGGTGCGTAATAGACACTTGCCCTCACACCATCTATAGTCAGCGTGGCCTTTCCTCGCTTCCTCTTCGTGATATCAAGCACGACATTCAGGTCTTTCTCGTTTTTTTGATCGATGCAGGAGAGCACGTTTTCCTTCATGATGCGCTGGCTGTCAGGATGGGCGATAAAAGTGCCGTCGCTACTGACGATAAAGGAGTAGAAGTGGGAATCTTTCCTGATGTCGAAAGGTAATACCCCATCATGATTGCTTTCGTGATTAATGTCCTGCAACTGTTTGACGAGCCATTCCAGTGACATATCGCCAGCGAGCACACCAGCCAGCGAGTCTCTTTGGTCATAGATGGGCATGACGAATGAGCAGAGATAGCCGTTCTGTCCGGCTTCATCAAAAAACGGATCGGTCCAATAGCCGTTCTTCGTCTCTTTGCCCTTGATGTACCATTCCTTGTTCAGATAGTCGTGATCGGCCGACCCGATATTCCTGGCATGATCGTAATCCCTATGCATATAGGCTTCAAACCATCTTTCATACTGCGGGTAGTAGCCGGGTTCGAAAGACATGGAATAGCCTTCGATATAGTTGTTCAGCTTGATTTCTTTCTCCAAGGCCTCCAATACCGTTTCGGGCGAGTCGAGACTGGTCCATACGTTATCAAACACATTCCTGACGCATATTTCTTCTGTGGCAAGGATTCGCCCCAGCTTTTCATTGACCAGACTCATGATGGCATAATATCGTCCCCTTTCCTCAGCCCTGACTGCATTAACGGTGAGGGTTAAGATGATGCAGGAGAGGATGACCAGCGTCACCAGTACGGTCAGCATGACTTTTTGCGTCAGTCTATTGGAAAAACTCGTATATTTCTTCTTCATATAGTCCAGTACCTTATTAATTTAACCATAGAACTTGATGGCGAGCATGGTGATGTCGTCGCCCTGCTCGGCATCGCCAATGTAGTTGCTGATACTCTGCTTCAGTCTCTCAATCAGCTCCTTCGGATCGGTTTGCCCATCTTGAATAGCACGGTTCACCTCGTTGAGAACCTGCTCATTGTCAGATTTCTCCTTATCAGCAGCCATCGTCTTGTACAGTCCGTCGGTATAGACCAGAATAGTGGTTTGCGGCTCGATGTGGATTTTCTGCATCACATATTTGGTATTGAAATCGACACCTACGGGGTTGACACCTTCGAATGAGAGTCTTGTGATCTCCTTGTTGATGATAAGGGGGGCCTCATTGCCGGCATTACAATAACGTAGCTCGCCTGTTTTCAGGTCGAGGATACCGATGAAGAGGGTGACGAACATCAGACTCTCGTTGTTCTCGTTCAGACTATTGTTAATTTTGAAGACAATGCGGTCGGGTCTGTTCTCGGTAGCGGCGTAGGCTCGGAACAGGCTCCTGGTCTCCATCATGAACAGGGCGGCTGGTATACCTTTGCAGCAAACGTCGCAGATACAGAAGAAGAGTTTCTCGTCGCGGATGAAGAAGTCGTAGAGGTCGCCTCCGATGCTCCTGGCGGGTTTCAGGTAGCCATAGAGGTCGATGTCGCTGCGTTTGGGGAAGGGTGGAAACTTGCTGGGGACCATGGATTTCTGAATCTTCCAGGCCACTTCCAGGTCATGGTTGAGAGCGGCTTCCCTGGCTGTGTTCTGCTTGATGTCCTCAATATATTTCTCGAGCGACTGCTGCATAGTGGCAAAGGAGTCTCGCAGCTCACAGACCTCATCCTGATAGTCGATAACAGGCAGGGGGGCATCGAAGTTACCCTTGGCTACCTCTTCGGTAGAACGGGCTAAGGCACTAAGGGGCTTTGCCACCCTGCGGACATTGGAACGGCATAGGTAATAGATAATGGCCAGACTGATGATCGAGACGACCAGTAATAGGCCGACTAACACCAGTGCGCGATAGAGAAAGACTTTTTGGGGAACGACAATGGCCATCGCCCAGTTCGTGGATTTCAGCGGTGCATAATAGACGGTTGCCAATACGCCATCAAGCACCAAGGTGGTTTGTCCCCGCTTTAATTGCATCATCTGCATATAGAGGTCCATGTCGTCCTCGTCGTGCTGATTGATGTAGGCGAGTACGTTCTTTTTCATGACACGCTCTTTGTCGGGATGGGCGAGATAGGTGCCGTCGCGATTGATGATGAAAGAGTGGAAACGAGTATCGTGCCTGGAGTCGAAAGGTATACGTCCTGAAACAATGCTGTTGTGGTCAATGTCCTGCAATTTGTTGACGAGCCAATCCAGCGACAGGTCTACACCACAGACGCCAGCCACCGAATCTCTTTTGTCATAGATGGGCATGGTCAACGAACAGACATTGGCAAACGCCCCGACATCATCGAAATAGGGATCGGACCAGATGCCGACCTCAGATTTCTTACTCTCGATATACCAATCTCTGGTGAGATAGTCGTGATCGGCCGAGCCGATGTTCCTGGGATGCTCATCATTCTTATTCATATAAGGCTCGAACCATTTCTCGTACTCTGGGAAGTAGCCGGGTTCGAAAGCCATGAAATAACCTTGGGAATAATTGTTCAGCTTGATCTCTTTCTCCAGGGCCCTCATGACCGACTCGGGGGAGTCAAGGCTGTAATAGACTTCATCAAACAGATTCCTGGCGCTAATCTCCTCAGAGGCAAGAATCCTTGTCAATTTCTCATTTACCAAATCCATAATTGCCTCATACCGCCCGTTGGCCTCACTTTTAATGGCTCTATAGGTGATAGTGAAGATGATGCTGACAATGATGAACATCGTCACCAGAACGTTCAGCATGACCTTTCTCGTCAGTCTGTTGGCAATACTAGGATTTTGCATATAATCCGTCGGTAGTTAGTTTTTATATTTATGTCTTTAACGATTGTTCTCGGAATTGGGTTGGTGTCAGCCCGTAGTGCGACTTGAAGTCGGTGCTGAAGGTGGTGGCGTGGATGAATCCCGAATTGGAGGCCACGTCGACAAGCGACATCTGGGGCTCGCTGATCATCAACTGACGGGCATAGTCGAGACGACACTTGCGGATAAAGTCGGAAACGGAACAGTGCGAGCTTCCTTTGGAGAAGGCGGCACTCACGCGGTTTTTGTTGATATGGAAATGGTTCACAACATCCGACCGTCCGAAATAAGGTGAGAGGAACAGCTTCTCACGGAGGATGCCTTCGCTCAGATACTGGAAAAGCTCTTCATCGTTCATTGAGGC
>JAEEGJ010018854.1_pt1 | contig 15312 bp, 12 predicted proteins | sample 8958761 | NCBI WGS metagenome assembly JAEEGJ01 (sample SAMN16246546, study PRJNA631951) | gut metagenome | biome: gut microbiome; feature: rumen; material: RS-attached | host: Bos | place: Iran: Karaj | collected 2018-10 | reverse complement strand
GCCCGCAAAGGGAAAGCGATTCCCATAAGTACCAGCAAAACGAACGAAAGATGTTTTTTCATAGGGTTTATTTTTTGCAAAAATAACAATTTCAAACGACTTTTTGGCATCAGGCCATAAAAATAGTATTTTTGCCACAAAAGTGTTTCACCAATGAAAAGTATCAAAACCCTTCTTATTATCGTCCTGCTTACCGCTTTTGGACAATCGCAGGCCTGCACCAACTTCTTGATCACTAAAGGCGCCAGCGTCGACGGCTCCAACTTCATCAGCTATTGCGCCGACTCGCACATCCGATATGGCGAGCTCTACTTCACACCTGCCGCCGACTGGCCGGCGGGCAGCATGCGCGTGTGTTACGACCGTGGCACCAATGCGCCGCGTGGCAGCGTGCCTCAACCCGCTCACACTTACCAGGTGGTCGGTTACATCAACGAGAACCAAGTGGCCCTCGGCGAGACCACTTTCGGTGGTCGCGAGGAGCTGATGGACCCGACGGGCATTGTGGATTACGGCAGTCTCATGTTTATAGCACTTGAACGCAGCCGCACCGCCCGCGAAGCCATCAAAATCATGGCCGATTTGGTGGAAGCCTACGGCTATGGCTCCGACGGCGAGTCGTTCAGCATCAGCGACGCCAACGAGGTGTGGTATATGGAAATCATGCCCAAAGGATACACGCCCAAAGTGACCAAGACTGGTGACACCATCAATGCCGACCGTGGTGCGGTGTGGGTGGCCATCCGCATTCCCGACGGTTATGTGAGCGGTCACGCCAACGCCGCACGCATCACCACCTTCCCTATGAGCAACGGCAAGACCTCCATCACGGACAAGGACTGGAAAAAACTATACAACAAGGATGTTGAGGTGATATATAAACACGACATCATCGACTTTGCTCGCCGCAAGGGCTACTTCAGCGGCAAGGACAAGGACTTCGACTTCTCGGCCGCCTACGCCCCCGTCGACTTCAGTGCCGCCCGTGTCTGCGACCTGCGCGTGTGGACCATGTTCAACAAAGTGTGCGACGGCATGGACGAGTATTGGGACTATGTCACGGGCAAGGACTTGACACATCGCATGCCGCTCTATGTCAAGCCCAACCGCAAGATCAGTTTGAGTGATATGATGGCCTTCCAGCGCGACCACTTCCAAGGCACTGAGCTGGACAAGACCCAAGATGTGGGTGGAGGTCCTTTCGGATCCCCCTTCCGCTTCAATCCCTTGTATTGGGAATACGAAGGCAAGCCCTACCTCAACGAGCGCAGCATCGAAGTCGTTCAAACCGGTTTCTCGTTCATCGCCCAAAGCCGTTCCTGGCTGCCCAATCCCATCGGTGGCATCATCTGGTTCGGTGTCGATGATACCAACTCTACGGTCTACACGCCCTTCTACTGCTCCATCAGCGAGGTGCCAATCGAATACCGTGTGGGCAACGGCGACATGCTGACCTACAGCGAGAATGCCGCCTTCTGGGTCTTCAACCGACTGGCACATTTCAAATACCTGTTCTACAACCGTGTCATCGACGACATCCAAGCTGTGCAGAACGAGTTGGAAAGCGGGTATCAGGAGCAGGTCAACTATGCCGACAACCAAGCTTTGAGCCTCTATGCAAATGACCCACAGCAAGCCATTGCCTACCTCACCGACTTCTCCAACCAAGCGGGGCACAACACTGTGGCCACATGGAAGGAATTGGACAACTACCTGTTGGTGAAGTATCTGGACAGCAACGTCAAACAGGAGGAGAACGGCCAATTCAAGCGCAACGGCTATGGCTATCCCGCCAAGCCAAAACAACCAGGATATCCGGATTCATGGAAAAAAGCCGTGATCGAGCAGACCGGCGATCGTTTCAGAAGGCCTGAATGATGGTTTGCTTTTATGCTTGAAGGGCTGCCATGGTATGGCAGCCCTTCAAGCATGTTAGTCGATCAAGAATTAATCCAACAGCCTTGCCCCAAGCCTTTCCAACGGCTCATCAGGCAGGTCGGTCCAGGTTTCAGTGGGTTTCACCGTTTCGTCAAAGACATTCCTAGTCGTGGTCAGTTGTTTTTTGGTGAGATAATTGCAGCTCACTTTTTTCCCTTCGCCCGAGTAACGTGAAAAACCATCTTTTTCAGTGCCAATTAGATAGAAATCGTCATCTTGGAAGTAAAAGAAATAATCGTTTTGATCCGTTTCTGAGCCTCCCGCCGAACTAAAAAACTCAACACCGAACCTCAAAACACCTTCCTCTGTGATATATGAATCCACCGTAACAAAGGTAAACTCATCCACTGCTCCAGGTATGGTGTTTGGGTATTCCTTGAAAAGCGTATACGTCTCGTCGTCTTTGCCGAAATAAATGGCCAAAACAGGCTCGTTGAAGTTGTATTCATAACCGTCAGAACGGGTCATCATATTCTCTGGGTTGCGGGGCGTTGCCACAAGGACCAGATCCAGAAAATCGTCGTCGTTGAGGTAACCCTGTAGATAGCAAATCGTGTCACAATCCTTAGGAAACACATCTTTTGCGGTGCCTTCATGCTTGAACAGTATCGCATCACTCAAGTTTTCCACTGGAATAGCAGCAGCTTGTTCGATTTGTTGTGGGGCCGATTCCCCATTGTTTTTGTAGTTACCGTTTCCGCACGAATACAATGCAAAAGCAACAATAAGTAGAATGAATAGTTTTTTCATAATTATCTGTTTTGGATTATACTTCAATATCTTTTGATTTCCAGAATGTTATTCCATGATTATTTGATTGATGCGGCAAAGATAAAACAAGAACATTTTTTATCCAAACTTTATTTGGGAAATCCCTCAATCGAAGGCCTGAGCAAAAACGACTTGATTTCCTCCTCTTTCATATTGCGGAAGCCGTACTCACGAATAACAATTCCATCTTCCATGAGAACGACAACGGGGAAGTTGCCATTAACCACTTTCACAAGGCGCGACACATCGGGATAGAGCAAATCGCGGTACCGTGCCGACTCTGACTGCTCATAAAACCCAGCAACACCTTCTTCATTTCCCATAAAAAGATAAGTGATCCGTTCTGGCGGGAAGCCATAAAACTGCTGCATCAGCGAAAGCTTATGTGCCGCCAACTGGCAGTATTCGCAACTCGTCGAGAAAAAGCAAACCACCTGTTTGCCCTCACGCAGATTCAAAGCTTCCAACGGCTCGGCGTCGAGCATGGCATCAAACAGTTCCACTTGAAGATTCTGCTCAGGGTCGTAATCTGAAGTCATGTTATCGGGCGGCGAAGCCACAAAGACACCAATGCTTGACGCCATGACGGCAACGATGAGAATCAGCCAACGGAAGGGCGTTCGCCAACTTTCCATCTTGTAAATCAACAGGAAAAGCACTAGCAGCACCCCATTCTTGATAAGGCTCTGCTTGGGATCAAGTTGGAGATAGTCGCCGAAACAATGGCAACTGTCGGTGCGTCCGAGGGTTATGGCATATATTAATAATAAGGAGTAGGCAACCAGCATGGCCACACTTCCCCACCACATCATTTTGTGCAGGCAATGCGAAATCAAGCCTATGCCCAAGACCAACTCAAGGATGATGGCAAGGCGTGCAACAATGAATGAAAGATTCAGACTGAAAAAATGGTAGCTGTAGACGTAAATCTCGAAGCTGTCCATGTCGACGACCTTCAAGATGGCCGACACGATGAACACAAGGCCCAACAGAACCTTCAAGGCCGATTTGCCGAAGGAATTGGCCAAACCTATTGTTTCGGTTTGAAATTATTGATCAGGTTCTCCCACCAACTGGGATTCTCGCCCGTCACCTCATATTCCGACACTTCGTAGCAGATGACCTGGCCCCAACCTTCTATTTCCTTCGACTTGTCGGAGCAGGAAGAGCCGTCCTCGATAGTGTAATACTCCTCTCCCAGGTTCACAACTTCCTCGTTCTGGATGGTGGTGCAACGGCAATAACGCGTCTTTTTGCACGAAGGCAAGACCAAAACCGCCAAGGCGAGTGCAACAATCACAAACTTTTTCATCTTCATCGATTTTTCAGCGCAAAAGTACAATTTTTTGCCTTATCATTGTAAAAACGCGAAAAAATAAGTAATATTGCAGGGTGGTTTTGAATCCAGCTATTACAGCCATATTACTACAAACTAAAAATAAACAACATGAAAAAAGCCTTACTTATCACCATCATCATGGCAGCGATGGGCAACCTCTTTGCCCAACATCGCGCCGTTAAGACGACGACCTTACCCAACATGGGTACCGTCCTCGAGTACGGAGTCAGCGACCCAACAGCCAGCAGGGCCATGACCGACGAACCCACCATCCTCTGGCAGAAATACGAAAATGGCGCCACGCCCGACGACGTCTTCTACATCGAAGCCACAGGCGACTACCTCGTGTATTACGGCCTGAACGACAAGCGCCTCAGCCTCTTCGACTCACAAGGCGCCGTGAAATGGGAGAAGCCCATCTCATCAGGTGGACGTGCCGCCATCTCACTAATGGGCAACACCATCGCCTATTCCGACGACAACGAGCTCTACGTGGTTAATCTAGAAGGCACGGAGGTCTTCCACGAAACCTTCACTTACCCTGTTTCCCATTTCAAGCTCACCTCTGAAGGCACAAAAATCTACGTTTCCTATGGCCGCTACGAAGACAACTACTACGCCATCGCTTGCTACAACATTTCCAACAACAAGAGCGACCCAGAGTGGCTCATCGGTGACCTTACCGTCAACCCTGTAGGCATCAGTCTCTCGAAAGACAATGCCCGCCTCGTGGTCGCCTTCGCACAAGGCTACAAGCAGATCTGGGTCATCGACCCACTGACGGGCGACATCCTGCAGAACGATCTCTATTACTACGACAACTCCCCCAGCCAAGACCCCGCCTTGAGTGCCAACGGCGACTACCTCGCCTACGCCGACTTCAGCGGCATGGCCTACCTCTACCACTGGAACGGCGAGCGTTACGAGAGCGTATGGACCGCTAGCATTGCTGGTCCGGGCGCCACCTCCACCTGGGGCTGCGCCAACGCCATCTCCGACGACGGCAGCCTCATCGCCATCGGCACCCTCGACTTCGTCAACTCGAGCTCAGGCTACGACGGCTGCTGCTACCTCTTCAACAACTACTCCAACGAGCCTATCTGGACCTATACGGGCTGCGGCGACGAGGTGACCCAAGCCGCCATGAGCGACGACGGCAGCATCATTGGCTTCGTCACCTGGGGACCCATGGATCACTCCACGCCCGACTTCTTCCTCTTCCGCAAACAGAGCGGCACTCCAATCGCCGAACTCACCACGCCTGGCTCGATGGAACACATCGACATCTCTGCCACTGGACTATACACCATCGTTGGCGGCAAGGCCGTCCATTGCCGTGAGATGGGCAGCGGCAGCCGCGTCTACGCCATCCAATGCCTAACCGACGATATGGGTACGCTGAGCGGTACCGTCAACCTCATCGGCAATGACAACAACAGTGGCGTCACCGTCAGCATCAACGAACTGGAGGCCTATTTCGAGATGACGGCCGAAGATGGCAGCTTCACCCTACGTGCCATACCTGAGGGACATTATTCACTCACCGCAAGAATCCCTGGCTACCTTACGCAAAACGTTGAGTTTGACATCATTGGTGGACAAACCACCACGCTCGAAATCGAGATGGAAGCCGTCGGCACACCCATCTCCGACCTCTACGCCTCGCAAGGCGCTTATGATTATGTGGAACTGACTTGGAGCGAACAAGATGGCGCCACTGGCTACAACATCTACCGCAAAAACACCCTCAACGCGCCCTTCGGCGAACCCATGGCCACCATCGGCACGGGTGAAGGCTATTTCGAGGACCACACCGCCATCCCGACGCAACAATACTATTATACCGTCACGGCACAGCTCGACGAGGAGTTGCAGACCCCCTACTCCAACATCTGCCTCGGCTATGCCACCACGGCCTACATCACCCACACCATCGACGTCTATGACGGCACCGCCCCCACCATCGACGGCATCATGAGCGATGGCGAATGGAACGACGCCTTCCGCGTCGAGGTGAGCAACTACCTCCTGCCCGTCGAGATGGGCAGCGTCACCCTGCACCTCAAGATGGATGACAACTACCTCTACGTCTGCTCCGAGAACCGCATGGACACCGAATGGACCAACAACGACGGCGTGGCCTTTTACATCGACGACAACAACGATGGCACCTACCCGCCACAAGGCGACGACAGCGAGGGCAACTACTGGATGTACTACGGCACGCCCAACACCGTGCGCTACCGTCCCATCTACGAGACCGGCGGCGTGGGCACCGTCATCAACCTGCCCGAGGAGATCATCGCCTGCGACATGAGCCAAGGCTACGAGACCATCGAGTTTGCCCTGCCCTTGGGCAACGACGAGACCTGGAAGCTGAACACCGACAACGGCAGCAGCGGCCTCTACCTCTTCGTGCGCGATGCCGCCACGGCCACCATGTTCGGCAAGTGGCCTTCAGAGAACAACGAGACCTTCGCTCCGACCTACTACGGTGTGATGAACTACCACGTAGAGAATGCCGTGCCCGAGCCACCCACCAACCTCCGCATCGACGAGGCGGTGAACGCGCAAGGCGTCTACACGCCCATCTTATGGGACATGCCCGAGATGAACGACTTCGACCACTTCAACCTCTATTTCGTGGACTATCCGGACCAACATGAGGAAGTCTATGGCACGCAATGGATCTTTGAGGTTGACGACGAGGAGGAAGTGAGCATCTACGTCACCACCGTCGACCAGGCGGGACAAGAGTCCGTGCCTTCGGAGACCCTGACCTTCCGTCCCGGCAGCGAAGGAGTGGTTGAGACGAGCCAACCGGCACTCAGCCTCTACCCCAACCCCGTCAAGAACGTGCTTCACCTCAGCGCCGACTTGCAAGGCCGCACCGAGGTGAAACTCTTCGACGTGAACGGCCGTACCGTGAAGCATTTCGTCGCCAACAGCCTCAACGAAATGCGCATCAACGTGAGCGATTTGCAGAGCGGCGTGTACTTCGTCCGCGTGAGCAACGAGACAAATACAGTTGTGGGCAAGTTTGTGGTGGAATAAAGACAAAGACACTCATATACTAAAGCACCGTCAAACTTTGGCGGTGCTTTTTGTATTACATCGTTTTTTTTCTATCTTTGCAAGCGTGAAAACAAAGAGTTTGGTCATAGGAATAGTGATGGGGATAGCCTTTGCTGCCTGCTCACCCTCGGTTAAGGTCCCTGAGCCTGAGGTTGCTGAGCAAAGTCGAAGCATCGAAGGGCCGTCCCTTGAATTGTCCTCCATCGACAGCTTGATGTGGAAGCAGCCCGACAGTGCTTTGGCGCAGCTGCAGCGGTTTGTGGCAAGCCCAGCGGCCGACAGCCTCGATGCGTTTAACGGGCATTACTGCCAGCTGCTTATCTCAGAATTGCTGTATAAGAACGATTGGAAGCAAAGCAACCGTGGGGAGCTGCTGAAGGCGGTGGGGTATTTCGATTCGATTGTGGATTTGCATGGAGCGAACGCACAGAAAAGGCATGCATTTTTAGACGCCCGCGGCCATTATATTAATGGTGTAGGCTTTTACGAGCAGGGTGACGTGGTAAATGCCTGCGCGGAATACTTAAAGACCTTGGACGTGATGGAAGCCCATTTTGAGGAAAAGGAATTGGTGGAGCATAAGGCTCGATTCATGGCCTATACCTACAACCGACTTATGGAACTCTTTTCAGAACAGTTTATGATGGATCCCGCCATTGAATGTGGAGAAAAAGCTTTGATGTTCTGTAAGATCAAGCCAACTTCTCCTGAAGGTATTTCTAGTATTCTTTATCAATTGGGAAAACAATACGATAAAATGCATGAAATAGATAAAGCAAGACAATATTATGAACAAGCATTAGAAAATATATCAAACACAGACAATCAAGTATTTAGAGATATTGTTTCAAGCAAGGCTCTTTGTGACTATAAATCTGGTGCTACAACAGAATCATCTTTAGATGAACTATATCTTGTCCTTAAGTGTTCAGATACTGAAAAAGAACGGTTAAATCGCTATCTGACTATTGGGGGTGTTTTTTTCTACGAAGGTAATTACGACTCTGCATTATTCTATTTGGAACCTGTGTTTGAAGATAATGAAGCGGGGCTACAAGCCCAAGCAGCAGGTTATTTGCGCATCATTTATGACAGTATAGGGAACAAGGGGCAATCCGATGCATATATGCGGTTTCTGACTAACAATAAGAAACCTGAGGGAGAAAACAAGGCATTGGTTTCGAAACTTGAAGATTTGTTCAAGACTTATACTATCCAGAAACAGGAAAAAGAAGCTGAAGCGAAGCGTGAGACCACAATAAAAAAAGTCTCGGGAATTATTATTCCTATTGCCGCTGTATTAGCTTTGATTATCATTGTTTTGGCAAAACTAAGAAGCAAGAAACTGCTGAAGGAGCAGCAAGAAGAAGCTGACAGGATACTTGGAGAGACAGAACAAGAGCATGAAAAGGAATTGAGGCTATGGCAAGCTGAGGCTGACAAAACATTGGAAGAAACAAAAAAGAAATATGAAGAGGAAATAAAAGTAGAACGTCAGATTCATGAGATGCAACAGAAAGCTCTTTCGGGAAAGCTTAAAAAAAGCAATGAAGCATTACAAAACGCAATGCAGCAGTTTGACTTAGGCTCGACTCATGGCAATAGAACACCAAACAGAAACTTTAATTCCTTTATAGAAGCGTCAATCTGTCGCACTATTCTCGAAACCGTGCACCAGCACTGTTTCAAATCAAAAATTGATTACATAAACTATAAGGAATTTGCTTTAACAAAAGAGCAATTATTGGCTTTACGAGATGCTGCCGATGTTTACATGGATAGTTTTACATATCGTTTAAGAAAACGTTTTAGCAGACTAACCGATGAAGATGTAACATACTGCTGTTTTTATCTACTTGATATTACCGATGCCGACATCGCCGCATTGATTCAGAAAGCCTACCCAACGGTTTGTGAACGCAAACGGAAAATAAAACGCATAATTGGTGAGGACGACAATCTAGGCTATTATCTTCGAAATCTCCCATAGGTTTATTATCTTTGTTTTCAAGATATTAAATAGAAAAGCCATACCATTCCATACCCCATTTTTCTTGACAGCCAATATAGGCCGACCTATTTTTGCAATCGAATTAAAAAACTATCCAAATGACTCATGGCAACACATACGAGAAGGTGTATTTAGGCAACTGCGAGCTGATTACCCAAAACGGCAATTCGCAGTGGAACACTTTCATCAGCGGCCCTCTTGGTGTGTTTGCGGCCGTGACGAACAATGGCACAACAGAATCGCTGCGTTACATTTACAAAGACCACTTGGGCAGTTGGACCACCATCACCGACGACGCGGGCACGATATTGCAGGAAATGAGCTTTGATGCTTGGGGCAATATCCGAATACCTGGCTTATGGACGAACGGGTCTTATAGCGGATTGATTTTGTATGACCGTGGTTTCACCGGACACGAGCATCTTTTCAGCTTCGGCTTGATCAATATGAACGGAAGAATGTACGACCCTGTGATGAGTTCGTTCCTTTCCGTAGACAACTACGTGCAGCGCCCCGACTTCTCGCAGAGCTTCAATAGGTATGCGTATTGCTTGAACAACCCATTGAGGTATACCGACCCTGATGGGGGATGGGTACAATATGTGATTGGAGGGCTGTTGGGCGCATGGAATGGATACAGTATTGGTAGAGCGGCAGGGTTGGAAGGCTGGGATTTGGTGTGGTCGACCGTTGGCGGAGCAGCGGTAGGCGCAATCAGTGGAGGAATAGGCACCTATGTATCTAGCGTTTCAACTGCGGCAGTCGGAGGGTTGTGTGGCGGAGCGATAAGCGGAGCAGGCAATGGTTTGATTCAAGGCTTAGCAACAGATAGCAAAACTCTTGGTGCTGATGTGTTAAACGGCTTATGGAAAGGTGGATTAAGCGGTATGGCTGGAGGATATGTTGGAGGCGACATTGGTATATATGGCGGTAAAGGCGCTTTCTTGGGAGGAATAACAGGCTCTTTGACATCTGAATTATTCAATGCCGCAACTATCGATGGTTATAAAGTGAATTGGCTGAACGTTGGCATGGGTGGAGTGATGTCTTATGGAATCTACCATGCCCAAGTATTTGCCGGGTATATGGCTGGAGGGTTTAGAGATAAGATGGATTATTCTGTTTTTTGTGATATGATGAGTATTTCACAGAAATCAATGAGGGAATGGAAAGAATGTAAATTCATTTCTTACAATGATGGCAAAAAGCCATATATGTCAATGGGAGAAGATCATAGTGTATCTACGGAAGGAAAGTATTACGAAAATGCGAACTTCGACTACCACACGCACCCCGAATGGCCTAGTCATCTTGCAGACTATGATTTGATGTCCACAGTTGAAGGAGCGAAAATGGAGGGCTATCCGATAAATCATTGTGACGAGGCTGCGAGAGTTGCTTTGACAAGACTTGGATGTGAACATATGTATCAAGGGTCTAGAAATGGTCATATGGTGTATATGACGAATGAAGTCATTACAGAATCAAACGTCCTCAATCATTTTATGCAATACCGAGTTCCATACAATTACTATTCGGTGTTTCATTATTATCAGCATCAAATGATTATCAACTTAAAAATTAGATAAAAGATGAACAAGAATTGGATAATTGTATTAGCCATTGCAATCGCTCTTTTTCGGGCGAATATGGCGTTGGGGCAGTTTGATGGACTTCAAATCAACCTTGAAAAGAAGAGCAAGGTAATTGGTGAAAGCCAAAGGATTAGCCTTTTTTGCTCTTTCGATGGCAAGCATTATTATGTGGGCAGCAAAGCCGCTCCAAAGATGGATTTCTCGAATCCCGATTCATGGTTTAAACGGGATGCCGACACTTTGATGGAAATAACAAAGCAAGAGTTCAATGTCGTTTCGGAAATGGTATTGGGACTATCCTCGATTAATCTGATTGGTGGATTGGATGCCAATAGTTTCAAGATTGTACATGACCCCACAATAATCGAATTGGAGCTTTCAATGAATGGACAGACTATATCTTACCGACTATTTTTACCATTGTGTCATAATACTCATTTCAAGCAGTTTGAGGAAGTTTGTGAAGCCATTATATTGCTTGCCAAAGGAGACCCTGATGCGTTTTTGGAAAGGGCAGCGAAGAAAAGGTATGAACGGTAACTGTTTTCGTGGCGGCGGTTTCCGCCGCCAGGGTTGTATATTCCCGGGCCAATGGTAGGGTTCACAGATGGTTTTAGCTCAAGTTATTGCTTTTAAAATGTATTGGTCATGGTTAAAAAGGTTCTATGGTTTTTGATTTTGCCGTGTTTTCTTTTTTCGGCGAAGGTTGTCATGTCACAAAACAAGACAGGATATAGGATCCGTCTAGAAATAAACGACACTATTCATTATGGGGAACTGATCCAGGTGAAAGCAGTCCTAGAGACAGAAAAACTGTTTCCTATAATGGTTAAGATGCATAAATACATTGCGCCCACCAAACTCTCGTATTCTTATGTCAATCATTGTGTATATCTTGAAGTCGTCCATAATGGCACAAAATACGAGGAAGGTAATCCGACATTGCTTTTTCACACAACAATTGAACCTGAAAAGACATGGTTCTCAAGATGGTTCCCATGTGATGACATTCATGGGGTGTTCTATTTTTGCAATTTACTCCCAGAAAACATTATTTTGACACATAGCAAGGAAGAGTTATTCGATGTTAAGAACATGGACTTTGGAGAGTATCAGATCCGAGCAGTTTTTGTAAATATGGATAACGATACTATCTATTCAAACCCTGTGACAATTCACTATTTGGAAAAATGATTCCTGAAACAGCGAACTAACGCCATGAAAGACTCAATAAACGACCACTACATACTAAAATAATAAACAAACAGATGAAACACTTATTGTTTATGACATTTTCAGTCCTTATTATTATGGGAAGCTGTAATAAATGGGGAAACAAAAAGATGACAATTGTCAAACAACCTTACAACGGTAGTGAACTTAGACTTGACGGGTATTATTACGACATGGAAGATGGAAAGATTTGGAGCACGTATTTCTTTTATAGAAATGGAATTCTGCATTGCGGCATAGCATCCGATACTTTGGGCAACAACCTTAACATGTATGATACTTGGTTTGCTTCAGATTTTTATTTGCAACGTCTAAGAACGGACAGAAGAAGATGGGGCTTGTTTGAAATACATGACGATAGTATTGTTTTTGAAAGATGGGGCATTCTGGAAGGAGGAGATCCCGTGCTACGTTTTTCTGGCCGCATTCTCAATGATACTACATTTATCATCACAAGATGCGAGAATCCGCATTCTGGTGATGTTTGTCAAGAACAAGACCTATATCATTTCCGCCAGTTCTCCCCCAAACCCGACAGCACCAACATGTTCATCCCATGACAGGAACCACGGCATTCATAAAACCATCAAATAACACATTACTATGAGATTGGGAGGCAATGCCTCCCTTTTTCTATTGCTTAAACTCTGGATGCAACTCCAAGAACTTCCGGTCGTATTGCCGAATGCGGTTCAGTGAACGGCGCGTCCAAACGAGCCGCAAGGCATTGCGCTCCTCCTCGGTGAGATGCCAGTCGATATCAGTGGAGGCATGAAGACGATTCGTCAACGAATACAGCAACAAGGCCGCCGAGACACTGATGTTGTAGCTCTCCGTGAAGCCGTACATCGGGATGCGCACATGCATGTCGGCATGCTCGACAGCATAATCGGAAAGGCCCAACTTCTCCGTGCCGAAGACCAAAGCGATAGGTTGGTCCAAAGGAAGCGTTTCGGGCGTGAAATCGTCGCGATGCGGACAGGTGGCCACAATCTTGTAGCCCCTCTCGTGCAAGCGTTCGTAAGCCACAGACGTGTTGAACTCCTTTTCCTCGTAATGATACAGGTTGAGCCACTTCGTGCTGCCCATCACCACCTCGGGATTCACGTCGTAATGGTTCATGTTCTCCACGATGTGGACATCCTGGATGCCGCGCAACTCACAACTGCGCAACACCGCACTGGCGTTGTGCGGCTGAAAAATATCCTCCAAAACGACGGTGATATGCCGTGTGCGAAAGTCGAGAATCTCTTCAAAACGCTGCCTTCGCTCGTCGGTGATGAACTGCGTCAGGAACTCCAACATGGCGGCATCGCGGGCGGCATCCTGCTGCAATTCAATGTCCTGAAGCTCTCTTCCGTCGTATACTATAGACTTCTTCATGCAGATTGTATTAAGGAACTGTTCAAAACTAAACTTCAATATCATTTGACGCGGGACACGGGACTTTTTACCCTGACCACTGACCCAAACCCTGACCACCCCACCTTGGGTGAAACGGGTCATGGTCATGGTCAGTGGTCATGGTCAAATAATAGTCTCGCGTCAATATGCAAGCCAAATATGCTCATTTACTTATTATAACGGAGTGCAAAAATACGAAAAAAGAAAAAATTGCAAAAAAATGGACGAGGGTATGCCGAAAAAGCGTACTTTTGCAGCCAAATTTTGAAACGCTATGGCAAAACAGAACACAAAACAAGGAGACGAAAGACTTGAAAACGTCGAAGAAGCTTTAAGTAAAACCGAACTTTGGATTGAAAATAACCAGAAGACCCTGTGGATCATCCTCATCGCACTGCTGATCGTTGCATTCGCCATCTATGGCATCAGCAGATATAGGACCAAAAGGAATGAAACTGCCAAGAACCTGAGTTTCCCGAGCGAAATCAGCTTCGAGGAGAAAGCCACACAGGCCATCGACTTCGCCTCGTATTATATGCAAAACGAGAACTATGCCACCGCTCTGAACGGTGACGGCGAAAAGGTCGGTTTCCTGGATATCGTCAAGGACTACGGTTCGACTAAGGCTGGCAATCTCGCCGCCTACTATGCCGGTATCTGCTACCTGAAGCAAGGCGACTACAACAACGCCATCGAGTACCTCAAGAAATACAACAACAACGACCAGGTGTTTGCTCCTCTGGCTTTAGGCCTCATCGCCGACTGCTATCTCGAGCTTGGCGACCAACAAAACGCCATCAGCTACTACGAGAAAGCCGCCAACAAGAGCTCCAACGACTTCACGTCGCCGATGCACCTAGTCAAGTTGGGCATGACCTACGAGATCATGGGTAACTACAACAAGGCCTTGGAAACCTACAAGACCTTGAAGGAAAAGTACCCGAACAGCAACGAGGCCTTCGAGATCAGCAAGACCATCGCCTACCTCGAAGAGAAGATGAAATAATCCAAGGGTTATTATTATAACAATGCCTGGCCTCATAAGGTCAGGCATTTTTTTGACAGTCTATGGAGAAGAACATCAAAATCGCCTATTTCGGCACGCCCGAATTCGCCGCATCACAGCTGGAGGCCATCCTCCAAGCGAGTTATGAGGTGGCCGTCGTCGTCACCATGCCCGACAAACCTGCCGGTCGCGGACGCAAGATCCAATACTCCGATGTGAAGAAGACCGCCTTGGAGCACAACCTGCCCCTTCTTCAACCCGAGAAGTTGAAAGACCCGACTTTTTTGGAGCAACTGGCCGCCTATCAAGCCAACCTCTTCATCGTGGTGGCCTTTAGGATGCTGCCAGCTGTGGTATGGCAGATGCCTGAGTTGGGCACCTTCAACCTCCATGCCTCGCTCCTGCCCCAATACCGTGGCGCGGCACCCATCAACTTCGCCATCATCAACGGGGAGACCGAGACAGGATTGACCACTTTCTTTCTCAACGAGGAAATCGACAAAGGCGCTGTCATCATGCGCGAACACGTAGCCATCCGTCCCGACGAGACCGCTGGCGAGCTCCACGACGAACTGATGCTGTTGGGCAACCGAGTCGTCGTCGACACCATCAAGAAGATCGAAAGCGGCGACGTCCAGGCCTTGCCCCAAGAACAACTGTTGGAGAACCAACCCTTAAAACCCGCCCCTAAGATCTCAAAAGAGTTTTGTAACATTGATTGGAGCAGCGACTGCCAGACCGTCTACAACCACATCCGTGGACTCTCGCCCTACCCTGCCGCCCACACACAATTGCAGTCCGATAATGGCGAGATCATTGATTTGAAGATCTATGCTGCCGAAATGGAGACTTGCACACCCAATATCGTTACTGGCACTGTGGCTACCGACAACAAGAAATACCTGAAAATCGCCCTTCGTGACGGTTTCATCCACTTGAC
>JAEEGJ010018853.1_pt1 | contig 15314 bp, 11 predicted proteins | sample 8958761 | NCBI WGS metagenome assembly JAEEGJ01 (sample SAMN16246546, study PRJNA631951) | gut metagenome | biome: gut microbiome; feature: rumen; material: RS-attached | host: Bos | place: Iran: Karaj | collected 2018-10 | reverse complement strand
AGGGCCGGGAGGGCGAGAAAGGCGGAGACATACTGGGTGATCACCGTCGCGGCGGCGCGGCCCGCCACATTCCAGTGAAAGAGGGCGACAAAGATCAAGTTCAGCACCAGATTCGTCACCCCGGAAATGGCAAGAAAAATGAGGGGATGGCGGGAATCTCCCCGGGCGCGCATGATGGAAGCGCCGGTATTATATACCATCTGCGCCGGCATGCACAGGAAGTACAGCCGAAGATAGGTTTCAGCGTCCCCGATGATATCCTCCGGCGCGTGCATCATGCGGAGGATCCTTCCAGCCAGGCCTTCTCCCAGGAAAAGGACAAAGACGCCGATGAGGAAAGCCAGCAGCAGGGAAACATGCATGGTTTCCCGGAAGCTCTCCGGGTCGTTCGCCCCCGCGTCGTTTGCGGCGCAGACGGTGACGCCGGCGGAGAGGCCGCCGAAGAAGCAGATGATGAGCATAACGAAAGCGAAGGTCGCGCCTACGGCGGCCAGGGCCGCACTTCCGGCAAAGCGTCCGACGACCAGGCTGTCGGCCGAGCTGAAAAGCGTTTGCAGCCAGCCGGTGAGTACCAGGGGAACGGAAAAGCGCAGAAGGCTCCGCATCACATTTCCGTGAAGCATATCGATCTTTTTTTCCATGATGATCCCCGCTTTCCCGCCATGATCCGACGTTTCTTTCGGATGCTGTTCATTATACGCAGAGACGGCGGGTAAGGCAATACCGCATAATTCTGGTGCGCAGATTGCGCAGTCAGAATTTTCGTCAGATTGTCCGAAAATCGCGGGGAATACTTCCTGTATTGGCCAAGATTTTCGGGCAATATGACGGAACATGATGCAAGCAAGATGCGTGCCGGGAATTATGCGGTGTTGCCGTAATACAAGTGATTCCGGCAAGATGGTTTATAACAGGATCGCACCTCGGGCGGCCGCATGGCGGATATGCAGCGCCCGGGCGGATGACAGCAGGGAGCGAGGGGAGAAGCCCGCCCTCTGCTGCGGTTTTCTTTCCCGCCCGAAGCCGTTGACGGGGCGCGGGAAATGGGATATGCTTGCAATCGCGGAGACCAGCGGCTATGTGCCCGAATCCCCCGCGCCTTCCGTGAAGCCCCGCAGTCCACAGCGAGGTGCTCCCGGCCGGGATACTCGGAACGACGGCCTGACGTCGTGGGCAGCGCCCTTCGGGAGACGCGCATCCGGAGAGGAAGCAGATGGAACGGGCGCCCGTTCCGGGCCGGAGACGGCGGGACTATCCATCGCAGACAGCACATCGCCGTCAGCCGAAAGCGGCAGAACAAGGGAGGCGCAGCATGAAAACGATCGTCGAAGCGATCCTCGAAAGCGGTTTTGCAGAGTTTTCCCGTCACGGCGAAAAATACCTGATCCAGCAGGAGAGCAACAAAGGGTGCCACTACCTCAGCTTGTGGCGCACCGGTCCCAAAGCGGCCTGCCTGTGCCGTGTCTGCTTTGAAGTATTTGACGGCATTTCGGAAGAAACCGTAGAGGAGTTGTTCCGCCAGCCGCTCCCGGATGGACGTACGGTTCGGGACATGGTCCAAAGTCCGGAGAGTATCCTGCTGATCCGGGAGTCCTGACGGCGGTGCGTTGAACGTTTGGCCGGAATGCTTCACGCTCCGACGCCTCCGGTTGCTTTCCCCTTGGGCTTATGGAATAATCTCCGTCCCGGATAAAAGGCGACAATGATGCAGCGTCTATCCAGGACAGAGAGTGAACTGCACCCGGCGCCATAGATATCAACCCGTTTATACACGCTTTACGGCACGGGGAATCCACGCTCCTTGCAGTCGTTGTATTTCCTGTCCGAAGCCGTTGACGGGGCGAAGGAAATGAGATATGCTTTAAGGCAACACCGCACAATTCTGGTGCGCAGATTGCGCAGTCAGAATTTTCGTCAGATTGTCTGAAAATCGCGGGGAATACTTCCTGTATTGTCCAAGATTTTCGGGCAATATGACGGAACATGATGCAAGCAAGATGTGTGCCGAGAACTAACGCGGTGTTGCCTTAACAGTCAAGGATCACAGGCGCACGGTCGGGAAAACCCGCTGCGTTCCCGTACCGGACCGGGCAGAACGGCGGATATGCCGGCAAAACCGGCGCCTTATATTCCCGAAAATGATGGCAGCTGTCAACCGAACGCACAGGCAGCCAGACTTCATTCCGGAGGTAATGCATATGTACGAAATCGACAAGTCCCTTCTGGAAAAAATCGACGCCCTGGAGCTCAGCGAACGCAACGTCGCCTGGCGCAAGGCCATGAAGGAAGCTCCCTGGCGCGTGTACGTGGACAGGGAGCGCCTGACCATGGCGTCCTGGCACGAGACCGAGGGCGAAGACCTGGAGCTCCGCACCGCCAAAATGCTGAAAAAGGTCATGGACAACGTGCCCATCAAGATCCATCCTTTCGATGAGATCGTGGGCCGGCCCACCACCGGCGTCATCGGCTGCCAGACGGCCATCAACGTCTGCGGGGACTATATCCACGACATCTGGAATGACGACGGGGTCATCGGCGTGACCCTGGACGCATCCGCCATCCTGAATAAGGAGGAGCTGGAGGTCCTGCGGGAGGCCGCACGCCTTTTCGAGCCCAACTGCATGCCCAAGCGCACCTACGACGCCTGGCATGCCCTGGTGGGGGACTGGGCGACCCAGGCGGAGGAAGCCAAGCTGCGGGACCCCAGCCTGCGCAACGGCATCACCGGGCAGTCTACCTCCGCCCTGGACTGGCCGAACATCCTGCCCGCCGGCCTGAAGGAATACATCCGCCGCTGTGAGCAGCACATTGAGGACTATATCGCCTCCGGCGGCACGGACGTGAACAAGGTCTATTTCTGGCAGGCCGCCATCATCACCCTCCAGGCCACCATCGACCATTCCCGCCGCTATGCCTCCCTGGCCCGGAAAATGGCCGCTGCGGAGTCCGATCCGGCGGAAAAGGCGCGGCTGGAGAAGATCGCGGAGACCTGCGACTATGTGCCGGAAAATCCCCCCCGCACTTTCCATGAGGCCCTGCAGTTCATGGAGATGTGCTCTCTGGCCAAGATGTTTGAAAACCCCATGCAGAACAACAGCCACTGGGCCCGTGCGGACCAGTATCTCTATGGCTATTTCAAGAACGACCTCAAAAACGGCGTGCCGCTGGAGCAGATCGCCTCCGACCTGGCGGATATGATCGGCCGCTGGGGCACGCAGACCTTCGTTTCCGACGACATGAACAAGGAGACCCACCAGATCAACTTCGGCATCAACAACGTCATGGTGGGCGGCCTGGGCCAGGACCACACGGATATGACCAATGAGCTGAGCTACCTCATCCTCCATGTGGTAGCCAAGCTGAAGCTTTCGAGCCCCACCGTGGGACTCCGGTGGAATAAACAGACCCCCGAATGGATCATGCGCAAGGCCATCCGCACCAACCTGGAGACCCGCGGCGGCATCCCCCTGTTCCAGAGCGACGAGGTCATGATCCGAAAATACATGGACTGGGGCATCCCCTATGAGGAAGCCTGCGAATGGCGGGGCCTGGGCTGCGTCTATCCCTGCCTGCCCAACCGGGCCGAGCACTACGGCGCCGAGGGCGTGGCGGCCTACAACCTGGCGGGCGTCCTGCATGTGACCCTGCACAACGGCTTGGACATCAACGGCACGAAGACCGGCCTGGAGACCGGCGACCCCCGCAGCTTCGCCACCTTCGAAGAGCTTTATGAAGCCTTCTTCAAGCAGGAAAAGGCACTGATCCACAAGGCCCTGTGGCTGGGCGCCGTGGCCCGCGATATCTGCCACCAATATATTCGCACTCCCTTCCTCTCCATCCTGGGTATCGAGGCCAGCATGGACCTGGGCCAGGACCTCACCAAGGCCCACCCCGATCACAGCATGTTCGGCGTGTCCGACCGGGCCATCATCGACGTGGCGGACTCCTTCGTAGCCATCAAAAAGCTGGTATATGAGGACAAGGTGCTCACCATGGCGGAGCTGATGGACGCGCTGGATTCCAATTTTGCCGGTGAGCGGGGCGAGGAGATCCGGCAGCTCTGCCTTCGCCAGCCCAAATACGGCAACGACATCGAGGAGGCCGACGAGATGGTGAAGCGCGTGTCCGACCGCTCCGCCGAGATCATCTACGCCTTTGACAACGCTCCCTTCCGCAATATGATCATCTCCCGCGAGGGCCTGGCCTGGCATTACTTCGGCGGCCTGGGCGCCGGGGCCCTGCCCGACGGGCGGCCTGCCCTGGAGCCTCTGAATGACGGCTCCCTGAGCCCCATGCGCGGCGCGGACAAGAACGGGCCCACCGCCGTCCTACGCAGCGCCATGCGCTCCGGTTATTCCAGCGTGTGCTGCGCCGCCGTGCTGAACCAGAAATTCAACTCCTCTCTCCTGGCCTCCCCTGAGAGCATCGACAAATTGATCGCCTACACCAACGCTTATATGAATGCGGGTGGCTCCCACATCCAGTACAACATCCTGGACACGGAGCAACTGAAGGACGCCAAGGCCCATCCGGAGAACTACTCCGACCTGATCGTCCGCATCGGCGGCTTCAGCGCCTACTTCGTCCAGCTGAGCAAAGGCATCCAGGACGACGTGATCTATCGCAGCGAGTTCGAACTTTAAATAGCAAAACACCACATAGAACGCCGATTCAGAAAAATGGAGGAAAAGAAGAAATGAAAAAGTTCCGGAAGATCCTTGCGCTGGTCCTTGTGACCCTGCTGGCTGTCGCCCTTATGGCCGGCTGCAGCAACGACGGCGGCAGCGGCGCCGAAGCCAAGCCCGCCGCCAAGACTCAGCCCATCATCGACATCAACAACGGCGCAGCCTGCAAGATGGCCTACATCCCCATGGGCGCGGGCCAGGAGGATTTCCCCGTCATCCTGCAGGGCATGCAGGAAGCCATCGCCCTGTATCCCAACGTCACCCTGGACACCTATGACGCGGGCTTCAACCCCAGCAATCAGATCAACCTGCTCAACGAGTGCATCACCCAGGGCGTCAACGTGATCTTCATCAACTCCATGGACGCCACCGCGCTGAACTCCACCATCGCCAAGGCCGAGGAGGCCGGCATCATCGTCATTTCCATCAACAACGGCTGCTCCGGCGTGCACACCGCCCATATCCAGAACACAACCTACGACGCGGGCTATGAAGCCGCCGAGTACCTCTCCACCAAGGTCGGCGCCGGTGCGAAGACCGTCATTCTGGACGTGGCCGCCGAGCTGAAGCCCACCTGCACCATGGGCCAGGGCTTTGAGGACTACGCCAGCAAGACCGGCGCCTTCGAGATCCTTGAGGACTATGCCCAGAGCATCACCTCCATCGAGGTGGGCTACCAGGCCGCCAGCGAAGTGCTCACTAAATACAAGGACGTACAGGTCCTCTACTGTGTCAACGACAACACCGCCATCGGCGCCGCCCAGGCCGTGGAGGCCGCCGGCAGGCAGAACGACGGCATCATCATCTGGGGTTATTCCGGCACTCCCGCCGCGCTGGACGCCATCGCCCAGGGCAAGATCCTCGGCACCAGCTACTCCGATCCCTTCTATGAGGGCTACGCTGCCATGGTCACCGCCATGAACTATGTGCAGCTGGGCGTCTCCAGCCACAAGCTGGGCAACGAGTTCTTCGCCAACGTGCTGCTCCCCACCAAGAACGTCACCAGTGAGAACGTCATTGAGACCATCCGCGGCACCCACTGGGATATGAGCGCCTACGACTATTGATCCGCACCCACTGCACTTGCTGAACCAAACGGGGCGGAGGCCCATCCGGGCCTCCGCCCTATCCGCATAACGGAACGACATTTGCTTCAAGGGAGGGAATGCCTTGAAAATCAGCCAGAAAATCACGCGAAAGCTGATCACCCTCGCGCTCATCGTCATCCTCTCGGTCATTTTTGCGGCTACGACCTCCAGCTTTCTCAAGCTGATCAACATTCAGGAGATCCTCCGGGTGGCCGCTTATACCGGCATCATCTGCGTGGGCGTGTCCTTCGTCCTCGTCTCCGGCGGCATCGACCTTTCCTCCGGCGGCATCATCTGCTTCACCGGCATCATCTGCTGCCGCCTGGCGGTCCTGGGCCTGCCCTGGCCGCTCGTCGTGCTGGCCGCCGTCGTGGTGGGGGCCGCCTGCGGCTTCTTCAACGGCTGGCTCATCACCCGCTTCTATCTCAACGACTTCATCACCACCCTGGCCACCGGCTTCGTCTTTTCCGGCTTTGGCCTGCTGGCCATCGCCAAGGAGCCCAACGGCACCGTCATGAGCCAGACGATCCGCAACCGAGGCTTCCTCATGCTGGGCAAGCATGTGGGCGGCTTCTACTACATCGTCATCGCCTGGGTCGTGTTGACTCTGATTGCCTGGTTCGTCCAGACCCGCACCCGCTACGGCCTCCATTCCTATGCCACGGGCTCCAATGCCAAGAGCTCCGAAATGAGCGGCGTCAACGTCAGGCGCATGAAGATCATGAACTTCACCATTTGCGGCGCCTGCTGCGCCATCGGCGCGGCCTTCACCGTGGCCTATCAGCAGACGGCCTATCTGAGCCTGGGCAGCGGTATGGGCTTCGACGCCGTGGCCGCCTGCGTGGTAGGCGGCGTCATGCTTGGCGGCGGCAAGGGTGACGCCGTGGGCGCCTTCCTGGGCGCGGTCTTTATGACCATCGTGACCAACGGCATGCGGAAATACGGCCTGGACACCTCCTGGCAGTATGTGTTCGAGGGCGCTGTTATCCTCATCGCCATCATGAGCGACGCGGGCTTCGCCGTCATTTCCGCCCGGCGGCTCAAGGCTCTCTCCGAGAAGAACGCCAATGAAGAGGCCCTGCTGGGTTCTCAGAAGGGAGGCGGCGCGCAGTGAGCGAGGAACTGATCCTGCGGACGGAAAACATCTGCAAATCCTTCAATGGTATCCAGGTGCTGAAAAACGTGGATCTGGAGATCCGCAAGGACGAGATCCACGCCCTTATGGGTGAGAACGGCGCGGGCAAAAGCACCATCATCAAGATCATCACCGGCGTCTACACCAAGGACGACGGGGAGATCTACATCGACGGGAAGCACGTCGACATCAACAACCGGCACGACGCGGCCGAAGCAGGCATCTCCGTCATCTATCAGGAACTCAGCCTGGTGCCGGAGCTGACCGTCACGGAAAACATCTTCCTGGGTCACGAGCTTATGAAGCGGGGACTCCCCGACAAAAAGGAGATGCGCCGCCAGGTACAGGCGCTCATCGACCGCTATGGCTTCCTGCTCCATCCAGACGAGGTGGTGGCTACCATGGGCATGGCCCAGCGGCAGATGTGCGAGATCCTGAAAGCCCTCTCTACGGAGGCAAAGCTCCTCATCATGGACGAGCCCACCACCTCCCTCTCCGCCAGCGAAACGGAGCAGCTCTTCGTCACCATGGAGGGCCTCCGGGAGAAAGGTACCAGCATCCTCTATATTTCCCACCGGCTGGAGGAGATCTACCGGGTCACGGATCGGCTCACCATCATGCGCAACGGAGAAGTGGTGGGTGTGGTGGACTCCAAAACCGTCCAGGCGGACACTGTCACCGCCATGATGATCGGCCACGAACTGGAGAAGACTGGGGTGCGCGTCCCCAACGTAAACTATGACCACTGCATCGAAGTAAAAGATCTGAGCCTGGGCAACCTGCTCCACGATATCCATTTCAAAGCCTATGGCGGCGAGATCCTGGGCATCGGCGGCCTGGTGGGCTCCGGCAGGACGGAGCTGGTGAGCTGCATCTACGGCGCCATCAAGAACTACAAGGGGTCCATCACCCTGGACGGCAAGCCCGTGAGCCGCTCCGTGGCAAAAAACATCCGGGCGGGCTTCGGCATGGTGCCGGAAGATCGGAGAACGGAGGGCTTCTTCCCCCAGCTTTCCATCCTTCGCAACATCGCCATTTCCAGCTACGACCGACTCAGCTCCATGGGCTTTGTCCGCGCCGGGGCCGAGAACAACCACGCTGAAAAAGCCATCGCCGACTATGATGTGCGTCCAGCCATGAAGAAGCTGCCCTTGCAGAACCTCTCCGGCGGCAACCAGCAGAAGGTCATCCTGGCCCGCTGGCTCAGCCGGGATGTGGACGTGCTGATCCTGGACGAGCCCACCGTGGGCGTGGACGTGGGCGTCAAGGCGGAGCTGTATGTCTATATGCGCCGCCTGGCCGACAAGGGGGCCATCATCATCATGGTTTCCTCCGACCTGGCCGAGCTGACCGAGGTCTCCGACCGGGTGCTGGTGCTCCACGGCGGCACCTTTTTCCAGGAATTCCGCGACCATAAGGCGACGCAGCAGGCCGTCCTTCTGGCCTCCTCCGGCGTGGCTGCAAAGGAGGGTGAAGTGCTGTGAAAAACAAGAACATATTTGCCAACGTATGGGCGCAGCGGGGCCTGATCCTGGCGGTGCTGCTCATCATCATGCTCATCGGCAACCGCAGCTTTTTCTCCCTGGGCAATCTGCGCACCATCCTCATGTCCATCGCCATTTATGGCACCATGTGCTGCGGCATGCTCCTGTGTATGCTCACCGGCGGCATCGACCTGGCCATGGGTTCCACCGCCGCCTTCACCAGCGTGGTCTGCCTCTGGTACTACAACGGCCACGGCATGACCGACGGGGCTTTCGTTGTCGGTCTCCTGCTGGCTATCGGCTGCGCCGTTCTGGTGGGCATCCTCCACGGCGTTTGCGACGCCTATCTGCTGCTCCCCTCCTTCGTGGTGACCCTGGCCACCAGCAAGCTGCTTTATGGCCTGGCCTCCGCCCTGCTGAAGGGTTCCTTCATCCACCTGACAAATACGGATGGTTTCTTCTACAAGATCGCCAATACCAAGCTCTTCGGGGCCATCCCCATGCCCATCGTCATCTTCCTGGCGTCGGCCGTCGTCGTGGGTCTCATTCTGGCGCTGACGGTCTTCGGCCGTCGGGTCTACGCCGTGGGCGCCAACCGGGCCGCGGCGGAGCTGGTGGGAATCAAGTCCCGCATCTTCCGGGTGGGGTGTTATGTGATCTGCTCCCTCTCCGCCTGCCTGGGGGGCATCGTGCTGACCAGTATGAACTACATCACCTCCGCCACCACAGCCCAGGGCTATGAAATGATGATCATGCTGGCCCTGGTAGTGGGCGGCGCCGACATCATGGGCGGCTACGGCGACATCGCCGGCGCGGTCTTCGGCGCGCTGCTGGCGGGCATCGTGGAAAACATGATCGTCATGCTGAACATCAACACCAACTATTCCAAGGCTGTGCAGGGCGTCATCATCGTGCTGGCGGTGGCTTTCAATGTCTACAACAACCGCAAATCCGCCGGACTTATCGCGCCCAGGAAAAAACGCGCGGCCGCCGCACCGAAGAAAGAGGCATAGACTATGGGCACATCCGCACTGATCTCCAACATCCAGGGTTACTCCATCCATGATGGGCCGGGCATCCGCACGGTGGTCTTTCTGAAGGGCTGCCCCCTGCGCTGCCGCTGGTGCGCCAATCCGGAAAACCTGGAGGACAGGGAGCGCGTGGGCTTCCTGGCGAACCTCTGCCAGCACTGCGCCCGCTGCGCGAAGGTCTGTCCGCAGGGAGCCATCCTGCCGGATGCCGAGCGGCGAATCGACAGGAATCGCTGCGACGATTGCGCCCTGTGTGTGGAGGCCTGCTTCTACGGAGCCCTCGTCCGCTACGGAAAAAGGATGACCGTGGAGGAGGTTTTCGACCAGGTGCGCCGGGACAAGATATTTTACGATTCCTCCGGCGGCGGCGTCACCGTCTCCGGCGGCGAACCCCTGACCCACGCGGATTTCGTCGCGGAGCTCTTCACCCTCTGCCGGGAGGAGGGTATCAATACCTGCGTGGAGACCTGCGGCTGCGTGCCCCGCAGCGCCTTTGAAAAGGTGCTGCGTCTGACGGACATGTTCTATTTCGACCTGAAGCTCATGGACAGTGAGAAGCACCGGGCGTACACGGGCCAGGGGAATGAAGGCATCCTGGAAAACGCCAGGTTTCTGGCGGGCAGCGGGGCAAACATCCTTTTCCGCCAGCCTCTGATCCCCGGCGTAAATAGCCCGGAGGAGAATGTGAAGGCCACGGCTGCATTCATCCGCAGCCTGGACCGGGAGGTTCTGGCCCTCCAGCTCATTCCCTATCACCGCATGGGCACATCCAAATACGCTGCCCTGGATATTCCTTACACTCTGGAGGAGATAAAGCCGATGGCCGCCGAAGAAGTGGAAGCCGTACGGGCTTTGTACGAAAGCCTCGGCGTCCCCTGTACCGTCTCCAGATAAAAGAAAACGTCCCGGCGGGGGCTGCGGCAGGCATAAGGCTGAACCGCTCCCCGTCAAGAGAGCAGTGAATGAGCATAGAGTTTTCCCGACTGGCAGCTTCGGCTGCCAGTCGCTTTTTATGCAGCGAGAGAAAGCTTGTGTTTCTCCATCGGCGTCAGGACACCGAGATTGCGCTGTACGCGCTGGGTGTTGTAATAGCGGATGTAGTTCACTATCATCTGAATCAGTTCTTTCTTGCCGGTGAAGCGTTTGCCGTAATAACGCTCACGTTTGAGGATACCCCAGAAACCCTCCATCGGGCCGTTGTCGATGCAGTGTGCCACGCGGGACATGCTCTGTGTCATCTTTGCCTTTTCGAGCTTATGGTGAAAGGTTCGGTTCGTGTACTGAAATCCTCTGTCGCTGTGAAAGAGCGGATGAGCGTCCGGGTTGGCCTTGACTGCTTTCTCAAAGGTCTTGAACACCAGCGGATTATCGTTGCGGTCACTGATGACGTAGCTGACGATGCGGCGGTCACAGAGGTCGAGAATCGCGCTGAGATATATCTTGTGAACCTCTATACCCTCATACCACTTGAATTCCGTTACATCGGTGAGCCATTTCTCGTTGGGCTTGTCCGCATAGAACTGGCGGTTAAGAAGGTTCTCTGCGATGTACTGCGGGTTCTTCGCCTGCCGTGTGCAACTGTGACTGCTGTACTTGATGGCAGACTTGATCCTTTTGGCGCGGCAAATGCGGAGGACACGCTTGTCGTTCACATGAATGTCATGGTCATGCCGCAGATCGTCATTGATGCGACGGTAGCCTTTATCTGGGCTGTCCATGTGGATCTGCTCGATCTTCTCGGCAAGCTCCATGTTCTCTGCGGCTCTGGGACTCAGCTTGCCGGACGCCCACTTGTGGTATGCCGAGCGTGAAACATGCAGCAGACGGCAGGCTTCATTGACGGGTTCGCCGTATTCAGCATAGTTTTCCTGTACCGCTCGGTAGATATGTCCCTGCTTTACTTGTCCGAGGCATCCCTCCTCACGATCTCGTCTAATTTTTTTAGCAGATGATTCTCCATATTTGCAAGATACAGTTCATGCTTCAGACGCTCAATCTCGATCTGTGCGGCCTCCAGTTCCGTCCGCGGTTCCTGATCCTTCTTCCGCTTCCCGCGGCGATCCTCCAGCCCGGCTTCGCCGAGTTCTTCAAATTTCAGTGTCCAGGTTCGTACCTGCTGGTAACTCACGTTGTACTTGAACGCCATCTCGCCATAGTTCTTTCCGCTTTCCAGGCATTCCTTGACGATCTGTAAGCGTTCCTCCTGCGTCGTGCTCCGTGCTTTCCTCATGTAGCTTCCGCCTCCCGAATATTTTACGGAGTCGAAGTCTCCATGCGCATTATACACCTTGATCCATCTCCGGAGGATATGCTTATCTCGTATACCGTATTTCCTGCAAATGGTTTGTAGACTTCCTCCTCCTCGCTGGTAGTCTATGACCGCTGCCCTTTTCAACTCAATGCTGTATGTCCGTTGCTCCTTGTGTATGAATCCGTTTGCTCCTTCGTTTTCATATATGTTTATCCATCCTTTTATTGTTTCCCTATCTGTTCCCACCCTTCGGGCTGCTTCTGTGATGCTTATTCTGGCTCTCAAATACTCGCGTACTATTTGGATTTTCTTTTCTGCGCTTAACTTTTGCTTGTTTGGCATAATAATGCTCCCCCTATGTTTGACAGTGTTTTTCTGTTTCACTGTCTCTCATAGAGGGAGCATATCAAGGCCGGGGGCGGGGGAAGCCTTATGCTTTACTTCGTTCTTTTCAGCTCTGTCAGGTGGCTGACGGAGAGGAAGCGGGCTACCTCCGGGTTGCCGCCGGAGCGGTTCCAGGCCACGATGGAGCTCACCAGGGCGTCGGAGCCCTCGATGGGGAAGGCCACCACGTTGGGCCAGTTGTAGAAGGCGATCAGGGTGGAGGGGAGGATGGAGATGCCCACGCCGGAGTTGACCGCCAGCAGCACCGTGTCCGCCCGGTTGTAGTAATTGATGATGTCCGGCACGATGCCCCGGTTGCGGCAGATGCGCCGGATCTGGCCGGAGAGGGAAAAGCCCGCCTCCAGCGCGGAGACGAAATGCATGTCCGCCAGGTTGGACCAGTCGTTCATGTCCACCTTTTCCGCCAGGTTCCGGTGCACCACCAGGTCCATCTGGCTGGTGTTGGTCACCAGGTAATCCACGCTGCCGGAGCCGGATACCATGTGTTCGTGGGCAAAGTAGATATCATAGGAGCACTGGTCCAGGGCGGAGATCATCTCGGCCCCCTCGATCATGTCCACATTCACCTGCACCCCGGGATACTTCTCCGCAAATTCCTCCAGGCAGAGGGAGAACAGCTCCGCCGCGCTGGACAGGGTGGCGATGCGGATATAGCCCTTGCGCCCCTCCGAGATGTTGCGCAGGCGGTTTTCCGCCTCCGCCTGGAGGCTCAGGAGCTGGTTTGCATAGGATACGAATTCCTTTCCCTCCGCCGTGAGGGAAACGCTGTGGCTGTCCCGCTTCAGAAGCGTGACGCCGATGCTGCTTTCCAGCGCCTTGATGTAGTTGCTCACGGTGGGCTGGGTCACATAGAATTCATTGGCGGTCTTGGTGAAGTTCAGCGTCTTGGACAGAGACAGGAAGAGCTGCAGCTGCATGGTGTCCATGGTGTACCCTCGCTTCCATCGGTGTTCCGGTGCGCAATTCCGCTTTCACACCATTATAATATAAATACCCGGAGAAAGCAAATGCCGCAAGGGGGCATTTTCCTGAAAATACCATCCTGCGGGGGGCCTCCCGCCGCCTAATATGGCTATAAGCCAGCGTTTGCGGGCCATTGTGATTTGTTATGCAAGGGGGATTTGGAAAAAAAGAGCGTGAAATCTTCGGAGGAATCATGTAAGATGCAAGCATGAGATATTGAGATATTAGGTCAAGGAGCGTGATGTGCAGATGAGTCCTGTTCTCGTCGCCATTATCGGATTGCTGCTGCTGCTGATCTTCCTGTTCGCGGGCATGCACATCGGCATCGCCATGGCGCTGGTGGGCTTCCTGGGGATCATGTACATGCGGATCGCCGGCGGCTTCGAGGCCGGAAAGGCGTTCATGATGGCCCTGGGTGCCTTCACCAACGGGCCGTTCGCATCCACAAACAAGGATTCCCTGGTGGTGATCCCCATGTTTACGCTCATGGGCGTCACCTGCGCCAGGGCCGGCATCAGCCAGGACCTCTACGCCGCCTGCTATAAGTGGGTCAGCCGGGTCCGGGGCGGCCTGGCCATCGCCACGGAAGTGGCCTGCGCCTTCTTCGGGGCCATCTGCGGCTCCGCCACCGCCACCACCGCCAGCATGGGCAAGATCTGCCTCCCCGAGATGGACAAGTACAAGTACAAGCGCACCCTCTCCTGCGGCTCCATCTCCGCCGGCGGCACCCTGGGCATCCTGATCCCGCCCAGCACCGGCTTCATGCTCTATGCCATCAATGCGGGCATCGGCGTGGGCAAGATGTTCATCGCGGGCATCATCCCCGGCATCATCCTCACCATCTGCTATGCCGCCACCGCCATCATCATCTGCGTGAAGGACCCGGAGGCCGGCCCCAAGGGGGAGAAATTCCCCATGAAGGAAAAGCTGAAGGCCCTGCTGGGCGTCCTTCCCGTCCTGGTCCTCTTCATCATGGTCCTGGGCGGCATCCTCTTCGGCTGGTGCTCCGCCACGGAGGGCGGCGCGGTGGGCGCTTTCGGCGCTTTCATCTTCCTTATCATCCGCAAAAAGTTCACCTTCAAGAACGTGGTGGAAGCCCTGAAGGAGACGGCGGAGACCACCGCCATGATCTTCCTCATCATGATCGGCTCCGATATCCTCAGCCAGTTCTTCACCATGACCAATATCTCCTCGGTCCTGGGCACCGTCGCCGCCAATGCGGCCAGCCCCTGGATCATCCTGATCGTGTTCCTGCTCATCTACGGCCTGCTGGGCTGCTTCATCGACTCCCTGCCCCTGATCTGCCTGCTGACCCCCATCTTCCTGCCGGTCATCCGCATGATGGGCTTCAACGACATGTGGTTCGGCGTGCTCATGGTCATGCTGATGGAGCTGGGCCTCATGACCCCGCCGGTGGGCATGTGCTGCTATGTCATGGCGGGCATCACGAAAGGCACCACCTCCCTGCAGCAGATCTTCAAGGGCACCGCGCCCTTCCTGATCGGCATCACCGTCGCCATCATCATCGTCATGCTCTGCCCCAGCCTGGCCACCTGGCTGCCCGGCCTGATGCGGGGCTGACGCTGATTTGAGTTCTGAGATCAATAATACCAAATAGGAGGAACGTTTCATGAAGAAGACTCTTGCCCTCGTTCTTGCGCTGCTTCTGGTGCTGGCCATCGCCGGCTGCGCCAAGGGCGGCGGCACCACCCCCACCAATGCCCCCGCGACCCAGGCTCCCGCCGACAACGGCGGCAGCGCCAAGGCGGCCCTGCCCCAGCGGGGCGACTTTGCCGCCGGTCCCGCCTGGAGCGTCAGCACCGAGCCCACCAAGGATAACGGCCCCTGGGCCCAGTCCTACGCGGTGATCGCCGCCCTGGCCGAGCAGGCCAAGGCCTATGACGGCGTGGCCCCCAAGTACACCTTCTCCCTGGCCTGCCACGACCCGGCGGAATCCGCCCCCGGCGAATTCCTGACCGCCTGGGCCAACGCCGTGACCATCGCCACCGAGGGCGCCGTGGACTTCAACATCGGCTGGTCCGGCTCCATGTCCGGCACCATGGCCTCTCTGGATGACATGAAGTCCGGCACCATCGACTTCGACTGGACCCTGCCCTGCTACTTCAAGGGCTACATGCCCCTCACCAACGTGATCCAGAATCCCGGCCTGGGCATCAAGAACGGCACCGTGGGTTCCTACGTCATGTGGGAGCTGTACAAGACCAACCCCGAGATCCAGAAGGAATTCGCCGATGACGGCGAGCTCCTCTTC
>JAEEGJ010018850.1_pt1 | contig 15316 bp, 14 predicted proteins | sample 8958761 | NCBI WGS metagenome assembly JAEEGJ01 (sample SAMN16246546, study PRJNA631951) | gut metagenome | biome: gut microbiome; feature: rumen; material: RS-attached | host: Bos | place: Iran: Karaj | collected 2018-10 | reverse complement strand
TTAGAGACATTGATTGACGGAAAGGAGATTTGGCGTAATAAAATAGACAACCTAAACTGATAATCTGAATCTGACAGACAGATACCTCTCGAACTGGAAAATGTCAGATGAAGTCGAAATTAGTACACTTAATCGTAGGTTTGTAGCGTGTTTCGCATCTTTTTTAAAGCAGAGGCTTCAATCTGGCGGATGCGTTCTGCCGAGACACCAAATTCAGCAGCTAGTTCGTGGAGTGTTGCTGCTTGGCCGTCGTCTTTATGAAGCCAGCGTGCTTCAATGATGCGGCGAGACCGTGCATCTAATTTATCCAGTGCCGCAGTAAGTCCTTCTGACTGCATGCGGTCATGCTGGCGGTTTTCCAGTACGACCGTTGGTTCGGTGTTATCGGACGAGAGGTAGGAAATGGGGGCGAAATTCGCATCGTCATCATCGTCTTGTTGGTTTTCCAATGCAATGTCATGCCCTCCCATTCGGGTTTCCATTTCAAGGACTTCTTCTTCTTTGACAGTGAGCTTGTCAGCCAATTCAGTGACCTGAGCTTGTGTCATGGTTTCCAAACCTTCTTTATGGCTTCTCAGGTTGAAGAAGAGCTTTCGCTGGTTTTTGGTCGTCGCGACTTTCACCATCCGCCAGTTACGGAGAATATATTCGTGGATTTCTGCCTTGATCCAGTGGATGGCATATGAAACAAGCCTAACACCCATATCTGGGTTGAAACGCTTTACGGCTTTCATTAGGCCGATGTTGCCTTCTTGAATCAGGTCTGCGTGTGGCAGGCCGTATCCCAAGTAAGAACGGGCGATGGAAACTACCAAACGCAGGTGCGACATAATCAGTTGCTGTGCAGCCATTAAGTCGTTCTTTTCTTGGTAGTCCCTGGCCAGCTTGTTTTCTTCTTCTTGCGTGAGAATAGGCAGGCGGTTGACTTCTGCGATGTATGCTTCAAGATTTCCAAGCGAACCTGTATAAACGGGAGTCAATGCACGGGAGGTTGATTTTGCCACTGGCAGGTTTGCTGGCTCGTCGTTCACTTCTAAAATCTCTGGTTCTTGATTTTTCTTGGGAATCGTTGACATACAGAAAAAGACCTTTTAAATGGAATATTTTAGCACTCTTTCGTGGAGGGTGCTGAACGCTATATACGCAAAACCCGTGCCAGTTTATGCTGGCACGGTCTGAAAAAGAGCTTTGTGTCTCAACTTAAGAGAGCCTTCGCAAAAGATTGTGCTTTGAATGGCTGTAGGTCTTCGATTTTCTCTCCAACACCGATGAAATAAACGGGTATTGGATGTGTTTTTGCAATGGCAGCAAGAATGCCGCCCTTAGGTGTGCCGTCGAGTTTTGTGACAATTAGTCCGGTGAGGCCAATGGCTTCATCAAATGCTTTGACCTGAGCCAAGGCATTTTGCCCTGTATTACCGTCAATTACCAGAAGGACTTCGTGTGGCGCAGTATCCATGCCTTTACCGATGACTCGTTTGACTTTCTTGAGTTCTTCCATGAGGTGTAATTGGGTTGGAAGACGTCCTGCGGTGTCCACCATGACGACATCAGTGTTTTTAGCTTTTGCAGAATGGACTGCGTCGAATGCGACAGCTGCAGGGTCTCCTGATTCTTGGGCTATGACACTAACATTATTTCGTTCACCCCAGATGACTAGTTGTTCGCGGGCTGCGGCGCGGAATGTGTCTCCAGCAGCAAGGACAACGGATTGGCCGTGGTTTTGCATATGCTTGGCTAGTTTACCGATAGTGGTGGTTTTACCAGCGCCATTTACACCTGCCATCATGATGACAAGCGGTTGGTGCCTGCCAAGTTCAAAGTCTTTTTCAAGCGGTTCAAGGAGCTGGATAAGAAGTGTTTCGAGTTCTTCCTTGATTTGGATAGGTGTCGTCAGGTTTTTTTCTTTGACAGCTTGGCGGAGCTGATCCAGCAGGTATTCCGTTGCTGGCATACCGGCATCGGAAATGAGAAGGGCTGTTTCGAGCTCTTCGAAAAGTTCCTCATCAATCTTTGCGCCGCCAAATATGTTGAGGGCGGAAGCTGTTTTTGCCAGTCCGGACTTGAGCCGCTCGAACCAGGATTTTTTCTGCTCTGATTCTGGTTGCTGCTCCAGGGTAACTGAGGCGGGCTGGTTTTCTTCCTCGCTTTTTTTCCTTTTAAAAAAACTGAACATGGTTTACCGTTTTAGCTAAAGTTGGGACACAATGACGGGAAAAATAAATCTCCCTCATTTTATCAGAGCGCAAAGTTATGAAAATCCAAAAATTCATCTTACGTGCGGCCTTGATGTTCGGCATTCCGTTTGTCGCACTAGCTGAGCCGCCCCAGGTTTTCAATCTAGATAATGGGATGCGGGTGATTGTCCGTGAAGACCATCGTGTGCCTGTGGCGGTGAACATGGTTTGGTACAGGGTTGGCTCTATGGATGAGACCAATGGGACAACCGGTGTCGCGCATGTGCTTGAGCATATGATGTTCAAGGGTACGGATAAGTATCCAGAAGGAAGCCTCAGTAAAACCGTCGCTCGGTTGGGCGGAAAAGACAACGCTTTTACGAATACCGACTATACCGGGTACTACCAGCAGTTACCTGCTGAGAACTTGGAAAAAGTCATTGAGATGGAAGCAGACAGGATGAATGGTCTGCTGTTCCGTAAAGAAGATTTCGATAAGGAAATCAAAGTCGTGCGGGAAGAGCGACGCTGGCGTACAGAGGATAGGCCGGAAGGTTTGTTGGTTGAGTCGCTACGTGCGACTGCTTTTACAGCACATCCTTACCATTGGCCTGTCGTAGGATGGATGGATGACCTCAACCATATGACGCTTGAGGATGCATCAGCCTGGTACAGGAAGTGGTATGCGCCAAATAACGCCACCATGGTGGTGGTTGGTGATGTAAAGGCACAGGATGTCTTAGCACTCGCAAAGAAATATTTTGGTTCTTTGCCTAGGGAAACATTTAGTCGGGGAAAACCGCAGGCTGAACCACTCCAGCGTGGTATACGTAGGGTGACGGTGAATGCGCCTGCAGAAAATCCGACGCTTGTGCTGGCTTATAAGGCACCGGCATTACGTGACGTTGAAAAGGATGATGATGTCTATGCATTGAGGGTACTGTCTTCTGTCTTGGATGGCTATGAAAATGCACGGATGAAGTCGGAATTGGTATTAAATGAAAAGGTGGCGCTTGATGTTGAAACAGAATATACGGCCTTGGCTCGAGGCCCATCACTTTTTGTTATCAGTGCAATCCCTGCCAAAGGCGTTTCTGTCGAAAAACTTGAGAAACGGATGCGCAAATCTGTTGCAGACATTGCGGAGAAAGGTGTATCTCCTGCAGAACTGAAGCGGGTAAAAACACAATTGGTGGCGTCACAGATATACAAACGTGATTCCATGTTTGGCCAGGCCATGGAGATTGGCTTGTACGAAATGTCGGGTATTGGATGCCAGCAGGCTGACCGTGTCATTGAAAAGCTCAAAGCAGTGACGCCGGAACAGGTCAAACGTGTTGCAGGCCAGTATTTTCATGAAGACCAACTGACGGTTGCAGAGTTGGTACCTGTTGCTTTGCCAAAGCAGCCAGAAAAGAAATAGGGTGGTGGTGATGAATCAAGCGAGAATATTGCTGAAATATGGGGGTGTTGCCTTGCGTCGTTTTTGTCTCTTTTTTGCCGCCAGTGTGTTGCTTGTGGTGCCGGCGTGGGCGGGCTTGCCATTGGAACAGTGGAAAACGGCCAATGGGGCAAAAGTCATGTTTGTCGGCACTTCGGCTATTCCGATGATAGATATCAGTGTGGAATTTGATGCGGGGTCGCGTCTCGATCCGGCAGGAAAAAGTGGTTTGGCTGCGCTTACTAACGATATGCTCGAAAAGGGGATTGCCGCAGAAAATGGACAGCGTGGTATGGCTGAACCGCAGATTATGGATGCGTTAGCTGATGTCGGAGCCATACAGTCATCGAAAGTGGGTATGGATCGCGGAGGGTACCGCCTACGTATATTGGCGCACCAAGATGGATCAGATGGGGCTGTCAAATTAATGACCCGGTGGCTTTCACATCCATCATTTCCTGTTGATGTGATGAAGCGTGAAAAAGCGGTTATGGTTGCTGCTATTAAGGAAGAGCTGACCCGTCCACAAAACATAGGTAGTCGAGCATTTAAGAAAATAGTTTATGGCGGGCATCCCTATGGCGTGAGTCCGACAGAAGCCTCTGTTACTGCTATTTCTAGGGATGACCTAATCGCTTTTCATAAGGCTTATTACACTGCTGATAGGGCAGTCATCGGTATTGTGGGTGATTTGACGAAGGATGAAGCAAAGGCACTGGCTGAGGGTATCAGTTCACAATTGTCCGTATCTTCCAAACAGATGCCAGTCATTCCAGAAGTCCCTTTGCAAAAAGGCGGACGTGAAGGATTGCCGCATCCTGCAACGCAGGCACATGTCTTCAAGGGGATGGCTGCGGTCAAACGTGGAGATCCTGACTTTTTTCCGATGACGGTTGGGAATTACATCTTAGGGGGCGGAGGTTTTTCTTCACGGCTCATGAATGAGGTTCGCGAAAAACGGGGGCTGACGTATGGGGTTTCGAGTAGTTTCCAGACCATGGTTCAGCCAGGACCTTTCATTATTGGATTATCAACGGAGAAGTCCCAGGTTAACGATGCACTGAAGGTTGTTGATAGTACTGTGGCCGCCTTTTTGGAAAAAGGTCCGACTGATGCTGAAATGGAAGCCGCAAAAAGCCATTTGACCAGCAGTTTTGTCATGAATATGGAAGGTAACCGGAAGGTCTTGGAACTGATTACGATGGTCGGGTCGTATAACTTGCCAATGGATTATCTGGACACTTGGACGGATAAAGTGAAGGCGGTGACTGCGGAAGATGTACGCACTGCGTTTGGTCGTAAATTGTCCTTGGAAAAAATGGCGACAGTTGTCGTTGGTGAGTAATTGGTGGCGTAATGGTTGCAAAAGAAAAAACATTATCCCGGCAATATAAACCTTCGGAGCAGAGGCGTAAGTCGGGCGCTGACCGTTCGCATTTGGTTAGAATCATCGGTGGGCAATGGAAACGTACACCGATTATCGTGATGGATGTCGGGGGATTGCGGCCGACACCTGACAGGGTGCGCGGCACACTCTTTGATTGGTTGAACCATCTTTGGCCTGACGGTTTTGCTGGTTTGACGTGCTTAGATATGTTTGCGGGAACGGGAGCTTTGGGATTTGAGGCTGCTAGCCGTGGTTTTTCCCAAGTCACCATGGTTGAGCGAAACCGCTCCGCTTTCAAGCAATTGCTGGCGCTTAAGGACAAACTGAACGCTATGCAGATTGACGTACTTTCTGGCGATGCTTTTTTAGTTGTAGCTGGCTTTGAGCGCTCAGGAAAGCGCTTTGATTTGGTTTGTCTTGATCCACCGTTCGGTGCGAATTTGCTACCCAAAGCATTATCCCAGGCTTTAGGTGTGTTGGCTGAAGGGGGAATGATTTATGCAGAGTCTAATGCGCCTGTTGGTGAGTTTCTTCAAAATGATACAAACATTGCAGGGCGCCTAAGGATTGTACGGGAAGGCCATGCGGGGCAGGTTTATTACCATCTGCTGCAAAAGCAGGTATGATAGGTGCCGTTATTTTTTAAATAAGGATGAAAGGGGCAGGAATGGTTGTTGCTGTTTATCCAGGCACATTTGACCCGTTTACTCGTGGCCATGAGGATATCGTGCGTCGTGCATCGCGGCTCTTTGAAAGTCTGGTGATTGGCGTGGCGGACAGCCATGCGAAGGCTCCTTTTTTTACAACCCAGGAACGTGTTGAGATTGCGTCTGTTGTGTTGGCAGACTATCCCAATGTTACCGTTAAGCCTTTTTCTGGACTTTTGCGTGATTTTGTCCGTGAAATCCGTGCATCGGTCGTTATCCGCGGTTTACGCGCAGTTTCCGATTTTGAATATGAATTTCAGATGGCGGGTATGAATCGGCATTTGATGCCGGAGGTAGAAACCCTGTTTATGACGCCATCCGACCAGTTCCAGTTTGTATCAGGGACGTTTGTCCGTGAAATTGCTTATATGGATGGCGATGTATCCCGGTTTGTTTTTCCATTCGTAGAGGAAAGACTGAAACGGAAAGTGGCAGAGATTAAGGCAAAAAAGCAGTAAAACAGAGGAAGGCGGTGGATTAAATGGCTTTTATCATTACTGACGATTGCATTAGTTGCGAAATCTGTGTCCCTGAGTGTCCAAATGAGGCGATTACGATGGGGAAGCGTTTCTGCGAAGTGGATTACAACCGTTGTACCGAGTGTGTTGGGCATTATGATGAACCGCAGTGTGCTGCAGTTTGCCCAATGGAATGTTGTAAGCCCGACCCGGCTCATCCTGAGACACGGGAACAGTTGATGGAAAAATTTGAGCGGCTCCAAGCGGAGAACTAAAAAGGGACAACGAAAATTCGTTATCCCTCCTTCCAAACTTTGGGGCTTTATTAGAATTAGACATTGAACAGGAAGTTCATAACGTCACCATCTTTGACGATATAGTCTTTTCCTTCTGCCCGCATTTTGCCTGCTTCTTTTGCACCGTTTTCGCCCTTGTAAGTGATGTAGTCTTCGTAGGCGATGGTCTGTGCGCGGATGAAGCCGCGTTCAAAATCTGTATGGATGACACCGGCGGCCTGTGGGGCGGTATCGCCAATATGGATTGTCCAAGCTTTGACTTCTTTGGGACCTGCAGTAAAGAAGGTCTGGAGCCCCAGTAGGTTGAAACCGGCTCGGATTAGGCGGTTTAAACCAGGCTCATCCATCCCCATGTCCGCTAAGAATTCTGCACGGTCTTCTTCTGGCAGTTCGACAATTTCAGCTTCAGTGGCAGCACAGATGGCAACGATAGGAGCATTCTGCGCTTTTGCGTATTCGGTCAGTTGATCAAGGAGAGGATTGTCTTTGAAACCATCTTCAGCGACGTTTGCCACATACATAGCAGGTTTTGCCGTAATGAGGAAAAGCGGTTTCAGGAGAGTCATGTTTTCTTCTGAAAGTCCCATTGTTCGGATAGGCTCCCCCTTGTCCAAATGGGCAGAAACATCTTTGAGCAGTGTACAAAGTTTTGCGGATTCTTTGTTGCCAGAGCCTGCTTTTTTAATTTCACGCTGGTAGACGCGTTCAACAGTACTCAGGTCGGCCAAGGCCAGTTCCGTTTGGATGACAGTGATGTCATTGATTGGGTCTACCTTACCGGCGACATGCACGACATTAGGGTCTTCGAAGCAACGGACGACGTTGACTATGGCATCGGTTTCACGGATATGGGCGAGGAACTGGTTGCCAAGCCCTTCACCTTTTGAGGCGCCTGCAACAAGTCCTGCAATATCGACGAATTCAACGACGGCAGGGACGATTTTTTGAGGGTTAGCGATGGCCGCTAGCTTTTCTAAGCGGGGGTCAGGTACTTCAACAATACCGACATTGGGTTCAATGGTGCAGAACGGATAATTTTCGGCAGGGATTGCTGCCTTGGTTAGTGCATTGAAGAGGGTCGATTTACCGACGTTTGGCAGACCGACGATACCGCATTTTAGGCTCATGGAATTCTTTCTGGATAGATAGGAATAAGTGCAGTTCATAACTTTAGCAATTCTGTTTCTGATGTCAAATGCTTAAAATTGAGAACTTGAGTGTCGAAATCTTTAGGTTAAGACAAAGGAGGGGGCATGAAGTTGCAATGGGAGGAAGGATTCCAAATTAATCTAGCCATCCAAGATACGACAGTGACCATATCCGCTAACAGGGAAGGTTTATTGTCTTTGGCGAATCATTTGATTGCTTTGGCGAAAGAGGATGTGGGAAGTCATATCCATCTCGATGAACACAATGCGCTTGAAGATGGATCAGTGGACTTGATTCTTGAAAAGTCAGAGTGATTGGTAGCGGACGCATTGTGACTTAATTTGTTCGCGTGTTTAAGAAGAGGGAATTTCTTAGATCTGTTGTTTTTTGGAACAAGTTGTATTTTTTGTTGTGGTTTCATAAAAACCGTTTGACACGGAAGAGATGGCAGGGGCATAATTCCAATTCTCCGCTCACGAGGCAGGCACAACGACCTGCGGAGGCGGACAGATCTTTAACAAACCAGTAGATGATAGGTGTGGGCGCCCGGCCTTTCCTGGAGCAGGAAAAAGAAGGCGCCCGCAAAGAAGAAAGTAAGGATGTAAAAATCCTTGTCAGTAAGATTTGAGAGCGGCTTTAAAAAGCGAAGAGATTGAACTGAAGAGTTTGATCCTGGCTCAGATTGAACGCTGGCGGCATGCTTTACACATGCAAGTCGGACGGCAGCGCGGGCTTCGGCCTGGCGGCGAGTGGCGGACGGGTGAGTAAGACATCGGAACGTGCCACGGGGTGGGGGACAACCAGCCGAAAGGTTGGCTAATACCGCATGGCATCCACGGATTAAAGCGGGGGACCCTTCGGGGCCTCGCGCCCTGTGAGCGGCCGATGGCTGATTAGCTTGTTGGTGGGGTAACGGCCTACCAAGGCGACGATCAGTAGCTGGTCTGAGAGGACGACCAGCCACATTGGGACTGAGACACGGCCCAAACTCCTACGGGAGGCAGCAGTGGGGAATTTTGGACAATGGGGGCAACCCTGATCCAGCAATGCCGCGTGAGTGAAGAAGGCCTTCGGGTTGTAAAGCTCTTTTGTCAGGGAAGAAAAGGCGCCGGTTAAGAGCCGGTGCTGCTGACGGTACCTGAAGAATAAGCACCGGCTAACTACGTGCCAGCAGCCGCGGTAATACGTAGGGTGCGAGCGTTAATCGGAATTACTGGGCGTAAAGCGTGCGCAGGCGGTTGTATAAGACAGGTGTGAAATACCCGGGCTCAACCTGGGGACTGCACTTGTGACTGTACGGCTGGAGTGCGCCAGAGGGGGGTGGAATTCCACGTGTAGCAGTGAAATGCGTAGATATGTGGAGGAACACCGATGGCGAAGGCAGCCCCCTGGGGTGACACTGACGCTCATGCACGAAAGCGTGGGGAGCAAACAGGATTAGATACCCTGGTAGTCCACGCCCTAAACGATGTCGACCAGCTGTCGGGCCTGTATGGGCTAGGTAGCGAAGCCAACGCGAGAAGTCGACCGCCTGGGGAGTACGGCCGCAAGGTTAAAACTCAAAGGAATTGACGGGGACCCGCACAAGCGGTGGATGATGTGGATTAATTCGATGCAACGCGAAAAACCTTACCTACCCTTGACATGCCAGGAAGCCAGTAGAGATACGGGTGTGCCCGCAAGGGAGCCTGGGCACAGGTGCTGCATGGCTGTCGTCAGCTCGTGTCGTGAGATGTTGGGTTAAGTCCCGCAACGAGCGCAACCCCTGTCGCTAGTTGCTACGCAAGGGCACTCTAGCGAGACTGCCGGTGACAAACCGGAGGAAGGTGGGGACGACGTCAAGTCCTCATGGCCCTTATGGGTAGGGCTTCACACGTCATACAATGGCGCATACAGAGGGCAGCGAAGCCGTGAGGCGGAGCAAATCCCAGAAAGTGCGTCGCAGTCCGGATTGGAGTCTGCAACTCGACTCCATGAAGCTGGAATCGCTAGTAATCGCGGATCAGCATGCCGCGGTGAATACGTTCCCGGGTCTTGTACACACCGCCCGTCACACCATGGGAGCGGGTTTTACCAGAAGCAGGTTGCTTAACCTCCGGGAGGGCGCTTGCCACGGTAGGATCCGTGACTGGGGTGAAGTCGTAACAAGGTAGCCGTATCGGAAGGTGCGGCTGGATCACCTCCTTTCTAGAGCGCTCCGTCGGGGGCCTGGTGTCCACACCCATCATCTACAGGGACTGGGTCTGTAGCTCAGTTGGTTAGAGCACCGTGTTGATAACGCGGGGGTCGTTGGTTCGAGACCAACCAGACCCACCAGGGACTGGGGGTTTAGCTCAGCTGGGAGAGCACCTGCTTTGCAAGCAGGGGGTCATCGGTTCGATCCCGTTAACCTCCACCATCACGGAGCATCCTGTGTTTTACAGGGTGCTGCGTCATGGTGAAAGAGACCATGGTTGCAGTTCTTTAACAATCCGGAAAACAAAGCAAGACAAGCAAAAACAAAGATTCCCCACCCATCATTCGAGAGTTGGGTGGGAGGGTTTAGATTGTATTGATTGTAGTCAAGTAAGACGAAGTAATCTCAAGAAGAAGAAAACGACGATTATTTTGGAATACGGCAGCGCAAACTCAAGAAGCACAGAGAAAAGAAACTAGGAACATGGCTGTAGGGAGCCCCTTGGTGGGAGGCCTTAGAGCTATGGGGACAAGTGACTAAGTGCACATGGTGGATGCCTTGGCGATTACAGGCGACGAAGGACGTGGAAGCCTGCGAAAAGCTGCGGGGAGCCGGCAAACAGGCCTTGATCCGCAGATGTCCGAATGGGGAAACCCGGTGCGCAAGCACCACCCCACACTGAATCCATAGGTGTGGTGGAGCGAACCCGGCGAACTGAAACATCTAAGTAGCCGGAGGAAAAGAAATCAACCGAGATGCCCGTAGTAGTGGCGAGCGAAACGGGCGCAGCCGGCAGGAGCTATTTGAGCGAGACAGGAGAACGCCCTGGAAAGGGCGGCGGCACAGGGTGACAGCCCCGTATCCGAAGTCCGCTCATATGGACTAGGCCTGCGAAAAGTAGGGCGGGACACGAGGAATCCTGCCTGAAGATGGGGGGACCATCCTCCAAGGCTAAATACTCGTAATCGACCGATAGTGGACCAGTACCGTGAGGGAAAGGCGAAAAGAACCCCGGGAGGGGAGTGAAACAGAACCTGAAACCGTGTGCATACAAACAGTGGGAGCCCTACGGGGTGACCGCGTACCTTTTGTATAATGGGTCAGCGACTTACATTCAGTGGCGAGGTTAACCGGATAGGGGAGCCGCAGGGAAACCGAGTCCGAACAGGGCGCCAGTCGCTGGGTGTAGACCCGAAACCAGGTGATCTATCCATGGCCAGGATGAAGGTGCGGTAACACGCACTGGAGGTCCCAACCCACCGGCGTTGAAAAGCCGGGGGATGAGCTGTGGATAGGGGTGAAAGGCTAAACAAACCTGGAGATAGCTGGTTCTCTCCGAAAGCTATTTAGGTAGTGCCTCGTGGATGACCGTCAGGGGTAGAGCACTGTTATGGCTAGGGGGCCATCGCGGCTTACCAAACCATTGCAAACTCCGAATACTGACGAGTTTAACCGCGGGAGACAGTCACCGGGTGCTAACGTCCGGTGACAAGAGGGAAACAACCCAGACCGCCAGCTAAGGTCCCGAAGTCCGGCTAAGTGGAAAACGAAGTGGGAAGGCATAGACAGTCAGGAGGTTGGCTTAGAAGCAGCCACCCTTCAAAGAAAGCGTAATAGCTCACTGATCGAGTCGTCCTGCGCGGAAGATGTAACGGGGCTAAGCCGGGCACCGAAGCTGCGGATGCCAGAGATGGCATGGTAGGAGAGCGTTCCGTAAGCCTGAGAAGGCGTGCTGAAAGGCATGCTGGAGGTATCGGAAGTGCGAATGCTGACATGAGTAGCGATAATGGGGGTGAAAGGCCCCCACGCCGAAAGCCCAAGGTTTCCTGTCCAACGTTCATCGGGGCAGGGTGAGTCGGCCCCTAAGGCGAGGCAGAGATGCGTAGCTGATGGGAAGCGGGTCAATATTCCCGCACCATTGCTGGATGCGATGGGGGGACGGATTGCGGAAGGCAGGCCGGGTGTTGGAAGTCCCGGTTGCCCGTCTGGAGGAGGCCACCAGGCAAATCCGGTGGCATGATCCAAGGGACGGGGACGAGGAACCCACGGGTTCCGGAGCTGTTGGAAGGAGTCCCAGGAAAAGCCCCTAAGCTTCAGTCCAGTGATGACCGTACCGCAAACCGACACAGGTGGGCGAGATGAGTATTCTAAGGCGCTTGGGAGAACTCGGGAGAAGGAACTCGGCAAAATGGTACCGTAACTTCGGGAGAAGGTACGCCCTGGTAGCCTGGCCGGCCAGCGCCGGTAGGGTGAAGGGGCCGCAGTGAAATGGTGGCTGCGACTGTTTAATAAAAACACAGCACTCTGCAAACATGAAAGTGGACGTATAGGGTGTGACGCCTGCCCGGTGCCGGAAGATTAAATGATGGTGTGAGAGCACCTGACTGAAGTCCCGGTAAACGGCGGCCGTAACTATAACGGTCCTAAGGTAGCGAAATTCCTTGTCGGGTAAGTTCCGACCTGCACGAATGGCGTAACGATGGCCACGCTGTCTCCTCCCGAGACCCAGCGAAGTTGAAGTGGTTGTGATGATGCAATCTACCCGCGGCTAGACGGAAAGACCCCATGAACCTTTACTGCAGCTTTGCATTGGGCCCTGAACCGGTCTGTGTAGGATAGGTGGGAGGCTATGAACCGCAGGCGCCAGCCTGCGGGGAGCCGCCGTTGAAATACCACCCTGACCTGTTCGGGGTCCTAACCTGGGGCCGTCACCCGGCCTGGGGAAAGTGCATGGTGGGCAGTTTGACTGGGGCGGTCTCCTCCAAAAGCGTAACGGAGGAGTTCGAAGGTACGCTAGGCACGGTCGGACATCGTGCTGTTAGTGCAATGGCAAAAGCGTGCTTGACTGCGAGGCCGACAAGCCGAGCAGGTACGAAAGTAGGACATAGTGATCCGGTGGTTCTGAATGGAAGGGCCATCGCTCAACGGATAAAAGGTACTCTGGGGATAACAGGCTGATTCCTCCCAAGAGTTCACATCGACGGGGGAGTTTGGCACCTCGATGTCGGCTCATCACATCCTGGGGCTGTAGTCGGTCCCAAGGGTATGGCTGTTCGCCATTTAAAGTGGTACGTGAGCTGGGTTTAAAACGTCGTGAGACAGTTTGGTCCCTATCTGCCGTGGGCGCTGGAAGTCTGAGAGGGGCTGCTCCTAGTACGAGAGGACCGGAGTGGACGGACCCCTGGTGCACCGGTTGTCACGCCAGTGGCATAGCCGGGTAGCTAAGTCCGGAAGGGATAACCGCTGAAGGCATCTAAGCGGGAAACCCGCCTCAAGATGAGACTTCCCGGGAGCTGGACTCCCCTGAAGGGTCGTCCGAGACCAGGACGTTGATAGGACGGGTGTGGAAGCGTGGCAACACGTTGAGCTGACCGTTACTAATAACCCGTGAGGCTTGTCCCCATAGCCCTAAGGCTGTGGAGGCGCTGCAAGTGCTGCAGCAATACATAGGTAAGCCTAGAGAGAGCTTGCGAGCTTTGTGTCCCGGATTGTGGGGATCCCGGTGGGGTCCCTGAAAGTTCAATGCCTGACGGCCATAGCGAGGTGGAACCACCCCTTCCCATCCCGAACAGGATTGTGAAACGCCTTAGCGCCGATGATAGTGCCGGTCCCGGTGTGAAAGTAGGTCACTGTCAGGCAACACCTAACGGAGCCCCGTACCCATTAAAGGTACGGGGCTTTTTGCTATTCTAAGCGTCGCAAGGTATTCCAGCCTGTTCATTTCAAGAGAGCATGCCTTTGTCCGCCGATTCTGTAATTGCCTGTACAATATGCAAGTTCTGATGGATTGGGGATTCTGATGGAAACTTGGATGATAGTCGTAGCGGTCGTAGCGGCAGTTGTTATTGTCTGCTTGCCTAAACTCATCAAGGATTGGTACAACAAAAGTCCTACTATGCAGCAGGTTCGTGAGGGTGTTGAGGCCATCCAAGCTTTTCAGAAAAGATATCCCCAAGTTGAAGACTATGAACGTGATGTGTTTCAAGAGCTTAGGAATCAAGAAGCGGACATTGACTTTATCAAGCAGATTCTAGGAGATGCGTATAAGCCGACTTTACGGCAGGCATTGAAGTCTTGCGAAGAACCCTCCCACTTTACTGACCGTTGGCTTTATACCTCAATCGCTCCAAAGCGTTGGGATCATATTCCTGGGATTCTCAATTATTACGTTTACATTATGCAAGTGTTGCTGGATAAGAAGTGCCGTCCGACGACCCTGCTTAATGCGATGGGAGGCAGAGAAGCATTCGTTGAAAAAATCGAAGGTTCTTACGCCAAAGAGATTGATCCCGATGTATTGATTGCGCGCGAGTTCCAGATTGATAAGCAATGAGCTCCTGCGACAATTCGGTATCTTCCCGGAAAGGTTCAAGTCTTATGGAAATGACGGTGATTTTTTACCCGAGTGGGCATTTGCAATTGCAGGTGCCAGATGATGATTTCTGCCATGTTTATGACAGTGCAGAGCGGCTTGCCAAGGATGTATCTGATTTACTGGATGGTGATACGGCACTCGGTTGGTATGGCAATGATTTGGACGCGTGGGTCGATGAAGACAAATTGAAGTCGCTACGCCATATTAAGGCATCTGAGATGTCGGCGTTTCTAGCACGTCTTAAAGCAGGAGAAGTTGATACCTCTGATTTTTGGCCTCACCAAGAGGCTTTTTATCTGGCGTTGATGCAAAAACGGGCTATTTGATTGCGGTTGATTTTCTTAACCCAAAGGGGTAAATAGCCTGAAACCTCGGTATCCAACCGTCAGAATATGGTGAATACCAAGGTCAGGATGGTTTTTTTTTCGCCCTTAAACGGTGGCTTTCAGGATGTCTTTGAGCAGAAGCCACGATTTTTCCACGGTATCGATTTCAAGTGATTCCCGGGGTGAATGCGGGTTATTGATCGTAGGCCCCATCGAGATAGCATCCAAGACAGGGTATTTAGCTTTCAGGATTCCGCATTCTACACCGGCGTGGAAGATATGCGTTGTTGGTTCTTCCCCAAAAATCCGTTTGTAAGTTGCCTTGCAGGTTGCCAGGATGGGGGAGTTGATATTAGGTTGCCAACCTGGATAGTAGTTTTCTTTATGCGTTGCAGTGCCTGAAAGTGCAAAAAGGCTGACGACTTCTTCGGATAAGGCTTTGCAGGCGGTATCGACTGCTGAGCGTACCATGATGGTGCAAGTCCCTTTTTCTGGCATGATATCAACTACACCGACATTGTCAGACGTTTCCGGTGCGCCGGGAATCGTTGGGCTCATACGGTAGATGCCATCGGGGGCGGCGTTGATGGAATAAAGCCAGGCATTCTGATCTTTGATTGATAGTACGGAGGATGCTTTTCCTTCGCTTATTTCAATGGTGATACCGTCGTCTACGCCCGCAAATTCAATGCGTAAGGTGGCTTGGCTTTCTTTTGCGGTGGCGTTCAGTGCAGCCATGTTTTCAGGGGCAATTGCAATGATGGCAAATGCTTCACGTGGGATGGCGTTCCGTGCTGTTCCGCCAGAAATTGCGCTGATTCGGT
>JAEEGJ010018844.1_pt1 | contig 15323 bp, 15 predicted proteins | sample 8958761 | NCBI WGS metagenome assembly JAEEGJ01 (sample SAMN16246546, study PRJNA631951) | gut metagenome | biome: gut microbiome; feature: rumen; material: RS-attached | host: Bos | place: Iran: Karaj | collected 2018-10 | reverse complement strand
TTGCAGGTTGCTCTGGTTTAACTGGACATTTAACCATTCCCTCGACAGTGGAAACCATCAATGTTGGTGCTTTTCAAAATTGTAGCGGCTTTACCGGAGACCTTGTCATTCCCAATTCCGTTACCTTGTTGTTAGGTAGGGCTTTTTGGAATTGCACAGGATTTGATGGACACCTCACGCTTTCGAACTCCATCTCGAAAATCTATGGCTGTACGTTTTGTGGATGTAGCGGGCTGAGCAGCACGTTAGTAATTCCTACTTCTGTCAAGGAAATAGCTGCCCAAGCTTTTACGTCATGTGGTTTTACAGGAACACTTGTCATTCCCAATTCTGTGATCAGGATATGCGTGGATTATGATTACACTTATGAAGGTTATGGCTCATTCCAAGACTGTAAGGGATTTACCGACCTTAAGCTTCCCTAATACAATCTCCATTATCGGCGACTATTGTTTTGCACAATGTACGGGTCTTTCGGGGGAACTTGTGATACCAGAAGGCGTGACGGAATTATGGAACCACGCGTTTTGGTCATGCAATAATCTGACTTCTGTCAAATTCCCCAATAGTTTGACTGGGATAGGTTATGCAGCGTTCGAATATTGCGAGAGCCTTACTGGCACACTTGATATACCATTGACTGTTACAAAAATCTACGGTCTGGCTTTTTCATATTGCCAAAACATCAGTGCCATCAACCTTCATTCAGGCATTCAGCTTAGTGGAAGATATATTTTTGATCATTGTTCGAGCCTTACTGAAATAACGATTCCTGAAGGTTGGGATGGAACAGGGCTAGGCACCTTTAGTAATTGTTCAAGCCTTACAAAGGTCTCTCTTCCCGAAAGCATGAAAGCAATAGAATCCGAGTGCTTTAAGGAATGTATCAACTTGTCTGAAATCAATCTTCCTCAAGGCGTCACATCCATTGGGATAAAGGCTTTTTCCCATTGCGTTAGTCTTTTTTCTGGAGAATTAATCATCCCCGATTCCGTTGAGCGGATTGAGGCGTTTGCATTAGATTCGTGTATCGGCATTACAAAGATTGTTTTGGGCCAATCCATCAACTTCGTAGCTGAGCCTGCTTTCAAGAATACACATTTGGAATCATTGGTCATCAAGGCCATGACACCTCCTGAGTTGAAATACATCACGAATCAAAGCTATCTACCATTAGACCTTCCAATTTTTGTCCCCTGTAGCACTTTGGAAGCCTATCAGAACACCGAAGGATGGAGCGAGTTTATTAATATGCACGAGAGTTTAAACGAGTTTTTATCGGTGGTTTCAGCCGATGAAACTGCGGGAATGGTCAGGGTTTTAAAAGAGGCTACTTGTGATGATAAAATGGTGCAAGTGGAGGCCGTGCCCAATATAGGTTGTTCGTTCTTGTATTGGGAAGTCAACGGCTATCAGGTTTCAACGGAGAATCCATATAGTTTTGAGCTTGAAGAAGACACAGAGCTTGTTGCACATTTTTCGGGAACAGGGCTGGAGGAATTGGGACAATGTGTTTCCGTTTATCCCAATCCAGCGAGGGACTTAGTAAGGATAGAAGGCATTGATGTTGGGCAAATTCAAATCTACAATATTATTGGGCAACTGGTGAAGGTCGTACAAAACACAAATGAAGTCAATGTAAGCGATTTGAATGAAGGCACTTATTTGGTGTGTATCTCAGATGGAAATGGGATTTGCAAAACAGAACACGTTACAATAATCAAATAAGCAATGAAATTACTTGTCCAAATCTATGATGAAATGAACTATGGCAGCCGCTGATAATAACATTTTTCAGCGGCTGCTGTGGTACGGCAGACCCATATCGGAAATGCAATAATACCCAAGTCCTGCCGTTATTATAAAAAATATTATTCCCAACAACAATACCATAAACAATCGTCATGAAAAACAGGGTTTTTCTTTTTACGCTCCTTTTACTGCCCTTCATGGTCTTTGCGCAAAGCCAATCAAAGCCTTTTAACGAAGGCAATTTCAAAATCGACTTGAGTTATGCCAAAATGATGAAAAACCAGCTTTCTATAGGTTATCCCGAACTGCGTATTGACTTAGGTTACGGCGTTACCAACTGGTGTGTGGTGGGTGTGTTTGGTAGCTATGGCACACAAAATGAGCGTTTTTCGATTAGTGGTGGATATGACACGATTTCCAACACGACCATTGCTCATTTTGAAGGAGACTTGACCACGCGCTACTATCGCTACGGCATCAACGCGGAACTGCATCCTTTGGCTCTTCTGCTACCCGATTTTTATTTCGTTGATGTGTATTGTCGTGGTGAGTTGGGTATTAGGACGGTATCATATCATTTTGAACCTGAATACAGATATCCCTATATCAAGCCCGTCCAAAGCAATTTCCTTTATGGAGGGGACATTGGCGTGGCCATCAATCCGTTGAGGCACTTCGGTTTGTTCTACGAATTGTGCTACGACAATTTCAATTATCAATTGGCTAATCTTCAAACGGGAGAAAAAAAACCAAAAGCTTTCCATCGTTTCGGCTTCAACGTTCGATTCCCCGGACCGAAGAAATGGCAATGATAATGGTTGGCTGCCATTGATGATAACGTTATTTGGCGGCTGCCGTGTTACGACAGCCTTACAGATAATAAAATCAACGTTTTAATATGAAAAAACAATCATTTTATTCTTTTCTGTTGCGCTTGCCTTTAGCAGTTGCCGCAAGCAGGTCGGCAACTATGACCGCCCTGATTTTGACCCTCAACCCACCTTGAACGCTGTGCTTCAGGAAGACCAGCCTGTGTGGGCGCAAGTCTCTTTGGCCCAATGCCTCGATTCGGTGCACCCTGCTCCTTGCACCGATGCCGAAGTGCTGCTTTATGTAGACGGAGAGTTTGCCGAAAGGCTGCAACATGGCGGTGATGGATTTTATATAGGTGAAACCTGTGCAGAAGCCCTCCATGATTATTCATGCAAAGTATTTGTGCCTGGATTTGATACGTTATTTGCAAGTACCGAAATGCCCGAACGCCCCAAGGTTTTCGATGTCAACATTATAGAAAAAGCCTTGGTAAACGATGAAGGGCTTGTTTGCCCCGCTTTTCTCGTCTCTTTTGGCAATAATCCCACCCAAAAACAGTTTTTCTCCGCCAGTTTGAATCTTCTCATAAAGTGGAAGGACGAAAGTAAAGGCAATCGCGACTGGATCGACGGTTATCATATCGCTTCTGGGACACTTAACTATTCATATCAAGCCGACGACCCAGTACTGCTCAACGAAGGTTCGCAAAGGCTTCTGTTTAGCAATGCGCTAATTCAGGACACAATTTATTCACTTAAAGAAGGGGAAGTGAAAAGCAAGTTATTGGAGATACGGGCATGGGGACATACCTACAGGACGATTTTCTTGTTTTTGGCTGAACTGAAAGAGACCCTTTACCGGTACGAAAGTATCGACGGGGACGAGCTGGGCCATACGGTCGTCGCAAACAAGTACTGTTATCTGAAGGAAGAACAAGTCGGTTTCGTTGCCGGCTTTTACAAACATCGTGGTTTTCTATAGCGAACCGACAATCTCCCAATGACCGCCTTTATCAGGACCGACACGACGGATAACTCCTTTTTCTTGTAGCTTTTTTAATTGCCACTTAATACCATCTGAAGAGATCCCACAAGCTTCAGCTAATTCTTGCCTTGTAATATCGCTCTTTTGCTTTATTAAAGATAATATTTTCTGGGTAGTTTTCTGGGTAGTTTCTGCTTCCTCCGTAGTTTTCTGGGTAATTTTCAGTCCATTTTCCACATCAATTTCATTTTCCAGTCCACTTTTCTGGGTAGTTTCCTGGTTACTTTCTGTTTTCTCCGCTGTTTTCTGGGTAGTTTTCTGGTTACTTTTCTGGGTGGTTTCCACTTCCGACTGTTTCACCAAATCTTCAATCAACAGCACTGCCTCCACTCGTGCAGGCATCTGGTGCTCACTGAGTGTCGGAAGTTGCCACCCGTTATCACGCCATCCAGTGCTGATAATGTCGGCACCACTACCTGCTTTCTCTCCAACACCAACAAACACAAACATCTTCTGAAGCAGAGGATTGCGACACACACTATAACCTCCCGCCCAAAAATTCTCCATGCTGACAAGCATCGTTCCTGGATTCGACATCACAATACGGTTATCGTAACGGTCAATCACGATGTTTCCTCTCACTGTGTAAGCACAATGAATTAGGCAGTTCCCAAAAGCTTCCCTCAATGAAGTGTGAGCCGATGTGGTGTCTTTGCGCCGTTGGTTCTCGTCCAATTTGAAAGGTACAGGAAGTGCGTGCTGCAACATCGGAAGCACACGACTGTAAAACTGGTAGAGATTGGCTTCCCATGTGCCGTCAGGATAAACTCGGTTCGTCCAACGAACATCCTTTCCGTCGCCAAGATGTTCCCTATAGTCCGGGAAAAAGTCAGGGCAGCATTCAGGATCGGTAATACTGCTGTACTTCCCAAACATCAGCATCCCAGCCACTGTATAACCTTCTTGGCCTGTGGCTCTGTCTTTGCGATAGGCTCCAACGCTTTCCAAAAAATGCTGGTCATCAAAGTCATTCCACGGGTGGTTCTCGTGTCTGTCCTTGTATGCTTGACGATAGTTCCTTAGTGTCGTAATATCAATGTCATCAAAGTTATAGCCCGTCAATATACGTGAGTCTGCCGAGTGTTGCACATTGTTCGCATCTGAGAACATCTGCCGTACTTCCTCGTCAGAGCAAACATAATCGCCCTCATGATAACGCTTATAGGTGTGTATCCTATCGAAAACAACTCCAACTTTAGGGGAAAATGATTGAAGCATTTTTTGGGGAAACAGAGACTCACGCAATGCTACTGTAATAGATAATCATGTGGATTTTGTGGATTTGTGGAAAAGTTTCATTTTGAACCACTTACAGACGACTATTCCATCCACAATATCCACAAGTGATTTTTCGGTATTACTTAATGGTTTCACTTTCAGCGTTTTCCACGTTATCCACTTGTGGATAAAAAATGTGGATTTATAATTCATTGAATAATAGTAACATCCACAATATCCACAAATCCACAGACAAAATCAAAAATTTGAGTTTTCATGTTCCCGCTCTTCAATCTGCTTCTTCTGAACTTGTTGTTCAGCCTAACCGTGTCCATGCATACTGCGTTTTCTTGGAAAATGGAACTCAGAAAATGCAGCAATGTTGATTTTCCCGTTTTTTGCTCCCAACTCACCAAACAGAGAATTGGCAGCCTCTGCTTTGGATTGGTGAACAATAACTGAAAGTAATCCAACGCCATCTCATAAAGCACTTCCCCGTCATTATTCGGATAGTCGAAAATATGGTGCAACACCTTGTTGACATTATCCCATCTCCCCTCTTTTGGGACATGGATAAGCTTGGCGAACCTGTTGTAAAAAAGTTGCTCAAAGTTGATATAGGTTGCGCAAAATTTGTATTTTTGCGCAACATTAATTTTTCGTATGGAAACAATAGAAATCATTAAGAAAAGAGGGAAAAAGGATGGAAAAACACGCCTCCGTTTCCGATTGAGAGATGGTGCAAAGTTCAAAAGCTATTTGTACCATAAAAGCGACTATTTATATTGAAAATAAAATAATACAGATTTGATTTTTCAATTCCCTGCGGGTTCACTTCGACGAAAACGCCATAATGACATGAAAATCCTCATCGTAGAAGACGACAACAACCTTAGGGAACTGATGCACAAGGCATTGGTTGACGACCATCATGTGGTTGAAACCGCCGCACAAGTCTACGAGGCCAAGATGAAGATCGAAATCTACGACTACGACTGCATCCTTTTGGACATCATGCTGCCCGACGGCAACGGACTTGACGTGTTGCGCCAACTCAAGGAAGCCCGCAAGGAAGCCGGTGTCATCATCATTTCGGCCAAGGACTCGCTTGAGGACAAGGTGACGGGCCTCGACCTCGGTGCCGACGACTATCTCACCAAGCCTTTCCACCTCGCCGAACTTTCAGCCCGCGTGAAAAGTGTCTTCAGAAGAAAACAGCAACACGGTGAGAATTTCGTCGAATTCGGCAATGTGAAGATACTACCCGAAACACGACAAGTCCTCATCAACGGACAGCCTATAGAACTGCTGAAAAAGGAATTCGACATTCTCCATTTCTTTATGACCCGTCCAGAACGAGCCGTCAGCAAGAGCACTTTGGCCGAATCCGTTTGGGGCGACTACATCGACCAGGCCGACAACTACGACTTCATCTACGCCCAGATGAAAAACCTGCGCAAACGCCTGACCGAAGCCCAAGCCAACATTGAAATCACGACCGTACACGGCTACGGCTACAAACTGGAGCAGCAATGAAACTCTCGCACCGCATCATATTGTCGATTTCAGGGGTGTTGTTTCTCCTTTTCGCGCTGTGGGCACTCGTCTTCTACCAATCCAGCAAGCGCCGCATTTACGGACGTATCGATAAAGTACTCGTTGAGCAATCCGAAAAAATCATCGATCGGTTCCTTGAAATCGACAGCCTCCCCAACTCCGTTTCGGGGGCTTCGGGAACGGTGGATTACTATATCGAAAAGGTCTGTCCGGAATATGCTGAAAGCCACCAAACTCCTGTTTTTCAAACTGATGAAGAATACATCGATGCCATTCAGAATGTGGAAACCGTCAGAGTGATGACGCAGGTTTTCCAAAAGCAAGGCATCGACTACGAACTCACGCTGACCACCCAAGTTTTTGCCTGGAACAAAACCCTCGACTTTGCCATTCTCAGCATCCTCACACTTGCCCTCGTGCTCCTTTTGGCCATCATCATCATCGTCAGTTTCATCATCGTCAAGAACATGAAGCCCATCTATCGGCTCACCGAATGGCTCAGGCACCGCAAGACCAACGAAGACATTCCCCTGCCCGACAGCAGCATCAAAGCGCAGGAATTCAAGGAGATAGAATCGGCCGTATTGGAAGCTTCGGAAAAGTCGAAACAAGTTTTTGAAGCACAGAAAAGCTTTATCGGCAACGCCTCGCACGAGATTCAGACCCCCTTGGCCATTTGCCGCAACCGCCTCGAACTCTTGGTTGACGAAACCCAACTCACCGAGCACCAACTCACTGAAATCGAAAAGACTTTGGACACTTTGGGCTACATCTCGCGGCTCAACAAATCGTTGCTCCTCCTGTCGAAAATCGACAACCACCAATTCAAGGGAGAAACCGAAATCGAAATCAATCAGATTGTCAACCAAGCACTTGAAAACCTCGGTGAGATTTACGAAAGTCTCAATATTAAGGTGACCGTTGCCGAGCAACAGCGCATCATTGTCCACATGGACCCAACCTTGGCCTCTTCATTGGTCAACAACCTGCTAAAGAATGCCTTCGTCCACAACAAACAAGACGGAAGCATCACCATCACATTGAACGACAACACTTTGTCCATTGCCAACTCAGGAAGCGAAGAAGCGTTGGACACCGGCACCGTTTTCCAAACCTTCTACAAAAAAGGCGAAAACTCCAGCTCGACAGGTCTCGGACTCGCCATCACAAAAGCCATCTGCAACGAATACGGTTTTGAAATCCGCTACCAATTCGTCCAAAACCAACACGTTTTCAGCGTGAGGTTCCAATAAGCGGAAACCATTTCAGACTTATTTCAGAAACGCTTCGGACTTTTGCAGCCGAAAGCGTCTTTCATTATGATAAACAAGGCTTTTGTCATATTCGTCAACTTGCTGATTTTCAGTTGCCCATTGCAAACCGAATATGGCCATAGCTTTATCAATTTCGAAGAACTTCCAACTCAGGCAAAGGCTTTCGTCAAAGCCTATTTCGGACATTATGCCATTCGTTTCATCAAGAGGGAAATGAGCATGACGAGAACCGATTATACCGTGCAATTTGAGAACGGCATGAAAATCGGGTTCAACAGCAACGGGGATTGGGATGAAGTGGAAAGCACCGATGAATGTCTTCCGTCAGAATTTCTCAATAATATGATTATCAATTATTTGGATAAAACCCACACTGATTATTGCCTTCATGAGATTTCAAAAGGCCGACGCAAATTCGAGCTGGAACTAACGGATGGACTGAAGCTCGTTTTCAACAAAAAAGGTGAGTTTCTCCGATATGAGTACAAAGCGATTCATAATAACACTTAATACTATTTAAGATGAAAAAACAACTGTTTATCGCCACATTTGCAGCATTGGCCCTCATCGCGACGGCCTGTGGCAAGAAATTAGGAGCTGCCAACAACGACACTACGCCAACGACTTCCGCCGACCAGAAATGGGAAGTGAAGGAAGTCAGCACCATCATTGAACACAAAGACATCAGTCCCGAGATTCTGAAGTTCGTTGAGACCCATTTCCCGAAAACCAGCATTTCAGATTGCCAAAAAACGGAGGGACTTTACAAAGTGAGCCTCGATGACAAAACCAGCATCGAATTCAGTCAAAAGTTTGAATGGACAAAGGTAAAATGCGAAAATTCAACCATTTACAGAACCGTCCCCGAAAGCATTGTGCCTAAGGAAATCGCTGTCTACGTCGCCGAGAATCTCCCCCACAAATCCATTGTGGAGGTCGAAAAGACGAGCTTTGGCTGGGAAATCGAGTTAGACGACAGCCAGGAAATCAGGCTCGACTCTAAATTCAATGTCATCCAGGGTGGAAAAAGCTATCTCGACTGCCCGGAAATCAATGCTTTCGTGGCCACCTACTTCCCTAAGGCCAAAATCCGGACTGCGCAACAATTTGAGGATGAAATTGAGGTGAAACTCACCGACAACACAGAAATCGGCTTCTATCTCAACCTCGACTGGAAGAACATCGACTGCGAGGATGCCATCATTTACGTGAGCGTGCCCACCGAACTCGTCCCTGAGCCCATCACCACCTTCGTGAAGAGCAATTACGTCCACAATCACATCGAAGAAATCGGAAAAGAGCCAAAAGGTGGCTGGGAAATCGAACTCGACAACAAATTGGAATTCAAGTTTGACGGCAAGTACAACCTCACCAGCATTGACGACAAGAACCTCTAATGGAACCGTCGTTATTAAAGAACAACGCGGCCTGAATTGCTTCGGGCCGCGTTGGGTTTACATGTTTGGCATAATTTTGCCGAAAAACGGACATTTTTATGTAATTTTGTTGCCGAAAAACGGACATTTTTATGTAATTTTGTTGCCGAAAAACGGACATATAAGAATATATCAATATGATTTACAGAAAAATAGAAAATTTCATAAAGGATTGGATAAATTCCTCCTCCAAAAAAGCTCTTCTGATTACCGGGGCACGGCAGGTAGGAAAGACCTTTTCTATCAGAAAAACTTTGAAGGAAACAGGCACTTCTTTTGTGGAAATCAACTTTTTGGAAAATGAAACCGCCTTGCAACTTTTCCAGCAGACCACCAATGCCCAAGATCTTTTGCGCGGACTATCGATACTTGTCGGAAAACCTTTGGTGAAGGGAAAAACTGTCGTCTTTTTCGACGAAGTGCAATGCTGCAAGGAAATCGTCACGGCGATAAAGTTTCTTGTCGACGAAGGCAGCTACAAGTACATCATGAGTGGCTCGCTTCTTGGCGTTGAGCTGAAAGACATCCGCTCGTTCCCTGTAGGTTATTTAGATATAAAAACCATGTATCCTCTTGATTTTGAAGAGTTCATGAAAGCAAATGGCTTTTCTGATGAAGTCATTGTTCATTTGAGAAACGGCTACCAAAGCCTTTCCCCTGTTGATGATTTCATCCACCAGCAAACCATGAAACTTTTCCACTTGTACCTCATCGTTGGCGGAATGCCTGCGGCTGTTGACATCTATTTGAAAACCAACAATATTGCGAAAGTGATTGAGGTGCAGAAATCCATCATAGACCTTTACAAGAAGGACATTGCCCAATATGACCCCAAGGAAAAACTCTATCTGAACGAGATTCTAATGCTGATTCCGTCAGAAATCAACAGCAAGAACAAACGTTTTGTGCTGAAAAACCTGAACGAAAACCAGAAATTCAGCCGATACGAGAACCGATTCCTTTGGCTCAGGGATGCTGGTGTTGCTTTACCCACTTATTGCGCCAATGAACCCGCGCTGCCGTTGATGCTTTCCAAATCGCGCAACCTCTTCAAGTTGTTCCTGAACGACATTGGACTACTTTGTGCCATGTATGCCAACGGACTGCAACTGAATATTTTGCAAGGAGAAATCAATATTAACTATGGAGCTATTTATGAGAATTTTGTCGCACAAGAGTTAACCGCCCACCATTTTGACCTTTATTATTACAACAGCAAGAAAAACGGCGAGGTTGATTTCATGATTGAGCACAACGGGACTTTGCTGCCTATTGAAGTCAAATCAGGGAAAGATTACATCCGCCATGTTTCCATGACCCATCTGTTGACCAATGAAGATTATGGTATCGCCAAGGGCATCATCTTTCAAAACGAAAACATATCCGTTAAGGGCAAAGCCGTGTATTTACCCGTTTACATGACCATGTTCATTGAAAACCAGCAAATTCCAGAGGATTTAGTTTATCGGGTTGAGGCCATTTGATTTTTTGACTTTAAAACCATTTATGAAAATTCATGTTCAATTCCTGATAATTCGTGTTTTATAATCAACCTCACTTCTTCTCCGTAATGATGACATCAATAGCTCCCACCCCAAACTTGGCGATGCTGGCCATGCGGTTTTCGGTGTTCTTGTAGTTCTTCAGTTCCTCGATGATGGCGTTTTTCAGCACGCCGTTGCCCACACCGTGGATGAAAGTCACCTTATTGTACTCGGCAGCAATCGCGCTGTCGAGCATCTTCTTGAAATAGTCGATTTGTATTTTGAACATGTCGTGGCTCGACATACCCAAAATGTTGTCGACCAATTCGCCAATGTGCAAGTCTACAACGGCCTCACCTGGAGCCACTTTGTGTTTGTCGATAGGAGCCTCTTGCTTCACCAAAGTCTTGGCAGGAGCCTGAGCACCAACACCTTCCTTCATGATTTTGGTGAAATCGCTGTCGCCGTGCTTCAAGGCAATCAGTTCGGAGAGGCAAATCATCACCGACTTCTCACCCAAGACACCCGAGGGCAGATAGCTGCCTTCCTTGTAGAAACGTCCCGGACGCAACGAGAAAGGCGTGTTCAGCGGAAGCAACACACAATCAGAGGTTTCTGCGGTCAAAATGGCTTGCACCACACCGTTGATCCAGTATTCGAGGTCATCGCGCGAGATGGTCTCAATGACGATTTTCTCGTACTTGTCCACCTGCCCGAAATCCACGTTAGCAAACTTGTCCTCCTCCTTGATGGTAAAGGTGTAAAGCATTTCGTAAGGCGTGTGGTTGACGAGCACCACATCCAGCGGTCCCGTGAGGAGCCACTGCTGCTCATGCGGCACAAAGGCCATATAGATGCCTTCCTTCTCCGCTTCTTTTGCGAAACGACGCAAGCCTCCTTTTCGGGCTTCCTCGGCCTGCTGCTGTTTCAGAAGTTCCTGTCCCTGAACCTCTTTCTGCACCTTTTCGACCGTCTGTTGCTGCTTGCTCTGGGCGGGCATGGAGCGGTAGTCGAGCACCAAATCCGTTATCAAAGTCGGGATTTCGAAGCCGTCTTCCACTTCGACCATCACCATTCTGGAATCTATAATCTTCGTGACCTTTCCCCCACCCACGGTGCTGAGGAAATTCACCTTGTCGCCAATCTTAAATTCTGCCATAGTTTTTCGATTTTAAAGTGCAAAGATACACAATTTGGAAGGATTTTTGTAATTTCGCCATCGATTTTGAAGCATCATGAAGAAAACGCAACTCATCCTCATGCTTTTGGTCGCCATGGCTGTCGTTTCGTGTAAGAAGCCTGCTGGCTACGGTGACCTTTCCGTAAACATCGGCTATTCCGTCAATGACAAACCGTTGATTACCGATAGTTTATGCTACACAAATGAAGTGGGGAACGAGTTCATGATTACCGAAATCCAGTGGTTCATCTCACGGATTGAACTTCAGGACGAGCGCGGCGACTGGTTCCGCCTTGACCACAAAAAAAGTTGAGTTTCCTTTTCAATACACCACCGATTGGGTATTTTATATCGACACCAACATCCCTGAAAGCCAGATACTTGAAATCGCACCTATTCCTGTTGGGCAATACAAAACGCTACGTTTCGTCTTTGGATTGAACGAGGACGACAATCGAACTGGCCTCTTCAACAATCCGCCCGAATCGGAGATGTTTTGGCCAGATTTTCTTGGCGGCGGCTACCACTACATGAAATTGAACGGCAAATATTTGAACACGGAAGGCCGTCTCGCACCTTTGGCCATCCACCTCGGCATCGGGCAAAACGAAGACTGCACTGAGTTTTACCAAAACTATTTCACCGTGGAGCTACCCATCGATTTCACCGTATCGGAAAACACTGAAAACCAAATTGATTTGACAATGGTCATCGACAACTGGTTCCGCAACCCCAACCTGTACGATTTCAACGAATTTGGGAGCGCCATCATGCAGAACCAGGCCGCGCAACAAGTCCTGAAAGAAAACGGAAAAGATGTGTTCAGCATCGGAAAAACCGCTGATAATAAAAACAATACGAATATGGAAAAAGAAAACAGACTTGCAGAAGAGTTCAAAGAAACGATGCAAAAGGCCGCTCCAAAGCCGCATTTCTGGAGTTGGAAGAGTGTCAAGGAAAGATGGCAAAATTTGAGAGTTAAAGATTCGAAATTTAAAGATTCAAAATTCAAGATTTAAAATTTAAGATTCGGGATGAAAGTGGCAAACAACAGGGTAAGGATTTGGATGTTGATGGCTGTTATGTCGTTGATTATTGCGGCATGTAAGCCTGAGCAAACCCATTATACACCAACGCCTTACGAATTGCCTCAGCCGTCTTATTTCCCATCGAAGAACAACATTCCTGCCGACAATCCCATGACTGAGGAAGGAGTAGCTTTGGGTCGGAAACTGTTTTATGACTCACGACTTTCAGGCCGAGACGGTACGGACGGTATCCGCAGTTGTTCCTCATGCCACCATCAGGAAAACAACTTTGAGTTTGGTGCCCCGACCAACACCCATCATGCCATGCTTCCACTAATCAATTTGGCGTGGAACCGCACTGGCTTAAGCTGGAACGGCGGTGTGGCCACTTTGGAGGATATGGTTTTGGCGGCAGTGACAAGTCCTGTGGAAATCAATGCGGACACCAATCAAGTGGTCAAATACCTCCAAAAGACTGACGACTATCCTGAACTGTTTGAAAAGGCCTTTGGCAGTCGTGAGATTACCTTTGTTAATGTGGAGCGCGCCATTGCGCAGTTTGTCAGGAGCTTGGTTTCTTCCGACAGTAAATTCGACCGCTATCTGCTTGGTGAAGAAGAACTTACCGAAGATGAGCTGGCTGGTTATGAGCTTTTCTGCACCGAAGAAGGTGCCGACTGTTTCCATTGTCACGGTGGTGGCGGTCTGGCCCTGATGACCACCAACCTGTTTTACAACAACGGTTTGGACGATGAATTCAACGACCCCGAAGACCGTTCTGCCATCACAGGAAGCCATTGGGACAAAGGTGCCTACAAAGCCCCTACCCTGCGCAACATCGCCGTTTCTGCACCCTATATGCACGACGGTCGTTTCACCACCCTTGACGAGGTCATCAACTTTTACAGCGAGGGTGTAAAAGACTCCGAAAACATCAACCCGCTGATGCACCATGTGATGGATGGCGGCGTACAGCTCACGGATTTGGAGAAAGCCCAGCTGAAGGCGTTTTTGAATACCTTGACGGACGAAAAATTCCTGAACAACCCGAACTATTCCAAACCCAACTGACCCATGACTTTTCCTTGGGGCGATGAACGCCGTTTCAACAGTTACAGCCGCTATTTCGTGAAACAATTCGGCGGAAGGGTACAGAAAATCAGCATTGATGCGGGCTTCAGTTGTCCCAATCGGGATGGGAAAATCAGTACAGGGGGATGTACTTTTTGCAGCAATGAGGCTTTCAATCCGTCGTATTGTCGGCCAGAAAAGTCCATCAAGCAACAGATTGAGGAAGGGATAGAGTTCCACCAAAAGCGGTATCGTCGGGCAAACAAGTATTTGGCTTATTTTCAGCCGTTTTCTAATACTTACAAGCCGCTTGAAGAACTAAAAAAGATTTATCAGCAGGCTTTGGAAGCCATAGATTCCCTGCTTCCCACATGCCCAAACAGGAATGACATAACTTCCAAAGCCTTGGAAACACCAAAGATTGTAGGTATCGTTATTGGCACACGGCCTGACTTGATTGACGAGACCCTTTTGCAGTACTTCAACGAGATACAAAAAACGCATTATGTCATGTTGGAATATGGCGTGGAAAGTGTGTATGACGAGACTTTGAAGCGCGTCAACCGAGGGCATGATTTCGCCACGGCGGAAAAAGCCATCCATGTGACCAGCGACTACGGCATCCCTTGTGGGGCGCATTTCATTTTCGGTCTGCCAGGCGAGACCAAAACCATGATGCTCGATGCCGCCGACATCATTTCCCAACTGCCTTTGACCACGGTCAAGTTCCACCAACTGCAAATCTTCAAAGGCACGAAGATGGCCGAGGAATACCAGGCCCATCCCGAAGCATTCCATCTCTTTGATTTGGAGGAATACATCGATTTCGTCATTGACTTCGCCGAACGGCTCAACCCCAATATTGTCATCGAGCGTTTTGCGGGTGAAGTGCCGCCGCGCTATCTCGTCAGCGAGCCTTGGATGAAGCTACGCTACGACGAGGTGCTCTCGCGCATAGAAAAAAGGATGGAAGAGCGGGGCACTTGGCAAGGGAAAAAGGTGCAAGTGTAGACAACTGCCCGCCAGATTTACAGCTTCTTTACCGGGAAAGTGAAATACGTGTCCGGAAAAGGCTCGTTCTTCAACGTGAAGTGCCACCATTCGCTGTCCAAAGCCTTGAAGCCGTGGCGCAACATGGCCTCACGAAGGATCATACGGTTGTTGAACTGCTCTTGGGTGATGCTGCGGCCCGTCGGATTGGCGTTGTTTTTGCCTGTGTATTTGCCCTTCTTGGGATTACCACAGAAGTCGGGGTGGCTCTCGGGACCGAACCAATCAAACGTACCGCCCATATCGACTTCCTTCTCAGTAGCCATGTCAAATAGGGTCAGGTCGACGGTGGAACCACGGGTGTGACCACTCTTTTCCATGATATACTTTTGGTCGAACAGGACGCTCTTGTCCAAATCGGGATAGAAGTAATCTTTCATCATTGTGTCGTTTACATCGGCGGCCCAACGAACAAA
>JAEEGJ010018843.1_pt1 | contig 15324 bp, 12 predicted proteins | sample 8958761 | NCBI WGS metagenome assembly JAEEGJ01 (sample SAMN16246546, study PRJNA631951) | gut metagenome | biome: gut microbiome; feature: rumen; material: RS-attached | host: Bos | place: Iran: Karaj | collected 2018-10 | reverse complement strand
CAACCGCCTGCTCAAGCATCTCGTTGAATATGCAATCAGCTGGCTGGATGGAATCGAAAAGAAACTTTCGGTACTCGGCGAGGATGTTTTCAAGCGCCATACTCAGATTACAAATATCAATGCCGTAGACGTAAAAGCCGTTACAAAACGTGACCTTGCTCTGCGCTACGACGAAAAGAACGGAAACCTTGGAACAGATGTTTCGGGCGGTAACGAGCTCTTTAAGGTTACTCCTTACGACAAGGTTATTTATGTTCGTAAGAGCGGAATCTACTCTGTTTCTGAATGTCCTAAGAAAATCTTCGTTGGACCGGAAATGCGTTACTGCGGACTTGCCGACAAGGAAAGCCTCTCAAAGGTTCTCTTTACAATTATCTACCGCGACCCTGCAACTCAGTTTGTTTACGTTAAGCGCTGCAAGGTCCTTGCCTTCATCATGAACCGCGACTACTTCTTTGCACCGGAAGGCTGCGAAGTTCTCCACGTTGATACCCGCAAGTCCTTTACCTTCCAGCTCAATTACGTTAAGAAAGGCCGCATCAAGGTTCTTCAGGAAAAGTTCAAGGCCGACAAGTTTGAGGAGAAGTCTCTTAAGGCAAAGGGCGTCCGCGTTGTAAACAAAGAGGTTCAGGATATTGTGGTTGAGTAAGAGGCAGGTTCTAGGTGCTAGGTTTTAGGTTATAGGGATGAGGGGGAAGTCTCCCCCTCGCTCGCACTTCGTTGCTCGCTACCCCTTCTCCTAGGGGCTTACGCAGCCCCTAAAACCCCGCGTAAATGCCGACTCCTAGCACCTATAACCTAGCACCTAAAACCTATAACCTAAAAAAATATGGATATCTTAAAAGAACATATACAATTCGAAGAAAACATTAAAGGGTCAAGATTTCTCTCCGAGCTCTTTCCCTGTGACTCACAGGCCGCAGCCCGCGAACTCATAAAAACACAGAAAGCAAAATATGCCGACGCAACCCACGTTGTACACGCCTTCGTAATCGGCCCCGGTGCCGAGGTTATGGGCATGAGCGACGACGGTGAGCCAAGCGGTACTGCAGGCCGCCCTGCCCTGGACGTTCTCCGCGGCCGCAATTGCACAAACACAGTCCTCACAATTACCCGCTGGTTCGGCGGTACCTTACTCGGAACAGGCGGCCTGGTCAAAGCCTACGGCAACGGCGCAAAAGGAGTTCTTGAGGCTGCCGACCAGGCCGGGCTTTTTGAAGAACTCGTAGCGAAGCACGCCTTTACCTTCACCACAGACTATTCACTCTACAAGCTCATAAAAAACAATATGGAAGCATTTCACATCTCCGGCCTGACAGAAGACTTTGGAACAGAAATCAAAATCACCGGCGAAATCCACGAAAGCGAGTACCAGACATTTATAAGTAAACTCCTTGATATCTCGAATGGTAGAATTCAAGTAAAATAAGATTGTAAACGAGTTTGCTTCGCAAACATCGCAGGGTCAAGCCCGACAATGACAAGTTCTGTCATATGTCATTCCCGTGCTTGACACGGGAATCTAGTCAACACGAGGAATATTCAAATGAAAAAACAATTTCTATTTACCGCACTTGCACTCGCGGCATTTACTCTCATCTCCTGCACAGGAAAATCAAAAAAAGCTCCAGTAGAGCAAAATGCAACTCCTAACATGGCAGAAAAATTTATGAAATCAACAGAAAAAACTGAAACTGTAATCAAGCCTGCCGAAACTACCGGACAGCAGGTTACAGCCCCTCTCTACCAGCTTGCTTCAAAGCATGGCTTTAAGATGGGAACTGTAATCAATCCGCAGCAGCTGAATAAAAAATCCTATACAGACATGATAGAAGCAGACTTCAACAGCATCACCGCCGGCAACGAGTTCAAGGCCTATTCCCTTCTCAACCAGGGCGCAAGCCAGCAGACAGAAAACGGCATGCCTGCCATGAACTACACCCTCGCAGACAATATCGCAAAGTTTGCTCAGGAAAAGGGAATCGGTGTGCGCGGCCACGTTCTTGTATGGGACGCTTACATGCCGGTCTGGTTCTTTAAGGAAGGCTACAAAAACGACGGAGCCTTCGTTTCTTCTGATGTTATGAAAAAACGCCTCCAGTATTATATAGAAGAAGTTGTAGCTCACTTTGAAAACAATTTCCCGGGCGTAGTTTACTGCTGGGACGTTGTAAACGAAGCAGTTGCGGACGGAGCAAACGAAGCCGCCGCCGGAGACCCAAGAATGATCCGTACCAGCCGCAGCGGAACTCCAAATTATTTTTATGAAGTAATCGGCCCGGATTATGTAGAACTCGCCTTCAAATATGCCCGCCAGGCAGTTAATAAAACAAATCCGAACATCAAGCTTTTTTATAACGATTACAATACTTTCTACTCACCAAAGCGCGAAGCAATCGGAAAGCTTATCGAAAGCATCAACAAAGACGAAAAACTCTGCGACGGCGTAGGCATGCAGGGCTATGTCGGCGGTTATGGCCAGCAGTCTGGCTGTATGAATCCAAATGACATCAAGCTTTTCGGAAATGCCATCAAGTTCTATTCAGATATGGGCCTCGAAGTGCAGGTAACAGAAATGGCCCTCCGCAATTACGAAAAAGAAAAAGCTTCAGAACACGAAGCCTTCTACGAAAACTTTTTCAAAATGCTGGCAGCCGCTGCCGACGAGTACCACACTCTCACCTGCGTAGCCATCTGGGGAATCTGTGACAACCCGTCAATGCCAAAGAACGACTACAGCTACAAAATGAACGGCCCATATTGCGGAATGTTTAATTTTGATTGCAGCCGCAAGGCAGAATATTTTAGAGTTGCAAAAGTGTTATAGTAAATTATAAAACACTTTTCAGCCCATCCAGAGAGTCAAAAATGTATTCACACATTTTTTTGATTTCCTCTGTCGGCTGAACTTTATCAATCACCATAATCGGGTGGAGGCCGGCGGCGTGTGCACTGCGGATGCCGTTGAGGCTGTCTTCAATTGCGACACATTCTTCAGCTTTCATGCCGATTGATTTGCAGGCCATAAGGTAGATTTCCGGGTTGGGTTTGCTGTGTTCTACCTGCTCGCCGGTTGTACGGGTTTCAAAAAAATCAATTACACCGGCCGCACGAAGCTGGCGTTCTACTGTTGGGCCGCGGGTAGATGATGCAAGGGCCAGACGGTATTTCGGTTTCAGATAAGCCAGAATTTCCTTTGCATAAGGAAGCAGCGGAATACCGTCCTTTTCTTCTATCTCATGAAAAAGTTCAGAGGTTCGTTCGAGAAAGGCTTCGCTGTCAAAATCAGCTCCATAGTATTTTTTTAAAATTGTTATTGTATCGTTTTTATTTGTACCGCGGCAGGCGTTTAGAATTTCATCATTTACAGAAAGGCCTTTTTCTTGAGCCGCCTTTCGCCAGGTTATATCTGAAATTGATTCGGAATCGAGGATTACTCCATCCATATCAAAAATAATTGCTTTGATTTTGTCTGATTTTTCCATAATGCATTGAGTTTATCATAATAGAAAAATCCCCTCAATAATGATATATTTTTAATATGAAAAAGATATTTACAGCATTAGCCGCTTCAATAATTTTCTGCGCCGCCCTTGCCGCTCAGGATGCGACAATCTATCTCTGGCGCGATGTAAAAGGAATGGAAAAACAGCCGTCTGTAATGTTTATGCATAAGGCCGCAGCCGAAGCTCCGCATACCCGCACCGCAGTTATCGTATGCCCGGGTGGTAGTTATCATCATCTTGGTCTTAAGGGTGAAGGAAATACAACTGCAACCTGGTTTGCAGAAAACGGAGTTACTGCCTTTGTTTTGAAATACCGCACGGCAGAAAGTCTTTACCACTACCCTGCCATGCTTCAGGATATTCAACGCGCCATTCAGCTTGTGCGCGAAAATGCAGACCAATGGGACATAGACCCGGATAAGGTTGGCGTAATCGGATTTTCTGCCGGTGGTCACCTGGTAACTATGGCCGGAGAATTCTGGGAAAGTCATGATGAAATTGCAGCCCTTGATCTTGAATGCGAGGTTTCTCTCCGCCCGGATTTTGTAATTCCGGTTTACCCTGTTGTTACAATGCAGGATGATATTGCCCACCGCTGGAGCCGCAACAGTCTTTTGGGACACGGAAGCCACAAACAGACTCAGGCCCGCAAGAACGAGTTTTCAATGGAGATGAATGTGCCGGATGACATGCCGCCAACTTATGTGGTTGTGTGTAAAGATGACCCGGTTGTAATTTATGAAAATTCCTTCCGCCTCTACGACGCACTTCAGGCAAAAAATATACCGAGCCGCCTCGCAGTTTACGACTGGGGTGGCCACGGCTTTGGCATGAAAGACAACGACTTTATGAAAGAGTTCCACTGGAACCAGTCACTTAAGGAATGGCTGGTTGAATTAGGATATATGCAATAGACCGTCACCCCGAACTTGTTTCGGGGTCTCTACTGGTAGATGCTGAAACAAGTTCAGCATGACATGTTACTTTATCCCCAGCGCAATCTCAAGCACTTCGCGGACATCACTCACAGGAATAAACTTAATTCCCTGCTTTACGTGTGCTGGAATATCTTCGAGGTCGCGCTCGTTTGCCTTTGGAATAATAATCGTCTTAATCTTATTACGCTTTGCGGCAACTGTCTTTTCGCGAAGGCCGCCGATTGGCAGAACCTGGCCGGTAAGAGAAAGCTCTCCTGTCATTGCAAGATGAGGCTTGATTTTCTTACCCAGCAGAAGTGACACAAAGGTTGTTGCCATTGTGATTCCCGCACTAGGTCCGTCCTTTGGAGTTGCGCCTTCCGGAATATGTAAGTGAACTATATTTTCTTCGAACCACTTTGCGTCTTTTGTTCCGCGCTCCAGTACGAACTTTCTTGCCCAGTCAAAGGCAATCTGACTTGACTCCTTCATTACATCACCCATCTGGCCGGTAAGCACAAGGCCTGTTTTTCCGGCAAAAGAAGTTGCTTCAATCAAGAGTGTGTCGCCGCCCATGCTGGTCCAGGCAAGACCAATTGCGGTTCCAGGCACAGAGGCTACCTTAATCTGACTCTCATCAAAGACAGGCTTACCCAGATACTTAAAGAGGTCCGGAGCATCGAGAGTTATGGCGGCCGGCGCTTTCAGAGATTTTTCAGACTTCGGCGATTTCTCAGCTTTCTGCTCTTGCTCAAAAATCATCTCAGTAACAATCTTTCTGTGTATCTTGTCCAGGCACTTTTCGTAGTTGCGCACACCAGACTCGCGGGCATACTCTTCTGCAATTTCGAGCAGAGCAGCCTTTGTATATTTTACCTGATTTTTTGCAAGACCATTCTTGGCAAGATTCTTTGGAATCAGATACTTCTTTGCAATCTCAAGTTTTTCCTGGTCAATATATCCGCTCAATTGAATAATCTCCGCACGGTCAAGCAAAGGCTCCGGCACTGTGTCCAGAGTATTTGCAGTCAGGATAAAGAAAACATTAGAAATATCAAAAGGCAGATCCAGATACGTATCTCGGAAGTTTACATTCTGCTCAGGATCAAGAACTTCGAGCAAGGCAGAGGCCGGGTCTCCGTTGTGGCTTGAACCCATCTTATCAACTTCATCAATCAAAAAAACCGGAGTGCTGCTCTTTGTAATTTTGAGTCCCTGAATAATTTTTCCAGGCATGGCACCGATGTAAGTCCGGCGGTGCCCCTTAATTTCTGCTTCGTCTCTCATGCCGCCTACAGAAAAGCGGTAAAAAGGCTTATTCATTGCGTTTGCAATTGAGCGACCGACAGAAGTCTTACCAACTCCCGGAGGTCCAACCAGAAGAAGAATAGAACCCTTTGCATCCTTTTTCATTTTGCGGACAGCAAGATATTCAACGATTCTTTTCTTAACATCATCAAGACCAAAATGGTCGTCTTCAAGAATCTTCTTTGCACGGGTGATATCATAATCATCGACAGCAGGAACCTTCCACGGAAGCTGGGTAATCAGTTCAAGATAATTGCGGGTAACCAGCCATTCAGAAGAATTCGGATCCATCATAGAAAGCTTTGAAAGCTCGCTCTCGACAGTCTCTTTGATTTCGCCCTCAAAGGCCAGCTCTTCAATCTTTTTCTTGAACTTCTGATAGTCGGTTTCGTTGCCGTCAGCAGTTTCGCCAAGCTCTTCCTGAATTGACTTCATTTCTTCGCGCAAAAAATACTCACGCTGATTTTTTTCAATTCGGTCGTTAAGCTCACTCTGGATTTTTTTCTGAACACGAAGCAGCTCCTGTTCCTTTTTGATAAAGACAAGCACCTGCTCCATACGCTGGCGCACATTCACAGTTTCCAGAATCTTCTGCTGTTCATCTTTATCAACATTCAGAATTGAAGCAATGAAATCTGCAATCTTTCCAGGATTGTCAATGTTTACCATATTAAGGCGCATTTCTTCAGAGAAAAGCGGATTGTTCTCACTAACCTCTTTCATCTCGCTGATGAGCGCGCGGGTAAGAGCCTTTACTTCAAAGGTGTCAGCTTCTTCGTCCTCAAGATATTCAACCGCAGCCGCCATAGGAGAAGAATTATGCAGAGCCTTGCGGATTTTAAAGCGTTTTACAGTAGAAATGAATATATTGATTCCACCATCCGGCAGATTTACCTTTTTGATGATTCGGGCAGCTGTTCCAACCTTGTGGAGATCTGTAAGAACCGGACTGTCTGCCTCATTTTTAAGCATTACGATTCCAATAAAGCCTTCCTTTTCGTAGGCTTCTTCTACCACTTTAACGTCGTCGGCAGAATTTATCATGAGGGGCGTAAAAATTCCCGGAAAAATCGGCCGTCCCGCAAGAGGAATCAATGTAAGCTTATTCGGAAGTATCTGATCCGTTGAAATTATGGAATTCTCGTTTGAGTTATTATCTTTTGCCATATTTTAAATATACTGATTTTTAAATGCAATCGTCAAATAAATATTATTCTTCCTTTTCCAGCTCCGACGAAATCATCAGCGCATCCTGATACCAGTCTATTAAAAGAGAAAATTCCTCGCTCTTATAGCCTTCTGCCTCAGCACGGATTTTCCATACAGTAGCTGACTCAAGATCTTCAATCGGAACCTCTTCCAGGGGCAGCCACTTGTTTTTATAGAGAATCTTAAACTGGGCATTCTCAAGCGGACTTCCTAACGAACGGTCGTAAGCCACAGCGCTAACCGAAAGCTTTCTTTTTGCATTTTTTAAGAAGTCACAGTCAATCAGGCAGGGCTGGTCACCACAGGTAAAGCTCTTCCACCAGACATAAGGGCCAACTACAACCTTTACACGGTAGTCCCCTCTTTTCAGATAAACCGGACGTACACTGTAAGTTTTATTTTTTGCTGTCGGTCTTTCTGCCGTAACTCGCGGCGACCAGAAAATCAATTTTTCATAAAAAGCCTTACCCTGCTCTGCAAAGGTTCTGCGGGAACCGTTAACTTCCGGAATATCGGCTCCGTCGTTTTCAAAGAAGAAGGCCCGCGCCGGTAAATCCATATTCTCCAGAAGAGAGCGCGGCATCTGGATTTCTACGTTTACCTCGGTGTACCATTTTGAAAGAAGTGTTTTGTGAACAAGACCGCAATACCAGAGACCAGCAAAGACAGCGGCCGCCGCGGCGGCACCTAAGCAGATTCGTTTAATAATGCGGCGGACGCGGTCCTTTGGAGCAAGCGCATCCTGCGCAAAGTCATAGAGCTTTGCCGCAATTACACTTTTTGCCAGCTGAACACGAAGCTCGTGAGTGTCGTAATGGCGCAGATATTTTTTTACTTGACGCAGTACTGCATCTATAGACTGATATCGCAGCTTTGCCTTTGGCCGTGTCATTTTATGAATCAAACGGCAAATTTCTTTTGGAATAGTTTTATCGATTTTTCGCGGAGAAATATATTTTCCTTTTTTTATAACCTTAAGGGTATCCATCGAAAGAGTTCCCGGATAAGGCTTTGTACCTGTTATCATTTCGTAAAGCATGATTCCCAGTGCGTAGACATCTGCGCGGTGATCTACCCGGGCACTGTCTTCGAACTGTTCTGGCGGCATATAGGCCGGTGTTCCAAGCGCAACTCCGCTTTGTGTAAGGTCGCCGGTTGTAACTGTTGAAGCACTTTCTGTAAACTTTGCGCCAGCCCCCGCGCCCGCTGCGCCTTCGGCATGGTCACTTGCGATTCCAAAATCGGCCAGTTTAATTTCGCCCCGCTTCGACAAAAGTATGTTTCCCGGTTTTATATCGCGGTGGACTATTCCTTTTGAATGAGCGTACTTTAAGGCATAGCAGGCATCCTGCATTACAAGCATTGCAACTGGAACCGGCAGAGACGTCTGTCTTTTAATAAGAGCATCCAGAGCAGTTCCATCTACAAGCTCTTCTACCATGTAACGGAAGCCCGCTTCTGTAAAATAGTCAAAGAGGTGAACAATATAAGGACTCTGTAAATCAAGCAGCAGCTGGGCTTCCTTTTTAAATCGGCCGGCATCTCCCGCATGACCTCGTGCAGTCATTTTCTTGATTACAACATAACGCTTGAGCGACGGATGTATTGCCTTGTATACAACCCCCATTCCGCCTTTTGCAATTATTCCCTGCACCTTGTATTTTCCAATTGTTGGTGGAAAGTCATTGCTCATTTCGCTACCCCTATAATATCACTTTCTAAATTAATCGGACGCTCTGGTCTCACAAAAACAACATTCTGTCTGGATGGATTATGAATCTGAATATAAAAACCGTCCTGCAGGGCCTTATAATTTCCCTGTACCGGCCGGTGGCCGCCAAGATATAAATAGCCCTTAGGCACACAGCCTTCAGATACATCAAAAAGATTCTGCACGGTAACTCTTGCGCTCTTTTCTTCTGCCTCGCCGTTACCTGTCCATATTAAACCACGGACAACATCTTCATCACTTCTTGCATTAACCAGCTCCTGTCTTGTATAAGACCTCATTGGTTCTGCATGAGAAACTGCACAGCGTTTTCCAAAATAAAAAAGCGGAAGATTTTTTTCGATACAGCTCATCAGGTATAAAATGTCATCACCATAATATTCCTGAACAAAGCAGCGGCACATTTCACCTTCATCAACAAACTTCATAAAGGCAAAATCACCGCCCCCGGTTTCATTAAGGATATTTTCATGATTTCCCTTGAGAATATGTACATTAGCCGGAAAGGCTTTTTTCAATTCCAGAAGAGCACATAAAAGGCTTAAGCCGTCCTGCATCTCTGCAGAAATTGAAGGACCGGTATAAATCTCCTGCAAAAACTCTATGTGAGCCGCAGCCCATCTTTCGCGGGTTCCCCTTTCCGTATGCATAATGTCGCCCACACTCAGAAGTCTGAGCCGGCCTTCAGCCACAGCTTCGAAAACTGTAGCATCTTCAAAAATCGGATACTCAAGAATATTTAATAGAAAATAAGGTCTTGCATGAAAATCTGGAATTACAATCAGAGGCAGTTCGTCCTTATGAAAATCCAGAAGCGAACCGCATTTTCCGCCTGCTGCCTCAACTCTATAATCAGTTTTTTCATTTTCAAGGCATTCAGAAGCCTCATTTAAAAGCTGAAAAAAATTATCATACAGAGGCAGAATGTTTGAGGTCAGTAATTGTTTAATTGTTTTAAATTCTGTAATCAAAGCAAGCATCCCTGAATGTCAAAGTTCGGAATGACATTTATTTACGAAATTACAAGGTTCATATTTCCAATCGAAATTTTATCGCCGGGATTAAGCTTTACATATTTTTCATTTGGAATGCATACTCCGTTGATAAAGGTTCCGTTTGTACTTCCTACATCCTTTATAAAATATGCATCTTTAATTTTCTGAATCATAGCATGATGACGACTTGCCAGTTTATTATCAACAACAACGTCGTTATCGGTATCACGGCCAATTGTAATTTTTGCAACCAGTTCAACCTTTTTATGATTGAACATAAGATATGAGGCAGGCTTACCTTCCCCTAAAGAATCAAGATGACGTCCTACAGGACTATTTGTTACGATTGTTGTATCACTCATACTTAAATTATAAAACCTCACCCTAATATACGCAAATTATTTTTGAGCAGTACAAGAGGTTTAAAAATCGGGATATCATCTGTAATAACATCCTTGAACATACTCAAAATTTTATGCAGTTCTTTTTTCTTTGGACGGGACAATTCCGCATAAGCCGCAAGCATTTTCGCTGTTGCTTTAAGGGCATCCTTTTCTATTTCATTATTCGTTTTTGCTCCGGAAGCCTCCAGTATGCAGAACATTGTTTCCACAAAACTCTTTTTCTGCTCTGTATTCAGTTTATCTATCCATTGATTAAAGGCCTTGTAAAATAAGCGGCTTTCATCTGTAAATTCCGCCTCGTTTATAAAATTACAGCCCATAATCTGCCAGTTCATTGCATCATGCTGCCAGAAAGAAAAGCCCTCGCTCTTTACAATTTCAAAGTCTTTTGGATGATGGAAAATCATACCTACAACCGAAAAGCCCGGGTAAAAAGAACGGATTTTCTTTTCTACAGCCTTATAAGCTGCCTGTTTAAAGAAGGAAGCGGCAAAACCAGGTCCGTCAAAATTATAAACCCCGCTGATTCGTTTCTGCAGACTTTCTCCACAGTTTACCGCTGTATTTATTACAAGATTTCCTCCCTTTGAATGCCCCACCAGAACAAAATCACCTTCTATTGCCTTGCAGGCCTCTTCAAAATAGTCCAGGGCATCCTTTTGGGCAGGTATCTGTTCAAGCCAGGCGATATTAAAATCTTCTTTCCAGCCGACTATTGTATCATCTGTACCACGCAGGGCAATCACAGGTTTATCACCTATAAGATAAGTTAGCGCCGCAAACTGCTCCACATTTTCTTCATTATATATACTCCTGAAGCCGCAAAGCTTTACATTGCGGAAACGCTCGCATTCGGCACACTTAAACATCAGCTCTGCAGTGCGCTTATTAATAAGGAAACCTATATTGATTCTTTCCTCATAATCCGGGGCCTTTGCAAAATCCTTTGCCACCTGAGAAAAAGTCTTTGGCTCTTCAAATTTTTCGGACACTATTCCATCAAAAATTGAATAAGTTACATGTGCCAGCAAAAGCGCATCAATTTTATTAAAGGAATCCTTTTCAAATGAAAGATCTCCGCGCCAGTTCAAATAATCAAAAAAATCAGCCATATTTATAAGATAATCATGCCTTCGCAGAAAAACAAGTATAATTTACGTCATGCTGAACTTGTTTCAGCATCTTGTAATAGATTCCTGCCCCTTCGCGGCATAGCCGCTCGGAGACTCGCTTAAAATGCTCCACTGGAGCATTTTATCGGCTTTCAGCCGTCGCTCCCTAAGTTCGGAATGACAGATAATAAAAAAAGGCTGTGGCACCTATTGATACCACAGCCTATATTTGAATTCCTAATTAAACAATTAACCTTTTACAGAACCAAGAGCAACACCAGCTACGATGTACTTAGCAAGAATGAAGTATACAACGATAAGTGGCAATGCTGTAAGGGAAAGTCCTACGTAAATAGCACCGTGTTCACGCTTATAAATATCACCATTAAGAAGCGATACCATAATAGGAAGTGTATATTTACTCTGGCTGGTAAGAATTACCGATGGACGGAACAAATCGTTCCAACTTGTTACGAAAGTAAAGATTGCCTGAGTAGCAATAGCAGGTTTCATAATTGGAAGAACGATTGCATTGAATGTCCAGAATTCTTTTGAACCATCAATACGTGCAGACTCTACCAGAGAAACTGATACAGCAGGCTTCATATACTGACGCATAAAGAATACCATACTTGGAGAAGCTATCGCCGGAAGTATGAGTACAAGCAGATGGTTAGTCATATGAACTTTATATACCATCTGGAAGAATCCGATAATTGTTACAGTTGCCGGAATCATCATAATACCCATAATAAATCCGAAGAATGCATTCTTAAGTTTCCACTCATACATTACAAGTGCATAAGCTGTCAATGTAGAAAAATACAAAGAACATACACATACACCACAAGAAATGATAAGAGAGTTCATAAATCCTTTTGCAGGATTAAATGATTTACCTGTAAGAATTCTTAAGTTATTAAAGAAATATTTAGAAGGTATTAATGAAACAGCATGCTGCTGAATCTGGTTTGTCGAACGAGTAGAGTTTACAAGCATTACAATAAATGGGAACAAACTTAAAATTGCAAGAAATATACAAATAACTAATACCAATACCTTAAAGATTGACATATTTTTAGAATTATTCATTTACAACTCCTTTAGCAGCCTGTTTTGCAGCAAGTTTACGAGCCTTAATCTCCTGCTTCTTAGCTTTCTTAATTTTAGCTTCATCTTTATCACGCAAAATATAGAAGAGAATTGCAGAACAAACAACAATAATGATGAACATAATCATACTCAAAGCAGAAGCACGGTTGTAAAGATAACCACCACGGAACGCCATAGTATTAATAAGTACTGATGTTGTAAGTGTTGCGTTATCCGGACCACTTCCTGGAACGAAGAGGGCTGGAATATCGAACATATTCAAACCACCAATAAGAGAAGTTACGAGTGTGAACAAAAGGATAGTTTTAATACTTGGAATTGTGATTTTCCAGAATACTGTCCAGCCGTTTGCACCGTCAATATCAGCAGCTTCGAAGATTTCCGGGTCAATACCAAGAACACCAGAAATAAGAATAATCATTGTATAACCATACCACTGCCATGTCTGAATAAAGATGATAATATTCTGGGCAGCGTGTCTACTGTTTAAGAAGTAGAATGGTTCATCAATAATCTTGAATCTTGTAAGCAAATCGTTTACAGGACCCATTGGATAACCAAATAAAGAACCAAACAAAATTGCAACTGTAGCAGCAGTAATAATGTTAGGCATATAGAAAAGTACTTTAAATACTCCCTCTCCAGGAATCTTAACACGGCGGTTAGTAAACCAGGCAGAAAGTAAAAGTGCCATAATCATCTGTGGAATAAAGTTACAAATCCAGATTTTTACTGTATTTTGCAATGCCATGTGGAAGGTTGGCATTTCCAGGATTTTCTTATAATTGTCAAAAAATTTACTTGCCTTTAAGAAATGCCATGTTGTTTTTCCGGCACCTCTAAGATCTGTAAAACCTATGATAAATGTATATAATGTTGGATAAAAAGAAAAAATTAAGTATGCAACTACAAATGGAATACAAAATATATAGCCGTATTTAGCATAACTGATACTTCGCTTTTTTTCTTTGATGGCATTATTTCCCATAAGTGGACACCCCAAATATTAAATTGATTAAAAAGAAATTCAAAAAAACGTTTTTATTATTTTTTTTGTACAAATTAGGGCTGCCTTTCGACAGCCCTAAAAATTATGCAGTTAATTTACTGACTATTCGATATCAATACCGTACTTGTCAGCTACAGCCTGCTTGAAGTCCTTAATTGCAGCTGCTTTGTCTTTCTTTCCAGCAGCATAAGCACGAACCTGATCACGCCATTCTGCGTTGATAACTTCATCGTACTGTGTAAGGTTCTTACCGTTAGCATAAGCTCCAGCTGGTACGAAGTAGTCGAACATGTTCTGGTTGCCGAGGAACTCGAGCTTACCGTTAGACTTGCTCATAACTGTTCCAGAAGAAACTGTATCCTTTGTGTTTACAGTTGCATCAGCACCCTTTCCATACTTCCACTGGAATGTACCGTTAGCCCACTGATAAAGAAGACCTGTGTTAGAAGAATCAAGAGTGATCCATTCGATGATCTGGCGAACAACTTCCTTCTTTGCCTTATCTTTTGTAGCAGCCTTAGAAGCGAGTACCCATGTACCACCCCAGAAGAATCCGATTGGAGAGTTACAAACAGCCCAGTCGCCGTATGTTCCCTGTCCAGCCTTTGTTCCACCTGAGTTACCAGCCATTACGTAGTTGATAAGCCATGCTGGTCCGAAGAATCCGAATACAGGTTTTGCACCCTTACCCTGCATATCAGCATACCAAGCTTCTGTCCAGTCACGTGTAAGGTTAGACCAACCTTTGTCTGTAAGCTGTTTTGAAGCATCCAAGAAAGCTTCACGTTTTGGATCGATGTAGAGCTTGTCGTCTACAATCCAACCCTTGTCTGAAGAGTTTTCATATGCGTGCCAGATATCACCGTCACCAGAAACGATTGCTACACCATTGTCAGCCAATTTAGCAGCAGCATCCCAGAACTTTGTCCAAGATCCAGAACCACCACCGATAGCAGCCTGTACAGTTTTTGGATCGTCAGAACCAAATACTTTCTTAGCAATTGAGCGGCGATAGATGAAACATCCACCAGTAGCCTGATAACCAAGACCTACTACCTGTCCTTTTGAGTTTTTACCAATATCTACAGTATATGAAGCGATATTAGCATCTTTAATTGCCTTGTCAATCTTAATTCCAAGGTCTTTGTAAGGAGCAGCATAATCAGACATATCGCCTGATGCATACTTCAAGATGAATGCAGCTTCAGCAGCATAAATATCAACTTCTCCATTCTGAAGAGCTGGGTCAAGAGCTGGCTGATACTCCTGGTTTGTTGTTGCAACAATAGTAGTATTCAAATTGAATTCTACATCTGGGTGAGTAGCCTTGAACTTCTCAACCATTGCTGGAACTTCATCTGTAAATGACCAAAGATTGATTGTTACAGGTCCCTTTGGTTTTGCAGCGAACAATGAAGTTGCTACTGCAAGTCCACACATAACTGAAAGAATTTTTTTCATTTTCCTTTCCTCTTGTAAAGTTTTTTTTATTTAGGGAATACTCCCTAACTGTTTAATATTGTAACTCATAAGTATTTTTTTTGCAAAAAAAAAATAGTGAATTTACACGAATTTAAGATATGTTAATCGTTTAACTTTTAAAAATTGTCTTACGAAAACGTTTTCTTTAGTTATTACAACGTTTTCGTAAGGTTATAAACAAAGTTATTGGGGATAAAAACCGCTTATAAGACTAATCTTGTGTAACTCCCTAATAACTTTTTTTCTATATTATTAACTTTTTTATTTTGACAATCAGTGAATCTGTGTTATCATTTTAAATGGTGGGTAGATAAAACATTTAATTTGGGAATGAATTTAGTGAAAAAATCTATTTCACCAGAAAAAGCAAAATTATTCTCCACCCTGCTGGTAGCATCTTTGTTCATGATTATTGTTCTTACGCTTTCCAGCCTCTTTACAAATCACTCACTAAAAAAAGCAGAACGTCAGTATTTTGACAGCCTTGAAAAAAAACTGAAAGGTTATCAAAAAATAGTTTCTCTTCAGCTAGATAGTTAC
>JAEEGJ010018842.1_pt1 | contig 15324 bp, 12 predicted proteins | sample 8958761 | NCBI WGS metagenome assembly JAEEGJ01 (sample SAMN16246546, study PRJNA631951) | gut metagenome | biome: gut microbiome; feature: rumen; material: RS-attached | host: Bos | place: Iran: Karaj | collected 2018-10 | reverse complement strand
CACAGGGCACGCTGGACGAAGAGACAGCATTTTCCAGCCCCGACAAACTCGTCACCGCGGCTTATGCCAAATTGGGTGATGATTGGTATTCCTATCCGTTTAACCTCTGGCCATATGGTGATATGAGTGCCGATGACTGCTTGAAAGGCGGTTCTGGTGAAAATGACACAGGTTATCACCCCATGGAGATTTTCACTACCTTGCAGCCAGACCGTGGTGAATTTGACGAGTTGTGGTATCAGCTCTACAGTTCCATCTCTCGTTGCAATCGCGCTATAGAGGCTATCAATAAGATGGAAACACCCGATGCAAAATTGCTGGGAGAAGTGAAGTTCTTGCGTGCACACTTCTATTATAAGCTTCAGCAGATGTGGTACGAAGTACCTTTCATTACTGAAGGTATGAGCAACGCAGATATTGAGGCATGCCCACAGAGCAGCCATGATCAGATCATGCAGCAGATTATCGACGACTTCCAGTATGCCTACGAGCACCTGCCTGAGGCTGCTCCCGGCACAACCGGACGTGCTCACAAGGTGGCTGCAGCTGCCTATCTCGCCAAGTGTTACCTGAACTGGGCTTATGGTGATGGTTATGAGGCTACAACTGGTTACAACCACGTTGACCAGGCGAAGATCCAGAAGGTGATCGAATATACTGAGGTTGTGAAGAACTCTCCCTACGGTTATCTCGACACTTACGGACATATCTTCTTGCAGGACTTTGCTAACTCTAAAGAGAGCATCTTTGCCGTACAGCACTCTAACAGAGCTGACGACGGAACGAAATATGGTCGTGCCAACTGGTCGAATATGCTGAATGGTGTCTGGGGTATCTGGTCATATGGCTGGGACTTCCACAAGCCTTCACAGAACCTGGTGAATGCTTTCAAGACCCGCAATGGTCTGCCTATGGACGATTTCGATGCTGACCACAATGCGATTGTCGTCAATGGTGCTGACTCGAAGTATAAATACGATCCCCGTCTGTTCCACACCGTTGGTATGCCTAGCTATCCTTATAAGTATGAGGCTCAGTACACCTTGTCAAAGGCTAACAGCCGTACACCTAACACCTATGGTTACTATTGCTCGATGAAGGAGGTTCCGCAGCGCTCAAAGGGTGAAGATGGAGACAACCCCTGGCAGGCATTCGGCGTGAACGACTACGTGCTTCGCTATACCGATGTGATGCTGATGCGCGCTGAGGCTCTTATTGAGAAAGGCGATTTCAACGGTGAGGCCCTGCAGATTATCAACGATATCCGCAGCCGTGCAAAACGCGACATCAGTGCAACATCACTCATCAATTATGCCAAAGATCAGTGTGACATCGCGCTCTATGGTAATTTCGCTTCTCAGGATGATGCCCGCAAGGCACTGCGCTGGGAGCGCCGTGTAGAGCTCGCCATGGAGGGTCACCGTTTCTTCGATCTCCGTCGCTGGGGCCTGCTCTCTTCTACGCTGAACAAGTATTTTGAGTCGGAGAAGACCGATGAGTACGATGGCCAGACATATGCCCTCTACTACAAGGACGCCTTCTTCACTGCTAACAAGAACGAGTACTTCCCCATAGCGTCTAACCAGATGAACTACGTACAGGGACTCTATCATCAGAATAAGGGTTACTAATCAATAGTTGATAGTTAATAGTTTAAAGATTAAAGTTATGACTAAGATATTTAATAAAATAGGTACAGGCTTGTTAGGCATCCTTTTGCTTGCCTCTTGCCAAGATAGGGATCTTCCTGGGTCTGCCGAAATGCAGTTGATCACGCCTGATGCATCAAGCATCACAGGAACGCTTACTGGCGATAATAATTACGATTATACCCTTACGTGGACACCAAGTAATCAGAATGCCACCATGCAGGTTGCAGTCTTTAAGAATGGTACACAGATGCAGGGTCTGACTCCATGTGAAGGCAATTCGTTTACACTGAAGAATCTTGAGACAAATGAGTTCTATGAGTTCCTCTTCAAGTATGCTAACGCCGATGCACTCTCTAAAGGTGTGATGACATCTTTCACACGTCCTGGCGCTACGGCTCCAACAGACCTGAAGTTCCAGCAGATTGACATCGACGAAGAAAATCACAACCTGGAGGTGACTTGGAAGGCCAGTGCTGATGCTACGTCATACATCTTGAAGCTTGTGAACGGTGATGGCAGCAGAAAGGTCGAGACGACAGTCAACGGCACTTCCTATCTTCTTGAGGATGTTGTGCTGAAGGAGAGCTGGGATGCTACTCTTATCGCACAGAACGAAGATGGTAAGGCTCTGCCTATTTATGGATCGACAAAGATCGGTGGTAAGATTCCCGGCTTCCTGTCGGAATATGCCACACCAGAGGAGCTTCTTGCCAATGGTGATGACGATGAGGCCAGCGCATGGCTGTGGTTCAAAGAGAACTATCCGAAGGGTGAGTACGTCTATTTCGGCAACATCAGTACCGTTGAGGACATTGAGGACTACCGTATGCTCTTCTGGCTGCGCGACCTCGAGACTGGCAATAACGATGATATTTGGAACTTCTCTGACGTAGCCAGGAATGCGGCTCCATGTGTTGAACAGTATGTGAAGAACGGTGGTAACCTGTTGCTCTGGCAGCATGCCGTACCTTACATTGGGACGATCAACCGTTTGGCAACGGCAACCCTTCGTGGTGTCAACAATGCCTTTGGCTGTGGTGTCGGCGGTCCTAACAACGACGTATGGAAGATGGGCGTATGTCTCAACACAGGTAAATTCTCTAAGGACTTCAGCAGCCATCCGATCTATGCTGGCCTCCCAACAGAGAAGTTGAACGACAACTGCTTCAAGGCCATCGCCTTCAAGGGAGCTGGTTGGACAGAGGACCACAACTGTCTGTTCTTCGACATCCCGGCAAAGCTGACTGGCTTGGATAATACGACAGAGGAGTGTTACAATGTTGTGACAGAAGAGTTTGGTATCTATCCGCTCGGCACATGGGACTCTCAGGCAAGTTGGGTATCTCAGCTGAACGTCTGGGAAGCCAAGGGTGCTCCTAAGGCTCCAGAGGGATACCAGAAGGGTTGCGGTACAGTGCTCTGCATCGGTAACGGTGGTTGCGAGTTCTCGATGAAGAACGAGGACGGCACACCTGATAAGAGTGCAGCTCCTAAGAACAACTCTTGCCAGGAGAATATTCTTAAGCTCGCCAAGAACAGCGTAGAATATCTGCTGTCGATCTAACCTCTCTTCTGAGAAATTTAAAAAATCGTTCATTGCATGTAGATTTGTTGCAATGAACGATTTTTTATATTCATTGAAACATATCTTATCGACGGTATGGAAAATATGTCGTACCTTTGCATCAAGAACATGATTCATACTTATGTTTTGGTTCTTGTTAGTTAATGGTTAGTAATAAGTAAGAGAAAAGCGCGGCTCGTGATGAGTCGCGCTTTATGTTGTTTCGCAGATTTTGTTCTTGCACCGTAAACTTATGTTCACCGCCCTTGAACATAAGTTCACCGCCCTTGTACTTATGTTTACCGCCCGTAAACATAACCTTCAGCGTGGCATAGATACAAGCTGCTTCTGGAATGCAGAAAAATCGTTCATTGTGTGTAAAATTGTTGCAATGAACGATTTTTATATGTTTTTGAAGCATAAATTCTAGAAAACTAATTAGTTTTGTCATATCTTTGCAGCATAATTCAAAAACAACAAATGAATAGCAAAATGAAAAAGTTAGTGACAACTATGATGGGTGTTATGCTGATGACAGTCTCAGCCATAGCACAGGTGACACCGATGGTACTTGGTGACAAACACGCCATGTTGCGGGTGAATGAAAAAAGTAAGTACATTCTACTGCCTGTACAGGAGACGGAGGAGATCGCGGCAATAGCCGTGCTTGACGGCAGCAACAACATGGTGCAGCGTATGAATGTAAAACTGGCTGTTGACCGTGTGGACTATTTTGTACCCTACGAGTTGAAAGGAGCCAAGCTGTTTGATATCGAGTTCCATGGTGACCGTCGTCAGAAGGGAGCGGTAAGCGAGTTCACCTGCTGGAAGGAGATTAAGTTCTCTGATGACTTTGATACTGCCAACCGCGAACACTTCCGTCCTGCCTATCATCATACACCTCAATATGGCTGGATGAATGATCCTAACGGTATGTTCTACAAGGATGGGGTATGGCACCTTTATTATCAATATAATCCTTATGGATCACAGTGGGAGAATATGCACTGGGGACATTCTACATCGAAGGACCTGGTACACTGGGAGGCGCAGCCCGTCACTTTTGAGCCCGACTGGCTGGGAAGTATCTTCAGCGGTTCTTGTATAACAAACGGTAGTGATGTGGTGGCATTCTACACCTCAGCAGGTCATCATCAGACACAGTCGATGGCTGTCTCAAAGGATAATGGTCTCACATTTGTGAAATATGAAGGCAATCCCGTCATCACGTCGGATAAGCCCGATTTCCGCGACCCCAATGTCTTCTGGTATGAGAGCACCGGGCGCTGGATCATGATTCTGGCTGTGGGACAGGAGATGCAGATCTATTCTTCTGCCGACTTGAAGGACTGGAAGTATGAGTCGTCGTTTGGTCAGGAGTACGGCAATCATAGTGGTGTCTGGGAGTGCCCGGATCTGTTTAAGCTCGATGATAAGTGGGTGTTAATCTGCAATATCAACCCTGGTGGCCCCTTCGGAGGAAGTGCTACCCAGTATTTCGTGGGTCAATTTGACGGACACAAGTTTACCTGTGAGTCGATGCCAAAGGTCACTAAGTGGCTTGACTATGGTAAAGACCACTATGCTACAGTATCGTTCTACAATGCACCAGAGAACCGTCGTGTGGTCATGGCCTGGATGTCGAACTGGCAGTATGCTAACCAGGTTCCCACCAAGCAGTTCCGTAGCGGCAACTCTATCGCCCGTGACCTTGGTCTGTTTGACTTTGGTGAGGAAACTTATGTCAGTGTGGTGCCTTCGAAGGAGATGCTGGCCGCTCGTGGCGCAAAACTGAAGCAGCCTACGGATGCCTGCGAGATTGTGGTTGACGTGAAAGGCGGTGCGGAGATTGTGTTGTCGAATGCCAAGGGCGAACAGGTCACGATGAAATATGATGCTTCAAAGCAGACGTTCCTGATGGATCGCACTAAGAGTGGTGATGTCAGCTTCAGTGAGGCATTCCCCTGTGTGACCAAAGCGCCTACATACGGCTCGATGAAGCAGCTGCGCATCTTTGTTGATCGCTGTAGCATCGAGGTCTTCGATGTTGAAGGTAAGATGGCGATGACTAATCTTGTGTTCCCCTCAGAGCCCTATAATAATATTAAGGTTAAGGGCGGCAAGGCAACGATCTATGCGATTAAGTAGTTAAAGAAGTAATAGAAGATAAAGAAGTTAAGTTATTATGAAGAAATTTGCTCTGATCCCTGTGATGTTCTGCTTCTTCGCCATGGGCTTTGTCGATTTGGTGGGAATAGCATCCAACTATGTGAAGGAAGACCTGCAGTTGACTGACTCTGTGGCCAACATCTTCCCTTCGCTCGTATTTTTCTGGTTCCTCATCTTCAGTGTGCCAACGGGTATGCTGATGAACAAGATAGGACGTAAGAACACTGTACTGCTCTCGCTTGTGGTAACGATTGTGTCGCTGCTGCTGCCCCTGTTTGGTGAGAACTTCCCGGTGATGTTAATCGCCTTCTCGCTGTTAGGTATTGGTAATGCGCTGATGCAGACTTCACTTAATCCATTGGTGTCAACAGTGATGGGTGGTGGAAATCTGGCTTCCACACTTACGTTCGGACAGTTTATCAAGGCCATTGCCTCGTTCCTGGCACCTTATCTGGCCATGTGGGGCGCCACACAGGTGATTCCCTCGTTCGGCTACGACTGGCGCGTGCTCTTTGCTATTTACTTCGTGGTAGGTATTATCGCCGCAGCCTTGTTGGCTGTTACCCCCATTGAAGAGGAACATATTGAGGGTAAGGCCTCTACTTTTGCCGAGTGCATCAAACTGCTGGGTACACCTATTGTATTGCTCTCGTTCTTTGGTATCATGTGTCATGTGGGTATCGATGTTGGTACGAACACCACTGCTCCGAAGATACTGATGGAGCGCTTGGGACTGACGCTGAATGATGCGGCCTTTGCCACCAGTCTCTATTTCATTTTCCGTACCATCGGCTGTCTGACGGGTTCGTTCTTCCTCCGTGTGCTGCCTAACCGTCTCTTCTTTGTGATCAGCGTCATCATGATGGCACTCTCAATGTGCGGTCTCTTTGTGGGCACGGAGAGATGGATGCTCTACACAGCTATCGCCCTGGTGGGTTATGGCAACTCCAACATCTTCTCCATCTGTTTTGCCCAGGCGCTCACCTCCATGCCTGAGAAGCAGAACGAGGTTAGCGGTCTGATGATCATGGGACTTTTCGGAGGTACCATATTCCCATTGCTCATGGGCTTCGCCAGTGACGCTATCGGACAGGCTGGTGCCGTTGTTGTCATGGCTATCGGTGTCATCTATTTATTCACTTATATTAAAAACGTCAAATAACTAAAAGCATTATGAAAAGATATATCGTAGGCCTCGGAGAGGCATTGTGGGATGTACTTCCCGAAGGAAGAAAACTTGGTGGCGCACCGGCAAACTTCGCATATCATGCAGGTCAGTTTGTGGGTAGTGACAATACTATCGCTATCAGCGCATTGGGTGAAGACACCTTGGCTGATGAGACTATTGAAGCGTTGAAGGAGCACAATCTCAATTACTTGATGCCCCGTGTACCTTATCCTACAGGTACGGTGCAGGTGACTCTGACAGGTGATGGTATCCCGACGTATGAGATTAAGGAGAATGTGGCGTGGGATAATATTCCATTTACACCGGAGATGGAGGAGATTGCCAGAAATGCCCGTGCCGTGTGCTTCGGTTCTCTTGCGCAACGTAATGTCGTCAGTCGTGAGAATATCCGTAAGTTCCTCGATGCCACACCAGAAGACTGTTTGCGTATTTGCGACATCAACCTGCGTCAGCAGTTCTATAGCAAAGAAGTGCTTGAGGATTCGTTCTGCATCTGCAACATCCTGAAGATCAATGATGAGGAGCTGGTGGTAGTGAACCGCATGTTTGGCTATGATGGCTTGGATATGCGTCAGACCTGTGAGAAGATCGTTCAGGACTATCATCTGAAGTTGCTCGTGCTGACCTGTGGCACTAATGGCTCGTATGTGTTTACTGATGATGGCCTGACCTCCTTCCAAGACACACCGAAGGTGGAAGTGGCTGATACGGTAGGCGCTGGCGATTCATTTACAGGCTCATTCTGCGCTTGCATCATTAATGGCAAACCCGTTCAGGAAGCCCATAAGACGGCTGTTCAGGTCAGTGCCTTCGTCTGCACCCAGAATGGTGCTATGCCTATCGTACCTGAGAAGCTGAAAGCATAAATACCTGGGCTGTTTTTGGCTGCGAGGATTACTTTTCCCGGAAAAAGTGTGATTATTCGGGAGAAAATGAGTAACTTCGCAGCCAAAATAGTTTTTATATGAGTGTACAGATAGAAGAGAGCTGGAAGGCGCATCTTAACGGAGAATTTGAAAAACCGTATTTTGCACAACTGACGGCAGCAGTGCGTCAGGAGTATATGCAGACCACTTGCTATCCGCCAGGCAAATTGATATTCAATGCCTTTAACCTGTGTCCGTTTGATAAGGTGAAGGTGGTGATTATCGGACAGGATCCGTATCATGAACCAGGCCAGGCCCACGGACTGAGCTTCTCTGTGCAGGATGGTGTGCAGTTTCCACCCTCATTGCAAAATATATTCAAGGAAATCCAAGCAGATCTGGGTACACCGATTCCCGCTTCCGGCAATCTGACGCGCTGGGCAGAACAGGGCGTGCTGCTGTTGAATGCCTCGCTGACAGTGCGGGCGCATCAGGCAAACAGTCATAGTACACTTGGATGGCAGAAGTTCACGGATGCGGCAATCCAGGCATTGGCTACACATCGCGAACATATCGTCTATATGCTCTGGGGTGGTTATGCCAGAGGCAAGGCTTATATGATTGACAAGGCTCGCAATCTGGTACTCGAGAGTGTCCATCCCTCGCCGCTGAGTGCTAATCGTGGTGGCTGGTTCGGCCTGCATCAGTTCTCCCGTTGTAACGCCTATCTCGCAGAGAATGGCATGACTCCGATCGTATGGTAAAACAACTTCCTCCTATCATCCAAGTTGGCGATGTGTTGCTCTCGTCGGATATCCTGACGGAGAAGTTCTGTTGTGATCTTAGCGCATGTAAGGGCGAATGTTGTGTGGAAGGTGATGCAGGAGCCCCTGTCACTTTTGAGGAGGTGGCAGAGATCGAGGATTGCCTGGATGTCGTTTGGGATGACCTCTCTGCGTCAGCACAGGCTGTCATTGATAAGCAAGGGGTTGCATATGTGGATTCGGAGGCTGATCTTGTGACGAGTATTGTGAATGGTAAAGATTGCGTTTTTACCTATTATGGCGACATTGAGGACTGGCAGACTCATCTGCCTATCTGTAATTGTTGTCTCTGTGCGTTGGAGAAGGCTTTCAGAAACGGAAAGACCCGTTTCTGCAAACCCGTGAGTTGCGCACTCTATCCAATCCGTGAGAAGAAATTGGGCGAGGGGCTGACAGGTCTTAACTATAATCGCTGGGCTGTCTGCAAGATGGCAGTGGCAAAAGGTATCCAGGAGGATCTGCGGTTGTACCAGTTTCTCCGCGAGCCACTGATACGCCGTTTTGGAGAGGCGTGGTATCAGGAGCTGTTAGAGATGGTTGAGGAATTGAAGCGCCAGAACTACCTATGACTTCCTGTATTTTGACGGACTCATACCCACGTGTTCCCTGAAGAATTTCCCCAGAAAACTCTGATTGGGAAAATGCAGTTCTTCAGCAATCTCCTTGATGTTCTTAATACTGTTCTTGAGTTGTACCCGTAGTTCCAGTGTGATATAGTAATCGATCCATTCGTTGGGAGTGCGATGACTGACGGATTTCACAGACTCCGAGAGATATTTCGGCGTGATGTCGAGTTCCTTGGCGTACCAACTTACACGCCGTTCGTACTTGAAGTGCTTCTCCACAAGTTTGATGAACCTTGTGAAAATAATCTCTTTCCTTGACTTGGGTTTGACGTCATTTTGTACGCGATAGATGATGTTGCTCAGGTCGTAGAACATCGCTAACAACAGCGACTTAATGAGGTCTTTCTGGAAGTGATTCCGCTTGTCGCCGATCTTCTCCTTGATCACTTGGAAATATTCCTTGAAGGTCTGGATCTCTTTCTCTTCCAGACTCATCACTGGATGAAGACGTGAGAACAGGAAGAGCGAACTGATATCGCTGACATTCTTGATAATCTCTCGGAAGAAGTTGACTGACATAACCATGCACAAACCTTCCATATCCTCGGAGTGTTGATAACTATCTACGATATGCCGATCGCTGACCACTAGGATATCGCCAGGTTTGATGACCTGCTTGATGGTATCCAACTGATACATGACTTCACCTTTGGTACACAATCCGATCATGATGAAGTTCATGTTGAGGGGTTCTGTAGGCACGGGCACCTCGTTGATGCGTTCCGTGAGGACCAGGTCGTCTTCAAGATAGACAGCGCCGCTCCAGTTCTTTGCCCTGTTGATATCTGTTTCCTTAATATTTGAGTTTACCACGTTTTGATATTTTGAGTTTTACCTGCTTTCAGTTTGACGGTCTTTTGCTGACCATTATATAATAAGGTGACGGAACTATTGGTCTTGGCCTTGATGCTACAGTCACGTACCTTTCCATCTTTCCACTTGAAGTTCACCTCGAAGCCTCCACGGGCACAGAGACCACTCACACTACCGTCTTTCCACTGTTCTGGGAGGGCTGGCAACAGCTCAATCTTGTTGTCGCCACTCTGCATCAACATTTCACAGACACCAGCCGTTCCGCCGAAATTGCCATCAATCTGGAAAGGAGGGTGGGCATCAAAGAGATTGGGGTAAGTACCGCCTCCCTTGCTGTAATTGGGCATTCTGCTTCCCTCGGGTGCGACGGCAGTCAACAGCTTACGGTATATCTGATAGGCTTTCTCCCCATTTCTCAGTCGTGCCCAGAGGTTGATGCGCCAGCCCGTACTCCAGCCCGTCGTCTCATCGCCTTTGATCTCAAGCGTCCTCTCGCTGGCCTTCAGAAGATCGGCGTCAGAGACATGATTTCCTGGATAGAGTCCTATCAAGTGGCTCTGATGACGATGTCTCGGATCCCAATCGTCCCAGTCGTAATACCACTCATTCAAGTCTCCCAGGTGTCCGATAGTATAAGGGTGCAGTTTGGCTAAGGCCTGCTCCATATCCTTGTTCTTCTCACCTATGATACGTCCTGCTGCAATGGTGTTTGTAAGCAGTTCGCGGATGATGGCGAGGTCGGCAGTGCCACCATAGCAGGTGACGCCGTGATAACCTTTGTCCGTCTTATACTCGTTCTCTGGTGAGGTGCTTGGGGCTGTAATCAGTTCTCCAGGCTGCTTTGGATTCTCGATGAGCCAATGCAGACAGAAACGGGCTGCGCCCTTCATCAGCGGATAGGCCACCGTACGGAGATAGTCTTTGTCCTGTGTAAACTGATAACGCTCCCATAGCGCGTTCACAAGCCACGCCCCACCCATATTCCAGTTAGCCCACATCGGACTCTCGTTCTTCTCGCCGACAGGGTTGGTCATCGCCCAGATGTCTGAGTTATGGCTTGAGCACCAGCCTTCGTCGATGCCGTAGTAGTTCTTAGCCGTATAGACACCGTTGGTAGCGAGGGATTGTATGAAGCCGTCAAGTGGCTGTGCCATCTCTGCCATATTGGCGACAAAGGCAGGCCAGTAATTCTCTTCGAGATTGATGTTTACCGTGTAGTTTCCTCGCCAAGGAGACCAAAGGTGAGGTGTCCAGAGACCTTGCAGATTGGCAGGTACGCCCTCTGTTCTTGAGCAGGAGATCAGCAGATAGCGCCCATACTGGAAATAAAGTTCTTCTATATAGCGGCTCTTCCCACCGCCGTCAGTGTAGTCTTTTAATAGTTGGGAGGTAACAGCGGAGAGGTGAGCGGTCTCTTTGTTGCCTCCGAGGTTGATCTTCACCCGATCGTAGATGGCCTTATAATCAGCCAGATGACGTGCATAGAACTCATCGAAACTATAGTTCTGAGTGTGCCAGATGTCATTGGCAGCATTCTCCAGATAGGGGGCTGCTTCTTTAACAGGGTGTTTGTCGAAACCATTGAAGCTGGTCTCATTGACCAGATAAAGGATAGCCTCTTTGGCATGAGTGATGGTTAGTGAGGAGTCGCCTGCCATTACTTCGCCATCAGTCTTAACTGAGAGCATCGTGCAGAAATGAATGCTCTCATTGGCATCGCCTGTGGCATGACCAGTCATCGTGAGTTGGGTAGGGATGGCCTTGACGTGATGGGGTACCTGTGCCGTCAGGGCTATCTTGCAATTGACATCGCCTCTGAGGCGGATAGCTATCAGCTTGTCAGGATGAGAAGCGAAGTATTCTCTGGTAATGACTTTCCCGTCACGCACATACCTATCTTTAATAATTGCAGAGTCGAGGCTGAGACTGCGATGGTAATTGCTAACTGTGCCAAGCCCCAGATCCTTAATGTGAAGGGTCCCCAATGGTTGGAAGTACTGCGAGTTGGGACCTTGCACGTGTAACTGGAGTGAGTCTGCCAGTTGGTAGTCTTCGTTGAAAAGTGCCTCACGGATCTTCGGAATCCACTGATGGGCATCGGCATCGAGGTTTCTGTCCACAGGCTTACCTGTCCACAGGGTGATGTCGTTCAGGTAGATGATATTATCGTCTGTACCACTATAGACCAAAGCGCCCAACTTGCCGTTGCCGATAGGCAGCGACTCTTCAAAGAAATCAGCAGGACGATCATACTGAAGAAGCATCGGCGCCTGCTCTTGAGCCGACATTGTTAGGGTGGTTGCCAGCATTGTAGTCAACAGAGTTTCTCTCATAAAATGTTGATTTTAGTTATTTCGCTTGCAAAGATACAAAAGATTTTGTATATTTGCGGCATAAAACAAAAAAATTAAAACCCTATGCAACCAATCAAGACTCTGAATGACATGATTGTCTTTCTTCAGCAGCGAGGCGACAAGAAGCGTGTGGCTGTTGTTTGTGCGAATGATGCAAGTACCCGTTATGCTGTGGAGAAAGGTGTGGAAATGGGATTTATTGAACCTATCTATGTGGATGGCGACGACAAGGAGGAATGTGCCCGTCGAGCCGTAGCCCTGTGTAAGAATGGTGAGGCGGATATCCTGATGAAAGGACTGATTAATACCGATGTGATCCTGCGTGCCATATTGGATCGGGAGACGGGTATCCTGCGCCCTGGGCATGTGCTGACGCATATCGCGATGGCAGAGATTCCAAGATATGAGAAGCTCCTCTTCTTTACCGATGCAGCAGTAATTCCTGTTCCCACAGACGCTCAGCGGCGTCAGCAGATTCACTATGTGAACTATGTCTGTCATGCCTTGGGTATTGAGGAACCTCGTATCTCGCTGATTCATTGTGCTGAAAAGGTTAGTGCCAAGACGTTTCCCTATACCGTTGACTACCTGGAGATTATCGCAGAAGCCCAAACAGGTGCCTTTGGCAGGTGTATCATTGACGGACCACTTGATCTGAAAACATCACTCGATAGTGTGAGCTTGAGAGAAAAGGGTATCCGCTCTGTAATTGACGGACAGGCTGATGCTTTGATATTCCCAGATATCGTGGCAGGTAATGTGTTCTATAAGGCGATAACCCTGTTTGGCTATGCCAAGACAGCAGGTGTGCTGCAGGGTACCCAATGCTGTTGTGTGCTGCCTTCTCGTGCCGATAGTCCTGAGTCTAAGTATTACTCTTTGGCCCTTGCTGCGATATGATGATTCTTGTGATTAACCCAGGTTCTACTTCCACGAAGATGGCAGTCTTCGAGGATGAGAAACCCATCCTTTTGCGTACGATCAATCACTCGGCAGAAGAGCTGGCACCCTTTGAGGATGTGCTTGAGCAGAAGGATTTCCGTCGCCAACTGGTACTTGATGAACTCCAGCGGGCGGATATTCCCATCAACTTCGATGCCGTCATCGGAAGAGGCGGACTGGTGAAACCGTTGGAAGGTGGTGTCTATGAGATCAATACCCTGATGGTGCGTGATACCTTGAGTGGTATAGCCATGCATAATCATGCCTGTAACCTGGGGTGTCTGATAGCCTATGAGATTGCAGAACAGATCGATGACTGCCGATCCTTCATTGCTGATCCTGGTGTCGTGGATGAACTCAACGACTATGCCCGTATCTCTGGTTCTCCACTGATGAAGCGTATCTGTATCTGGCACGCTTTGAATCAGAGAGCCATTGCGCGCCGTTATGCTGCGGGTATCGGAAAGGAATATGAGGATCTGAATCTGATTATTTGTCATATGGGAGGTGGTATTTCCGTTGCAGCCCATCAGAAGGGTAGAGCTGTGGATGCCAATAATGCACTCGACGGTGAGGGACCTTTTTCACCAGAACGCGCTGGCTCGCTGCCCGCCTCTGACCTGATACGGCTTTGTTTCAGTGGCAAATACACGGAGAAACAACTGCTGAAGCGGATAGCAGGGCAGGCAGGACTCAACGCCCACCTTGGCACCAACGATGTGAAGGAGATTATTCGTAGAATCGAGGTGGAGGGGGATGAACATGCCAAGCTGATCCTTGATGCGATGCTCTATCATGTGGCGAAGCACATAGCCGCTGAGGCTGCTGTACTTTGTGGTGAGGTCGATGCCGTCCTGTTGACTGGCGGACTGGCACGTTCTGAATATATCGTCAGCCAATTGCGCCGTCGTATTGGTTTCTTAGGCCATGTCTATTGTTTCCCAGGGGAGGATGAGATGGGCGCCCTTGCTCTGAATGCCCTTGATGTTCTTCGTGGCAAGCGCCAGGCAAAGGTCTATACCTAAGTTCTATTCTTCTGAAACAGGAAAGGTCAGTAAGAAGACCGCGTGATGGTCAGGTGGTGTCAGAAGTCAGACTCTGATTTACAGGTAGAGTTCCTGGAGCACGGATACGGACTTCAGTTCAGGGAAGTCGGGAATATGCAGGTGGTAGTAGGAGAGTGAAACTTCCAACAGGCGGTTGCGCTCCTGGTGCGACATACGGAACAGGTGCATCGTAGGGAAGTCCATACGCATCATCAGCTGTATCTTCTCTGCCTCCTGGGGAAGAAGGACATCACGATGCACTGGCGGAGCTGACAGGAAGATGCTCTCACGGAGGTCGAAATAGCAGCCTGGCTGATAATGGTCGAGGTTTGGATAAAAGCCCAGGAAGCGGGAGAGTCGCATGAGAAACACCAGATGGAAATTGGCAAAGCTATTAGTCTGGGCATCGAGCCACTGGATACTGTTGACGATATAGTCGAACAGCGGTTCGTTATGTTGTTCAGACCGTAGTGCGTAATAGAGAAACTCTGCGACGAACAGTGAGATGGACAGTTTATGAGGCTCGAAGGGAATCGACGAGAAAGGAGATGCCAGCCTGACATCCGACAGCTTCTGCAACTGGAGTTTAGGGCGCAGGTCGGCTTCTATCTCGAGTAGCGTCAAAGGCTGAAAGAGCTGTTTCTTTATCTTGCCTTTTGCTGATTTGGGGATGCTGACAATAAACGACTGCCTGCCCTGACTCCGTGTAAACATATCCACGATAAGTCGGGTCTCACCATATTTCAGAGAATGGAGTACAATAGCCTGAGTTTTCGTCAACATACGCTGCAAAGATACAAAGAAAATGAGAATAAAGTTGTCAAAATGGAGAAAAAAAGCCCGAAACACACATTTTTTTTAAGGAAAATTTGGTAGATTGGAAAAATAGCAGTACTTTTGCACCCGCTAATTTGCGTTGGTCCCATCGTCTATCGGCTAGGACAAGAGATTTTCATTCTCTAAAGAGGGGTTCGATTCCCCTTGGGACTACACTAATTAAATCCGCCATCTGCACAGCCAGTGCTACTGATTATTTTGGGAACGGTGGCGGAGGGCATCTGAAAAGGCGCCCGCCCAGGGCAGTCATCATGACGCAAGACCCATAAGCTTTATATTAACAACAAAATTTCATTAAAAAAATGGCAAATCACAAATCATCAGTGAAGAGAATCCGCCAGGACAAGAAAAAGGCGCTTCACAATCACTATTACGCAAAGACAATGCGTAACGCTGTGCGTAAGCTGCGCGCTCTGACAAACAAGGAAGAGGCTGTTGCTCT
>JAEEGJ010018837.1_pt1 | contig 15329 bp, 13 predicted proteins | sample 8958761 | NCBI WGS metagenome assembly JAEEGJ01 (sample SAMN16246546, study PRJNA631951) | gut metagenome | biome: gut microbiome; feature: rumen; material: RS-attached | host: Bos | place: Iran: Karaj | collected 2018-10 | reverse complement strand
GTCGTCTACCTGTTTTTTCAAAGTCTCCATATTAGTACTTTCAGGAGACAAACGACTTAAATAAAGCAGATTCTCAAGAGTCTGCGCGTCAATTTCTTTATGCTGTGTTGCCATAAAAGATATTATAGTAAAAATTGTGTTTTTAGTGAATATACTATAAAATCTTAAGTTATGGATATGAGATTTATTTTAGAACTTATTGGCTATACAGGCTCCCTGCTTGTAATTGTTTCTATGCTGATGACTTCGGTTGTTAAGCTTAGAATTATCAACACAATTGGCAGTGTAATTTTCTGCGGATATGCAATTGCAATTCATTCTTACCCTACTGCAGCAATGCAGATTTGTCTGATAATCATAAACATGATAAATCTGTATAAGCTGAATAATACAAAAAAAGAATATTCTGCAATTTCAACAACTGCGGGCGATGGATTTCTGGCACATTTTCTTTTTGCAAATGGAACTGATATAAAAATCTTCTTTCCTAATTTTTCTGCACCTCAGGCAGAAGATAAAATCTTTATCATTACCTGTGGCGAAGTTCCTGCGGGAATCTTTATAGCAAAGGATGAAGGTAACGGCGTTCTTACGGCAAAGCTGGATTATACAACTCCGGCTTACCGAGACTGTTCAGCAGGAAAGTTTCTTTACACACATCTGACACGTCTGGGAATTAAGAAAATATATGCAGAAACAAAAATCCCCACCCACGAAAAATACCTTCATAAAATGGGCTTTTCGCAAGATGGGGATTCAAGTAAGTTCGTAAAAGAACTCTAAACAGTGAACTGATCTATCTGACCTCCAATGTCAGCAATAGAATCTTTCATTTCATCTGCAATCTGAGAAAGTTCCGAACCACTTTCATTAATCTTATTTGCACCTGCAGACATTTCATCCATACTGTTTTTCATTACAGAAGATGATTCCTGCAGGGCTGCAATATTTCTGAAAATGAGCTTATTACCTTCAATCATTTCCTGAGCAGAATTACTTACTTCAGAAGTACTCATGTTCATAACGCGGAGAGTTTCAATAACCTGCTTTGAACCTTCATTCTGTTCAGCCATTGCAGTTTTAATTTCATTAACAAGCTGATTTGTATTATCAATTTCATTTGATACACCAGAGAAGGCACGGCTTGATTCCTGCGAACCTTCAACAACTTCAATAATAGAAGCCTGAATACTGTTCAACTGATCACCAATTGTCTTTGACTGCTCTGTTGAAGTTTCAGAAAGTTTGCGGATTTCATCTGCAACGACAGCAAATCCCTTACCAGCCTCACCTGCATGAGCAGCCTCAATTGCCGCATTCATAGCAAGAAGGTTTGTCTGTTCTGCAATATTTGCAATTGCCTGGTTTGCTTCCTGAAGCATCTTAGATTTATCTTCAATCTGGAAAATCTTTTCATTTACAGCAGCCTGCTTTGCCTGTCCTGCCTGAGCCTGTTTTTCAAGCTGAGCAAAAGAATCAGCCATCTTATCTACCGAAGTATTTACAGACTGAATATTTCCAATCATCTGTTCAACAGCAGAAGAAGCTTCTGATACTCCATCAGCCTGCTGGCGAATCATCTTTTCAAGGGAATCAATATTTGCAGCAATCTCATTTACTGCTCCTGCAGTTTCCTGAATATTCTCTGTCTGCTGATTGATATGCTCGTGAACAGAATCAATATGCGAAATAATCTGTGTGATAGCACTTGCGGTATTCTGAGTACTTGAAGTCATATTTACACCAACATTACTCAGGTTCTGTTCGGAACTCTTTAGGTTATTGATAATCCCCTGCAGTTTTTCAATAAAGCGGTTTTCATTTTCAACAAGGCTTCCAAAAACTCTGAACATTGATTTACCACGCAAGTTAACACGTTTTGTAAGATCCGCATTTCCTGAACTCAAATCATAAACTGCATCACTCAGAATATTAAGATGATTAACCATCGCAAGAATCTGAGTAGCAAGAATAATAATTATGATAACTGCAACAATTCCGGCAATCAGAGCTGTACGGCCGTTTTTTACAAAATCATGCATTGTATAAACTCTTTCCATTGCAAGATGCCAGCTTACAAGAGGAATCGCTGCAAGAACAAAATCTCTTCCACCACTTGTTTCAAAAGAAATATCTTTAGGCAAGTAATCAAAACCTGAAAGTTCAGGCATTCTATCAAGAATCGGAATCTTCTTTTCAAGGATAGAATCATCTAGCGCACCTGTAATTTCTTCTCCATCATTAAAAAGATACATTGTGATAGAAGAATCCAGTCCATCATACATTTCGTTAATCATGCTTGTAAGAGGAATACCAGTTCCAAGCATACCGATTGATTTTCCATTTTCTTTTACAACAGCATTTACCCAAAGGTTAGTCTGTTTCAACTGCGGGTTATAGTTGATGTTGAAGTTATAAACATCAGTTTCATACATAGTCATGTTATACCAGTAATCATTTGGATCACTAGGATTTACAACATAACTTTCCTTCATATCACTCCAGAAAACCTTATCTACATCTGAAACCCAGAAAATTGATTTTGATTTAAATGATTCCTTAAATACTTCCAGATCTTTAAAGGCAACTTCCTTGATTTCTTCATCATTTGGATTTTTCAGATATTCTTTTACGGCAGGCATTCTTAACAACTGAAGAACAAGCGTGAGCTGCTCATTCATCGAAGTTTCAAACTTTGCTCTTTTTACACGAGCTTCCATTTCCATATCTGCAAACGCCTGTGTTCGAGCATGGTTACGGGCAACATTCCTAATTAAAGTAAAAAGACCAACTGATCCTAAAAAACACACAATAGCAACAATTACAGTAGCTTTCTTTAACTTTGCATTCATATAAAACTCCCCAAAATCTATTAACTCATTATTATTTTATTACTGCTTAGGAAAATAAGCAAATTCTTATTTATTTATATAACAATTCTTTAATAAAAGGTTATATAGGAAAGCTCCTCTATTTGCATTAGAATACAATTTGTTTATATTATATATAGAAGAAATAAGAGGAAAATATGGCCGATTTAAAAACAATATTCTCAGTTGCTGCAGTTTTCTCAGACCACATGGTTTTGCAGAGAAATAAATATACATCAATTTTTGGAGAAGCTGAAAACGGAACTCTGATAAAAGCAGCACTTTTTGATGAAAAAAATGAAGCACTTTGTATAAACAGTACAGTTGCAGAAAACGGACACTGGCTGCTTCAACTTGAACCTCAGTGTACACAAACTGGCTGTAGCCTTATAATTACAGCCGGCGAAAATAAAATCAAATTTAAAGATATTGCGATAGGTGAAGTCTGGCTGGCAGGCGGTCAAAGTAATATGGAGTTTGAACTTCAGAACTGTACAGAAGGACCGGCAGAACTTGAAAGTGCTTCAGCAGGAAAGAATGTTCGCTTCTATTATACTAATAAGATTGCATGGATGGATGAGAAGTTTTACGAAGCTGAACGCAATACAGCATGGCAGACCTGGGATAGTTCTGCAAAAGGTGCATGGTCTGCAGTCGGATACTTTTTTGCAAAAAAACTTGCTGAAGATTTAGGTTGTGTTGTCGGAGTGATTGGCTGTAACTGGGGCGGAACCTCGGCAAGTGCATGGATGCGCCGAGAATATCTTGAAGCTGACAGAGACCTGAATACTTACCTCACCGACTATGAAAATGCAGTAAGTGGAAAATCCATAGAACAGCAGTGCAAAGAATATGATGACTATGAAATAGAAAATGCAAAATGGCAGGAAGGCTTTTCAAAGCTCTGGGAAAAAGACCATGAAATTACCTGGGAAGCAGCAGAAAAAATTCTTGGCAAAAATCCATGGCCGGGTCCTGCTTCCTGCAAAAATCCTTACCGCCCTACCGGGCTTTATGATTGCATGCTTGCACGTATTATGCCTTATACACTGAAAGGGGTTATCTGGTATCAGGGTGAAAGTGATGACCACAAACCTCGTTCATATGCAAAACTTTTTACAGCAATGATAGAAAACTGGCGTTGTGATTTTAAGGATGCTGATTTACCGTTTGTTTTTGTACAACTGCCGGTTCACCGCTATCAGGCCGATCCAGATTTTAAGCACTGGTGTATTATCCGCGAACAGCAGGCTAAAGTTCATGCAAGCGTAAAAAATACCTGGATGACAGGTTGTTTTGATTTGGGCCAGTTCAGTGATATTCACCCTCGCGCAAAAAAAGTTCTTGCAGAACGAATGGAAAAGAATGCTCTGGCAAATGTTTATAATCTGATTCCATCACTTGATGCTGGAGCACCACAGTTAGAAAGCTGTCATGCATTGTATGATGGAGCCGCCGGCCAGGGACGTCTTGTTCTGACTTTTGCAAATGCTCCGTTTGGTTTTGAAGTTCGGAAAGATACAGTTCGCCTTGAAGAATACAAAAAGATGGAAGCAAATCAGGGTGTGACTGTTACAGAAGAATTTACAGGCTTTGAAATTGCGGGAAGCGATGGAGTATGGTATCCGGCAAAGTTTGCCTTTGGCGGAACTGATGGTAAACAAAATACAATTATTACTTGCAGCGAAAAAGTAACTCGACCTGTTGCTGCGCGCTACGGCTGGTTTAATTACGGACCAGTTACAATTTATGGGAAGAACGGACTTCCACTCTGTCCTTTCCAGGCAGGAGAAATAAAAGCTGAAGGCGGCGACAGTCACGCAAAAATTCAGCAGATAATGACGGTATGAGAAAAGCAAAACACCACGTCATGCTGAACTTGTTTCAGCATCTATCAAACAGATTCCGAAATAAATTCGGGATGACAGTATTTGTTTTATTTTTTATTTTCTCGTCGCTTTTTCCACAGCCCGTGCCCGGCTCATACTACGACTTTGTCGACGCCACAAAAGACATGCCGGCTGGCCACGACAAAACCTCTCTCATAATTTACCGTCCAGACAATGTTGGAGTTCTAAATGACATCCGTTGTTTTCTGCGACTTCAGGATGAAGAGGGGAACGACGTAACCTACACCGCATGCACCGCCACTTACGAATGGATGAGCACACCCGACATCATCAGAAACTACAAAAAAACTTACTTCCTTAGTGGCGGTATGGCAATGCACCTCAAACTAAAAAAGGGCCGTTACAAAATCTCCCTCTACACGCCAATTGACCAGCAGAATAATTTTACCTACGCCGAAGCAGGTGCAAAGCCATTCCAGTGGGAATCTAATATTTTTGAATATGACACAGAAAATCCAACCAAGGTGATTTTTGTCACCCCTACCCGTAACGACAACGGCTTTTATAATGGCGGCTGGATTATTGATTACAAAGACGGCAGAAAGCCGTGATTATTCACATATTATTTTCTATACTCTTCTTGTCATAGCGCGTTCAGTGTCTCTTTTGAAACCGAAATGTTCGTATAAGCCGTGGGCATCTTTCGTAACCAGAATTCCTAACAAAGATGAAAATCGTTTATCTGAAACAATAGTTGAAATAAGTTTTTTTCCGATTCCATTGCCACGATATTTTTCATCTATAACAACATCTGCTAAATAAAAAGTTGTAGCAAAGTCGGTAACAACTCGTGCCATTCCAATCAGGGAATCTTCGTCATAAACTCCAAAGACAATTGAATTCTCAATTGATTTTATAATGACTTCGGGGTCCCTTGTTTCTGCCCAGTAGGTTGTGTGCAAAAGTTCAATTGCTTGTTCAACTGGGAATTTTGATTTGTCATCACTGATAATTATGCTGCTCATTTTTAAATCCTTTTTATTATGTTTTATTATAATTGTTTTTCCATTTCAATATTACATGGCGCATAACTTTCGTTCAGTTCGTTTCCGGACAGAGGAAATTTTCCGATTCTGTCGGCCGACCACTGAAACAAAGTTTTTTCATCTTTTATCCAGCTGCAGATGATCTGGGAATCTTCAGGTTTGTAATTGCGTAATTTCATTTTTCTTTTTTTAATTTGAAACATAACAATCTTTATCCAATTTTTACTCCAGGTAAGATTATATTTTTTATCAGCTTCACTTTCATTCAATGGAAGTGAGATTTTTACAGGTGCCTTGAGCGGATTTTAATCGTTCTGACTGCTGATATGTAAACGGATATTCACAATCGATTTCTGTTGAATATTTATTCTTTTCAAAGTTTTGAGAATAAAGAGAACTGATAATGCTTAGTAAAAGTGTGAATAGTAATACTTTTTTCAATTTTATACTCCAGATCCCGAATGTACACGATGATTATTCTTAAAACATCGTGTACATAATTAGTCGAGTATGGATATTATAACACTGATTAATTGATTTTTGAAGATTTTCGATTTTTAAGCCTGCAAAAATCGTATTTTTGGATTTTTGCAGGCCAATTCGTCATTTTTTATAAAAAACTACGCAAACTGTGCCTGACGGAGGGCGTAATAAGCACCACGCTTTTCCATAAGCTCGGCCGTGCTGCCGCTCTCGACAATGCCGCCTTTATCAATTACAAAAATGCGGTCGGCATTCTGAATTGTTGAAAGACGGTGTGCGATTACGAAGCTTGTTCGTCCCTTAAGCATGCTCGCAATTCCTTTCTGAACAAGAAGCTCTGTCTTAGTATCAATACTAGAGGTTGCCTCATCCAGAATCAGGATTCTCGGGTTGCTGAGCATTGTGCGGGCAAACGCAACAAGCTGACGCTGGCCGTTTGAAAGTTCACCGCCGCGGGCTGTCAGTTTTGTGTCGTAACCGTCCGGCAGATTTTTGATAAAGTCATCTGCGTGAACAGCACGGCTTGCTTCCAGCATTTCTTCTTCCGTTGCATCCAGCTTTCCGTACATTATGTTTTCACGGATTGTACCGCTGAAAATATAATTGTCCTGCGTCATAATTCCCATCTGAGTGCGCAAGCTCGAAAGCTCTACATCACGAATATCATTTCCATCTATCAGGATCTCGCCGTCTTTAATATCATAAAAACGGCTCACCAGATTAACAACCGTAGATTTACCGGCGCCTGTAGGTCCTACAAGAGCAATTGTTTCGCCCTGAGTCACAGAGAAGTCTACGTTCTTAAGAACATCTACATCATCAGTATAACCGAAGGTAACGTTCTTAAACTCAACGCCTCCCTTGATTGCAGGCATTGCCCCGGCCCCAGCCTTACTGGTAACTACCGGCTGCTTGTCAATAATTTCAAAGATACGCTCGGCACCACTGGCCGCATTTACAAACTGGTTGTAAAAATTACTGAGGTTCAGAATCGGCTGCCAGAACATTCCGACATAGCTTCCAAAGGCAATGTAAGTACCAATAGAAACACCTTCGATTCCGAGCAGTTTAATACCAACCATATAAAGTGCCATGGTTCCGACACTCCAGCACAAATCAATCCATGAACCAAAACCGTCACACCAGCGAACGGCTCGTAAAAACTCCTTGCGGTCATCCCAAACTAACGACTGGAAGGTTTTATCAGTCTCCTGCTCTGCACGGAAGCTCTGAATAATTTTGATTCCAGAAAGGTCTTCGTTGATAAACGCATTCATATTCGAAGACTTCTGACGCTTTGCTTTCCAGTGCTTTTCTGCCATTATCGAAATCAGGAAAACTCCACCAATAAGGAAAGGCAGACTGCAAAGGGCTGCAAGCGCAAGCTTCCAGTTTTTTACAAACATAATCACCATAACCGCAATGACCGTAACAAGGTTCGGAATCAAAGTGGTAACGGCATTTTCAATAATGTCCTTGAGCGAGTTCGAGTCACCGATAATTCTCGCAAGAATTTTTCCGGACGGACGCGAATCAAAAAACGCAAGGTCCAGTCCCTGAATGTGGTCGTACAATTCCTGACGCAGTTCCTGAATAACCTTATTACTTGTCTTTGCCATCAAAAGCATACGAAGCTTTATTGCAAGAACCGCAAGGATATTGATTGCAGCACCCAGCAGTACGATGCGCACAAGTCCCGGAACATCGCCCGGAAGAATATAGCGGTCAATGGCACGTTCATTCAAAAGCGGATTTACGAGGTCTACCGCAGTACCGAACGCCATCAGCGCAAATACGCCCGCAATTCGTTTCTTATATTTAAGCAGGTAACGGAAAAGTCGTGACATCGTTTCGAAGTTCGATTTCTGCACCTGCTGTTCATCTATTTTATAACTATTCATCTCATAAACTCCAATTATAAGGGGGAAGGCTCCCCCTCGCTCGCACTGCGTTGCTCGCTACCCCTTCTAGCGGGGACACCCCGCAACGCCCCCAGTTAATACTGACTATCGTAAGTCTCTTTATACAACCCGCCGAGTTTCAATAACTCTTCGTGAGTACCAGACTCCACAACCTTACCCTTATCAAGCACAATAATCTTATCAGCCTTACGAACCGCACTGATTCTGTGCGCGATAATGATTTTTGTCATACCGGAAAGTTCGGCAAGAACCTGCTGAATCTCCTGCTCAGTTTCTGTATCGAGTGCCGAAGTTGAATCGTCCAGTACGAGTACCGGTGTCTTACGGGCAAGGGCACGTGCAATTGTGATTCGCTGTTTCTGTCCACCGCTGAGGCCGACACCTCGTTCACCAATTACTGTGTTTTCCTTTTCTTCCATGCGGTCTACAAACTCTGCAGAATGCGACTTCTCCAGAGCGGATCGCACTTCGGGCACAGTGATTGTCTCACGCGCTCCAAGGCGGATATTTCCGTCGATTGTGTCTGAGAACAGGAAGATGTCCTGCATTACACAAGAGATTGCACGACGTAGTGTTGGCAGTGGTAACTCGCGGATATCAATTCCATCAAGCTTGATGCTTCCATCAGTTACATCATACATACGCTTCAAAAGGTTGATGAGCGTTGTTTTACCCGAACCTGTTGCACCCATGATACCGAGAGTTTGACCCGCTTTGATGCTGAATGAAACGTCGTCGAGAATCTTCTTTTCCCCACTCGCATAGGTTACATGATCAAAACTGATATCACCGCTGATATCAAACTGCGAGAACATTGCATTCGCAAGGTCGGCATCGGCACCTTCTGTGTTCTTTGCAAGCTCGCTGTTTTCCGTAATGTCCGGCATTTCTGCGTAAATCTTGTTCAGACGCTTAACACTTGCCTTTGCACTCGAAAAACCGTTTGTGAGCCATCCGAGCATTTCCATTGGCCAGATCATTCCGCCTACATACTGAAGGAATGCCATCAGCTCACCAACAGACATCTTCTGGCCACCCTGCAGCGGGTTACCCTTCATAACGATGAGTCCGCCAAGGAAGAGCGACACAACAGTAAGCACTCTGGTAATAGACTGAATCATCGGATTGTACTTTACGAAAACCCGGCTCAAATCAATATTCAATTCATAAAACTTCTGATTGTGCTTGTGGAACTTTGCAATCTCAAAGCCCTCACGCGCAAACGCTTTTACTGTTCGCACACCGGCGAGGTTTTCTGCGGCAGTATTGTTCATCTCTGAACCTTCCTGCATAACCGCGCCGTAAAGATCATCCAGCTGCTTTTCCATCAGAATCGCAATCACACCAGAACCAATCATTCCGATAATCGGAATCAAAGCGAGCTGCCAGTTAATGCGGATCATAAAGAAGAGAGTTGTTACCGTGCGGATAAAAACCTCTGCCATCAGAATTCCCATAAAGGCCGCGATATCCCAGATACGGTCAACGTCGTCCTTTACGCGGCTCATCAGCTCACCACTGTTTATGCCATCAAAGAAGTTTGCCGACAGGCTCTGGATTTTACGGAACAGATTTATACGAACTTCGCAGGCAATCTTACTGCCGGCGTAGTCACACAAAAATTCCTTGGTGTACTGAAAAATACAACGCCCTACACCAATTCCAAGAATGCCCAGAAGCAGAAAGTTCAGAACCTCCATCTTCTTTGCAATCAGAACATCATCAACAATATGCTGGACAATAAGAGGGGCAGCCTGATCCAGCAGCGTACTTGCACACATTGCAATGAGCGCAATCAGATACAAAAAACTATAACGTTTAAAATAGTGTAATAAATTCAGTCTGTTCATAAGTAACAAGATTTAAGCAGAAACGATTCGGCAACGTACCGAAGACAATAATACACACGTCGAGGACCGTGCGGTCGATTTAGCGAGGATTTGATTTATAAGTGGGAATTAATTCTCTTTTGCGGTCGGGAGAATCATTCCGCACTTATAATCAAAATACACAACACTGTTATCCATGGGAGTGACCTCCATAAAAAAGAATTTCAAAAGCGTGCGAGGATGCAACCGCTCATTGATGTTTTCAATCTAGTGAGAATAAAATTTTTTGTCAAGAGAAGTATAATAAAAAATAATTTATCTTGCGTTTGTAAGTTTGTTGCGGAGTTCATAGCATCTGTTTTTAAGGTTGCGCACTTCGTTGAGGCTGCTCATGATTTTGGCGGTCATGTATACGTCTACGATGCCGCTGTCGAAGAAGAAGTCGGCAAAGGTTTCGAAGCCGCCTACGTTCATGCTGTAGTCGCCCGGCATGCTGATTCCGCCGAGAACACGCTTGAGCTCCTGAAGGAGATAGTTTACACGTTCCATTGAAAGTTTGGCGTTATTGAGCTTTGAATGCTTAATGAGGTCTGTGATGAGGCCGCCGCCCAAGATATCTACGAAGCCCCAGGTGCGGGCAGAGGAAAGCTGGCGTTCTGCCTGGTCGAGTTCTGAGATAAGCTGGTCTGTGAGGCTGAGGGCCTGATTGATTTGTACTTCGTTTGCCATTGTGGTCTCCTTATTTAAAGTATACTAATATTTTTGATGAAATAAAACAAAAATGTGATAGAATTACACATATGAATTACGACGAACTTGTACAAAAAGCAATTGAAATGACTAAGATGTCTTATGTGCCCTATTCTCACTTTCATGTGGGTGCGGCACTTCTTGATAAAAACGGAAAAATCTGGACCGGCTGCAATATTGAAAATGCTACTTACGGAGCTACAAACTGTGCGGAGCGCACGGCGATCTTTAAGGCGGTAAGTGAAGGAGTACGCGATTTCGAAGCCATTGCGATTGTGGGGGGCCCGGAAGGCGCTGACGGCTCTCCGGTTCTTGAAGAATTCTGCCCGCCGTGTGGTATCTGCCGACAGGTGCTCAGCGAGTTCTGCAGCAAGGATTTTAAGATTATTCTGGCAAACAAAAAGGGTGAACAGAAACTGTTCACCCTTGCAGAGCTTTTACCAGAAAGCTTTAGCCTGAAATAGCCGGGCCGTAAGGCCGTGAGGCCCTGAGCCTTAGTTCTTTGCGGCAGGAAGGTTTACAATACCACCTGCTGCAGTAAGTGGAACATATTCTGGAACCTGGCGACCATCCCATTTTTTGGCACGTTCAAGTTCAATCTCAAGTTCCTTAAGCTTAATTTCTACCTGATAGTTTTGTGCAACCTTTGCATTGTAATATGCCAGGGCATCAGCTTCTACCTTTTTAGCTTCTGCTTCTTTCTGAGCCTTAATAAGAGCGGCTTCTGCTTCCTGCTCAATGGCAGCCTTTTTAGCCTCAGCCTCTTTTACCTGCTTCTGAGCATTCTGTTCAGCAAGCTTAAGATCCTGTTCAGCCTTTTTTACTTCCTGAGCACGGTTTGCAGTTTCTTTAATCTGCTTATCAAAGTCATCAGACCAGTCCCAGTTTGTAATGGTTGTCTGTGAAATATCAATTGGATAATCTGCCATGCGGGAAAGCATTGTTGTTGCAACCTTTGAAGTAACTTCATTCTGTTTTTCAACAAGGTCATAAATTGAATACTGACCAACAGTTTCCTTAAGAGAAGCCTTTACGTTATCGCGCATTGCTCCCTGAATTACCGCATCATTCTGATAGCGTGTTACAATATCCATAATACGCTTTTCATCGTAAATATATCGAACTGCTACTGTACTTCCTACAGTCTGCATATCTTTTGTAATTGCACCATCCTGTCCGCAAGAGAAAGAAACTTCGTAAGTTTTTGGTTCCAGACGGAACTTACGGATTGTTGTTATAAACGGAGCGTGGAAATTCATTCCCGGCTGAAGAACATCTCCCTGTACCTGACCAAGTGTTACTTTTACGCCACGTTCATTCGGAGAAATCACCGTACAAGAATTAAGAATTGTAACCAGAGCAAGAAGTCCGATTACACCGCACAAAACAAGATTTTTGATGAGCTTTTTGTTCATAAGTCATCCTCCAAATTTTAATTTCTACGCTTAAAATAATAAAAAATGATTTATGTGACAATAAAAAAAATTATTTTTTTTCAAAAATATGTTTGTATTCTTTTCCGCTAAGATAAGTTTCTATTAGCTTACAGTCCTTATAAACTGCCTTAAGAGAAAAGAAAGGATGATTTTTTGCGATGAAGTCCAGATAGATTTCGTCGGCCTCCCAGTGCGGCAGATCGTTTATTTTTTCAATCGGAACCCATTCAAGGTCGCCTTCGTTGCAGTCGGTAAGGAGGGTACCGGAGAATTTGCGGGTACGGAAAACGTGCATGAACTCGGTGTAGTAAGAAGTGGTGGTTTCGACAGGCTCAACCACCGCGGGTTCACTTTTATCTACGAACGTTACAATTCCGCAGTACTCGAGATCTTCGGGCTCTACGACCAGGCCGGTTTCCTCGCGGATTTCGCGGCGCACGCAGTCTTCAGGAGACTCGCCGTTTTCGAACTTGCCACCGATTCCAATCCATTTATCTTTATTGTAGTCATTTTCTTTCTTTGTACGGTGCAGCATGAGGTAGCAGCCGTCTTTTTCTATATAGCAGAGCGTTGTATTTACCAGAGTTTTCATATTTTTTATTGTAACGAGCAGGCCCCGCTCTAGCAAGAAGGCTGATTATACGATTTTTTTTGAGTTCCATTGATTGTGTGGTATAATAATAATGTTGTACGGAGGCATTATGACAACACTTTTGCAGTTTATTGGTTCTAGAAAAATCAGGCATGAATTTGGGTCATCAGACAAAAGAAGAGACGCCGGCCAGACTACCCCAGCAGACATTATGCGCTATGATGATATTCTTTATGGCGATGATAAGCGTTTACGCAAATGGCAGCTGCTGGATGTTTACCGCCCTAAGGCTGCGGTTGAAGAAGACGGCTCGCTCAAAAAGCTTCCTGTAATTATCAGTGTTCACGGCGGCGGCTGGGTTTATGGTGATAAGGAACGCTATCAGTGGTACTGTATGCGCCTTGCTCAGCGAAATTTTGCAGTTGTAAATTTCTCATACCGTCTTGCGCCAGAGGCTAAATTCCCTTCTTCCCTGCAGGATACAGAAAAGGTTTTTCAGTTTGTTGCAGACAATGCAGCTCAGTATGGTTTTGATACTGATAATGTATTTGCTGTTGGTGATTCTGCGGGCGGACATCTTTTGTCTATGTACGCGGCTGCCCTCACAAATCAAGATTTCCGTAAAAACTTTGAGTTTATTAAAGACAAAAATCTTACTCTCCGCGGCGTTGGCTTAAACTGCGGAAAATATGATCTCAATGACAATGAGGCAATGTTCAAACTTTTGAGAAGCGGCTTCCTGCCTAACGGAGGAACTGCAGAAGAAATTGAACTTGTAAATTCTGCAAATCATGTTACAAAGGATTTCCCTCCTTCATTTGTAATGACTTGTCATGGAGATTTTTTGATTGCTCAGGCTGATATTATTAAAGAAAAGCTTGAAGCAGCGGGTGTTCGTTATGAGTTCCATTGTTACGGTTCTCCGGAAAAACCGCTCTGGCATGTTTTCCACTGCGACCCTAAACTTCCGGAAGCTGTTGTTTGTAATGATGATGAATGTAATTTCTTCCGTTCACTTATTAAACAGTAATAAATTTTAGCCTCGAAGGTGTTAAATATTTATGAAAGTTTTTGATTTAACGATGTTTTTTCTGTCGCTTGTTTTTGCATTTATTTATGCACTTGTCTACAGAAAACGCTTTAATGTTTTTATCACTTTAATTTTCGCATTTGTGCCTATTGCCAATCTGGGATATGCAATAATAGCTTTGTCAAAGGTGCTGCCCGAAGCCATCATCGGTATAAAACTGACCTACATTGGTGGCAGCTATCTGAATCTTTTTCTGGTCTACACTATTTTTGAATTATCAGATATAAACCTCAAAAAAATTTATAAAATGCTTTTAATGCTAAGTTCTACCTGCCTGATTATTGCATCCTTTTTTATAGGTTATTCACCTGTTTTTTATAAGGACATTACAGCAGAATTAATCAATGGCAATCTTGTTCTTCATAAAACTTATGGCCCCCTTCATACGGTCTATTATGTTCAGCTGATTTTCTTTGTACTGCTCTGTCTTGGAGTCAACATCTACAGCGCCAGAAAAAAGATGAGTGTCTCAAATAAAATCATCAGGTGGCTTGTAATCTGCGAACTTTCAAGCACCTTCTGTTTTTTCATTGGTAAGGTCCTTGTAAAAAATGTAGACCTTATGCCTTTTGGCTATGTAATGTGCGAGCTGATTCTTCTCTTTATTATGAGACGAATTGCTCTTTGTGATGTTACCGGAAGCATTATAGAAACCATTGCCTTAAACGGAGAAACTGGCTTTGTTTCTTTCAATTACGAATTTGAATATCTTGGATCTAATGCTCTTGCACGAAAAATCTTTCCGGCTTTGAATGAACTCAAGGTTGATACAAGCGCTGCTAAAAATCCTCAGATTGACCTGGAAATAATTTCAAATATAAAAGAATATATTATCAACGAAAAGAAGGATCACTTTTTCAAGAAGTTCGAAAATAAGATTTATCAGATTGATATAAAACGAATGTATGATGAAAAAAAGCGCATGGGCTACATTCTTTATATTCAAGATGATACAAAAGATCAAGAATATATTTCTCTTGTAAATGAATACAACGACAAGCTTCGTAAAGAAGTTAATGAAAAAACAGAGCATATTGTTGAGATGCACGACAATCTTATTCTTGGTATGGCAACAATGGTAGAAAGCCGTGATAATTCTACGGGCGGCCATATTAAGCGAACCAGTGCTATTGTAAATATTCTCATTGATGAAATTCTTAAAGACAAGTCTTCTGATGCCCTCCACCTTTCTGCTGAGTTCTGCCACAACATTATAAAAGCGGCTCCTATGCATGACCTTGGAAAAATTGCGGTTGATGATGCGGTTTTAAGAAAACCTGGCCGTTTTACAGATGAAGAGTTTGAAATTATGAAAACTCATGCAGCTGAGGGTGCTCGTATTGTTCATGAGATACTTAAGGGAACTGATGATATGACATTCCATCTGCTGGCAGAAAATGTTGCTCATTATCACCATGAAAGATGGGATGGCTCTGGCTACCCTGAAGGCTTGAAGGGAGA
>JAEEGJ010018834.1_pt1 | contig 15330 bp, 30 predicted proteins | sample 8958761 | NCBI WGS metagenome assembly JAEEGJ01 (sample SAMN16246546, study PRJNA631951) | gut metagenome | biome: gut microbiome; feature: rumen; material: RS-attached | host: Bos | place: Iran: Karaj | collected 2018-10 | reverse complement strand
ATGTGCTATACTCTCCACGTTGCCGATACAGGGGCATGATGTAATGGTAACATAGCGGTCTCCAAAACCGTTCTTGTGAGTTCGAGTCTTACTGCCCCTGCCAAAAGGAATCCACCCAACCGGGTGGGTTCCTTTTTTGTATCGTAATGTAAAGACTCGAACTGGGTTCGGGAGTGAATCAGGCCCCGGTGGGGCCTAAGAGCCGAACTCTGAGCGATCCCGCAGGCGAGTGTTCGAGTCTTACTGCCCCTGCCAAAAAGGAATCCACCCAACCGGGTGGTGTTTCTTTTTTGTATAATGTCATGAAGACTCAAACCCTGGTCGCGGTAGGGAATGGAGCTCCATGTGGAACGCAAAAACAGACGTTGCCTGAATTTGCTGTCAGAGCCGCGACCTGAGCGAGCCGTATGCCCAAATTAGCGACTTCTTGCCCCCATTGTCATACATAGTTTATATCAATCAGCTCTATGCACTAACGAAACGAAAAAAGCTCAAAAAAAGTTTTATTTTTCGCAAAAAAAAGCTTGCATTTCTCAAACAGATAGAGTATACTTCTGCTGTTCGTGCGCGGACTGAGGGAGAACTATGGCCTGCGCACGGGTCCAGGCAGGAGGTTGCCGGCTGCCATCCGGGTAATTTCTGCCGGGCCAACGCTTCAAAAACACGAGAAGCGGGGGCAAAAATAGCGGGCAGGGTGGTATCCTGAAAGGAAGAATGTGTGGCCGAAAGGCCGCGCATAAACCAAGAGTTAGGAAACACACGGCCCCGTGTACTGCCCAATTTCAGAAGGAGGAAGAAACAATAACATGGCAAACCAAAGAATCCGCATCAAGTTGAAGGGCTATGAGTACGGTCTCGTCGACGCCAGCGCTGAGAAGATCGTGGAAACCGCCCGCCGGACCGGGGCTCAGGTCTCCGGACCCATCCCCCTGCCCACCGAGAAGGAGGTCGTGACCATCCTGCGTGCTGTCCATAAGTACAAGGATTCCCGCGAGCAGTTCGAGACCCGGACGCACAAGCGTCTCATCGACATCCTGCAGCCCTCCGCCAAGACCGTGGACGCCCTCATGAAGCTGGATCTGCCCGCCGGTGTGGATATCGAGATCAAGCTGTAAGTTTAACGGAGGTATGAACCAATGAAGAAAGCCATTTTGGGCAAGAAGATCGGTATGACGCAGCTCTTTAGGGCTGACGGTACCATGATCCCCGTCACAGTCGTCGAAGCCGGTCCGTGCCCCGTCGTTCAGAAGAAGACCGTAGCCAAGGAAGGCTACGATGCCGTGCAGGTCGGGTTCTGCGAGCTGCGCGAGAAGCTGGCCAACAAGCCCCTCAAGGGCCATTGCGCCAAGGCCGGTGTGAAGGCCATGCGGTATCTGCGCGAGCTCAAGCTCGACGACGCCGCCAGCTACGAAGTCGGCCAGGTCATCACCTGTGACGTGTTCGCCGAGGGCGAGCGCGTGGACGTGACCGGCGTCAGCAAGGGCAAGGGCTTCGAAGGCAACATCAAGCGGTGGAATCAGGCCCGGGGCCGCAAGACCCACGGTTCCCACTCCTACCGGGTGGCCGGTTCTCTGGGTGCCTGCACCTACCCCGGCGAAGTCTTCCGCACCAAGCGCCTGCCCGGCCACATGGGCAGCGAGACCGTCACCGTCCAGAACCTGGAGGTGGCCCGCGTGGATGCCGCTCGGAACCTGCTGCTCATCAAGGGCGCCATCCCCGGCGCCAAGGGCACCATGGTCACCGTGAAGAGCACCGTGAAATAAGGAGGAAAGAAGAAATGCCTAACGTAGCATTGTACGATATTACCGGTAAGGTCATTGGCGATATCGAGCTTTCCGAGAATGTATTTGGTCAGCCCGTCAACGAGCCCGTTCTCCATCAGGTGGTCGTGGCTCACCTCGCCAACTGCCGTCAGGGCACCCAGAGCGCCAAGACCCGCAGTGAAGTTTCCGGCGGCGGCAAGAAGCCCTATCGTCAGAAGGGCACCGGCCGCGCCCGTCAGGGTTCCACCCGCGCCCCCCAGTGGACACACGGCGGCGTGGTGTTCGCGCCCAAGCCCCGCGACTACTCCCAGAAGGTCAACGCCAAGGTGCGCCGCATCGCCCTTAAGTCCGCCCTCTCCTCCAAGGTCGCCGACAGCGAGCTCATCGTGTTCGATGCACTGAACATTGAAGCTCCTAAGACCAAGGAAATGGTGAAGGTCCTCAAGGCAGTCGAAGCAGACAAGGCCCTGATCGTGCTCGCCGACAAGGACGAAACCGTGGAGCGGGCAGCCGCCAACATCCCCGGCGTCAAGACCACCCAGGTCGGCACCCTGAACACCTACGAGGTGCTCAAGTATAAGAAACTGATCCTCACCAAGGATTCCGTTGCAAAAATCGAGGAGGTGTACGTCTGATGAAGAGCGCTTATGATATCGTGAAGGCTCCCATCCTCACCGAGAAGAGCTACGATTACATCGCCCACCGGGTCTACACGTTCGAAGTGGCCAAGACGGCGAACAAGATCGAGATCGCCAAGGCCGTGGAAGAGATCTTCGGCGTGAAAGTCCAGAGCGTGCACACCGTGAACAAGCTGGGCAAGATCAAGCGGCAGGGCCGGTATGAAGGCCGTCGTCCTTCCACCAAGAAGGCCTATGTGAAGCTGACGAATGAGTCCAAGGGCATCGAGCTCTTCGACGGCATCGCCCAGTAAGGAGGAAGAAAATGGCTATTCGCAAGATCAATCCGACGACTCCGGGCCAGCGCGGCATGACCGTCTCCGCTTTCGAGGAGATCACCCGCACCACCCCCGAAAAGTCTCTGACCACCGATATGCGCAAGCGGGCCGGCAGGAACTTCTCCGGCCGCATCACCGTCCGGCATCAGGGCGGCGGCGCCAAGCGCAAGTACCGCATCGTGGACTTCAAGCGCAACAAGGACGACGTGCCCGGCAAGGTCTTCTCCATCGAGTACGACCCCAACCGCTCCGCCAACATCGCCCTCATCCACTACGCCGACGGCGAGAAGCGCTACATCATCGCGCCCCTCGGCCTGAAGGTGGGCGACCAGATCGTCTCCGGCGCGGCTGCCGATATCAAGGTCGGCAACACGCTGCCCCTGGAGAACATCCCCGTGGGCACCATGATCCACTGCGTGGAGCTGGTCCCCGGCAAGGGCGCTCAGCTCGTCCGGTCCGCCGGCAACGCGGCCCAGCTCATCGCCAAAGAGAACGGCTTCGGCCAGGTTCGTCTTCCCAGCGGTGAGGTCCGCCTGATCCCCCTGAAGGCTCGGGCGACCATCGGTCAGGTCGGCAACGTGGACTTCCAGAACATCATGATCGGCAAGGCCGGCCGGACCCGTCACATGGGCATCCGTCCCACCGTCCGCGGCTCCGTCATGAACCCCAACGACCACCCCCACGGCGGCGGCGAGGGCAAGAGCCCCATCGGCCGGCCCGGTCCTGTGACCCCCTGGGGCAAGCCCGCGCTGGGTTATAAGACTCGGAAGACCAAGAACAAGAGCAACAAGTACATCGTGCGCCGCAGGAACGGCGGTAAGTAACGGGAAGGAGTAAGGATAATGAGCAGATCGGTTAAAAAAGGACCGTTTGTAAGCGACGTTCTCTATGATCGCATCCAGGCGATGAACGAGAGCGGCAAGAAGACCGTTGTTAAGACCTGGTCCCGTTCTTCCACGATCTTCCCTGAGTTCGTCGGCCACACCATCGCGGTCCACGACGGGAAAAAGCACGTTCCGGTGTACGTCACCGAGGAAATGGTCGGGCACAAGCTGGGCGAGTTCGCCCCCACCCGCACCTTCCGTGGCCACAGGGGCTCTGAGAAGTCCTCTGGCGCGAAGTAAGGAGGAAAGTTATGGCAACGAGAAGCAAAACCAAGACCGCCTATCGTCATGAGCACGCTGACAAGCGGCCCCATGCCACGGCGAGATACATCCGCATCGCTACCCGCAAGTGCACCATCGTGGCGGACTTGATCCGGGGCAAGAGCGTGAAGGAGGCCCAGGCCATCCTGACCTACTGCCCGAAAGCGGCTGCGGCGCCCATGCTGAAGGTCCTCAACTCCGCCGTCGCCAACGCGGAGAACAACCTGGAGCTCAACCGTGACGATCTCTTCGTGGCCGAAGCCTTCGCCAACCAGGGTCCCACCCTGAAGCGCTTCCGCCCCCGGGCGCGCGGCTCCGCCTCTTCCATTCTGAAGCGGACCAGCCATCTCACGGTGATTCTTGATCAGCAGGCCAAGTAAGGAGGAAAGAACATGGGTCAGAAAGTTAATCCCAACGGTTTCCGCATCGGCGTCATTCGCGACTGGAACACCCGTTGGTACGCTCCGAAAAAGGACTTTGCGGATTTCCTCGTGGAGGATCACAAGATCCGTGAGTTTGTGAAGAAGAAGTACTTCGCGGCCAACATCTCCCGCATCGGGATCGACCGGGCCGCCGGCAAGATCTCCGTGAGCATCTTCACCGCCCGTCCGGGCATGCTCATCGGCAAGGGCGGCGCCGGGATCGACGCCATCAAGGCCGACATCGCTAACGAGATCGGCAAGCCCGTCAACGTGAACATCATGGAGATCCGGGATCCTGACGCCGACGCCCAGCTGGTGGCGGAGAACATCGCCGCCCAGCTCGAGAAGCGCATCAGCTTCCGGCGGGCCATGAAGCAGGCCATGCAGCGCGCCATGCAGCGCCCCGGCGTGAAGGGCATCAAGCTCAGCTGCGCCGGCCGTCTCGGCGGCGCGGAGATCGCCCGCAGCGAGGGATACCATGACGGTTCCATCCCCCTGCAGACCATGCGCGCGGACATCCACTACGGGTTCGCGGAAGCCCACACCACCTACGGCCGGATCGGCTGCAAGGTCTGGATCTACAAGGGCGAAGTGCTTGGCAAGGCCAAGCGCAAGGAAGGAGGCAGATAACCATGTTGATGCCGAAGAGAGTGAAGCACCGCAGGGTGTTCCGCGGCAGGATGAAGGGCACCGCCCATCGTGGCAACACCATCAGCTACGGCGAATACGGCCTGGTAGCTCTGGAGCCCTCCTGGATCACCAGCACCCAGATCGAGGCCGCTCGTGTGGCCATGACCCGTTTCACCAAGCGTGGCGGTCAGGTCTGGATCAAGATCTTCCCGGATAAGCCCGTTACCGAAAAGCCCGCTGAGACCCGCATGGGTTCCGGCAAAGGTTCCCCCGAATACTGGGTGGCCGTGGTCAAGCCCGGCCGCGTCATGTTCGAGATCGCAGGCGTTGAAGAGAGCATCGCCAAGGAAGCCCTTCGTCTTGCCGGGCATAAGCTGCCCATCCGCTGCAAGATCGTGAAGAAGGAAGTCGCTCAGGAAGGAGCAGAAGCATGAAGGCTGAAGAATTGAGAAAAATGTCTGTTGCTGACCTGGAAAAGCAGGAGAAGGACCTCAAGGCCGAGCTGTTCAACCTCCGCTTCCAGACCGTGACCGGTCAGATCAGCAACCCCAGCCGCATCGGCGCCTGCAAGAAGGACATCGCACGGATCAAGACCATTCTCCGGCAGCGCGAGCTGACTGGCAGTGCCGAGTGAGGAGGAAGTAAGAAATGGAACAGGTAATTAGAGGATATCGCAAGACCCGCACCGGCGTCGTTGTCAGCGATAAGATGGATAAGACGGTGGTCGTCGCCATCTCCACCAAGGTCCGCCATCCCCTGTACGGCAAGATGGTCAACCGGACCCGTAAGTTCAAGGCCCACGACGAGGAGAACCAGTGCGGCATCGGCGACACCGTGCGCATCATGGAAACTCGTCCGATCTCCAAGGATAAGCGCTGGCGCGTGGTGGAGATCATCGAGAAGGCCAAGTAAGGGGAGGTAAGTATGATTCAGCCTCAAACCAGATTGAAGGTAGCCGACAACTCCGGCGCCAAAGAGATCATGTGCATCCGGGTCCTGGGCGGCTCTTCCCGCAAGTTCGCGGGCATCGGCGATGTGATCGTCGCCTCCGTCAAGACCGCGACCCCCGGCGGCACCGTAAAGAAGAAGGACGTGGTCAAGGCCGTGGTCGTCCGGACCGTCGCCGAAACCACCCGTCCCGATGGCAGCCACATCCGCTTCGACGACAATGCGGCCGTCATCATCAACGACGACAAGCAACCCCGCGGCACCCGTATCTTCGGGCCCGTGGCCCGGGAACTGCGTGAGAAGGATTACATGAAGATCGTTTCTCTCGCGCCCGAAGTTCTGTAAGGAGGTAGAGATATGAACAAGCTGAACGTCAAGAAGGGCGATCGGGTCCGTATCATCTCCGGCAAGGACGCTGGCAAGGAAGGCAAGATCCTGACCGCGTTCCCCTCCAAGGAGCGGGTCATCGTCGAGGACTGCAACATGGTCACCCGCCATGTGAAGCCCCGTCGGCAGGGTGAGGCCGGTGGCCGCATCGAGCAGGCCGGCACCATCCACGTGTCCAATGTGCAGCTGGTTTGCCCCAACTGCAAGATGCCTACCCGCGTTGGCCACGCCATCGTGGAGAAGAACGGCAAGCAGGTCTCTGTCCGCGTGTGCAAGCAGTGCGGCAAGCAGATCGACTAAGGCGGAAGGAGGAACGTTAAATGGCTAAGAAAGAAGTCAAGCAGGCTCCCGCGAAGGCCAAGAAGGCCGCGGCAGAAGCCAAGCCCTTTACCGGCGAACCCCGCCTGAAGGTGAAGTACCGTGAGACGGCCATCCCCGGTCTCAAGGAGAAGTTCCACTACGAGAACGTGATGATGATCCCCAAGCTCGACAAGATCATCATCAACATGGGCCTCGGTTCCGAGAAGGACAACCCCAAGGGCATCGAGACCGCCGTGCAGCAGCTCTCCGCCATCGCCGGCCAGGCCGCCGTGGTGACCAAGGCCAAGAAGTCCGTCGCGAACTTCAAAGTTCGTGAAGGCATGACCATCGGCGCCAAGGTGACCCTCCGCGGCGACAAGATGTACTACTTCGCCGACAAGCTCATGAACATCGTGCTGCCTCGGGTCCGCGACTTCCACGGCGTGTCCGACAAGTCCTTCGACGGCCGCGGCAACTACGCCATGGGCGTCAAGGAGCAGCTGATCTTCCCCGAGATCAACTACGACGACGTTGACAAGGTGCGCGGCATGAACATCGTGTTCGTCACCAGCGCCAAGACCGATGAGGAAGCCAAAGAGCTGCTCGCTCTCCTCGGCATGCCTTTCGTTCAGGAGTAATAAGGAGGAGCGATCATGGCTAAATTGAGCAAGAAACTGAAGCAGCAGGCTGCTCCCAAATACAGCACCCGCGCTTACACCCGCTGCCGCATCTGCGGCCGGCCCCATTCCGTGCTCCGCAAGTATGGCATCTGCCGTATCTGCTTCCGGAACGAAGCCTACGCGGGCAACATCCCCGGCGTCCGTAAGGCCAGCTGGTAAAGGAGGAAACCAAGATGACTGATACTATCGCAGATATGCTGACTCGCATCCGCAACGCTCTCGTTGCCAAGCATGAGTCCGTGGACGTGCCCTGCTCCACCATCAAGAAGGCCATCGCCGAGATCCTGGTGGAAGAAGGCTACATCAAGTCCTATGAGATCATCGAGGACGGCCTCGCCAAGACCATCCGCATCCAGCTCAAGTACGGTCCCAACAAGCAGCGCGTCATCGTGGGCATCAAGCGGATCTCCCGCCCCGGCCTGCGCGTGTACGCCCGCAAGGACGAGATCCCCAAGGTCCTGGGCGGCCTGGGCATCGCGATCCTGTCCACCTCCCGCGGCGTCATGACCGATCGGGAAGCCCGTAAGCTCGGCGTTGGCGGCGAAGTGCTGGCCTTCGTCTGGTAAAATAATCAGGAGGAAAAGAAATGTCACGTATCGGAAAACTTCCGGTGAAGATCGACGCCGGAGTGACAATCACGGTCGACGACAGCAATGTTGTGACCGTCAAGGGCCCCAAGGGCACGTTGTCACAGCAGATGCACCCTGATATGCAGATCGAGCAGGACAACGGTGTCCTCACCGTCAAGCGTCCCAGCGACGACAAGGCCCATCGGGCCCTGCATGGTTTGACCCGGAGCCTCATCCACAACATGGTGGTGGGCGTGACCGCCGGCTTCGAGAAGAAGCTGGAGATCGTGGGCACCGGCTATCGTGCCCAGCTTCAGGGCAAGAACCTGGTCCTCAACATGGGTTATTCCCATCCCGTTGAGTTCCAGCCCATCGAAGGCATCACCTTCGAAGTACCCACCCCCAACAAGATCTCTGTGAAGGGCATCGACAAGCAGGTCGTGGGTCAGATCGCTGCCAACATCCGCGAGGTCCGGCCTCCGGAGCCTTACAAGGGCAAGGGCATCCGCTATGAAGGCGAGACGGTCCTGCGCAAGGAAGGCAAAGCCGGTAAGAAATAAGAGAGGAAGGAGAGCTGAAAGATGTATTCTAAGATCGATAAGAATGCGGTGCGTAAAGCTCGTCACCATCGTATGCGTCTTCACATCAACGGCACGCCTGAGCGTCCCCGCCTGAATGTGTACCGCAGCACCGTGCACATCTATGCACAGGTCATCGACGACACCACCGGCAACACCTTGGCTGCTGCTTCCACTCTGGACGGACAGCTCAAGGAGCAGCTCGCCGGCAAGAACAAGACCGAAGCGGCCAAGCTGGTGGGCAAGCTCATCGGTGAGCGCGCTCTCGAGAAGGGCGTGAAGAAGGTCGTGTTCGATCGCGGCGGTTACCTCTACACCGGTCGGGTGGCTGCCCTGGCTCAGGGCGCCAGAGAAGCCGGCCTGGACTTTTAAGGAGGAAACATCATGCGTAACGATAGAAGAAGAGATTTCGAGAAGGAAGTTCCCGAATTCAAAGAGCGCCTCGTGTTCATCAACCGGGTCGCCAAGGTCGTCAAGGGCGGCAAGAACTATCGGTTCACAGCCCTCATGGTGGTCGGCAACGAGAACGGTAAGGTGGGCGTGGGCCTGGGCAAGGCCGTGGAGATCCCCGAAGCCGTCCGCAAGGGCGTCGAGGATGCCAAGCGCCACATGATCGAGGTCCCCATCGTGGGTACCAGCATCCCCCATCAGGTGGAAGGCAAGTTCGGCAAGGGTCATGTCCGCATGCTCCCCGCTGAAGAAGGTACCGGCGTTATCGCGGGCGGCCCCGTCCGTGCGGTCCTGGAGATGGTCGGCATCAAGGACATCCGTACCAAGTCCTACGGCTCCAACAACCCCAGCAACTGCGTGAAGGCCACCCTGAACGGTCTTTCCCAGCTTCGCACCGCCGAGCAGATCGCGGCTCTCCGCGGCAAGACGGTGGAAGAGCTGCTGGACTAAGGAGGAGACACCATGGCTAAGTTGAAGATAACGCTCGTCAAGAGCCCCATCTCCTCTCTGAAGGATCAGCAGGACACCGTGAAGGCCCTGGGTCTCCACAAGGTCTATCAGACCGTGGAAAAGCCCGACAACGCCTGCATCCGCGGCCAGATCTTCAAAGTGAAGCACCTGGTCAAGGTGGAAGAAGCATAAGGAGGGTCAAAACATGAAGCTTAACGAATTACAGCCGGCCGTCGGCGCGACCAAGGCCCCCAAGCGGGTCGGTCGCGGCACCGGCAGCGGCCTTGGCAAGACCTCTGCCAAGGGCCACAAGGGCCAGAAGGCCCGCAGCGGCGCCAAGAAGAACGGATTTGAAGGCGGTCAGATGCCTCTGGCCCGCCGTCTCCCCAAGCGCGGCTTCACCAACATCTACGCCAAGGAGTACACGGTCATCAACGTTTCTGACCTGAATACCCTGAAGGACGATACGGTCGTCACGGCCGAGCTGCTCAAGCAGGAGGGCATCATCAGCAAGATCGAGAAGGACGGCCTGAAGGTTTTGGGTCGTGGCGAGCTTGCCCGTAAGCTTACTGTCAAGGCGGCGAAGTTCACCAAGACTGCCGAGGAAGCGATCAAGGCAGCCGGCGGAAGTGTTGAGGTGCTCTAATGTTTACCACATTCGTCAACGCATTCAAGATCAAGGACCTGAGGAAGAAGATCCTCTACACCCTTCTTCTCATCGTGGTCTATCGTCTTGGCTGCGCCATCCCCATCCCTGGCGTCGACGCGGCGGCCTGGGCCAAGCAGATCGAAGGTCTGGCTCTGTTTGATTTCATGAGCCTGCTCTCCGGTTCCGCCCTGTCTCAGTTCACCATCTTCGCCATGGGTGTCTCGCCCTACATCACCGGTTCCATCGTGATGCAGCTGCTGGCCATCGCCATCCCCTCCCTGGAGAAGCTGAGCAAGGAGGAGGACGGCCGCCAGAAGATCGAGCAGATCACCCGGTATGTGGGCGTTGCCCTGGCTCTCGTGCAGAGCTTTGGCATCATCGTCACCTACGGTCGCTCCATCGTCACCGGTGAGCCCCTCTGGTGGTCCTACCTGACCATCTGCGTCTGCTCCGCAGCGGGCACGGCGTTCCTCATGTGGCTGGGTGAGCGGATCACGGAGAAGGGCATCGGCAACGGTATCTCCATGCTGATCTTCGCCTCCATCGTGAGCCGGGTCCCCGATTGGATCATCGAGCGGTTCCGTCTGTTGTTCACCGGCGTTCAGGTGTGGCAGTTCTTCGTGGCGCTCATCGTCATCATCGCCCTGATCACCTTCGTGGTGCTCATCGAGAAGGCCGAGCGGAAGATCCCCATCATGTACGCCAAGCGGGTCGTGGGCCGCAAGCTCTACGGCGGTCAGAACACCTACCTGCCCATGAAGGCCAACGCCAACGGCGTTCTGCCGCTGATCTTCGCCATGACCCTCATGCAGGTGCCCACCATGATCCTGCAGTTCTTCCCTGGCTCCGGGATCTACACCTGGTGGGAGAAGTACATGAGCTCCAGCGCTGCGGTGCCGGTGCCCTACTATCTGGTCTACTTCCTGCTGATCATCGCCTTCGGTTACTTCTACACCTCCATCACCTTCAATCCGGTGGAGATGAGCAAGAACCTGCAGCAGAACGGCGGCTTCATCCCCGGCATCCGGGCGGGCCGTCCCACGGGCGAGTACCTGGGCAAGATCAGCAACCGTCTGACCCTGTTCGGCTCTCTGTTCCTGGCCATCATCGCCATCATCCCCACCATCGTGCTGAACTCCCTGCACATCACCAGCATGTTCGGCGCGACCAGCGTGCTGATCATGGTGAGCGTGGCCCTGGAGACCACCGAGCAGCTGGAAGCTCAGATGCTCATGCGGCATTACAAGGGCTTCCTCAACTAAGCCTATGAAGATGATTCTGCTGGGCCCGCCGGGCGCGGGCAAAGGCACCCAGGCCAAGGGGATCGCCGCACGGTACGGCATCGCGCATATCTCCACCGGAGACATGCTGCGGGCCGAGGTCCGCGAGGGCACTCCCCTGGGCCGCGAGGCCAAGTCCTACATGGACAAGGGACAGCTGGTCCCCGATGAGGTCATCATCGGCATGGTGAAGAACCGCATCGAGATGCCCGACTGTGAGAAGGGCTTCCTCTTCGACGGATTCCCCCGGACCATCGCCCAGGCGGAGGCTCTGGAGAAGATCACCGACATCGATCGGGTCGTCGACATCGAGGTCCCCGACGAGCGGCTCATCGCCCGCATCAGCGGACGGCGCATGTGCCCCCTGTGCGGCGCCACCTACCACGTGTCCACCTACGGGAGCGACAAGTGCTCCTGCGGCGGCGTCCTCTATCAGCGGGACGACGATCGGGCGGAGACGGTGGCGGTGCGGCTCACGGAGTACCACAAGAAGACCGCGCCTCTCATCGACTACTACGCCCGTAAGGGCAAGCTCCTGACGGTCAACGGCGACGCTCCGGTGGACGCTGTGGCCGACGAGATCTCCAGGGAGCTGGACGCATGATCACCCTCAAGTCTGCCAGCGAGCTCGTGAAGATGCAGGCGGCCGGCAAGGTGGTGGGGGAGACACTGAAGCTGTTGGGCGAGAACATCCGCCCCGGCGTCACCACCGCCCACCTCAACAAGCTGGCCCACGAGTACGTCATGAGCTGCGGCGCAACGCCCTCCTTCCTGGGGTACGCGGGCTATCCCGCCAGCGTGTGCATCTCGGTGAACAACCAGGTGATCCACGGCATCCCCGGGAAGCGGGTCCTGCGAGACGGCGACATCGTCAGCTGCGACTTCGGCGCCATCCTGGACGGGTTCCATGGGGACGCCGCCCGGACCTTCCTCTGCGGGGAGGTGAAGCCGGAGCTCCAGCAGCTGGTGAAGGTGACGCGGGAGTGCTTCTTCGAAGGACTCAAGTTCTGCCGGGTGGGCTATCGGATCTCCGACATCTCCAAGGCCGTGCAGCAGCACGCCGAACAATACGGCTACGGCGTGGTCCGCGACTATGTGGGCCACGGCATCGGCCGGGAGATGCACGAGGACCCCGAGGTCCCCAACTACTACACCCCCCGGGCGCGGCAGCGCCTCCACGCCGGCATGGCCATCGCCGTGGAGCCCATGATCAACCTGGGCACCTATCAGGTGAAGGTCCTCGCCGACGGATGGACGGTGGAGACGGCGGACGGACTGCCTTCGGCCCACTTCGAGAACACGATCCTCATCACCGAGGGCGACCCGGTGATGACCACCTACTACGAGGGGGATCTATGAGCGTCGAAGTGAGCGTTGGCGATCTGGTCGTCTCCCGGGCAGGCCGGGACAAGGGACGCCCCTTCGTGGTGCTTCGCGCCGAGGAAGGGTTCGTATATCTGGCGGACGGAGACCTTCGGCGGCTCGATAAGCCCAAGAAGAAGAAGCGGATGCACGTGAAGCCCTATCCCAAGAAGGGCACTTGCCGGATGGAACTTGCTGAGGGCCTCTGCGACGCGGATATCCGCAAGCGCATCGCCGCCCTCACGGCAGCCGATGAAACCTAAGGGATCAAGAAAAGGAGGTACAGCTTGTCCAAAGCAGATGTTTTTGAGCTGGAAGGCGTCGTAACGGAAGCATACCCCAATGCCATGTTTGAAGTGACCCTTCAGAATGGACGGAAGATCTTGGCCACCATCTCCGGAAAGCTTCGTATGAACTACATCCGGATCCTGCCGGGAGACAAGGTGACCGTGGAGATGTCCATGTATGATTTGAGCCGGGGGCGCATCACCTGGCGCGCCAAGAACTGAACCATCAGAACTAAAGTTTAAGGAGATAAAACAATGAAAGTCAGACCGTCTGTGAAACCGATTTGCGAGAAGTGCAAGATCATCAAGCGCAAGGGTCGCGTCATGGTCATCTGCGAGAACCCCAAGCACAAGCAGCGTCAGGGCTAAGCACGACTTTAGAAAATACTCGCGGGGCGGCTGGCGCCCTACCTGAAGGGAAGGCGCTTCCTGCGAGCGGATATAGATACATACCCATTTTGAAATTTTTACGGAGGTAAGAAACCATATGGCACGTATTGCTGGCGTAGACCTTCCGAGAGACAAGCGGATCGAGATCGGCTTGACCTATATCTTCGGTATCGGTCGTGCCCTGTCCAACGACATCCTGGCTGCGACGGGCGTGGACCCCGACATCCGGGTACGTGATCTTTCGGAGAACGATGTCAACAAACTGAGAGAGTACATCGACCACAATGTGAAGGTGGAAGGCGATCTTCGCCGGGAAACCTCCATGAACATCAAGCGCCTGGTGGAGATCGGCTGCTATCGCGGCGTCCGTCATCGCAAGGGCCTGCCCGTTCGCGGTCAGAGCACCAAGCAGAACGCCCGCACCCGCAAGGGCCCGAAACGCACCCAGGGCGGTAAGAAGAAATAAGGAGGGGAGAAGCAATGGCTAAAGTAACGAAAGTCAAGAAGGCTGTCAGCCGCAAGCGTCGTGAAAAGAAGAACATCGATCGCGGCCAGGCCCACATCCGTTCCTCCTTCAACAACACGCTGGTGACCATCACCGATATGCAGGGCAATGCGATCGCCTGGTCCAGCGCTGGTTCCCTGAACTACCGCGGTTCCCGCAAGTCCACGCCCTTCGCCGCCCAGATGGCTTCTGAAGCCGCCGCCCGGGCCGCCATGGAGCATGGCCTCAAGACCGTGGAAGTGTACGTGAAGGGCCCCGGCTCCGGCCGTGAGTCCGCCATCCGCGCCCTGCAGACGGCCGGCTTGGAGGTCAACATGATCAAGGACGTGACCCCCATCCCCCACAACGGCTGCCGCCCGCCCAAGCGCAGAAGAGTGTAAGGAGGCAAACAAACTATGGCAAGATATACGGATTCCGTTTGCAGACAGTGCCGCCGCGAAGGCGCCAAGCTGTTTCTGAAGGGCGACCGCTGCTACAGCGAGAAGTGCGCCATGACCCTGCGCCACACCCCCCCGGGCATGCACGGCCAGGGCCGCCGCAAGCAGTCCGAGTACGGCATTCAGCTTCGTGAGAAGCAGAAGGTCCGCCGGGCCTACGGCATCATGGAGGGTCAGTTCCATCAGTACTATCTGACCGCCTCCAACATGAAGGGCGTCACCGGCGAGAACATGCTCCAGCTGTTGGAGCGCCGTCTCGACAACGTGTGCTACCGCCTGAACTTCGGCGAATCCCGCCCCATGGCCCGCCAGATGGTGACCCACGGCCACATCCTGGTCAACGGCAAGAAGGTGGACATCGCTTCTTACGAGCTGAAGGTTGGCGACGTGATCTCCGTGAAGGAGAAGAGCCGCCAGATCCCCCTGTTCGCCACTCTGCGGGAGCAGGGCGCCAAGCGCACCGTGCCCGAGTGGCTGGAGCTGGACGCCGAGAACCTGTCCGGTAAAGTCGTGGCACTGCCCAAGAGAGAGGATATCGATCTGACCATCGAGGAGCACCTCATCGTCGAGTTCTACTCCAGGTAAGCCTCAACCTCACTAAAACGACATTACCGAAGGAGGGTACGATATGTTGGATTTTGAAAAGCCCAAACTCGAATGCGTTGAGATGTCTGAGAACTATGGCAAGTTCGTGGTGGAACCCCTGGAGCGTGGCTTCGGCATGACCTTGGGCAACTCCATGCGTCGGGTGCTGCTTTCCAGCCTTCCCGGCGTGGCCGCCACCTCCATCCGCATCGACGGTGTGCTCCATGAGTTTTCCACCATCGAGGGCGTCAAGGAGGATGTGACCGAGATCATCCTGAACCTGAAGGGTCTCATCTGCAAGCTCCATAGCCAGGGCCCCAAGAAGGTCATTATCGACGCGGCGGGCGAGTGTGAAGTCACCGCCGGCGATATCCTGCCCGATGCCGACGTGGAGATCATCAATCCTGAACTCCATCTCGCCACGCTGGACGAGAACGGCAAGCTCCACATGGAGATCATGCTGGATCACGGCCGCGGCTACGTGGTGGCCGACAGGAACAAGCGGCCCGACATGCCCATCGGCGAGATTGCTGTGGATTCCATCTACACGCCCATCAC
>JAEEGJ010018832.1_pt1 | contig 15332 bp, 13 predicted proteins | sample 8958761 | NCBI WGS metagenome assembly JAEEGJ01 (sample SAMN16246546, study PRJNA631951) | gut metagenome | biome: gut microbiome; feature: rumen; material: RS-attached | host: Bos | place: Iran: Karaj | collected 2018-10 | reverse complement strand
AATAATTTCGAAGTGAATTTTTCCTTAGGTCAGGCTTTTTATCTTAACAAAGAATATGATAAAGCTATTCCTCTTCTCAAAAAAGCAATAGCCATCAATAAAGAAGTACAAGACACTTATAAATATGCAGGTCTCGCTTTATACAAATTCCACAATTTTCGTGAATCCCTTCCTTATATTAAGCGAGCACTTGACTTGAATCCTGATGATAAGGAATTGCTTTTCGCTATGGCTGATGCCATGAACGAAGGTGGAAGCGGAGAAAAAGCTCTTAAAATCTTTATGCATTTGCGACCAGATCCTGAATTCGGAGCTAAATCTTGTCTTTCAGCCGGAATTATTCATGCGAATGCAAATCAACATGATAAAGCCATTCTAGATTTTGAAATCGGTCTAAAACACACGCAAGCTCCAATTGATATACTTACGAACATACGGTACAGACTCGCTCATTCTTATCTTGCGCTATCCGATATAAGCCGTGCATTAAATATCTTGAAAGAAATTCAACAAACCGTTCCTGGATTCAAAGATGTTCAGGCATTAATTGCCAGATATCAAGAACTTTCTCAAAATGCAAACCTTCAGATTTATCTTATTTCAAGCAACAGTGATTTTATTGCTTTATGTCGAAAAATAGTCCAGATTTATTTTGGAAAGACCGCCATAGTAAAAATAATTGATATAACGGCAACAAATGAATGTACGGAAGTATTAACTGAAATAGATACCTCAAAATGGCAAGATACTGTTATTTTCAGATTCTACAGAACAACCGGCTCAACTGGTGAGTTATTTGTACGCGAATTTCATGCACGTCTAAGAGATTTGAAAGCAGGTCGAGGTCTTTGTTTCACGGCTGGAACCTATACAGAAGAAGCTCGTAAATTCATTGAGGGTCGTCCAATAGATTTAATAGATAAAACTGGACTTATCAAGATTCTTAACAAGATCGATACAAAGAATCCTTTCTGATTTTCCCCTGTTATGAGTTACAGGTAAAAGGCATTTTAAGGTCTTTGTACAAGAACAAGGTTTCTTTCGTATTCGCCTTTATCAGTAAGGTATGGAACATCCAATGGAATTCGCTGATATTCCGGTATTAATTCTGATATTTTACTCATTTCCTCAATGATTTTTTCTTCTCGTGCTTTATAAGCAGCAAGATATCCTCCATGCTTAAGAACACGTATCAATCTTTTAGTCATTTTGTACTCAAGCGGACGAAAAGCACGAAAAACCGAAATATCTATGCTTTCTTGTGGTACGCGTTCAAGCTCGATATTCTCGACTTTAACATTTGTCAAACCTAAAATTGCAACACAATTCTCCAAAAAAAGGCATCTTTTACTCATCCGCTCGATTAAACGAAAATGAACGTCTTCCATGCATATAGCCAACGGTATACCCGGAAGTCCTCCTCCAGAACCGATATCAGCTATACAAAGCTCAGAAGCACCGTTGGCTTTCTTTTCATCAACCAGTTTACGTATTATATGATATGCAGAAAGGCTGTCCAAAATATGACGAATAACGATTTCATCGGTTGTTTCTGCGCCAACCAAATCATAGGCCCTGTTGAAAAGTATAAGTTCGTTGACGTACTTTTTCAAATTATTTTCAATAGCAGGTATCGTTTCTGTGGAAAAATTTAATTTAACTAAGCCTTCGTGTAAATAGTCCATTTTTTCCCTATCAAATCGCGACAATAATCAATATCCGGCTGCCTTTATAAATGTAAAAAAAAAGCTGTCCTATTTGGACAGCCTTTCTATGGGCCCACCTGGACTTGAACCAGGGACCGACGGATTATGAGTCCGCAGCTCTAACCAACTGAGCTATAGGCCCTTAACTCGCTTAATGTATCATAAATGAGCGTTACAGGTCAAGTCTGCAAGCCTTTGCGAAGCAGACTTGACCTGTGTGTATCCGTTTATTGAGCGCTTACAAGCTCTACATCGAATGAAATTGTAGCGTTCGGAGGTATTACATCGCCTGCGCCTCTGCTACCGTATGCAACTTCTGGCGGAAGGATAATCTTGCGCTTTTCACCGACTTTCATATCCTGAACCATCGCGTCAAAACCTGTAATCATTTGACCTGTACCAGTTACAAAATCGAGTGTTCCTTTTCCTTCAGATGAGTCGAATACTGAGCCGTCCTCAAGATAACCTGTATAATGAACAGAAACTTGACGCACAATACCAACTTTGTCACCTGTTCCTTCTTTCAGAATTTTGTAGTCTACTTTTTTCGCAACTTCTGCATAATATGCTCTTGCCTCAGCTACGGCAGCCTCGTATTCTGCTTTCTTTTTTTCTGCAACCACTTCCATTGCTTTGTCGAAATCTGCCTGTGTAGCAGTGAAAGCCTCGGCATCTGCTCCCTGACGCACAATCGTAATATGCTTGATTGTATCGCCCTGTTTAATTGCATTTACAACATCCTGCCCAGTAACTACTTTGCCGAATACGGTGTGTTTTCCATCAAGCCACGGTGTCTCAACATGCGTAATAAAGAACTGGCTTCCGTTTGTATTTGAGCCAGAGTTAGCCATAGAAAGGACGCCAGGACCGTCGTGTTTCAAAGTATCGACAAACTCATCATAAAACTTATATCCAGGACCGCCTGTTCCAGTTCCATTCGGATCACCGCCCTGAATCATGAAGTTCTCTATAACACGGTGGAAAGTAAGTCCGTCATAAAAAGGCTTTCCATTCGTTGCATCAAGCGTTCCTTCAGAAAGGCCAACGAAGTTTATAACTGTGAGCGGTGTTTCTTTATAGTGAAGCTGGAGCACTATATCGCCTTTACTTGTTTCCATTATGGCAAAAACACCATCTTTGCCTTTTATGGCTTCCATGTTCTTATTCATGCATCCTCCAAAAATAAAACTTGACAATAGCGTAAATAAAATCAGTTTACCGTGCTTCATAGTTTTTCCTGTACCAATTGTATACTGCATCGAGCCTTGACACAAACGATTCCTTTAAAAAGTCATCAATAAAAGGGATAGAAGCAATATCGCCTTCTACAAGGACATAGAACTCTAAATCCTTGCCGCCGTTATTGATTAGGAATGTCAATTTCAGAGCTTTTGCACTAACTGCTTTAAAAATTCCATACCAAAGAGATTCCAAATTAACAGATGTGAAATATAATTCATCCGCGGTCTGTTTGAAATTCATTTCATATACAGATTTTCCAAAGCTGTTGTCTTTTTGCAGAATATAAATCTTTTTTCCGTCTGCCGAACCAGAAGTCATATCGGGAATTTTTTTCTTTCCGTCTTTGTCGCTTACTGTGTAGCATTCAGAATAAAGCGTTTCGTATTTTTCTTTGCTGTTTGAATAATATTGAATGCCTTCCATTGTTGAAAAAGAGCGGGCCATAACAGAAATGTCGTCCATGGATACTCTTTCGTTTTTTGGAAGGACATAATATGCTTCTGCAACAAGATTCGGTGTTTTTCCGTTCTTTGCAGCCCATTCTGCGCTTATTTGTTTTCCAAAGGTTGTATTAGGACAGTATTTAAGTTTTACATCTTTCTCTTTGTAAGAAACATTGTACTGCTGTGCTGTCAGGCAGAAAAAAACTAGCAATAAACAAGCTGATAAACAAATCTTCTTAAGCATTAGCGAAGTCCTTTGTATATAACGCGAACCTGCTTATAAAGACCTTCTCCCTCACTCTTTGTCTCAACATCGCCGATATCATTCAGCGTTGTATGGATAAGTCTTCTTTCGAACGGGTTCATAGGCTCAAGCAAAATTGAGTTGTGGCTTGCGCGGACTTTATCTGCTGTTGTATATGCAAGTCTTACAAGTGACTCTTCACGTCTTATTCTGTAGTTTTCACTGTCAAGAATTATTCTTACATCTTCTCTTCCAAGTCTGCCTGCATAAACGTTAGCAAGGAGCTGCAATGCATCCAAGTTCTTTCCTTTTCTACCAATAAGGATTGAGGAGCTTGGGGAATTCAGTTTTATTCCGATTTTATGCTCTTCGCGGAACAAAACTTCAACTTTGACTTCATAGCCCATTTTCTGAATCATTTCAGAAACGAACTCGACAAGTCTTTTTTCAAATTCGTCCTGTGGTAACGGATCTGCGAACACTCTTTTTGCATTTGCAAAAGAACCTTCGCTGTCTGAAGGAGCCTGTTTTACCTCGTCATCTGTCTGTACTCTTATACGAACGTAGCCTTTTTTAAAAAGGCTGTTTTTCTGGGTTTCAAGAATCTCGACATCAAACTGGTCGCTTTCCAAACCCAATTCTGCAGCAGCAAGCTCAATCGCTTCCTTTTCTGTTTTTGCCTCAAACTCGTATGTCATATTGCACCTCGCAAATATAAAATTCTGTTAGTTACTAAAAGTTTCGTTTTAGAAACTTTTTTACTTTTTCTTCTTGTTAGGGATAAATACCGGACGTTCGTTTGCTTTTGCAGCTTCAAGTTCGGCACGTTTTTTCTTCATCATATTGTTGATAATAACCTGCTGTCCCATCATAAGGATATTACTGAATGTCCAGTAAAGAAGAAGTCCTGCAGGTGCATTATAGAACATAAAGAAGAAAACAATGTACATGATGTAGAAGGTAATCTTCATCGATTTACCCTGGGCACCTGGATTTGCAGCATTAGTTATCATTCCCTGAATAAACTGAGAAGCAAGATAGATGAGCGGGAGAATACGAATCTGGTTTCCAAGAAGCGGAAGATTAAAGCCAAGTGTATAAACGCTGTCACCAACTGAAAGGTCTGGAATCCAGCCTGGGATAAACATAGCACCGCGGAATTCAAAGTAGTTGTTGAACAGGTTGAACATAGCGATAATGATTGGGAACTGGATAAGCAGCGGGAGACAACCCATCAATGGATTATATCCTGCTTCCTTATAGAATTTCGCCATTTCCATATTCAGCTTTTCTTTGTTATCCTTGTACTTTTCCTGGATTTCCTTCATTTTTGGCTGAATTTCCTGCATCTTAATTGTTGATACAGAGCTCTTCTTTGTCAGCGGGAACAAGGCAAGCCTTAATAACAATGTCATGATGAGAATTGAAACACCATAGTTAGGAATAAGCTTGTATACAATTCCCATAATCCATTTAAGCGCAATTTCGAGCCAAGAAAGAATTCCGCTTGACTGGAGACTGTAGTCAAACTTCATGTTTGCAATGCTCCAGCCGTTTTCTGCGGCGTTGTTATAGCGTTTTAATGAGCTTTCTGTACGCGGACCGGCATAAATGTAGTAAGTATCCTGAACAGAGTTCTGAAGAATCGGAACGCGTACAAGCATATTCTGTGCGTTTGCATAATCCGTTATTTCCTCTTTTGTTGAGTAAACGGCTTTGCTTATTATTGTGGATGAAGAAACAGGAGAGATAAGAAGTGCAAAATACTTTCCGGTTACACCAGTCCATGTGAAAGAATCTGTATAATCTTTTGTCTGGCCGTCGCTTAAAGTCTGTGTCTTGCTTTTTTCTCCGGTAAAAGACTGGAATGTTCTATTTTCGTATCTGTCGCGTTTCCTATCATAATACGGACCAATTTGTGGAGCAGACCGAAGAGTGTATGCCGAGTTGCTTATGTTCAGTCCGTTCATTGAATCGGAACCTTTTATGTAAACATCAAGTTTGAATACGTATTCACCCGGCATAAAAGAATACTGCTTGATGAGCGTAAAATTACTTACTGAACCATCTGCGTTTTTCAGGGTATAAGGTCTTGAAAAGCGCACGGTGTTTGCATCTTTCTTTTCAACGTAGAAAAGCTCGTTTATTATTGAATTGCTTTCATTTCCTAACGCAATGGAGAAAGCTCTGTTTGTTTCGGATACGTTGTCAACCATGTTGACGTAATTCTCGCCGTCTTTGTGTTCCAAAAGTTTATAGCTTATAACGTCTCCGCCTTTGTTTGTAAGCGTAACAGAAATTAAATCTGTGTTAATTACAATTTCTTCTTCTTTTACATCGGGAAGGGAAGTAGAGTCTATTTCACTTACTTGTTCAGCGGCAACAACTACAGGGGTATTCACTACTTCTGTTGTGCTTTCTGCAGTTACATTTTCAGCAACAGGTACTTGCTGCATAGAATTAATTTGTATGAATGAAAACACTACAATTACTAATGTAGATAAAACAATAGCCCATATAGTATTTTTTTCCATGATGGCTCCTTTTTTAAACAGCTCCTAAGGAACTGGATCGTATCCACCCTTATGGAATGGATTACATCTTAGAATTCTCCTGATAGCCAAAAACGATCCTTTGAGCGGACCATACTTTTTAATTGCTTCAAGAGCATAGCTAGAACATGTCGGATAATAACGACAACAGGGCGGAAAAAGAGGGGATATAAAAACCTGATAAAACCTAATAAGCAGACATAAAATACGAATGAATAATCTTCTTATTTCTTTAACAAACCTGCTTTCTGACATAAACAACGAAATTTCTCACACCGCGAGGGGAACGTGTCATTTCCAGGATAGATAAATAATAATAAATCGTATCCGGTGTTCAGGCGTGATTTTAAATAACGATATGCTTCTCGGCTCAGTCTTTTAGAACGGTTACGCTGAACCGCATTTCCATAACCGCGGGGCAAAACAAATGCAATTCTATTAATATTAGAATCTTTTTTTAAGTAAAAAAGTTTGGCTCCTTGTATACTTACTTTTTGCCCTTTACTAAAAAGAGTTTTAATTTCATCGGATCGCTTTACCCGTTCATTACGGGTAAAGCGACCGGTTTTCAATAAGTCCGTTTCTCTTTTTTCCTTTCAATACCAGTAAGATCAATAAGGCTTTTTCTCGTCTGATACAGTAAGCTTATAGCGTCCTTTTGCACGTCTTCTCTTAAGAACTAAGCGTCCACCTCTGGTTGCCATACGAGCACGGAAACCGAATTTTCTGTTTCTTTTAACTTTACTTGGTTGATATGTCCGTTTCATTGAACACGTCTCCTTTATGTTCAGAGTATCACAGATACTCTTTAAATTTTTCCTTATATAACGTAATTAACGTAATTATAACAGGGACTAAAAATATAACACTAATATTATTTATTAGTCAATTATATATTTTGTTCATCTGAAAAAATCCTGTCATACGAGAATTTAAGTCGGATGGCTGCATAAATGATTGTAACAAAAGAAAATGCCTTTAATGGATAAACAAAGCCGGCGAAGAAATTATAAAGTCCGTGAATAAGTACGGCTGCGATGAACGGACGAATGTACTGTTTTTTTTGCTTAAATGTCCATACATAAAGGCCAGAAAGCCCGGAACAGAAGGTGTGGATAAGTACAGCCGTTGCATAACGAAGGATAATTGCTTCTGTTCCATACATGAGCATATATACGACAGTTTCGAACGTCCCGATAGAGAATCCGGCTATAAGCGAGCATATAACAAAAGTAACAGCATCTTTCTTCTTGCCTGGAATAATCATAAGCATCAACATTTTTATTGTTTCTTCTATAAGACCATTGAACAAAACGGCCGTTAGAAAAACAGAAATTAGTTTTGTTGAAGAGAAAATTGGGAGCGAAAGAAGAAAGAACTGTATAATTGCAATAGGGATAATTGCTGCAAGGCCTGATAAGATAGAGATGAGCGCGCTGCCTGCCGTAAGCTTTTTACAAACAGCAAGCAGAACTGCCGTAATCAGAATTAGAGGAACGAAGCAAATACCGATTGTCGCTATAGAATCCATATTCCACGAACTTTTCTAATTAATCGTGCGTTTTAGCAACCGCATCCGCTTCCACAGGAACTTCCGCAGCCACCGCTTGAACCACAGCCGCTGCATCCGCCGCAACCACCGCCACAGCCAGAAATCTGTCTTGGCGCAAGTTCTTCAGGAGTGGCTTCCCTTACAGAAGCAACTTTTACATCAAAATAAAGTGTCTGACCGGCGAGCGGATGATTCGCGTCTACGGTAACTTCTTTGTCTGTAACGGCTGTGACGGTAACAATCTGACCGCCACCTGCCGAATTTGCCTGAAACTGCATACCCACTTCAATCTCAACATCTGTGTCGAACTGGTCTTTGGGAACATTTACTACAAGTTCCTTACTGTATGTACCATAGGCTTCTTCCGGCGGAATTGTTACAGAGAAAGCGTCTCCAACAGATTTTCCTTCAAGTTCTTTTTCAAGCCCTGAAATAAGGTTTCCGTGTCCGTGCAGATATTCCAAAGCACCGGCATCTTTTGATGAATCGATGATTTTGCCGTCTTTGTCCTTAAGTGTGTAGTCTATTGCTACCATTCTATCTTTAGCTATTACCATCTGTAAAATCCTTAAAAAGTGATTACTCGTTTTTGTATCGTCGTTTGAAGCCGCGTTTATCAAACATCGATAATTAAAGATACTAGAATAAATGGGTTTTGGCAATTTGATTTTGCATAGTTTGTGCGCATATCGCGAATTTTGCGCACTTTTTGTGAACTATCAGCCCCGGCCGTTTTTCGAAGACAAAACAGGGATAAGGTCTTTTCTGCCGATTTTTTCAAGCGCTTCTTTTACAAGCTGGCGGTTTTCCGGCTTATTGAACTGGAGCAACGCCCTTTGAAGCCGCCTTTCATGCCCGCTTTTACACACATAAAGGCTTTTCATTTTGCCGGAACTGTCTTTTTCATGCGGATCAAGCTCTGTGTAGTACATACATGTCGCAAGATTTCCAGGTGTAGGGTAAAAATCCTGTACTTGATCCGGTACGAACCCAGTTTTTTTAAGGTAAAGTGCGACTTCTAGCGCGTCTTTAAGGTCGGCTCCCGGCAGAGCAGAAATATAATAAGGAACAAGATATTGTTTTTTGCCGAGTTTTTTGTTCATCTCCCGGTATTCCTGCGCAAACTTTTCGTATGTTCCGTGCGAGCTTTTGCGTATAAGCTTAAGAACTTTGTCAGAAACGTGTTCCGGCGCGACTTTTAGCTGCCCAGAAATGTGATGCTCGCACAGCTCACGGAAAAATGTTTTGTCTTTGTCGAGCACAAGATAATCAAACCGGATGCCGCTTCTTATAAAAACTTTCTTCACGCCCGGCAAAGAACGGAGCCGACGCAATATAGAAACGTATTCTGTGTGGTCAACTTCCAGGTTCGGGCATGGTTTTGCACCAAGACATTCCCGGCTTGTACACGCGCCGTGCTCCGCCTGCTTTTTGCAAGCATCGTGGCGGAAATTCGCAGTAGGACCGCCGACGTCGTGAATATAGCCCTTAAAGTCCGGACGTGAAATAAGCTCGCGGGCTTCTTTTTCAAGCGAGTCCGCACTGCGCGTCTGAATGCGCCGTCCCTGATGAAACGTTATCGCGCAAAAAGAACACGCACCAAAACAGCCGCGGCAGCTCGTAAGTGAAAAAAGAACTTCTTCAAGCCCCGGTACGCCTGTCTTTCCGTTTGCGGCAGGGGTGTCGTACATTGGGTGCCAACGGCGGGTGTAGGGTAGCTCCATAACTGCATCGAACTCCGGTTGAGAAAGCGGCAGGGACGGCGGCTCCTGCACGACAAAACGGCTGTCGCTCTGCTCTATAAGGCGGTGCGCGCTTATCGCGTCGGTATTAGCTTCTTGCACCAAATAAGATTCGGCGAAGGCTTGCTTGCCTTCCGCAGTTTGTGCGGAAACTTCTTCAAAAGAGGGAAGCCGTACCGCATCTTCGGGGAGCTCTGCCGGTTTCCCGGTGCGCCAACAAGTTCCGCGAATGCCCCGGAGCAATTCAGAGGCAGTTTTGGCTTCTACAAAGCCTTCGGGCGACCGCGGCGCTTCCTTTAGGCGTGAGGCAATTTCAAGAATAGAATGTTCGCCCATGCCGTACATAAGCAAGTCGGCTTTGCTGTCGAGAAGAATTGAGCGTTTAACGGTATTTGACCAATAATCGTAGTGGGCTGTGCGGCGCAGGCTCGCTTCTATTCCGCCAATAAGAACGGGAATATTTTTGTAAGCCTCGCGGATTTTAGCGGTGTAAGTAATTAAGGCTCTGTCCGGGCGGTGACCTGGCTCTCCGCCGTGCGCATACGCGTCCGACGAGCGAGGCTTATTGTTGGCTGTATAGTTTGAAACCATAGAGTCCATCGCGCCTGCGCTCACAAGAAACGCAAGCCGCGGTCGCCCGAAAACCATAAAAGATTCTTTATTGTGCCAGTCAGGCTGCGGAAGGATGCAGACTTTGTAGCCTTTGGACTGCAAAAGTCTGCCTAGCAATGCGGCGGCAAACGAAGGATGATCCACATAAGCATCGCCAGAGACAAAAACAAAGTCGCACTCGTTCCAGCCAAGTTCATCCATGTCCTGACGGGAAACCGGCAGAAAAGGAGCTGACATCTATTTTAGAAAGCCTGAATAACTTCTGTAACTTCTGGTATTGTGTCTTTCAGGAATCTTTCGACACCCTGTTTAAGCGTCATTGTAGCCATCGGGCAGTTTCCACATGCTCCGGTAAGCTTAACAAAAACTTTTCCGCCTTCTTCGAGCGAAACAAATTCCAAATCTCCGCCATCAGCCTGGAGCTGTGGGCGCATCTTATCAAGCGCGTCTTTTACTTTCTCTTCAAGTGTCATATATCCTCCTAATCTAACTCAGTATAACATTAAATGCCAAGTTTTTTGTAGATTTTCTCTCTATTTTCCTGGTAGTCAAAAATAGTGTACCCGGCTTTGTTCAGCTTTTCCAACAAAGTGACTTTCCGATTTTCGGGCAGCAATGATTTAAGAACATTCATCGCGTCATTATATTCGGTTTTTTTGTTTTTGTGGAAATAACACTGTGACTGGTAATATTTGGCTGTAAAAAGCTCCGAATCGTTTCTTGCGTTTGAAACAGCTTCTTCGTAATAAGTAATAGATTTATTCACGCTACCGCCGCTTATAGCCGGTGCAAAATAATACCAAAGTGCAAGCCCCATTTGCGCTAAAGACATATTCGGGGTTTGCTCCAATGCTTTTTCAAGATATTCCTTTACAAGCAACCCTTTATCAATTTTTATGAAAAAGTTTTGGTATCTAAGATAGCTCGATATTATCCCTGCGTATGAGCAATAAAGCCAGCTGTTTTTTTCTTCTTTCTCATGCTTTTTAAACCACTGCTCATTTTTTTCGCTTTGGGCTTTAAGAAGAGGCTTCATCTCCGGATGGTCAGGATTAATTTCTTCCAGACTGCCGAATTCTTCAAGCACAAGATAGTTTTCAACTATAAGTATTGTTTCATCGGAATAATGATTTTTTGATGCTTCTTCAAGGAATGTCTGTTTGTATTGTTTTACAGCTTTTACAGTTTCTTCAGGTGTAAGCAGATACGTATCCAGCCTGAATATCATCATATCGTCAATTGCTTTTTGTTCCTGTGCAGAAAGATTTTTGGCACAAAAGAGCGGAGCGGTACAAACCATAAACAATAAAAAAACGATTAAAAGCTTTTTCACACCAAGAATCTAACTAAGATTTACAGTTTTTTCAACAGGTGCAACATTTTTTTAAATAAGGTGTCTAAATAAATGTATGACATTTTGCGATATTTTGTAAGGCATACATTTTTGTGAATTTAATTAATCACAGATGAAAACCGAAACTTATTGATAGGATATAAATATGGAAAGTACAGATTTTGTAAAACTGTTTTTGGCGGCTGTTACACTTTTTGTTTTGTACAAGTTTGTTTATAGGTACGCATTTTCAAGAAAGGCAAAAGAAATTGAAGCTCCTAAAAACGGTCCATCAAAAGCGAATATAAATTCGTTCTGGGGATATGTTGATAACTTCATTGGCAAACTGCGGCAAGATGATGAAGAGACGGTTTACACGAATGTTCCGCTTAAATCGGCTCTCCCGGTAATTCCGGTTTTCTTCGCATGCGACAACAACTATTTTCCGTATCTTACGGTTACGCTTAAATCAATGCTTGCGAACGCTTCTAAAGAGTATTCTTACAAGATTTACGTCATCACGACAAATCTTGATGAGAAATACGAGGCGATGCTTTCAGAATTTGAGACTCCGACAGTTGAAATAAGCACAGTTCATCTTAAAGAAGATTTGCGCAAAATCACAGAAAAATTCCATCTGCGTGACTACTACTCAATGGAAACCTATTACCGCTTCTTTATTGCGAACCTTTTCCCGCAGTACGATAAAGTTCTTTACCTTGACTGCGATATTGCGGTTGTTGGCGATATTGCGGAGCTTTACAATACAGAGATTGGCAACAACTTCGTGGCTGCTGTGCCGGAAGAAGTAATGACCGAAATCAACGAATTCGGCGAGTATGTTGAAAAAGCTCTGGACGTAGACAGATACAAGTATTTCAATGCTGGAATCATGGTTATGAATCTTGATGCCTTCCGTCAGGAAAACATCGAGGATAAGTTCATCGACTTGCTCACCCACTTTAAGTTCCGCGTAACACAGGATCAGGATTATCTTAACGTTCTTTGCAAGAACAGAGTTACACTTCTTGATTTGGGCTGGAACAAAACAGCTTTCAAAAACGATAAATTCGATGACACAAACCTTAAAATCGTTCATTTCAAGATTCATTGGAAGCCTTGGCACTACAAGAACGTTGCTTACGAAAATCTTTTCTGGGATTATGCCCGCCAGACCAGTTTTTATCAGGATTTGATTGATATGCGCGAAAACTACAGCGAAGAAAGCAAAAAACGCGATGAAACTGCATATCAAAGATTGGTGCAGATGGCTATTGATGACACAAACGATGCCGGAAATTACAGGAATGTAGTTTGCTGCGCGAACTGCTAGTACGAGAATTGCTAACACAGGAATTGCTGAAATATGGTCGAAAAAGCGAAAGATAGACTTGAAGTATTAAAACGGATAGAGGAGTACGAAAAAAAAGGGTGGTTCTCGAAGGATGTTGAGGACGACCCGCCTACAATTCCGCTTGAACCAGATAAAGTCGATTATCTGAACAAAAAACTGATAAACAAGATTATCACCTATTTTGTGAACAAAAAAGCTGTTGCTTTTATTGACAGTCTGATAAAAAACAAGCAGATGATTGTCAAAGAAATCCGTGGAATAGAAAACTTCACGGCTCTTTCTAACAAAGGTACAATAATCACCTGCAATCATTTTAACGCATTCGACAATTTCTGCATTCATCACGCCGTGTTGCCGTATTTGAAAAAAGAGCACCGCGAGCTTTATAAAGTTATCCGCGAAGGAAACTTCACAAGCTTTCCGGGGATGTACGGACTTTTCTTCCGCCACTGCAACACGCTTCCGCTAAGCAGCAACTTTTCCACGATGAAGCTTTTTATGAAAGCCATGGACGTTCTTTTGAAACGCGGCGAAAAAGTGCTTGTTTACGCAGAGCAGGGAATGTGGTGGAACTACCGCAAGCCACGGCCACTTACAAACGGTGCATTCAAGTTCGCCGTTACGAGCGATGTTCCGGTTCTTCCTATGTTTATCACGATGAACGACTCGGACATTATTGGCGGAGACGGCTTCCCAATTCAGGAATACACGCTTCATATCCTTGAACCGATTTATCCCGACCCGAATAAATCGGACAGGGAGAACATCGAGTGGATGAAAAACAAAAACTACGAGATGTGGAAAAACGTGTACGAAACAACATACGGCATTCCGCTTACATATTCTTGTAACAACAGCGAAAATCACGACTAAGGAGAATTTTGTGCTGCTTTATATCCTTACAATCGGTATTACAGTGATTCTTGTATTTTTTGGGAATCTTTTTTGGTTTCCTGCAGGAATGTCGGTACTTACCGTTTTGTTGTTAAGCATAATGCTGCCCTTCCTTATGGTTGCATGGGATGGTATATTCGCTACATTCATACGTCGTGCATTACCGGCACGATGGTTTTCAAAGGATAGAAAACGATTTCAGGTAAGCAAAATAGAATGCAAAATATATGAAGCATTAGGTATAAAACACTGGAAGGACCACGTTCTTGAGCTTGGAATGTTTACAAGCTTCAGCAAAAAGAAAGTTTCTGACCCGAACAACCCAGAATATGTTGAACGGTTTATTTTGGAATGTAATTACGGTTGTTCTATTCACTTTTGGAACTTTGTTCTTGGTTTTGTGGTGATGTTGTTTTTCCCGAGAAATATAGCTATAAGGTTTATTCTTCCAGGCGCAATAGCTAATGCCATTTTAAGCATTTTGCCGCTGATGATTCTGCGCTACAATGTTCCACGGCTTACACGGCTGCTCGCACTTTTGCAAAAGAAAGCGGAGCGGGCGAAAACAACAGTTATTGCCCAGACTCCTGATAATTCGCCCGAAGATTCCCACAGCAAAAACTAACGCTCGAACTTGAAGCTCTTAAAATCGAAGCAGCTGCCCGGAAGGAACACAAAAGTTACATTTTGCTTTCCTTTTATGCACTCACCCAAAGAAACGGTGTGCTCCATTATTTCATTTGATTGCGGGACTTCCGCGATGCAAGTGCTTTCTCCGCCGATGCCGCCGGATTTTATGCTGCCGCCCGCGCCAGCCCCCTCATCAATCGGGGTAAACTTGATATGAACGGTATTCGTTCCGTTTATCGCGCGTCCTTCTATTACGATGCGGGATGTTCCTTCCGCGCCAAAGTCCATGTTGCCAAATTCAAGCGAAACGTTGTTTCCAATGCCTGTTATGCAGTCTTCTTGCTTTTGAAACGAATCGCCGGTAATGCGGTCGGCATCGGCGGCAAGCAATTTGGCGAATGCTTTTGGACTTTCAACAAATTGTATTCCCTGTATGGAAAAGCGTGTCGTTGAAAGAATGCTTATCGAGTGTATGCCTGTAAGCCGCCTGGGAAGTTTCCACGTGTTTGCCTGATAATGGTTATACCAGCTTGCCGCCGAGTACTCAAAAGTCATAAGTTTTTTGCCGCCGTCGTCGGGGTTGCCTTCCCAAAGTTCAAGAGGCAATGATGCATCAAAAGAGAAGATGGGTATTGAAAACTTGTCCGAGCCGTCTGCGCCGAAATCAAGGTTTTCAAACAAGAGCCAGTTCCGTTCAGCCGGTACGTAAACCCCACCCTGAAAGCTCTGCTTTGGTTCATGGAGTGCAGCAGAGTATTCACACGCTGAAATAAGCTGGTACGGGTTCAATGTGCCGCTACCCATACCGGAAATAGAAAACTCCAGTTCAGAAACAATATCTGGGTGGGGTTTACCGTTGGACGCAGTGCAGCGCAGACGGAAGTTGCCGTCTCCGGCTGCGGAAAGCCTTGCTGTAAGTCCGTCGGCAGAAACTTCGACTTTTGCGCAAGATGTCTTGACGCCTTCTATGCGGCAGGGCTTCCATTCCAGGGCACGGAAAGTGGCGTTTTCTGGCAGGATGCGGGCTT
>JAEEGJ010018831.1_pt1 | contig 15332 bp, 16 predicted proteins | sample 8958761 | NCBI WGS metagenome assembly JAEEGJ01 (sample SAMN16246546, study PRJNA631951) | gut metagenome | biome: gut microbiome; feature: rumen; material: RS-attached | host: Bos | place: Iran: Karaj | collected 2018-10 | reverse complement strand
GATGGCGGCTGGCTGGTACACTGCCCGCCGCATCGAAGCCAGCGGCAGGAGCCAGAACCTGTTTGACCAGCGTGATTCTACCGAATACATCGCCATGGCCGACACCATGACGACCGCCAACCAGGCCGATCTGTTCGACAAGCCGCAGCACAACACCTATTACTTCACGGCCAAGACTCCCGCAGTCCAGGGTGATGAGACGTCTTATTACACGAGCACCAAGCACGTGAAGGTGCGTTGGCCGCTGAAGGTGAACGGCAACGACGACCTCGTCGAGTTGAACAAGGAACTGATCAAGAAAGCCTTCGGCAATAGCCAAAGGTCGATGAAGGATGCCCGCTATACCTTCCTGAACACGCCGTCGTTCAATAAGCCAGTGGGTGATGAATACCGCACGCTGGTCAAGGCCCCGCGCGTCTTTCCGGTCTATGGCAACGTGAGCCAGGTGATGGTATATCCTTACATGACCTCCCAGCGCTTGCTGGTCATGGAAATCGACAAGGTGGAGTACAACGGATCCACGACGGTGGAAAACAGCAGTTTTGTGCATTATGACCGCATGAAACAGCGCCTGCTCTCCAGGCTGGACATCCTTGTTGCCGACGTCGACAAGGAGAACAAGCTGCTCAAGGTCATCAACAAGAAAATTGACCACCTGAACAAGGGACGCGGCGAGAGCAACCAGCTGCAGCATGCCCTCAACGTTCCCGCCGAGGTGCGCTGCGGCAAGAACGGCATCGTGTTCCTGTACAAGCATGGCTCAATCGCTAACGATCCCATCGATATCCAAATCGACTATGACCAACTGAAACCGTTCCTCACCACTGATTTTGAGCAGATGCTGGAGAACAATGAGGGATATTGGCTCTATAAGAATGAGAACATGAAACCCGAGCCGCTGAATGCGGTAGCTGTCAGCACTCCCAAACCCAAGGTTCCCGCTGCTGATGTGAAGCCCAGGAGTTATAACGGATACAAGAAAAGCTACAAGGGGTATAAGAAGAATTACCGGGGCTACAAGAAACAAAACGGCGGTGACGCTAACGACGAGTCATCGGTCAAGCCAAAACGAACCAGCTCGAAGAAGTATAGCGGGGCAAAGCGTAGATCTGGATATCGCGGCTATTCTGGGAAGCGGCGTTCGAGCCGTCGCCGACGCTGAGTCCGCGTGCCTCCAGTGCCTGGCGCATGGTCGTCAAGGCGATTTCCTCGGTATTGTTATCCTTGCTCAAGTGGCACAGGAACACATATTGCAGGCCTTCGTGGTAGTGCCCTGCGACAAATTGTGCGGCCACGGTATTGTCCAGATGGCCTTTTTCTCCCTTAACACGGTCCTTCAACATCTGCGGATAGCTGCCTCTTTGCAGCATGTCCAGGTCATAGTTGCACTCCAGCATCAGGTGATTGGCCCGGCTCATGTAGTGTGCCGCGCGGTCGGTGATGATGCCCATGTCCGTAGCCACGACAAAGCGTTCACCCTCATACTCGATGCTGAATCCCACGCTCTTGACGTCGTGCATCGTCTCAAAGGCGGTAATCTCCATATCCAGGATGCGGAAGGGTATTTCCTTGAAGATGGGCACGTGGTAGTCGGTGATGCGGCTTGAGATGCGGCACCGCTGCAGCATCTGGCTCATCACGCCCATCGTGCAATAGACACTGCACTTGCAGCGGCTCACGGCGGGGTAGAGGCAGCGCATGTGGTCCTGGTGGGCATGTGTCAGCAGCACGCCTTTGATCATGTCGGGGCTCACGCCGTTGCGCTCCAGCTCGGCAAATGCCTGGTCCAGTGTGATGACATCCTGGCGCTCGGGGTTCTTTTTCTTGCGGTGATACTTGACGGGTTCCCTGATGCCGGCATCGATGAGGATACCGCCGCGGGGCGTGCCCAGGTAGGCGCAGTTGCCGCTGCTGCCGCTGCCAAAGCTGATGAAGCACAGGCCCTTGCCAATGCCGATGTGGCGTGTGACGGGCTCTACCGAGGTCAATGGCAGCTGATGGGGCGTGTCGTCACCGTTAACGTCGAACGAAATCTTCAACGGGCGTCCTGAGTTGGTGTATCCTTTATATTTGTGTCCTGGCATTGTTGTGGCGTGTTACTGGTACAAGAGGAAAATCGTGGGCACCTTGTGGTAGTCGTATTGCGCCTGCTTCCATTGCCCGATGGTGCGCGTGATGATGCTCTGGCCGTCCCCGGTGATGTCGCTGGCGACACACAGGCGCATGCCCGCTGGCAGGTGGGCTGCCAGATCGGCGATAAGCTGATTGTTGCGGTAGGGCGCCTCGATGAATATCTGGGTCTGACGCTCACGCTCGATGCGGCGTGTCATCTCTTTGAGCTTTGCCTGCCGCGCTTGGGCATCGACGGGCAGATACCCGAGGAATGCGAAACTCTGGCCGTTGAACCCTGAAGCCATCAGGCTCATCAGGATGCTCGACGGTCCCACGAGCGGAAACACCTTGTAGCCTTTGCGTTGCGCAATGGCAACGAGGTCGGCGCCAGGGTCGGCGACGGCGGGGCAGCCCGCGTCACTGATGACACCCACGGCCTCGCCACGCCCGATGGGGTCGAGCAGGGCCTCGATGGCGGCGGTGTTCTTGAGATCGGTGTGCTCGTTGAGTTCGTTGAACGTGAGGCTGTCGATATCGATGTCGCGGTCACATTTCTTGAGGAAACGGCGTGCTGAACGCAGGCTCTCGACCACAAAATAGCGCAGCTCCCGCACAACATCGATGTTGTGTGCAGGAAGCACCCGAGCCAGCGGCACGTCGCTCAATTGGGTGGGAATCAGATATAAACCAGCCTCCAGCGCCATGATTAACAGGTAGTCAAATTCAACTATCCGACAAAGATAGGTAAAAAACTCTATCCCTGTTACATTTTTATAACATTTATTGGCCGAATGTGAAATCTTCAGTAACGGGCCATAAAAAAGCAACGAGGGCTCCCCGGTGACGGGAAAGCCCTCGACGTGTTTATGCGGGATTGATTACCTCACGCGGCCCTGATAGCTGCCGTCGCGGGTGTCCACCTCGATGATCTCGTCGGTGTCGATGAACAGGGGCACGCGAACGGTGGCGCCGGTCTCGACGGTGGCGGGCTTGAGGGTGTTGGTGGCGGTGTCGCCTTTCACGCCGGGCTCAGTGTAAGTAATCTTCAGCTTGGTCTTGATGGGCATCTCGGCGAACAGCACGGTCTCGGTCGAAGCGTCGCTGACAACTTCCACGATGTCGCCTTCCTTCATATAGTCGGCGCCGGTAATCAGGTCCTTGCTGATGGGAATCTGCTCAAAAGTCTCGTTGTTCATGAACATAGCGTCCTGGCCGTCCATGTACAGGTACTGATAGGGGCGACGCTCCACGCGCACGTCCTCGAGCTTCTCACCGATGTTGAAGCGGCGCTCCAGCACACGGCCGTCAACCACGTTTTTCAACTTGGTGCGCATGAAGGTATTACCCTTACCGGGCTTTACATGAAGGAATTCGATGCAGAAATACAGATCGCCGTCCATGCGGATGCACGTTCCGTTCTTGATGTCTTGAGCATTAATCATAATTCTTGTACTTGTTATGCTATTGTTTTATGTAAAAAATGTTTGTTCTCAGTCATTTGTGGGTGCAAAAGTAGTGTTTTTGAGAAAAAAAACAAAAACTTTTCCCTAAAAATGCGATTGGATTTGTGTAATTTGAAAAAAAGGACTAATTTTGCACCGCATTTTGCGAAAAATTTTCGGAACAAGTAAAAAACAGAGATAGAAATGAAAAGAACATTCCAACCCTCGAACCGCAAGAAAGCCAACAAGCATGGCTTCCGTCATCGCATGCGCACCGCCGACGGCCGCAAGGTTCTGGCCCGTCGCCGCGCTAAGGGTCGTTACAGCCTCACTGTAAGCGATACCGTTTACAAGTAATCCCCTGTAAAGGGCTGCCGCACACGAGCGGCACTTCAAACGCATCAAGCCGTTATGGTCCCACGGGACCGTAACGGCATTTGTTGCATCCTAGAGTTTCTTGATTGCGCGGCAAGGGTTGCCCACGGCCACGCAGTTCGACGGGATGTCGCGCGTGACGACCGAGCCGGCGCCGATGGTTACATTGTCGCCGATGGTCACTCCAGCCAGAATCGTCACCGAGCCCCCGATCCACACATTATCGCCGATAGTCACAGGCAACGCCCACTCGCGGCGCGTGTTGCGCTCCACGGGATCGGTGCTGTGGCAAGCCGTGTAGATGCCCACATTGGGGCCGATGAAGCAGTCATCACCGATGGTCACCAGGGCCTCGTCAAGCACAGTGAAGTTGAAGTTGGCAAAGAATCGCTTGCCCACACTGATGTGCTTACCGTAGTCGCAATAAAACGGCTGGTTGATCAGGATGTTGTCATCGCCCACATGTCCCAGCAGCGACTTGAGTAGCGCCGTACGTTCGGCCCGCTCTGACGGCAGCAGCGCGTTGTAACGATGCACGACATCTTTGCACTCGTTCAATTCCTTCAACAGCTGTTCATCAACTGCGCTATAGGGCAGTCCAGCCAGCATTTTCTCTTTCTCGGTCATAGCAAGGTTTATATGATGATTGGTGCAAAAATACAAAAAAAATCAGCACGACTCTCACGAGGGATGCTGACAATCATGTTTAACCCTAAAAAACCTCCAAAAATTATGAGTTCGACATGGGATGTACAAATACCGTGCCAAACTCACTTGATGCGTTGTCGCAATTTCTAAAAAAACTTTAATTCACCTCAATGGCTCTAGTAATCCTTGTTCATGAGCAGGTTAAAGGCGCTCTTGAGCTCATCGGCAGTGCGGGCGGCGAAGACTTCGTCGAGCTCTGCGGTGCCTTTGATGGCCTTATGGATGCCGCTCTTGCCGTAGTAGTACCGCGTCTCGTCGCTGCCTCCGTCGAGGGCGTCATTGTGTTGGTAAAAGAACAGCAGTTTGCACTCTGGCCCGTCAAATAGGAACTCCTGATAGAACTTGCGAGCGGCCACATTGTAGCTGCGGGTGATAAAATAGATATTGTACACGGGTGTTCCCAGCACAAGGTCCTCACCAAGCGTGAAATAGTAGCGGATGACCTCTTCGGTGGGGCCGCAGCCGGGCACGACGTAATGGCTCACGATTTCCATGTCGCTGCGCGGCACGTTCTGCTCCTGGGCATGGCTGTTGCGCTCAATCTGCTCTTTGGCAGCGCTATAGGCGGCTCGGATGCCGGCCATCTCGGCTTTGGTCATCTCCTGGGCACGTGACGGCATGGTCGTCAGTGCCATCAGCAGCGCGATGATTGTGATGAAGTATCGGGTCATGGCGGTTGGCTGTGGTGTTTATTTCCGTGCCTTGAAAGCATTTTCGATATCTTCCTTCGTCAGCACGGACAGTTCCTCGTCTTTGATGCCGCGTTTCGCCGATAATCGGTTGGCCTGCTGCTCAACAGCGCGTTCAAAGATGTTGCGCACGTATCGGGCATTGCCGAAGTTCTTGTCCTTGTGGGCAACCACATAGTTGAAGTTGTTCTTGAGCAGTTCGGCCGCGTCATCGGTGATGGTATATTGATTCTTGTTCAAATATAGATTGAAGATGTCGAACAATTCCTTGTCGGTGTAGTCGGGGAAATTGATGTAGCGTGTGAAGCGCGATTGCAGACCCGGATTGGAGTCGATGAAGCGTTTCATCTCGTTAGGGTAGCCCGCAATGATGACCACTAGCTTGTCGCGGTCGTCCTCCATGCGTTTGAGTAGGGTAGATATAGCTTCCTGGCCGTAATCGCTGCCAGCATTTTCGGGCACCAGGGCATAGGCCTCGTCGATGAACAGCACGCCGTTAAGCGCCGAGTCGATCACGGCATTGGTCTTGGTGGCGGTTTGTCCCACATACTCGGCCACGAGTCCCGATCGGTCGGTCTCCACGGTATGTCCGCTCTTGAGGATGCCCAAGTCCTTGTATATGCGGGCCACGATGCGTGCCACGGTGGTTTTACCCGTACCGGGGCTGCCGGTGAACACCAGGTGGAACGACATCTTGGGCACCTTCAGGCCTTGCGCTTTGCGTTGCTGCTGGATTTTGGCGAAGTTGGCGATGGTGTGCACCTCTTCTTTCACCGATTCCAGTCCGATGAGCTCATCCAGTTCCTTATAGGGGTCACCTTCCATCACCTCGGTGATGACCACACTGTCCTTGGGCTCGTTGGGTTCCTGGGCAATCTCGGTGATGGGGGCGGGCGTTTTGGGCGTCTGCTTGCCCGTCAGCGCGGCCCACAACGCAAAGATGACCAATGCTGCGGCTGCTGCACCGCCATATTGCACCATCTTCTTGGTGAATTTAACCGGCTGGCCAGGGCGCAGGAACTTGTATAGCATCACATAGCCCCAATAGATGAACGGCGACAGGATGGCGACAAACACCAGCAGTCCCAGGGCTGCGCTGCCTCCGTCGCCCTCGGCGCGCATGTCAAACACGGCAACGATGCCGACAATAATCATCAGGGCAGCAAAAGCCAGCATGAGGATACCGCAACCACCCGAAAGTTCTCGTTTCATAAGCCTATATTGTTTTTAATTAATGATCTAAATACCAGCGGTAGAGGGCGGGGACGCCGTCCTCGAGTTCCATAGTGTGGCGCCAGCCGAGGCTGTGCAGGCGGCTGACGTCGGTGAGTTTGCGCAGGGTGCCGTCGGGTTTGGTCGCATCCCACTCGATGGCGCCGCGGTAGCCGACGGTGGCCTTGACCAGCTCGGCGAGTTGGCGGATGGTGACTTCCTTGCCGCTACCGATGTTGATGTGGCAGTTGCGCACCTCGTCGCCAGTGCCGCGCACGTCCTGGAAGTCGATGTGCTCCAGGCAATAGACGCTGGCGTCGGCCATGTCCTCGCTCCACAAGAATTCTCTGATAGGCGCTCCTGTGCCCCACAGGCGCAGGCGGTCCTTGAGGATGCCGTATTTCTCGAGGATGGCGACAATCTGCTCTTCGGAGGCCTTGCCGTCGATGTGCTCGATGGGGCGGCGGTCCAGATCGGATCGGATGCCCTCGATGTCACCTTCGTTGAGCAACCGTGCGAGGTGCATCTTCCTGATCATGGCGGGCATGACGTGGCTGGTCTCGAGGTTGAAGTTGTCGCGCGGGCCGTACAGGTTGGTGGGCATCACGGCGATGAAGTTGGTGCCGTACTGCAGGTTGAAAGACTCACACATCTTGAGGCCGGCAATCTTGGCGATGGCATAGGGCTCGTTGGTGTACTCCAGCGGGGAGGTCAGCAGGGCCTGTTCGCCGATGGGCTGGGGAGCCTCGCGCGGGTAGATGCAGGTGCTGCCCAGAAACAGCAGTTTTTTCACGCCGTGTCGCCAGCTCTCGCCGATGACGTTCTGCTGGATGGCGAGGTTCTGGTAAATGAAGTCGGCGCGGTACTTGAGGTTGGCCATGATGCCGCCCACATGGGCCGCTGCCAGCACGACGTACTCGGGCTGTTCCTCGTCAAAGAAGCGCCTGACGGCCACGCTGTCCATCAGGTCCAGTTCCTGGTGTGTGCGCCCGATGAGGCGGGTATATCCCTTGCGCTGCAAGGTGTTCCAGATGGCGCTGCCGACGAGTCCGCGGTGGCCGGCCACATAGATTTTAGCGTCCTTTTCCATGCTATCGTTGATGAGGTGTTATAGGGTTTGATGGGTGTGATTAAGGGAGGTGGTAGATTTTCTTGATGTGCTGCAGGTCGTGCTCGACCATGATGCGCACCAGGTCCTCGAACGAGGTCTTGTGCGGGTTCCAGCCCAGCACACGCTTCGCCTTGGAGGGGTCGCCCAGCAGTTGGTCCACCTCGGCAGGGCGGAAGTACTTCGGGTCCACCTCGACGAGCACCTTGCCCGTGGCGCGGTCGATGCCTTTCTCGTCAATGCCCTCGCCTTGCCATTGCAGCTCGATGCCGGCATGGCGGAAGGCCAGGGTGCAGAACTCCCTCACCGAGTGGCACTCGCCCGTGGCGATGACGAAGTCGTCCGGCTCGGGCTGCTGCAGGATGAGCCACATGCACTCCACATAGTCGCGGGCGTAGCCCCAGTCGCGCAGGGCGTTGAGGTTGCCCAGGTAGAGCTTGTCCTGCAGGCCGTGGGCGATGCGTGCTGCGGCAAAGGTGATCTTGCGCGTCACGAAGGTCTCGCCGCGGCGCTCACTCTCGTGATTGAACAGGATGCCGTTGGCGCAGAACATGCCATAGCTCTCGCGGTAGTTCTTCATGATCCAGAACGAGTACAGCTTGGCGCAGCCGTAGGGGCTGCGTGGGTAGAACGGCGTGGTCTCGCTCTGCGGCACCTCCTGCACCTTGCCGTAGAGTTCGCTGGTGCTGGCCTGGTAGATGCGGGTGGTGTGTTCGCGGCCGGCGATGCGCACGGCCTCGATGAGGCGCAGGGTGCCCACGGCGTCGGTCTCGGCGGTGTACTCGGGCACGTCAAACGACACCTTCACATGGCTCTGAGCGGCCAGGTTGTAGATTTCGTCGGGCTTGATCTTCTCGATGATGCGGATGAGCGAGCTGCTGTCGGTCATGTCACCGTAGTGCAGGTTGATGAGGCGGCGCTGCTTCATGTCGCGCACCCACTCGTCGAGGTAGAGGTGCTCGATGCGCCCCGTGTTGAAACTGCTGCTGCGGCGGATGATGCCGTGCACCTCATAGCCCTTGTCGAGCAGGAACTCTGCCAGATAAGAGCCGTCCTGGCCTGTGATGCCCGTGATCAGGGCGACTTTCTGCTTGTTGTCGTTCATAGCGGTTCTATAATGCGTTGTCTAATCGGTTGGGGTTGTCATCGGTGATTTTTTCAATCATCGACGGGTGGACATAGGTCGTGGCGACGGCAACGAGGCCGGGCACGCTGACCAGCACGCGGCGGTCGCGCTTGATGCGCACGAAGATGCCCTCGGCGCCGGCAAACTGTCCGCCGATGATGCGCACGCGCTCACCCTGGGCGAAGTCCTCGGGATTGGGGTTGAGGTAGATGAGTTTCTCCTCGTAGGTGCCTGCCACCTTGATGAAGTTCTCCATCTGGTGATTGGGCACAGTCATGGGTTTGCGTGTCCCGCGTGCCCCGGGGGTCATAATGTAGCGGATGGGGAGGGCTGTGGTCTCCTTATACTCTTTCATCTCACTGGGCGTGAGATTGATGAAAATCAGGTTATGGATGCTGGGGACCAGGTGCTTGACCATCACGCCGTTGCGCTCCTCGCGACGGTACTGCATCGGCACGAAGTTGGTGATGCCGCGGGCGTCAAGGTCCTCTTTGACCTTGAGTTCGCGGTTGTAGGTCACGCGTATGGCGTACCACAACTTCTCCTCACGTCCCTTTTTTACGATGGTCCTTACTTCCATGAGTGCAAAGATACAGAAATTTTGGCAATCAAGTACCATTCAGCGCAATTCCACGTTATAATATATGAACGAGAACCTAAACTTTATTATGGCAAAGGAAATCAAGAAATGGACCACGCTCGAGAGCCGCTATATCATCCAGCGGCCCTGGCTCACTGCGCGCGTGGACAAAGTGCAGTTGCCCGACGGGCGCATCAATCCCGAACATTATGTGCTGGAATACCCCGAGTGGGTGAACATCATCGCCATTACCGGTGGGGGAGAGTTCGTCATGGTGCGGCAATATCGTCACGCGATGGACGTGGTGCTCGACGAGCTGTGTGCCGGCGTGGTCGAACAGGGCGAGACACCCCTGCAGGCCGCGCGGCGCGAACTGCTCGAGGAAACGGGCTACGGCGGCGGTCAGTGGCGCGAAATCATGACCGTGGGGCAGAATCCCAGCATCTGTGACAACATCACGCACTGCTTCCTGGCCGAGGGCGTGGAGCGCGTCAGCGACCAGCAGCTGGATGCCAGCGAGGATATCGCCGTGCTCTTATTGTCGCGCGACGAGGTTGAGGCGATGCTGCGCGAGAACCGCCAGCTGCAGGCCCTCATGGCGGCCCCGCTGTGGCGCTACCTGGCCGAGCACCCTAAAACTCGTTAGAAGCTAGGAATTAGGAGTTAGGAGTGTGTGCCAAATTCATTTGGCACACACTCTTTGTTGCTTTATCTGACTACCTTGGTGAACACCGGGGCCTTGTCTTTCTCGACTAAGACATATACCTTGATTTCGCTGGCAGGAGGCATGTCGGGTTTGTTCTCGCGCGGCATGTCCATCGCGGTGAACAAGTATTCGGTACCATCGAGGATGGTGCGCGATGCGACGGTCTTAGCCTTGGCATTAAGCATAGGATAGCCGTTTACAGCGGCATCAAAGATGGCAGCCTCGTCAGCGCTGACGGGATGCTGCTCGGGGAAGTCGGCGGGCATGAAGAGTTCACCCTTAATGAAACCGATGGACTTCAGGTACTGTTCAACCTCCTTGGGCACGGCATCCATGCGAGCGGCACGCACACCGTAACCGGGCATAATCTTGGCATTGGGCTGCTTCTCGGCCAAATCCTTCACACTCGACTCCAGTCCGCCGCTGCCGAAGGTGCAGAACGGCATCACCCACTTGCCACTCAAGTCCACTTTGTCCAGCAAGGAGGCAATGGGGGGTGCATATGTGCCGAACCAGATGGGATAGCCGAGGAAAATCGTGTCGTAATCGGCGACATTCAACTTCAAGGGTTTAATCTCGGGCAGGATGCCTTTCTCGCGGTCAGCCTTGCAACGGTCAATCGTTGCCTGGAACGCGGTGTCATAAGGCTCCACAAGAGTAATCTCCTCAATGTCGGCATTGAGGCGCGTGGCGATTTCCGTTGCCACCGTCTTGGTGTTCGACGTCTGGGAATAATACAACACAAGCACCTTGGAAGCTTTTTCCTTTTCACTATTCTGGCTTTTCTGGCTACATGAGGTGACAACCATCATAGCAAGTGCAGCACACATCATCAATTTCAAAATTTTCATACGGTTAAAGAATTATAATGGTTAATATGTAAATCATTGGGGTGAAGCCCAGAAACGGGATGCATCGGTTGTGGTGACATCCTCTCGGTCGGAATAAGCGAATTGTTCAAAACCCTCTGGAACTATCAAGATTAAACGTTGTGGCTCGAGATTCTGGACTTTTGCCGCAAGATCATCTTCCTGGAAGAAATGGAGCGTTTCCCAACATGCGAACCAATAAGTGTTCTTTGCCATGTAGCGATAATAATAGTTATTATTGGCGGTCGCTTCCTTGAACTCAGGATACATCAACATTTGCTCTCCCGCAGCATACTTTTCCCGCATTTCCAAGAGGTTGAGCGGTGTGCCGTTCTGGTCGGTACAGTAATGTCCATCCATATCCGAGTCAATAAAGGCCCACTTGCCCAGTTCAGGAAGCCACACCTCGTTCACCACATGACAATCCTGATCGTTCTCGTCCTTTGGGAAACAAGTCACATAACGGGCAGTCAGGCCGACTGCCTGCAGCAACTCATAATTGAGGATGGCATGCATGCGGCAGTTGAAACTGGGATTAACTTCCCTAGTGTACTTCCACAGGTCAATAGCATTGGAATGATCAGGCACACTGTCTGGCTCACCATGCGGGATGTTGGTAGCCACGAACTTAGAGATGGCAACCGCTTTTTCCCACGTTGTGGCATCAGGGCTATAGAGGGTATCTAATTTAAAGTACTCCCGTATTTCCTGAGCACGGGCCGAATCCTGCACAACGGTGAAATGATACTGGACTGTATCGGGACTGAACGATGACTGCTTGAGCAGTTCGGCACGTTCAGCGAGTTGGTCTTCTCTGCTGACTATCTGAATGTCATAACCATGTGAATAAAGGTACCATAATCGGCCTACGACCAATATGCCAATCAGGGCAAAGATGCCCACCAGAATACGCCATAGATATTTCAAAAACTTTTTCATTGCAGGATTCCATTTGTTTTAATTCTCTTTTGTCTGGATTCAAAGTTACAGCAGGCGGCCGTGGTCGTTGTAGCTGTAGTAGTGACCACCGCGGCAGACGATGATGTGGTCCACGAGCTGGATGTCCATCACCTTGCAGGCCTGGTGGACGCGCTCGGTCAGGCGGTCGTCCTGGATGCTGGGCGTGGGATTGTCGCTGGGATGGTTGTGGGCCAGGATAATGCCAGAGGACAGGCGCTCGATGGCGGGGCGCAGGATCATCTTGATGTCGGCAACGGTCATTGCAGTGCCGCCGCTGCTCACGCGCACGCACTCCTCGACCTGCTTGGCATGGTTGAGCAGCACGACCATGATTTCCTCGTGGTCGAGGTGCTCCATGCGGGGCCGCAGGTAGTTGTAGGCATTCTCGCTGCTCGTGATTTTGAAGCGTTCCTGGAATTCCTCCTGCTGGTAGCGACGCGCCAACTCCAAGGCGGCGAGAATCTCGATGGCCTTGACTTCGCCGATGCCGTGGTAGTTCTTCACCAGGTTGTTGATGCCTTTACGGGCGATGAGGTAGAGTTTGTCGTCGTTGTCGCGCAGGATGCGCTGGCACAGGTCAACCACCGATTCGCCTGGCGTTCCCACCCGGAGCAGGATAGCCAGCAGTTCGGCGGTGGACAGGCTGCCGAAGCCGTGCTTCTTGGCCTTCTCGCGCGGACGGTCCTCCTCGGGCACCGTGCCCTTGATGTTGCGGCTTCCCGCCAACTTGCTATTCTCTTTCTCTTCCATAATGGGTTGACTGGATGAACTGGACTGGCTGGATGAACTGGGTTGACTGGACTGGCTGGACTGGCTGGATGAATTGGACTGGCTGGATAGCAAAAACTCCTAACTCCTAACTACTAAATGAATGCTCACTTTCCTTTTCTCATCTTCACTTCCTCGTTGATGTCGCGGCCGTGCTTGAGCAGGATCTTCCACACATAGGCCTTGATGAATCCCCAGCCGTAACTGCACAGCTGTGTGAAGCTCGTTGCTACCGACAGGCAGGCGATTTTCAGGCTGCGCGTCTGGATGAGTGCGGCCACCCACAGCATCGCGGCATAGAGCAGGATGGGCACGATGAACCACCATTTCCAGAGTGAAAGCAGCAGTAACGCCACACAACCGATGAGGAAAACGGCAGGCAGGCAGTGCACCAGCTTGAGGCTGTCGGGGTAGAGCAGTTTGAGGGTGATGCGCGACATGCCGAACACGTAGGTCTGGCGCGCGAACTTGCTGAGGCTCGTGCGGCGCTTGTGATAGACGAACGCAGGGCGTATCAGGCGGATGTCATAGCCCGCCTGGCGCACGCGCGTACTCATGTCGATGTCCTCGCTGAACATCTCGCGGAAACCGCCCACCTTCTCATACACACCGCGTGAATAGCCCATGTTGAAAGAGCGGGGCACGAATTTCTCCATCTGCACTTTGCCACCGCGGATGCCGCCGGTGGTGAGCAGCGACGTCATTGAGAAGGAAATGGCCTTCTGCACGTCGGTGAAGTCGTCGCTAGCCGCATCGGGCCCGCCAAAGCAGGGCACATAGTTGTTGCCGAGTTCGCGGCCCAGTGTCTTGAAGTAGTCGGGCGGGATGACGCAGTCGCTGTCAAAGAAAACAAAGTACTGTCCCGTGGCATGCTCCAGGCCGTAGTTGCGGGCGATGGAGCGCCCCTCGTTGGCTTTATAGAAATAGCGCAGGTCGAGCTCGCGGCTGTAACGCAGCGCGATGTCCTCGCACGGCTCGGTCGAGCCATCCTCCACCAGAATGATTTCAAAATCCTTGTCGGTCTGTCGGGTGAGGCTCCGCAACAGGTCCTCCACCTCGTCACGCCGGTTGTACACCGGCACTATCACTGAAAAATAAGGCATCTCAATACTGACTTTTGCAATTATCCCACAAAATTACAAAAAAAGATAATACAACCTCTTGTGACGTGATTTAAAAGTTGTTCACTCTGTTGTTTGTCAGGTTGTCCTGGTTGTTTTAGCGTCTTGCTGGGTGAGTTTGAAGCGCTGCATGATGATGACGGCGACGACAAAGGCCAAGAAGTCGCTGGCGGGCAGCGAAGCCCACACGCCGTCGAGGCCCCATATTGAGGAGAACAGCAACAGCATGGGCAACAGGAACAGCAGCTGGCGCGAGAGCGACATGAAGATGCTGATGCGCACCTTGCCGATGGTCTGGAAGAAATTGGTTACCACCGCCTGGTAGCCGATGACGGGAAAGACAAGCATGTTGATGCGGATGCCGCGTATGGATATGGTCAGCAGTTGCTCGTCGTCGGTGAACAGGCGTGTACACGGCCCGGGCAATAGCTCGCCGATAATCCAGCCGACGGTCATGGCAATGACCGAGGCCGTGATGGTGAGGCGCAGCACTTGCTTGACGCGGTCCATGTTGCGCGCGCCGTAGTTGTAGCCCGCGATGGGCTGGAAGCCCTGGCAGATACCCATGATGACCATGAAGAATATGAATCCCAGGCGATTGGCGATGCTGTAAGCGCCCACAGCGAGGTCACCGCCATAGGTCATCAAGGCATTGTTCATGAAGATAGCAACGACACAGCCCGTGAGCTGCATGGCAAAGGGTGAGATGCCGATGCTGACGATGTCCTTGACAATATTGCGGGCGGGGACGAGGAACCGCCATTCGAGGTGCAGCAATTCCTTTTGCCGTGAGAACTGCCACAGTTGCCAACACAGCACAATGACCTGTGCCAGGATGGTGGCTATTGCGGCACCCTTGATGCCCATGTGCAAGGGCCAGATGAAGATGGGGTCGAGGATGGTGTTCAACACCACAGTGACAATGGTCGCTATCATCGCCGCTCGCGGCTTGCTGGCCGATCGCAGCGCCGCATTCAAGCCCAGATAGAGGTGGGTGACGACATTGCCCACCAGCAGGATGAACATGTAGTCATGGGCATGAGGCAACGTCTGCTCACTGGCGCCAAAGAATGTCAGGATGGGGTCTAGGAAGATGATGGACACGATGCCCACCAGCAAGCCCGTGATGATGTTCAGAGCCACCATGTTGCCCAAGACGTTGTTGGCCTTGTCATACTGGCGCTGTCCCAAGCGCAGCGACATCAGGGTGGAGCCGCCGATGCCCACCGCCGCGCCAAAAGCCGCACCGATGTTCATCAACGGGAACGAGATTCCCAAGGCAGCCAGAGCCATCGGGCCCACACCGTGACCGATGAAGATGCTGTCCACCATGTTGTAAAGCGACGACGCCGTCATCGCTATCACACCCGGCAGGGCATACTGCCACAGCAACCTGCCGACAGGTTGCGTACCGAGTGCCAATGTCGCTTGCTTATTGTCTTGCACGAGTTCAGTTTTCAGTCTTCAGTTTTCAGTTGTAAAGGTCCTTAAGGAGCTTAAGGGACTTTAAGGTCATTCCTATTTCTCCTCGTTTTCCTCGAGGCCAAAGCATTGCT